>Ga0114958_10000436_pt1 | contig 35591 bp, 37 predicted proteins | sample C_130208_EF_Meta_FD_89577 | JGI IMG/M metagenome (GOLD analysis project Ga0114958, IMG submission 89577) | Freshwater microbial communities from Lake Croche, Canada to study carbon cycling - C_130208_EF_MetaG | ecosystem: Environmental > Aquatic > Freshwater > Lake | place: Lake Croche, Canada... | reverse complement strand
GGTGATCTATTCTTTTCTATTATTTCTTTTTTTAAATTCCTTTTAAGCTTATCATTTAAAGTAAATAAAAACTAAGAAGTGGACTTAGTTATCCACAGGCTAATAATAACCCGTCGCGATTAGCGTGTGTGTAAAACTATAAAATCCTGATGGGGTGACTGGGCTAATATTAAAAATATATGACACCGTGTAGGTGGTATACCCCGAACTACTGGAAGATTGAGCTATCGTGTCTCCTTGAGCATATTTATAAAGATTTGATGTATTGTAGCCTGCCGCAGCTGTCCCGTAGCTATATGAATTACTTGGAAGTTGCTGAGGGACGGCGCCTATTGATGCGGGGACAGTATTTGATGCAAGATTAATTCCAAATTGTTCGGTACCGACAGCAGATGCAGCTGGTGTGGACGGAGCTGAAAGATAGTGGGTAATACCATTAGATAATGCGGTCGGGGCTGAAGAACCGTTGATAACGGTATAGCCACTGGCAAGATAAGCTCTTACGCTGAATTGTGCTGTTGTGTACTTGGTGGATGATGAATCGAGTACTCCGACGTTTGTTATAGAATTAGGAGTCACAAGCTCTATATACGGATCGGCTGTTGTCGTATACCCAGCGTATGCTTGATAATTGGCGCTACTGCTATTGCCAATCCCAGTATCCCCTAAGCTAGCGTTTAAGCAATAGTTGATTGAGCACGCATTTACAACCCCACCAGGACCAGTCGTGGATTGAGTCACACACTGCACTCCCCCGCATGAAGTAGTGGTCGCTTGGGCAAAACTAGAAAAAATCATTGGGCTCGACATAATCATCAAGAATGAAAGATACCCCGCTAGCCTTACTATTTTACTTTTTATTATCCCCATAATTATTACTATAATAACTCTTTCAAAAGTAATAAGGCAAACTGTTAGCGCTTAAACTAGCATTTGTAGTATAGTTAAAGTAATTTAAAGCTTAAGATTTATAGATAATGGAAGATAATAATAAAACCCCTGACAATGAAGAACACTCTCTTGAAACGCCAGAGACTCAACTAAATTCTCAAGAGTCTCTTGATTCAACTACGACCCCCCAGCCAATCATTTCAGAAGAACCGACCCCTACCCCGGAAAATGAAAAACAAAATACACCTCCAGTAGAGCAACAGAAAAAAACATTTGCACAAAGAATTAGAGGAGTAATTACTGCGGTCAACATTTATCTACTATTATTTATTTTACTTCTAGTAGTATCAGGTATTGCCGCATTTGCTAGTTATCGATCAAGTAAAAATCAAGCAAAACAAAGTAGTATTTTCACTCAAGCCTTGAGTGCAAAGGATTTACAAAATTTAAAAAATAATAACGCTACCGTGGGCGATTCATCACAAGTCTTAACTGTCGGGTCAAATTCAATATTTAATGGCCAAGTACTGGTTAAGAATGATCTTAATGTAGCTGGCACGATTAGAGTTGGTGGAACCCTCAATCTTCCGGGAATAACTGTATCAGGAACATCTAATTTTCAAAATGTACAGATAGGAAACAATCTTAATGTAGCTGGAGATTCTGGTGTACAGGGAACTCTGACGGTGCAAAAAAATCTTTCTGTTTCTGGTTCTGCGACTTTTGGCGGAACTATATCAGCTGCAGCTTTAAATGTTGGCCAACTCACCCTGAATAATGATTTGCAAATAAATCGCCATATAGCTGTAGGTGGGCCAACCCCTCGCGCATCGAATGGTTCCAATATAGGTTCAGGAGGAACTGTCTCAGTGGGAGGATCTGACACCTCGGGCACTGTAAATATAAATTTTGGGAATAATCCAACAGCAGGATATCTCGCCAACATAGTCTTTGCTAATGCCTTTAATCAAACACCACACGTTGTCATAAGCCCAGTTGGGTCAGCATGCGCATCAATTGGGTATTACGTTACAAGAAGTACAACTGGTTTCTCAATTGGCGCAAACAACCCCTCTAGCGGTACTTGCTCTTTTGATTACGTCATCATGGGCTAAACGTCTAAAAAGACGATTACATCATTATTCTTTACCTGCATAATACCTTTTGATATTTCTATTTCTCTATCTTTATTATCTGCAGTGTGGATTTTTAAAGTATACGGTGAAAGCAAAGTTATGAAGTTATGGTGTTGAGCTAAGACATCAAAAGTTCCTGTTCGATTAAGTGCAGTAATGCTTTTAACTATTCCTTCAAAATACACTTTATATGGAGCATATACTTTTAGATGAAATTCATCATCAGCTAGCTTATTTTTTTCGCTAACTATTTCTCCGGTAGATGCGTCTTGTCGAGATGCCATAATTTATATAATTATTTCTTCTATTCCCTTGAGAGTCTCTTCTCTCGTATAGTATTCACCTTTGACTCCATTTAATCGTTCCATGACAAACATATTCTGAGTAAAATACTCTATGAGTTTTTTAGCTTTAGCAAACTCTTCCCTATCGGTTGGGCTAAGCTCATTTTCTCCAATTATTGCAATAATACCTTTTAGCTGTTCGTATTTTTGAAGCAATGATTGAACCTGAACGCTAAGCAGATAATGCCTATCGCCGACAACTTCAGGAGAGAGGAGACTTGAAGTGGTTAAATTAAGGTCAACTGCGGGTCGTATCCCTTGTTCGGCAACCTTACGGCTTAGTACGATTGTAGAGTCAAGTTCATGCGAGATTGCTTGCACCGCTGGATCAGATAAATCATCTGCTGGAACATAAATTGTTTGAAGACTGGTTATCGAGCCATTTTCGTTTGAGCTTAATCTATCCTGTAATATCTTTACATCTGAAAAAATTGTGGGCTGATAGCCGCCCTCACTCGGTATTTGATCCATTATCGTCGAGAGTTCGTTCTTAGCTTGAACGAATCGATACATATTGTCAGCAAAAAACAGTATGTCTCTATGCTCTTCGTCGCGAAAGTATTCTGCAAGCGCAACGGCTGAAATTGCTACAAGACTTCTTTGAGCAGGATTTTCATTCATTTGGCCAAAGAACATGCAGGTATTTTTCAAAAGATCATATTCTTTCAATGTCTCAAACAACTCATGCCCTTCTCGAATTCGTTCACCTATTCCAGCAAAAAATGCCAGTCCCTTACCATTTCTCGCTACATTATGGATCAGCTCCATAGTGAGCACCGTTTTTCCGACTCCAGCACCGCCAATAACTCCAACTTTTCTACCTTTAACAAAAGGGGTGAAGAAGTCTATTACTTTAATTCCTGTTTCAAGAATTTCTGGCTTTTGAATAGTGAAACCTGAAGTCTGTCTTGAATTCAAAAAGATATTTTTCTTTTTCATATTTGCGGGTAGTGGTGTTTGCCCATCCACTACCTCACCCAAAGGATTGAATATTCTTCCTATAGTCTCAGGCCCAACTGGAATTTCAATTCCACGGTTCGTTCTAATTACTGGCATTTTTTTCTGAATATCTTTATTTGAACGAATATTAATGCAGACTGCTGTTGATTCATCCAAAAGACTGTCGACAAGGAGAGGGCTTCTCTGCTTATTTTGCACAACCAGCACCTCACCTACATTTGGCATATTTGCATCAAATGTAACGTGAACAATAAGGTCTTTAACCGTTGAAATAAGGCCTGGGTTCATGATGCCACCTTCCTTAGTCCATTAATCATTTCCTTTAAACGCTCGTCTTTTACGGCTCGTCGAGATCGACTGTATGACGTCTTAAGTTCATCAACCGTATCATTTGATCGATTATGTGCAAGAGACATCGCCTGAAAGCGACTCGCATATTGGGCTAACTTTGATTCAAGAATAACCTGGCTGAGCGCTATGTTTATCATTGATCGCTCAAGATGATCGACCACTGCAAAACTGCTTGGTTCAAAAATATATGTCGCTTCGTTTATAACGTCTCCGGTTGCCTTGGATTGCTTTCCTCTTTCTTCAACAGCAGCACTTAAATTAATTCGCTTAACATCAAGAGTTGTTAAGGATAAATATTGTTGATAAAAAACATCCGTTGACCTATATTTCTGAACCTCTTGGATTATTGGAGATACATTAATATCGACGTCTTTAGTTGGTAGTTTAAAATATTTTATGAAACTAATTCCTCGTTGCGTGAGTTGCGTGGTGCCATGTCGGCCGATAACTATTATGTCCACTTTTTTAGGATCATAACTTTTAAGCATCCACTTAATAAGCCGCTGATCAATATCTCCACTGAATCCGCCCTCAGCAGTAATAGCTATGAATAATGTTTTATTGATTTTTTCGATGTCAGCGATATGCGTGCCAAGCTTGAAGGTGGATCCTGCTCGAATCTGTGTATACATATACCATAGTGTTTCAAAGAAGTTTTGGCTCTGAACAACCTGATTCTTGATCTGAGCAATCCTCATACTTGCGATACCCTCAAAAACACTCGTTAGTTCTCCGAGCGTTTTCATGTTTTCGAGCTCCCTGGCTAATTCCTGCGGCTTTTTCATTTTCCAGCCCCTGCTAACACTTTTTCTTTTAATTGATTTTTTAAATCATCAAAATTTGAGCTCTTTTCGTCTTCTTTGAGTAGTTTTGCGTAATCGGATACAAATGCTTTAAGTGCACTAATATCCACCGACTCTTTATCTGAGAGTTCTAATACTATTTCAAACATTAATTGTTGCGCTGTAAGGCTGAACGCTTCAGTTGGCTTTTGATTAAAAAGCTCTATAATTCTCTTACCGAGCAATAAATCTTTCTGACCCTCGAGGGCTAATTCAGAACCAAATCGTGTGTATTCCGCTGATTGACGATATGCCGCCATAGCTTTAAGAATTTTAGCAGCAATAGCTTTTTGCCTTTTATTGTGTCCAACCCCTCCGACACGTGTAACCGAAAGGCCTGTATTAAGTCCAGGCCTATTACCTTCCCTGAAAATATTCAGATCTAAAATCCACTGTCCGTCAGTAATTGACATAATATTTGTCGGCAGGAAGGCTGTTATATCACCACCGCTAGCAAGCACTACTGGAAAACTGGTCAATGTTTTAGCATTCGTGGATAATCTTCCTGCTCGCTCAAGGAGGCTACTGTGAGCATAGAACATATCTCCAGGATATGAGTCCCGTCCAGGACTTTTCCCACTTAACAATGATATTTCCCGATAGGCCATGGCATGTGTCGTAAGGTCATCATAGATAATGACTGTATCTTGTCCTAAATTTATCCAAAAATATTCTGCAATAGTGCAAGCGACGTACGGTGCCAGATAACTTAATACTAAAGAATCAAACATAGTGGAAACAATTACAATACTGTTTTTAAGCGCATCACTTTCATTTAGACTGGTTAAAAGGGCATCAACGTCTGCTTTACGTTTTCCGATAAGAACATAAATCACTACTTTATCGGTATTTTTTTGGTTTATAGCGATTTGTGTCATTATGGTCGATTTACCCGCTTTACTATCTCCAAGTATCGCCATTCGCTGCCCAGCGGCTACAGGGAATAAAGTATCAATAACTGTTACCCCTGTCTCCAGTTGATCGGACAATTGTTTACGTATATATAACGGCGGGGCTTCATTGAAAACAATTCCCGTTGTTTCGGAAGCTATTGGGCCCTTGCCGTCGAGCGGCGCACCAAGTACATTAACAACTCTTCCAATAAATTCTTTTCCAACCTTCGTGATTAAATCTTTATTCTGCTCGACTACCCCCATGCCGCCACTCAGCTCATGTTCACCTAAATGCAGTACGCTAACATAATCTTCATAGATATAATGAACAAGGCCTTTTGAGCCGTCCTCGAACATTACTAAGGTATGTTGTGTTGTCGGCTGAAGACCACGAACTTTAATCATGAACTTATTTACACCAATCACTTCACCGACTGGGTGCTTTGCTTCAACCAAACTTTGAAAATGTTTGTTATTCACCCCTAAGCACCTTTACGAGATCTTGCTGGCTGTTCTGAAGATGTTTTCTAAGTGAAAAATCATATTGCTTACTTTGAGTACGAAGCACTGCTCCGACAGCAATCGTAGGTTGCACACCAATATTTAGAAGTATCTTCGGGTTGATTTCTTTTCGAAACCAAGCCACTAATTTTTGGGTAACTTCATCCGTTGGTTCGGTAGCAAAACTCATATGAAAAAGAATAACTTTTCTTAGTGCTTCATCAAGCTGTGTTATTAGTTTCTTGGGAACATTTTTTTCATTTAGATTGATTTGATTAAGCTGCACTAAATCCCTTAATCCAGCCGATACTGCTAAGGGTGATTCATTGGTTGTTTTTCGAACATTATTTTGAACAACTGTAACCTCGTAGTCTCTGACTTCTCTTTGTATCCGAAGAACATCTTGTTTTGTTGCAATGGTCATTGGCATCTTAAGCTCCATTTTTAACATCCTCCAAAATTGCCTTTTTATTTTCCTCTAAGCTCTGGAATATATACTCAAGTTGATCAGTGAGATCAATCTCTCCACCAATCGCATCAAGGATATAATGATTAAGGATGTCTGCCATATTTTTCTCAAAGCGATCAATAAGGCGCTGCTTTTCTTCTGCAGCCTGTTCGTTCATTTGTTTTTCTAGCTGAGCCCTTTGTTGATCGATTACTTCTTGGGTCTTTTTTATAGATTCCAGTGCAATATCTCGTGCACTTGTTATTGAAGCTTCATATTTTGAAAATTCATCCTTAAGAACCTTTTGGATTTCATCCTTCATAAACGTATTGAGTTCATTGGTGGTTAGGCGAAGATCTTGTTGTAAAAACAGCGCATTTTCATTTATAACTTTCTCAAAGTGAAGTCTGCCCCTATTTCTTAACTCCTCCCTGAAGGTATCATTAAAAACTTCCATCGATTTTCTTTCAGCAATAGCAGCCAGATCGGGAGTCGTTACTGAGGATACGGAGTTTGTTTTCTTGCGGCGAGGCCAGAGCGAATAAAATAAAATAACAAGAACAGCAGCACTCAGTCCTATTCCGAATGCTATCTGATACGAATTCATTTATCCACCCCCCCAAATTTATCTTTAAAGCTTTAGTAGTAAGTATACGCCAAAAACACCGCTCAGAAAAACTAATAAACTTACAATAACAACCTGCGTAAGACTTCTTGTTATTACTTTTTTACTTAAAGGATTTCTTCCAATCGAAATCATGCTACTGCGAACTCCTCCATATATAAGACTTCCAGAAACGAAAGCGGTAATCGCAAGTATTAAAATACTTACATAAACTCTGACTGGAGAAACTATCTTGCCTGCAACCAAATTGCTGGCTCGGCTTAGAACGCTGGGAAGGCTATTATCTGTGACGATCAAAGGATTTTTTCCGATTGCTATATCTATTGTTACGTAACCGATATGCAACGATGATGTCTTGCCGGTCGAATCTTTGACGGTCACTGTGCCGATCTGCTGTGCGCTATCAGTTGCATTGAATGCGCTGACTGACTTCCCAAGAACCAGTGGATCAGTTGCTATCGCTTTATCACCTATTCCTGAAACAGAAGAAAGTGCAACGTAATCACCTGGGTTAATATTTCCGTTTTGATCATTGACCATAACGCTTACTCTTCCAGAAGTGCTCACATACACATTAGTGCTGTTATTACCTACTAAAATTATTGAACTACTGGGATTTACGACAACTCCGTGAAGAAGACTGTACTGTCCTGAGTTAATAGGTTCAACTTTAGTCACATCTTTCGGATCAAGTCCAACAATCATTCCATTTTGTAATAAAGTATCTGACTTATATCCTTGAGTTACGCTCTGCGCTGATGCAACACAATTAAAAAGTAAAAAAACCGCTATTGCGGACTCGATAGTGAGTAATATTTTTCTTAAATTTAAATTAGGCATATTAAGCGCGACACCTCTTGTAATAAGTATACCGCTTTTGCTTATTTTTTAGGTATATTTTGAAGAATATTATCCACGAGAGCATGTATTGCTTTGGGCTCAGTATATTTACCGAGTGTTATCCTAATACTGCTTCTTGCTTGTTCGTCATTTAAGCCGATAGCTTTAAGCACATGAGATGGCTCGTCATTACTCGCATTACACGCCGAGCCTGAAGCAACCATAAAGCCTAATTCATCGAGCTCCATAAGTAAACGTTCGTTATCTATATCCTTAATAGTGATGTGAACATTATTTGCGATACGCTTTTTTTCCTTGGGGCCATTTAAGCTACACCCAGGTATTCGTTGCAAGAGCTCATGAATAAGTGTGTTTCTGAGTTGCGTAACTCTATCGGCTTCTTGTTGGTAATTTCCTCGGACTTCTTTCCAGCTGGCACCAAATGCAACGATGGCAGAAATATTTTCGGTGCCACTTCGCAAATTCCATTCTTGGCCGCCGCCTTGTAGTAATGGCATAGGAGCAATTCCTGTTTTTATAAACAAAGCACCACACTGCTTTGGGCCGTACATTTTTCCAGCATTAATACTCAACAGATCAACTCCTAGCCTGGATACCTGAAGGTCTAAATAATTAGTCGCCTGGCAAGCGTCAGTGTGCAAATACAGCGGGTACGTGTTCCCGTTTTGTTTGCGAATTTTTCTTTGTCTTTCAATATATTTACTTATTTCATGGATCGGCTCAATTGTACCGATTTCATTATTTGCATACATAACACTAATTAATACCGTACTCGGCTTAACTGCTTTTTTAATAGCCTCTAGAGAAACGAAACCGTTTTCATCAACCTGAACGATCGAATGGTCATATTTACTTGCTGGCGCCAACACAGAATCATGCTCAACTGCCGATGCTATCATATGTGCATCAGGAAACTTTTGCATAATTCCATGAATCGCTAAATTATTAGCTTCAGTTCCTCCTGCAGTAAACACAATTTCGAGTGGCTTTGCGCCAAGCCCTTTTGCGATTTCGTGACGAACGTCTTCAATTATGCGCCTATTTCTTTTAGCAGAAAGATAAAGCGCCGAGGCATTATAAAAATTATCATTCAAATAAGGACGCATGGCTTCGGCTGCCGCAGGAAGCATCGGAGTCGCTGCAGCATAATCGAAATAACCGTATAAGGGTTTATGTATCATTACAAGACTATCCTAACAATTTACACAGCTTGGTGATAGACGGAAGAAACAATTTTTTTGTAATAAATTTGAATTGCGGCTTTGAGATGACGAACTTCCGTGGGACTAAGAGCCTGGTAGCCTTTTCCGTCTTGAATTTTAACAATTCCATTTGGACGTACATCATATCGTGTATTCCTGACTTGTCGGGCACCAGCATGATCAAGCCACTCTTCGTGCCAAACCCAGGTATGTTCATCAAGGCAGAAGAATTCGCGGCGATGGCCAGTTGGTACTTGGCCAAAAATAGATCCCCCTAGAATTGCTTCACGACGAATTAGATTTCGATATGCTTCAAGCCTCGTTTGGGTGAAGCTATTTGACTGCACTTGTGCAATAATTTTACGCAGCATTTTTCTGCTCCTGAGACTGAACGAGATGGGCGGCAAATGAATTTTCGACAAAAGCAGATTGAACGAGGTTTCTGGCTTCAATTGCTCTATTTTCTGCTTCACTTAAGATATCTGTACTTCTTGCTTCAACTTCTTTAACAAAAGGAGAAATGAACATTTCTTGCGAAATAGGAGCACGTACGACACTTGATGCTTCTTGACTAGTTAAAATTGAAAGCGCAAGTTCGGTAGCACGATAAAGAACATCGCATCGAATTTCTTCAAGTGACTGATTCTGTCGTTCATAAATTTCTGGATGTAGTTGCATATTTATACTTTAAAAAGTCCTTCTGCGTTCTTTGTAGTCTGAATCGCTAACTGCTCAAGGTGCTCGCCTCGTAGTTGACTTAAGAAATCCCCTACCAGTACCACATTTTTGGGCTCGTTTATTTTACCACGTAAGGGGTTAGGTGTCAAGAATGGAGCATCTGTCTCAAGCACCAATTTTGTAAGCGGAACTTCCGAAGCAGCATCGAGTTGTTCCTTTATTTTAGTAAAAGTCATGATGCCGTTGAGTCCAATGAATAAACCACGCGCCAGGGCTTCGTTAAGTTCCTTTTTTGTTGCAGTGAAGCTGTGTATTACTCCAGCGACTTTAGGATAATCATCATATATTTTCCAAAAGTCGTCGAAGGCTTCTCTGACATGAAAAATCATTGGAATATCATATTCAACTGCTAGTTCAAATTGCTTTCTTAGTGCATACTCTTGATCTTCTTTAGAAGTATGGTTATAGAAATAATCAAGGCCGCATTCCCCTATGGCCTTTACTTTTTTATTTTTTATCAATGAAGCAAATTCAGCAAGACTAGTTTCGCTTCTGAGATCCTTGGCTGCATGCGGATGAACTCCAGCACTTACCCAAATATTATTATTTTTTTCAGCAAATTTTATCGCAACTTTACTATCTTCAACTGATGTTCCGACGCACATAAGCTTTGATACGCCTGCATTATTGGCTCGTCCCAGAACATCTTTTACAGGTAAAGGGAAGTCTGGTTCATGTATGTGGCAGTGAGTATCAAAAAAATTAAACATGCCCACTATTGTACACCTGATTTGTTTTGCATCTCAAATCTTTCTATTCTTTTGGGAAAAGAGAACTATCGAGTAAAGCAACTTTCTTTTGCGAAAAAAGATCATCCATTTTTTTAGATATTACTGGCATGAAAGGAGACAGGAGATCAGCTATCTCGAGTAGGCAACTGACAGCATATGCCAGAACTTCCCTTAAATGCTCTTTTTCATTTTCATCTTTTGCGAGCTGCCACGGCTTTTGGGTATCAATGTATTGATTTACTCCCCTTACTTGTTCCCAAACGCTATCAAGCGCTTTATCGAATCGACAAGATTGGAGCGCAACATCATATTGATGAGTATCATGATTCGAAGCCGGAATTTCTCCTATAACACCTTCTTGATACCGTACTATCATAGCCGCTACTCTACCGACAGCATTACCAAGTTCATTTGCGAGTTCATTATTGTATACTTCTTCAATTCTTTTCCAGCTGAAATCACCGTCACTATAACTGGGTATGTGACGCATAAAATAATATCGATAAGCATCAACCCCATACTTATCAACAATCTCGCTCGGTGCAATTGCATTGCCAAGACTCTTGCCCATTTTCTTACCATCAACGTTAACATGGCCATGCACATAAAGAATTTTAGGCAATTCAAGGTTAAGTGCCAATAAAATTCCCGGCCAAATAAGTCCGTGAAAACGAAGCACGTCTTTACCGATAATTTGAACGTCTGCTGGCCAAAACTTCTTGAAGTCTGGGCCATCGGGATATCCTAAAACAGTAATATAATTCAATAAAGCTTCAAACCATACATAAATAACATGCTTAGTATCTCCTGGCACAGGAATTCCCCATGAGAGCTTTTCTTTAGGTCTTGAAATACTTAAATCCTCACAACCTTCGCTTAGTAGCATAAGAATTTCATTTTTTCTAGTTGCGGGTAAGATACAAATAACATCTTTTTCAACAGCTGATTTAATTTCATTAGCAAGTTTGCTAAGTGAAAAGAAATAATTTTCTTCTTCTAGTTTTTCATACGGACGATTATGATCAGGGCAGATACCATTATTTTCTTCAGCAAAAACTTCTGTAACAAATTCTTCGTGTCCAACGCAGTACATACCAATATATTTACTTTTATAAATATATTGGTCTAAATCTTTCCAAATGGCCTGAACTCTTTTTTCATGGTCTCTATCGGTTGTACGAATAAAACGATCATAGGTGATATTAAGTAATTTCAAGAGCTCTTCAAATAATTTTACATTTTTTGAAGCGTAATCTATTGGAGAAAGTTTAGCCTCTTTTGCTTTCTCTTCAATTTTTGTGCCGTGCTCATCAGAGCCAGTAGCCAATAGCACCTCAGTATCATCTTGCTTTTTATAATAACGTGCCAATACGTCTGCATAAATATACTCGAGAGCATGCCCTAAATGGGGTGCACCGTTTACATAAGGAATGGCCGTTGTGACGTAAAATTTATTCATATTAATTCTTATTGTACCAGTGTTAATTAATTATCTTCATAATTTGATGCTAAATGCCAAAGATTGCAATATCTACATTTATATACCTTTAGCTTACTACCGTGTTGGTGAACGGCGACAAGCGCTGCTGTTGCTGCTTGCTTTTGGGTATCGAAAGTAAGCTTTTCTCTACAGGGCAAATCAATAGTCTCTTCGTTCATTGTGCAGCCACCAAGGTTACTTCAAATACGAGCGTTGCGTTTTCTGGGATATTTCCCTGAGCCTTTGAGCCATAACCAACTGCAGGCGGAACGATAATAAGCCGCCTTCCTCCAACCTTCATTCCCGCAATACATTCTTCAATTCCGGATAGTACTTCATGAGCACCTTCCGTGAATAAGAAAGGTTGCTGGTTGCCACTTGCATCGGTTTTAGTACGATCAAAAAAAGTCCCATTTGTAAGCCAACCAGAATAGTTAATAGCCACTTTTGAACCAGCTGCAACTCCAGCACCAGTACCGATATTCAGTTCTCCAAACAAACAGTTAGTGCTATTTTTATATTTTTCATATTGAGCAAACGTTGATGGATCTACATCATTCTGCTTAGCGCCCCCATCTATCTGCTGGCTGGTGAGTTGGCCGGTTGGGCTGGAAGTAACTTTCAGATTCTGTTGATCATTATTGTCAGCTTTGATAGCAATAGCTGGAGGGTTATTCTTTGTTAACGACTTCTTTTTTAAGTCACTATTAACTGCCTTATTACTATTCAGTAACACTATGCTTACGATAGCAATGGTTGTAAGAAGAATGAATGAGAAAAGGCCATAAATCCAAAATTTCTTATTCATACCATACTCTATCTATTCATACCGAAGTGATTCTATTGGATCAACTTGGCTCGCTTTAAAGGCTGGTAATAATCCTGCAATCCACGTAATTACCGAGATTACTACGATAATGAAAACTACTAATGAGGGGCGAATATTGAGGAGTTGGATGCCATCAACTCCCTTAAGGAACGTATTCGCGGCAATTTTATTAATTGCAGTCTGAGCAAGAAAAGCAAAGAGAATACCAATTATTCCACCCCAGAAACCCAAAAGCGCAGCCTCGACACTAAAGAGATAAAATATCGTTCTCTTTTTTGAACCAAGTGCCCTGAACAGTCCAATCTCTCTGGTGCGCTCAAGTACTGCCATGAATAAGGTATTAATAACTCCAACAACCGATGCCAGGATAGCTATGCCACTAAATGCAGCAAGTGAAATTTGCACTCCTGTAATAATGTTATTAAGAGTATTGTTAATATCGGCGAAACTTCTTCCGGTAAACTTGGCATTCGATAAATTAGACTTAATTTGAGCGTCCGTAACGTCACTTGCCTTAGAAATAAAGACAAAATTAACTAATGGCGAACCAGCAGGCGCCTGCTCGTTAGCTATTTTCTCAGCATCCTGTCTATTCACAATAATTGGTGCTTGTATCAAGGATGGCTCATAAACACCTTTTACAGAGAAACTCATGGTCGACAAGAGACCCTTTGAATTCTTGTAGGTAACAGATAAAATTTTTCCGATTGCGCTATTTATATCCTTTGCACCGACTAGGGGTAGATATTTTTGAGAAATGAGTACTGCCCCGGGATCGTTTGAAGTTAAATTTTTTCCTGTGACAATATTGAATGGACTTTGCGACAAGTAGGTGCTATTTGACGCTTCGTATTTTATTCCACTGGGTGATGTTGCGTATTCAAAAACAACTGCATAAGGTAGTTCTAAATTCTGTACACCTTTAATTTGTTTTATTTGGCTAATTTCTGAAGGTGAAAGAAAATTATTCTGGTAATTGGCGCTCGATGGAGATTTATTTGCATCGTACAAAACTGGATCATGGTTGCCGAATCCACTAAAATTGCTTAAAGTAGTTTTCTCAACTTGATACAAATTCACACCTTTGTACTGACCGAGTTCAGAAGAAATATAATTTCGGAGTCCTTGGCCTAATCCTAGGCTGAGAGCAAGGGTAAAAGTTCCAATACTAATGGCTAGAAGCGTCAAAAAAGTCCTAAGCTTGGAGCGTCTTAAATTACTATTTGAAGTTTTAATAACATCAACAAATTTCATGATTTATTTTCTTTCTTGGTATCTTTTTCAATCTTACCATCTTTGAGATAGATTACCCGCTCGCATCGTTTAGCAAGATCGCTATCATGCGTCACAATTACCAATGTTGTTCGTAGTTTTTTCTGAAGATCGAATAATAACTGCTCGATGGCATCGCCATTTTCAGTATCTAAATTTCCGGTTGGTTCATCTGCAATAAGAATCGAAGGATTGTCTACAAGTGCCCTGGCAATTGCTACTCTTTGCTTTTGCCCTCCAGAAAGATCATTTGCTTTCGACTTCATCCTGTCTTCGAGACCAACTTTTTTTAATGCTTCTGCTGCCTTTATATTTCTTATTTTCTTGGAAATTCCTTGAAGTTTCAATGGCAGTCCTACGTTATCTAAAACCGAATCATTAGGCTGGAGAAAAAACTGCTGAAACACTATACCAACATTCTTTCCTCTCCAAGAATCGGTATTCATATCTCTTAAAATATTTTTTCCATTGTACAGTACTGATCCATTAGTAGGATGATCTAGACCTATCAGGATATGTAAAAGTGTACTTTTTCCAGAACCACTTTTACCAACAATTGCGTTTGAAGTACCTTTCTCAAAGGATAAAGTTATATCCGACAAAGCATTAAAAGCTTTATCTTTTTTTCCATATATTTTCTTAACATTTACTACTTCAAGCATTAGAACCCCTTTTAATTAAGTATAGTCGGTTAAGGCTATTTGAGCTAGTTATTGCTGAGTATTCGGTGGGGTACTATTTGGAGCCGATGGATTTTGCGGTTGGACCGCAGGAGCGGGTTGTTGCGGCATGATGGGTGCCATAGGCGGGACTTGATTCGCTGTTGGTTGAACATATTGAGGTGCAGAACCTGGGACCATTGGGTCAATTACTCCGCTTGCAACATGCTGGTTATATAAGTCATGTTTTTTCTTGTGGCTTCTGATAACAAAGATCATTACTGCTGCACCAACCGCTGAAATACCGATTCCAAGGGATAAGACTAGTACTGTTGGGAATGTTTTTACGTCATGACCTTGTTGAATCTGTGTATTTGCATTTGCTACGAAATTAGCAACAGTAGGGTGCGCGGGATAGAGTGATTTAACCTGATTAAAATATTTTAGTGATTCAGAATAATGGGATTTATTGAATAAATCGATGCCTTTTTGCCATGCTGTTTGTGTCTTTGAATTCGTATCGAAGCTAATATTTTTCTTTTGTGCTAGCGAAGTTAAGTCTGAAATATCACGAACATAATTAAATGTAGCGTCACTAGTGCTTGCCCCACTCACGGTATACGTAGCAATCCCTACGACGCTCCCGGAATCGTTCATCGCTGGACCACCACTATTTCCATGCCCAATGACAGTATCAGTCTCAATAACCTTATAACTACCTTTTCCAGCCGCATTTTTTATTGAAGCAACAGTTCCGTTTGTTAGACTAGCGATACCGTCGGAATTAACAATTCCGTTATCACTTGCTTGACCGGGAAAGCCAAGTATATTTAAGTTCGCACCCTGCATTACATCACTGAGTAATCCTAACTTTACTACCGGGTAACCAGTTCCGTCAATCTTTAAAATTGCTACATCTGAGGCAACGAAACCATCTATTCCGTCGGCATCTCGGTAATTAATAGCTGAGACCTTTGCCGGTAAAATAGTATCCTGCTTCGGATAGGGCATTATTTTTTTTGTATCATTTAAAAGTTCTACTGGACTGGGTTGTTGTTTTCCGAGGGCAACAAAAAGATTGCTTACATTATTTGAAACACTAAAATAGCTATCTGGAATATTGTACAGGGCGTTTATTAGTATACCCAGATTCTGCTGGCTAGTATTTGTCGAAGGAAGATCAATTTGGGTGACATTAGCAAGATCAGCTAAGTATTGAAGATACTTAAAATTATTAGCCACTACAGCATAATTTATCGCATCCATGATAACGTCATCTTTTGGATTTGAGTTAACTACATGTCCATTGGTGGCAATCACACCATCGCTTCCAATAAAAAATCCTGAGCCGCTCACTCCTCCATTACAAGATGCCGTAAGATACAGCTTTCCCTGAATTGAAATATCTTGGCAATATACATTATAAATTTTTACGACAGCCGGACTATAAAGAGAACTGACGTATTCAGATGAGGGATGCGAAACGGCAGACTTTGAGGCCGCCATCGCAAGATTAGAAAACACGAGACTATCAAACCACTTTTTGTGAGTTGTGGCGGCAGCTGTTTCATTGATTGGCAATAGTGAAACAGCTTTTTTATTAAAAGTCATCGAATTAATTACATTCAAGTATGAAGATATATCATCATTGCTTGTCGTCTGAGATATAGAAATTTGATATGCCCGTCCATTTACCTTGCCGCTATAAGTCGTTAATACTGGGTTTAAAACTTTTGAGAGCAACGGTTGGGTGCTTTGACTTTTATGCCAAACTGATTTCAAGAACGTATTACCGCCAATTTCAACATTCGACGAACTAGACATTATTTCACCTTTATAGTTTCCAGATTCCATCAACTTTTTTTCTATTTGGCTGAGGCTCTCATTTTCACTACTTAGGGGTGAAACTTTTACGGTCATTTGGCTGGTTGATGATTTACCATTAACCCAGGATGAGGAAAGCCTTACCTCTTGATACTGCCTGCTTGTCGATAGTTCATCACCAATATAAAGATTACCGTTTGAAGAATCATATGCACTCGCATAAAGTTTATTGCTGTCGTAGGTAAATGCAAACCCATAAGTAGAGGAAATATTCTTTGTGGACGTTCTATTTGAATTAAAAAGTTGACTGATGAATGATTTTGCCTCTGAAGTACTGTTATAAACTAGATCATTATATTGAACTAATAAAACCAATAGAACTATAGCCGCAATTAATAACGCGAAAAAAGAACCGTAATGTCTTTTCCTAAATGGTTTGGAATGATGATGGGTAAGCTTTACTTGTTTTTTGTGCTTTACGTTCTTTTTTCTATTTTTAGGCATTATTCTGTCTCCAGCTAAACAGCTTTAGGTTTCTTCGGCTTCTTAATTTCTTTTCTACCCTTATCTTTTGACATAAGACTCTTTCTATTAGTTATAGCTACACTATAGCACTTATGCTTTAAATATGAAAAAAAAACCACCCATATAATTGGGTGGTTAAATTACTTATGGTGGAGCTGGCGGGTAATGCTCCCGCGTCCGCGGAACGACTTAGTTATCGTACTACAAGTTTAGTTTGCTTGTATTTCTTAGCTATAGAACGGTTAAACAAACCAAACGTTCCATAGAGCAGGATGAAAATCTTAGCAGCAAAGCTCATACGGCACTTTGCTGAGCATCCAGATGATATAAGACGTTAACTTTCTATCTGAAGTCAAATGTTAACATCGCTGAAGCGATTAGGCTAAAGCTGGCGCAAATTGGCGAACGGCTAAAGCACGATCAACCATTTTGCTTAAAGATGTTTTTGCATCTATTTGAGTTTGCCCTATAACGGTGAGCAACCGACTTGCACGAATAACTTGTCAATGTTCTACGTCGAGCTAAATCAGCCCCATAACCTCTTAACGAGTAAACATATTATAGCATAACTTTTATGTTTTTTCTATACTATTCTTCGCTCTTCAATACTCTTGCTAATTGCACCCAGTTTTCAAGTGTTAAGTTCTGGGCCCGCAAGTCACCATTAATTCCAGCTTCTGTAAGTAGACTATCGGCTGCTTCTTTAGAAATGCCAAGCCCTCCGCTTAAACTGCTACGTAGTTTTTTTCTTCGTTCACTAAAACCAGCTTTCACTACTTGAAATATCTTCTTCTCATCAGCGTCACCAAAATAGGGAGTTTCTCTTCTTTCCAAAACGAGAACCTGCGAATCTACCTTAGGTGGTGGTGTAAAAAGTGCTGCTGGTACTAAGATTCCAAGTGAGGCATCAAAATACATTTGCGTACTTATACTTAACAAAGATGTTTGCCCAGGTTTCGCGCAGACACGCTCTGCTACTTCTTTTTGCACAAGGAGCACTGCCTTTTTTGGTGGATTTGCAGTTTCAGATATTAGCCTCAGTAGCCCCGATGTTAAATAATACGGGATATTGGCGACAATCTTATATTCTTTTGGAAGCGAGGTGAAATCAAAACGCATAATATCTGCTTCACTTATTTCAAGTCGTTCTTGATGACTCTTAATTCGTGCTCGTAAACTTATCGCCAAATCATGATCGAATTCGATTGCGTGCACCTTTGCGCCATTGTCTAAAAGATTTTGCGTGAGCGTGCCTAGCCCCGGCCCGATTTCAATAACATGATCATTCTCGGCAATATCAGCAGCGACGCAAATCGCATCCAAAACACTCTGGTCATGAAGCCAATGTTGACCTAATTCTTTTTTTGGTTTTATTTCCGCCATTTAAATCGTGGGTCTACCACCACCTGTTTATAGTCCAGAAATTATATGCACTAGCCCAGCTTCCATATTTGCTAATTGCATAATTGTTGCACCATCTAAGCTGAGTAACTGGATTAGTAGCCCAATCACTACCTGCTGAAACCATCTTACCCCCAGGAAGTGCCTGACAAATGCCATACGCGCCACTTCCGCCACGATTCCATTTCGTAACACCATTCCAGCCCGCTTCATGATTTATGATGAAATCAACATAGTAGTAATCGCCAGGAGATATACCAACCTGCTGCATCCAGTCAATGACGCTTTGTGAGGTAACAACAGGAAGTTGAGTTCCGACCTGCTCAACTTGAGGGACAGGTTGCGTAGAAACAACCTCAGAAATCTTCGTCCTAGATATTACTCCGTTAACTGTTTTTACGCTATATATAACCTGCGCTTTACCTACTATTCCAGGTGTAATAATATTTTTAGAACCGACAAATTTTGAAGGATCAGGAATGGTTTGAACAGAAAATGGTACATCTTGAAATTCAGTAACAATTGAATCGCCCGGTCGTGAAACAGAAATAAGCATATTGGCTGAGATTAGGGAGCTGAGAGAAGGCGAAATAGTAGCACCAGGAACAATTTTGACCCCTTTTTCTTTCATAAAATCACTAACCGTTTCTGCCTGGGTGCGATAAATAACAGGAGCGGATCCGTAAAGTATTACGTTTACCGCAGTTGCTCGTTTAATTGTCACAATTGATCCGAGTATATTTTGATTCACAAAGTTTTTTGGCGTGGACATCGTAATTGCATCAGCCTCATTAAGCTTGAATCCTGCTTTTTGTGCAATTAAACTCAGGCTAGTTTCTGGAGACATAATACTAACGGTCATTTCGCCGTCAGTTACTGTATATGGCTGAGCTCTGAAGACTTGAACGTTAAAATTATCTTGTGAGATTGGCGTGGAAGGACTTGGCTCAACTTTGTCAGCCGTGCTTAGGGTCACACCCGCTTTTTGTAGAAATTCACCCACTGTTGTTGCCCTTGTGGGCACATAGGATGTTTGTCCATCAGCATAAAGATTAACGATATGACTATCACTGGGAGCGAGCGTTTGCCCATTAGCAACCACGAATCCTCCTGCAAAAAAGAAGAAAGTGAAAAGAGTTGCAAAAACACTAAATGCAAAAAAATGAGCGTGAAAAAAGTAATTAGTTATTTTTCTAAAAATATTCATACATAAACCAAAAAGGTTACTTCTTACTATAGCAAAATGACACCCTATTTTAAAGCAAGCAGCTGCAGGGCTTTCTGCACCGTATCACTTGTTTGAATTTTAGGTATTTCTTGTAAATCGAAAAATTTTGCATTCGTTATTTCATACTTTCGTAATTTAAGCTTAGGCTCTTCGTCCAAAGAGTATAGGAATAGGCCGTAGTTGTAGTTATTCTTTGCCCTAAGCATCTCATTACCCAAACTAACAAGCTTTGATTCATCGATATCAATGCCCAGCTCTTCTTTAACTTCTCGCACGGCGCCATGTGCTAGTGTTTCACCTTTTTTTATCCCTCCGCCAACCAGATGCCAACGAGACGTATAATCGAGTGTTGATTGAGTCAATAAGATTTTGTCATTGAGTAGCAGCAGGACATAGGCTCGAGTACTTCCTCTTAGAATAAGTAACAGTAGGGGGTAGCTCAGAACATAAGACACTCTACCGAATACGGTTCTTAGGTTCACAGTTTCTCTAAGGGTGCAAAAGCGATGTTAAGTTTTTTAGCACCCTTTCCCTTAAAGTAAATTGCGACCGTATCCCCGTCAATTTCCATCACTGTGCCTATGCCAAATAATTGATGCCTGACTTCATCCCCTTCTTCAAGCTCCGGTATATAGCGAGGTTCGGTTGAATTTGAGGGACTAGATATATTAGCTGTTCCAAACATTCCACTGCTAAGAGGGGATGACTGCGTTTGAAAGCTACTGTCGATTTCGCCCAAGAAACGAGAAGGTGGATTGTGCTGCAGGCCACCGTAAAGAATTCTACTATCGGTATACATCATGAAAAGCTCTTCTCGGGCCCTTGTCATTCCCACATAACATAGGCGTCGTTCTTCTTCCATTTCTGATTGATCAAATAAAGCTCTGCTGTGAGGGAATATAGACTCTTCCATTCCTGGCATAAATACGACAGGAAATTCCAAGCCTTTAGCTGCATGGAGAGTCATAAGTGTTACTGAATCGTTACTGTTATTCAGGCCATCCAAATCACTTACAAGTGCTACTTCTTCGAGAAAACTGCTTAATCCAACCTCGCTATACGCCTTGGCGACACTCATAAGTTCTTTAACATTTTCCTGGCGTGCCTCTGACTGAACAGAACCATCATCTAAATGTTTCAGATAATCCGTTGCCTTCAATAGCTTATCGATGAGTACCGCAACGGGTAATTCTTCGCTCGCAGCTCTTAAGCTTTGTACAACACTGATAAAATCTTTTAATGCATTCTTTGCTTTCGCCATAAGCGGTGCAGTATCTATATTCTTAAAGGCTTCATCAAGGGTGAGACTTTCCATAATTCGCCAATCAAGAAAATTTTGCATTGATTTAGCTCCAATGCCCCGAGAAGGCACATTCACAACTCTTGAGAAGCTAACTAAATCCTCAGGTTGGTAGATAAGTCGTAGATACCCTATGATATCTTTAATTTCTGCTCTATCGTAAAACCGGACTCCACCAACAATTTTGTAAGGTATTCCATATCGCACAAACTGTTCCTCAATGCTTCGACTTTGGGCGTTGGTTCTATAAAGAACTGCAAAATCATGATATTTCCTGAGATGCATATCAACGTAGGTTTGAATTCGCCTAATAATAGCCTCACCTTCGGCGCGTTCATTTTGCACTTGTACCATCTGAACGGGCTGACCATCTTTCGCGGAAGTCCAGAGCTTCTTGTCTGACCTGTCTTTGTTTTTCATTATCACAGCGTGCGCTGCATCCAAAATGAGTTTGGTACTTCGATAGTTTTGTTCAAGCTTAATTATTGTTGCCTTAGGATAGTCTCTTTCAAAATTTAAAATATTCTTAAAGTCTGCACCGCGCCAGCTATAGATACTTTGCCAATCATCACCAACGACGCAAATGTTCTTATTTTCATTAGTGAAAAGTTTAATAAGCTTATATTGTGCTGCGTTTGTATCTTGATATTCATCGATTAAGATGTATTTAAATTGTCTGCGCCACTTCTCTTTTACTTCAGGGTTATTCTCAAGCAAACTAACAGTTCTTCCAATTAGATCATCAAAATCTAGGGCTTGCTGGTCGCGTAAGCCTTTTTCGTAAAGCGGAAAAATCCGGGAAGCTGTTTTTTGATTCGGTGTTGAAGCGATACCATTGTACTCAGCGGGGGAAAGTAGCTCATTCTTTGCACTGCTAATTAGTGATCCGATCATTCGAGATGGAAATTGTTTTTCATCAATCGATTGCTGTTTAGCTAATTGCTTTATCAACGCAGTTCTATCTGATTCATCAAAGATGACAAAATTGCTCGGTAGTCCAATATATTGCCCATCAATTCTTAAGATTTTAACGCACATGCTATGGAAGGTACCCATATAAGGCATGAAACTGCGATGTTCTGCATTATCACCAAGAAGAGTAGCGACGCGTTCTCGCATTTCTTTTGCCGCTTTATTCGTAAAAGTAACACCAAGAATTTGCGAAGAAGTAGCTAACTGATTCTTTACTAGATATGCAACTCGATGAGTTAACGTTTTTGTTTTTCCGCTACCCGCCCCGGCCAATATAAGCAACGGGCCTTCTGTTGTTTTTACAGCTTTTTGTTGTTCCGGATTCAAACCGTCAAGTAAGTCACTATGCATATCTTTTAAGTGTAACAGTTTTGGTCTCCTAAAACTGTTGTAGAAGACGTTATTTTAACTATTTCCAATTCTGTATAAAATAATAAATACAACTGACATAGTCAGCAACGTCCACAAAAATCCAAAAAGTAAGGCCTGTTTTGTATAGCTTTTATGTTTCATCGTTTCATTAAGAGGACGATGGATAAAATTAGCGTCATAGATGAATGGTTGCTGCATTGTTTTTTTAAGCTTTTGTGCATGAAGTTGCATAGCACTAGGTGTCATAGATATTCCATGATTATTCCCTAGATACGAAGCATCCTTTTCCGCATAATCCTTTACCAGTACTTTATTTTTCACTGAAGGCGGGCGCTTCGTTGCACTAACTTTCTTTGGTCGAGAAAAGTCTGAAATAATTTTTGGTTGTTTTTTTGTTTCCACGATTACCTTTTTTCTAAATCATGGTGTACTTCAAAGGCTGCATCAACAATATCTGTAAATTGGGCATAATTAAGACTTGCTCCGCCAACAAGTAATCCGTCAATTCCATCAGCTTTTAAGAATCCAGTCGCCACATCCGGATTAACACTGCCACCATATAGAACTCTAACTTTCTTAGAAGCTTCATTACCATAGAGGCTCGATATTGAATTTCTGATCGTCTTTATTGCAGCTACGGCTTGGTCGGGAGTAGCGAGATCTCCGGTTCCGATAGCCCAGACTGGCTCATAAGCTACTACGAGTGATTCAATCTCAGATGCCGTAATGTTGGCAAGCGCACTTTGCATTTGATCTTCAAGTACCTGATCGGTTTCTTTATTAATTCTCTCTGTTTTAGTTTCTCCAACGCATAAAATTGGTGTTATTCCATTTCTATAAGAAGCTGCTATTTTTTCTCGCACCTCTTCCAGGGTTTCATTAAAAATATGACGTCGCTCTGAATGTCCAATCAAACAATAGCTAACAAGATCTCTGAGCATCGTAAATGAAACTTCACCCGTGTAGGCACCCGCATCTTTATAGTAAGCATTTTGAGCAGCTAATTTAAATTTACGGCGATCTATTTGAAGGCTTATGGGTTGCAAATCAAGCATCGAGGGAATTAACACAACTTCAATATCTCTATGAATCGCAATCCTATCTTGAAGTCTTTTCGTGAGTAAGCTAGCTTCTGAAACGTTAAGATTCATCTTCCAGTTACCCGCTATTAGAATTTTTTTCATCTAAGTATGCCCACCTTATTTCTCTTAAATAGTACCACTTTTTAATGCTGTGGAGGTGCCCATTTTTACATCCTTATTTTGTAGGGCGTCGAGGCCTGGAAGTTTTTTTCCTGCCATCAGCTCAAGACTTGCTCCACCGCCTGTTGATACGTGATTAAGCCTCTCTCTGAGCCATGGCACGGATTCTACGAATCCAACTGTATCACCACCCCCAACAATAGTGAAAGGTTTATTATCATCTCGCGGATGCTCTCCAACAAGTCCTTCAATAATAAGCTTTGTTCCATGAGAATAAGGATCCGCAGCTCCATTTAAGCCTTTAACTTCGGTAACCCCTGCAGTACCATTCCAGACTGCGGTTCCAGAAAGTTTCATAGCCCCTGCGATACTTGATGCCGTCATTGGACCAATATCTAAAATATACTCATCTGGCTGAATAGTATAGGATGCACTGTCAGGAATCTTAGGATAGGAGTTTATGTCCGAGTAAGCATGTGAAGCTATATCAACTATTCTCGTGGGCAGCGTATTATCCATGGCCTTAGATACAACAACATCGTGCGGTAAGTAAAAGGTAAACTGTTCCCTTCTCATTCTTTCTTGAGCCTTTTGATAGAGTAATTTCGCACCATCTAGTGCATCTTTATCCGCACGAGATAATCCAATTGGAATATCTTCAATCATTAAAAAGGTATTTGCCATTGCACCAACTACAGCAACGTAATCTGCTTTTTCTATAAATACGTCAAGAAGCTCAATTTTATCCGAAACCTTAGCGCCACCGATTACTATTGCTAGTGGCCGATCCGGATTCGTCATTGTAGTAGTTATACTTGTTACTTCTTTTTCAAGCAGCAATCCTGCAACAGATACGATGAAATGAGTTATCCCTGTCGTGCTAGCGTGCGCTCGATGTACTACTCCAAAGCCGTCTTGCACAAATACATCTGCGAGGGCAGCTAATTTCTTAGAGAAATCAAGATCATTTGCCTCTTCTTCTTTATGAAATCGTAAATTCTCAAGCAGTAAGCAATCTCCTGGCATAAGTGCATCTACAGCTTTTTGTACATTTGGCCCAATACAGTCATCGCTAAAACCCACATCAATATGCATAAGTTCTGACAAGCGTGTTGCGCAAGGCTTAAGGCTAAAAATAGTATCTTGAGCATTTTTTGGCCGTCCCATATGTGAAATAAGAATTACTTTAGCCCCTTGGCTCCGCGCATATTCAATTGTTGGGAGTGCCATCTTAATCCTATAATCATCAGTTATTACGCCGTGATCATTAATGGGAACATTGAAATCAACTCTAATGATTACTTTCCTGTCGCGAATATTTACATCTTTAATGGTTTTTTTAGTAAACATAACTTTTTCTACTTAATAACCCTTACTTTAATGGTGTCAGTCGCACCGACAACTCCAGGATAGGCGCTAGAAGCAGAAATAATTATGTCTCCACTCTTAAACACATTATGCACCCGCAGCCAGTCAGTTATTTTTTGTGCTTGCATATGCGTGTCTTTTTTTATGAAACTTTTTATAGAATATACAATTGCGAGTTGCTGCGAAACGCGCCGTGAACTGGTAATGGCGATAATCGGATGGTTGGATCTTCTTGATGCAATCTTAAGCGCCGTTGCACCACTTTTTGTTTCTGCTACAATTGCCGTTGCTTTTAAATCATTTGCAAGCGCAATTATTGCAGAGGATATTGCTCCTTGTTTATTGTGAGCATTCACCGATTTAGTAGCATCAATCTCTTGCAAGCCTGAGCTTGCTTGTACGTGATTAATAACTTTACGCATCACCGTAACTGCCTCGTTGGGATATTTTCCACTAGCCGTTTCGTCACTTAGCATCACCGCATCGGCGCCAAAGAAAACTGCTGTAGCAACATCACTGATTTCAGCACGAGTCGGCTCAGGGTTTTCAGACATACTGGCAAGCATCTGAGTAGCCACGATTGTTGGCTTATCATATTTGTGCCCAAGGCTAATAATCTTACGTTGTAAAATAGGCACAATTTCTGGTTCAGTTTCAACCGCCAAATCACCTCGTGCGACCATAGTGACATCAGCGGCAGCTATAATTTCTTCAAGATCATCAAGAGCGGCACGCGTCTCTATTTTAGCTATTATCTTTGCATCACTCCCGAGATTCAAAAGACGCAAGCGTAACTTTTCAATATCTGAAGCGGATTGTACAAAACTTTGCGCAACATAGTCAAAATCATTCTCTGCACCAAAAGCTAGATCCTTTAGATCTTTTTTAGTAAGTATATTTCCTTGAAAATCTGAATCTGGTAAATTAATACCTTTTTTTGGATATAATATTCCACTATTTTCAACTCGCACATGAATAACACCATCTTTCACACTTGTAATAGTTGTTTGTATTTTTCCATCACAAAGATACAGTCGTTCGCCACGCTTAACATTTTCGCTAAAATCAAATTGAACGGGGAGGGTTCCTTCCCTTTCGTAATCGGCACCAAAGCGAAAACGGATTGCCTGGCCTGCCTGCACGGAAACCATTCCGTTAAAATCACCTAGTCGTATTTTTGGCCCTTGCAAGTCTTGTATGAGAGCTATCGATCGGCCGAAACTTTTAGCTGCCTTCCTGATCCAACCAATTTGAATTAGCCGCTCTTCTGTTGTGCCATGACTAAAATTCAATCTAATGCCATTGGCTCCCGCTTCAAGTAATTCAATTACTTTTTCAAAAGAATTAATTGACGGCCCAATCGTGGCAATTATTTTAGTCCGTGGAAAATCAACCGATTTTAACGTTGGAGCCTCATTATTAATGTCAATCATTTTTCCACCCAAATCATAACTAGTATTGTACGGTAAAAAACAGGGGATTTAAAGCAGTTTTCGACTAATTTTAGTCGTTGAATAGAACTTGAAGGGCGTCTTGCTGCTCTGGTGTTACATCATCATAGGAATTAGGGAATTCAATCGACGTAAAAGGTATGGTTTGTATAAGGTCTCGACCGTCTTCTGTATATCTTTCATTCATTTCTTCTTGTCGAACACTAGTACTGAGGGAGACGAAAACTCTCGCTTCTTTCTCTCTTTTTATGCTTTTATCGATAATATCTTTAACTTCTTCCTCTGAGTGAGCTTTTACTTCATACGTTTCATATCCTACGGAGACGTTCCACCACACAGGATTTTCAAAAAAGAGATCCTCTCTTTCTTCAAATGAATTAGCACCAATAAACTCAGCCATATATCATTCCTTGCTCACCCATTAATTATTAATTTAAAATTATACGCTTTATTTTGGAAGTTCTGCGAAAAAAATATCAGAGAGCGCGGCTGACCATTTAGTAGGAGAGCCCTCGTTATGCATTAACAGATTATTTGCAAACATTCCTAGACTTCTTAAAGTTTGCTCGTCTTTTTTATTTTCAATGAATTCACTTAAGTTGGAGGCTGCCTCAATCTGTCTTTGAGTAAGAAGTCTTTCCGGCATCAAAACGGCTTCAGGATAATCTATCGTAACGATGAGTGACTGACGAGCAAGTTTAGCTATCGAACTTGCCGCGATCTTCGCTTCAGATCTTTCGATGAAAAGATTTCTATTTTCTTCAATTAGCTTAGCTGCAGCCAATGATTTGTAAAACCCTTTCGTGAGCATCCTCTTTTGCTCTGCATAACTTACTGGAATAGCATTAATCATGTACGAAGGATTCGTTTGAAACTGTGTCTTACTTGATGCAAGGTGACGTAATCCACTATGAGCAAGTGGTAGATTATGTGATTCTAGGTCTTCAAACATATCATAAACGTTAACCGTGAAATTATCTACGAATTCAGGCGTAACCCCGAAGACAGCGCTCAAATCATAATTAATTTCAGGAAGTCTGCCTAATATTTCTCTTGTTTTACTTTTTCGCATTTAAGATTACCTCACTTTATAAAAATAGTATACGAAAAATAACTCTAAAATAAAATTACCTATTCATCGTAATGCGCGTGCCATTTAATGGATCTTTATTTATGATTTTTAAATCCACGCCATCGAAGGTAATAGAAAAATGATCACCTGATACCGTTCTTGGAAATGCAAACCTACCCGCTTGATGATTTCTCCCAAAAGATACTTCTTTTGCGTCTGAACGAATTCCCTTAAAACCTGTCTCTTCCTTTAGGTCACCTTCTCGCTCAGATTTAAAGAACGTCGTATCAACAACAAGAAAATCTGCGTCATACCCGGGCCCCACGTCTCCAAATGGAAGCTTGTATCTTCCGACAATCGGAGCATTTCGAATATCTAAGACAAGTAGTCGAGCGTCTTCGCCTCCCCCGGCATTAATTTCAGCAGCAATTTTATATGGCCCTCTGTCTTCTAATGGTATTTCAATATTTATATTTTTTACTTCATTAGGTTGTAAATCATAGTCTTCCTCGGTCGGCTTTTCTATAGTTTTTAATTCACTAATACTCACCACAACGGCAGACTTATCATCATTTTTTTACTAATTCGCAAAAATTCATCGGCAGATTCCTGTGGCGAGGCTTTATTGAAGGCTGACTCAAGTTCGCTTTCAGATAATGCTTGTTCATCGGTGTCACCCGTTATGCCATCTGAGCAAACCATGAACTTATCGCCAGGCTTTACTTTAATAGATGAAAGTTGCTTAAGATAAAAGTTATCTCCATTACCGATTGCATTATGTATAAAGTTACCTTCGCCTTCATCAAGCGTTAAAACTGTTACTTCATCATCTCTATGAATATATAAACGAGAATCTCCAACCGACCCCCACACTGCATGAGTCTCGCCTTCGGTTGTCGTTACAAACTGCAACACTGTCCCGGTTGTCATTGTTTGATCTGGAGCAGTTACAGCCCTATTGGCTTCAAAAAAAGCCGTTTTAAGCATTTCTTTACAGGATTCTACATTGGTTGGTTTTTCGGTGAAGCATTGAGCAAAAACTCCAGCAGTCATTTGACTAGCTTTCTTTCCGTCGCCATGACCACCTACGCCATCAAAAACCCCATAGGTTCCAATTTCATTATTTACAAGTACACTGTCTTCCCCTTTTCGAGCTTTCTCTGCAATACCAACCGTCCTGCCAAGCAAAGGATGCTCGAAACTTTTCACCGCCTCAGTGGGAGGACTCTGAAGATCTGAGGGATTTAGGGGAACTTTATCTATCACAATATAATTATGCCATAAGAGCTATAAAGAGTTTTATCTTTTACTTAATTTCTATCTCAGACTGGATGTTAGCTTTTTTACTAAGCCCTCCAAATGACGTTATATTTGTAATAGTAAACTGCGTTTCATAGGCTTTCATAGCAGCCACTTTTTTTCTTACTTCATTTTTATCAAGGGAAATTACGCTAACTTTTAGTTTTTCAGCAGTTAACGAGAAGATTCTTCTTTCTAGGCGATCTACATATGCATTGCCAGGTTTTTGAGGAATTTGCATATACGGAATATCTGCATAGAAGCTCACCTGAAAGCCTTCTTTTTTAAGCTTTAATCCAATATTTCTAAGTAGTACATGATCGGGATGTCTGTAGAGTTTGCTGGCGGCAATAGGCGCATAAATAGTATCTGATTTTGCTGCTCTCGCTTTAAGTTGATTATATAGCTCCTCTTCGTCTCTTGCTTCATTCATGTACTGATTATCTAGAAAATCTAGATTAACAATAGTTACCCCAAGTCCTCTTAGGGCAGTCTCGTTTTCTTGTCGCCTCGCCTCCATCATATCTCTGCTTTTTTTGAAACCTCCGACTCTATCCCACAAAGTGGCGTGGTTCCCATTTGGGAGCCCAGCAAAAACGGTTATAAGCTGTGTATTTTTTTGATTAAGGATATGCCAAATATTAAAAACGGCATCGTCAAGATGTGGGGATAAAATAATATTCATACTGCTGTTTTTAGTATAGACCATAGAGCTTAATCCTTTCTTATTCTCATTCTACCCCCCTTCTATATATAGAGGCAGTAAATCTTACTTTTCTTCTCTGTTAATTTTTTTATTTTACTTGTTTTCGATAACAAGTATTTCAAGAACGTTCAAAAAATAAATTAAACGATTAAAAATAAAAAAATGCTACCATAAAATCATGCAACCAACAGTCGAAGATGATAGATTAAAACAAAATGTGTTTACCAAAGATCAGGTTGAAAAAAAGGAAAGAAAAAAACTCTTCTATATCATTCCTGGCATGTTACTGACGTTTTGGATTTTAGTAACCTATATCGTTTCTCCCTTTATGGTGGATGGTGTTTCAATGCAACCTACTTTTCACACAGGAGATATCGTGCTGGTGTGGCGTCTTCCGCAAACCTGGGCTTCAATAACACGAACTGAATATGTCCCACAAAGAACCACTATTGTCGTACTCAATCAAACTACAGTTTCCGGAGAAGTTCTCATCAAGCGAGTGATCGGCTTACCGCAGGATCACATTGTAATTTCAAATAATACCATCACGATCTACAATTCTCTGACTCCTGGAGGTTTCAATCCAGACAGCGCGTCGTTTGCCAAAAATCTACTTCATCCGCTCGGAACCTATGATGAGACTGTTGCGAGCGGTCAAATATTTGCCATGGGTGATAATCGCAACCCAGGAGCTTCAATTGATTCTCGCTCAAATATTGGTGCTGTCTATACCAAAACAATTGCCGGTCAAGTTATCCTTCGTATATACCCACTGAATAAGATTACGCTTTTTTAAAACTTTCCTGACGTAATATGCAGTGATTCATCTACCTCGCTATAGTGTGGTTTTTCTATTTGCGCTGCTTTATCTAGCCCATGATCAATTTTGTAAAAATGTCTTCGAACCAGAAAATGTATAAATGCCAATAACAGCAAGAAAAGTAATACGAAACCGATGACTACTCCAATCGCCACTGTCTTGTTCTTAGACCGATAAATATAGCTTCTAATTGCCAAACCACCACTAAAATCAAACCCACCATCAACCTTTTTGGATATTGTTAGGATTTGTCCATTTTTAAAGGAAACTTGTGTAGTCACCTGGTGGCTACCGCCAGATAAATAATCATGGTTTACTGGCCCTATCTTTTTAGCAGAATACAGGAATGATGGGCCATCATAATAGTCAACTTTAGAAAATTCTGCGTTCGTAATGTCCTCTATTTTATACATCTGTATATCGTCAGTAGCCTTGGAGCTTGTTGGAGCCGTCAGCACCCCCGAATAGCCATTAAAACTTGCATTACAGGCAGTCGTCACTGAGCTGCAAATTGAGTTGTTGGCCAGAAATAAAAGCTGAAAAGTTGCCTGATACACCTCTACATTTTCTTGCGTTGAATACGTTATTATAATGACACCATTCAATTTTTGATCTTTCGCGTCACTTGTTATTTTTGCCCAGTTATTAATGACAGCAGTTGTTGAGCCAATAAGTTTACAACTCATATCACTCAGGTTCTGCAAATAAACATTAACGGGCGTCGACACTTCACTTGCTGCATTCAACCGAATGTATGCCGACGTACCCCCAGCGAAATTATCGACCGTTTGAGAAACTGAATAGGGGTTAGCATCACATTGTCCAACATTTACTGGCATCATAGCCTGTGGAGCGGCCGTTGTCGCCTGCGCATAGCTAGACAAGGGAAAGAACATGCTAAAAAGCATTATGCAACAAAGACTGAGGATGGAAATTTTTATTTTCATTTTTCTACTCTTATTTTAATTATATGCTAAGCTAGCTAAAAATTACTCCCCACTACACGTTATTTCGCTTACTGTGGATAACTATTTTACAACATCACTCCTGTGCCTTATACTGAGTTCAGTTATATAAAATACAAAAAACAAAAAGGAAAGATATGAAACTATCGTTAAAAAAGCTTAGCCAGAGTGGGTTTTCTCACTTTGAATTATTAGTAATAATCGGGGTGACTGTTGTTGTTGCAGGTGTTGGCACATTTGTCTACAGCAAGGTTCATAAATCACACGCAGGTACCGCTCATTATACCTACGTCGGTTCAGCTATTGCCAAAACAAACCCAATAGACTTCTATGCCTGTAAGCAGCTTAATCCTGGAGGACAAACATATACCTTTAATTTCACTGCAGATAACTTTTCTTCAAAAATGAAACCAACGGTTAGATATAGCGTAATGTCAGTAGATAAAAATAATAAATATACTAAAGAAGTAGCTAGCTATATTTCAAGCAAATGGATTTCTAATATGGTTTCAGCCTCTCCTGTTTCAACATACGTTTCCTCGACCCTACAAGCACAACCAACGAATCCTTCCTATGTTTCGAATGTGTCCTATGCGTCATACGGCAAGATGGCTTATAGTACTCAAACATACAAGGTAATCCTTTCGACAAATGATCAGGTAAAAATTACTCTCGAAGTCAACGGTAGCACCTTTATTCCTCAGTATGTCTTCAACCCCACGCAAAAACCTTCCTACATTTCCGCAAAATACATTTCAAACTGCACCGATTAAAAGCAGCCCGACAAGCATCCATAACAGTATTTCAACCTCTGGTAATGCTACGTTTGACAAAAAATAAAGGCAGATTGATAGAGCGAGCAAACAAAGCATCATTACTTCTGCAGACCATTTCTTCCCCAAGTTTCGCGCAATCGCCCATCCAATTACGAGCACGTAGAGTGACCCAGCGATTACACCGAACTGCAGGACTCTATCAAGAAAGATGTTATGGCTTGATGAAAAGACAAATCCATCAGCACAAGTCTTACGAAGTGCCTGTACGCTCAATAATTTCTGACAGGGAATCACATTCTCAATATTCCCAACCCCAGCTCCGAGTAATGGCAAGCTGGGTACCTGTTTTAAGGAAATGTTCTGCAGGTCTAATCGGTAGCTTACGCTATTGCCGTAATCCGCAACTCCAGTAATTCGCGTAACATGAATAGTAAAACTAAAGATAAGGAACATAACTGCTGCACCGGTATATAAAAAAGCTACTTCTTTTCTGTACGCCTTAAGGTACCAAAAAAGCACCAGACTCAACACTATAGTGCTAACAATAACAAAACGTGTGCCGGATAAATACAACACGCCTGCAAGCATCGCTTCGATGCCAAAGAAAGCGGTGCGGTATTTGTGCTGTACAAATTTCGTGTAAAAATAAGCATTAAGTAGCAGCCCAAGTCCTACAATCTCAGCTAACACATCGGACTGTTCGAAAATCCCAAAAAATCGCGAAAATCCGTGAGAGCTAAAGAATGCCACTGGGTAGCTATCTATCCCCACGATAACAGCGAAAATATAGATAAGCCACAGGATGAATGACCGAGACTGCTGTGCTGCCAGTAATCCAAGTAATACAATGGATGTAAGTACTAGGCTGCCGGTGGGGTCATAAAAGACACCCTCCAGATTCATTGAACTATGGAATTTGAATGCATTCAGTCCAACAAGCATAATCAGGGCTAATAAAGGCCATCTGAGCGGTAGTTTTTTCAAATCCGAACTATGATAACGAAGCAAATAAAACAGCGCCAAAACGCCTGCAATAATCTGCAGGCGCATACTTACGATACCAATAGATAAATCAAAAGTGAGGTGAGATACAAAAATACTAAACAGCGCGAAGATAAGTACCAGCTTCTCCTGATTCGTAACCACCCTCACCCACTGACTAGCAACTTTCAATAACCTCATTGCTTTCAGTATACAGAACCACTCGACCACACAAAAAAGCAAAAGACCCACGTACTGTGGGTCTCTTAGGTTATGAGGTCTTGTCTTGGTTACTTAACAACCTGAACGAGACTACCATCTTTGGCGTTTATTTCTGTTACTGAGTTACCACTAAGGTTTGCTACCCAGATGTGTCCAAGACTATCTGTGGTTATGGCACTAGGGTAATTAAATCCGAAGCTTGCATCTTTATACACTTTTACGAGGCTACCGTCTTTGGCGTTTAGTTCTGTGACTGAGTTATTCGTATAATTCGTTACCCAGACGTGTCCAAGACTATCTGTGGTTATGGCCATAGGAGAATAAAGTCCGTAGCTTGCTCCGTTATACACCTTAACCAGGCTGCCATCTTTGGCGTTTATTTCTGTTACTGAGTTACCCATAAGGTTTGTTACCCAGACGTGTCCAAGACTATCGGTGGTTATGCCCTGAGGAGAATTAAATCCGTAGCTTGCTCCGTTATACACCTTAACCAGGCTGCCATCTTTGGCGTTTATTTCTGTGACTGAGTTAGCACCATAGTTTGCTACCCAGACGTGTCCAAGACTATCTGTGGTTATGGCACCAGGATAATTAAATCCGTAGCTTGCTCCGTTGTACACTTTAACCAGGCTGCCATCTTTGGCGTTTATTTCTGTTACTGAGTTACCCACCCCATTTGCAACCCAGACGTGCCCAAGACTATCTGTGGTTATGGCATAAGTACCATTAAATCCGTAGCTTGCATCTTTATACACTTTTACGAGGCTACCGTCTTTGGCGTTTAGTTCTGTGACTTTGGAATCAACATTACTTACTACCCAGACGTGCCCAAGACTATCGGTGGTTATGGCTTTAGGCCTAACAAATCCGTATTTTGCAGCTTTTAAGACTTGAACGAGGCTACCGTCTTTGGCGTTTAGTTCGGTTACTGATTCATCCCCATAGTTTGCTACCCAGACGTGTCCAAGACTATCTGTGGTTATGGCATAAGGTTGACTAAATCCCTGGCTTCCTGCATGCGACTTATGCATTCTACTATAGACAAAGGTGCCGACGGAACCTATTACTACGAGCACTACAATTAATACGATAGCTTCAAAATGAGAGAAGCCCTTTTGGTTTAGTTTCCTAATTTTCATATATAGTATCCTTTTAATTTATTTTTATACATTGGTACTAAGTATATATAAGCATAAGATGTTTTGAAATACAAAAAAAGACCCTTCAAAATAAAGGGTCGCTTTTGGTGAACCACATTAGAACGAATTGGAACTTAATAAAGGTAGAACTGCTTAACTGTTATCAGTTGTTCAGTGGTTATACGATAATAGAATCCCCCAGGGCTTAGTGGAACTTAAAACCAGGTTTCGTGCCCCTGAATTAACTAGCTACTGGTGGCTTACTTGCACTAAGTCTGACCATTAACTCAGCTACTGTTGCGGTCGCAGTTACCTCTTCAGTGGGAAAGCGGTGCCATTCATGAGTCGCAGTTGAACCAGTGTCCCCTACAAACTTTGGCACAACATCTACACATACGACTGCACGGTTACCATTACGGCCCGTTTCATAGGACCCAACAAGTACTTCATTTGTTATATCAAATAGTTCAGGGCCAATGAGACGTATGCGGAATTTTGCACTTACATCTTCATAGCTGTCGTAGCGAGTCTTCAGACTAGCCTGTTGCATTTTCTCGACCCAAACGTCATCAAGAATAGAACCGTCAATGAACGCTTGCTTAGTCGCTTCATTCTTAACCATTTTGTCGAGTAGGTCCGGGCGATCGAGCATCGCAGTACGCATACCCGCCAGAGCAGCTTTATCCATTAATGGGTTGTCCATTTGGGGATTTTGCCACGGGGAAATATTATCAGGCCGAGCCACCTGCTCCGCTTTACCACTATCATCAGTTTCTACCCACATTACGTCAGGGCCCTGCGATAAGCTACGCACTTGCCACCAATCTTGGTCAGTACGTATTAGATATTCAATACCAGTGAATTCTTTCATGATTGAAATTATATCACGATGTGAATCATAAGTCAATAGGCAAGATGGCCCAAGTTGATTACACTTGTATATTAAAATCACCCCTAAGGACTGGGGTGATAGTTCTTATGCTTGGTGAACCATCGCAGTATAAGTTGGAACCAATTATTTGAGGAACTGATGCAACTGAGGTCAATCTTCAACCCTGTATATGCGGGTTTATAGGGGTATGTACTACGAGGATTATATGGAACTAACAACCAGTAAGAAAGTGAAGGATTAGTAAATGGATGATAAGAATGAAACTAAAGACCAGTTTGTAGAGCTTAGAGCCAAAGGTAATAGCTATGACAAG
>Ga0114958_10000435_pt1 | contig 35610 bp, 38 predicted proteins | sample C_130208_EF_Meta_FD_89577 | JGI IMG/M metagenome (GOLD analysis project Ga0114958, IMG submission 89577) | Freshwater microbial communities from Lake Croche, Canada to study carbon cycling - C_130208_EF_MetaG | ecosystem: Environmental > Aquatic > Freshwater > Lake | place: Lake Croche, Canada... | reverse complement strand
TTCGTTTGTCCAATGTTTATATAGAGACGCCTCAAATCCGTATAAATCAGTTCCTTGTATTTTAACGGACTCTTTATCCACATAAAAATCATAATCTTCTGACAATACACTGATGTTACATTTGTAATTAACATATCCATCTATTGATGCGTCATAATGAGGATTTATTTTCCCTCCCTTATTCATATCAACAGCTTGAAGAAAAACATTATCTTTTGGAAAATTAAATTCTTCAGATATTCTATCTATTATGTTAAAAATAAAAGAGGGCAAACCCTCTTTTGATACATCAGATATTGATTGGAATTTTGTAATATAATTTGTTAAAGGTGTGTTTGAAATATTAAAAATACAAGATTTACCTTTTAATACTTTGGATAATTCTGTGAGGTGGTAATTACTATCACTACCCGTATGATTAACAGAATCTAACCAATTTACTATTTGGTTTGCCTCATCTTGTGTGATGAAATTTTTTTTTATCTTATAAGTTTCCAAATCCGTATTTACCAATTTTTTTTAGATTATGTTTTGCCAAAAATTCACTTGGATTCATCGCTTCAATTATTGTTAATTCGGCAGAATCCATGAGTTGTTTAGCTTTTTCTTCGGTTACCGCCATTACACATAATTTATGTGTTGCGGGCAATTCTCCTGTTGGTGATAAATCTATTTTTAAAATATTATCATTTTTCATTTTTTCTCTCGCTTGAAGAACCTTGGATTCTTCACATAATATACAAATTCTCATAATTGTTATTTTTTAATTTTAGTCAATTGGTAATCCTGCCTTATAATCATCCGTTATATCATACCATTGGTCATTAAATACGTATTTCATAACTTTATCAACAACAACATATGATTCAAATTGTGTCGTACCCGTACTAACATCACTATTAATAAAAATACCACTTAAAAAATATACATCATTTTCTGTATTTGCGGTTGTTGCTGCAGGTAAATTTGCAATAATATAATCATATGCAGAATCCCTGATAGTTTCCGTTGCGAATACCATTTGTTTATTATATATTTCTTCTGATGTACCTGTAAAACCTGATAATACATTTTTATATGGCCATAAAATGTCAGTTAATTTCCAAAAAGAATAATTACCATTATCAAACGGTGCATCATTTTGACTTGGAGGTGCACTTAACACATTTACAACTTGGTTAATTGCACCCCATACAGCACCACAAGTATTATCGGTTAAACTATCCCCTTTACCTCTTCTTAACATTCTACCTGAACGGCCATCTTCAGTAACACCAATATGTGGCATACTTGTAACAAACAAGGTTCCACCAAGAGTTGTTGCTACGTGACTTGCAAATGCTCCAAAACCAACACTACCTACAAACGGATAACCCGCTAAACCACCTGATTGAAATGGTCCTAAAAAAGAATTAATACTGTTTGGCCATCCACCAATATTTGCGGGTACTTTTGATGCATCAACATCGTCAGAACAAATACCTTCCGCTAAAACGATACTTGTAGATGGGACACCTTCATTTGTAATATATTCAGTAGTATATGTTCCCCACACTTCAGATAATACCGCACCTGAGAATGGTTGAGCACCATCATCAACAGTAACATTTCTTACCGTATCAGTATAACCGCTCTGTCCTGTTAATGGCGCTGGTACAATTATTTCATAAGTTCTATCGTATTCGGCAACCGATAAATCATAGGTACCGTAAGGATAATCACTAATGTTATTAAAAGGTATTGTTTGAGTACCTAAAGAAGTTGAACCACCTGTTGTTGGATAAAAAGTTACATCGGCGGTAGCACCCGATAAATTTGTACTTGTTATTCTAATTCCTTGTATCATTTTTTTTTATTTTTTATTTTTTATTTATTGTAAATCAAATAGTATTATTTCAGATTCAGTTGTTGATTGAATCTCAATTTTATTTTCATTTATAAAACTTAAACCATCACCCTCAATTAATGAATAATTATTTACATTTATTTCGCCTGAAACAACATATAGATAATATCTACGTATGTCATTAAGTTCAAATGTAAAATCTTCGGTAAATATTCCTGATAATAATTTAGCATCTTGTTTAATTGGTAGTTTTTCGGTTATATCACAAAATTTGTTTAACTTATCTTCCCTTGTAAACTGATGCCATTCGTGTATTGGTTCAGTATCTAACACATTTGGTTTAATCCATAGTTGGAGATAACGATTTGGTGTGTCCGAAGCATTACCTTCCGTATGTTTTATTCCTCGTCCTGTACTCATTCTTTGTACCGCACCTGCTGGTATGTCTAATACCTTTCCGTGACTATCAGTATGTCTACAAACACCTTCTACCACATAACCAAATATTTCCATATTTTTGTGCTCGTGTATTGGTACGTGTCCTCCAGATTGAACCCTATCATCATTAATGGTTTGTAAATCACCGAAATTCATATGATTTGGGTCAAAATAACCCGGAAAACTAAATGTCCTGTATGAATTAATCCAGTCGGCTCTTGGATTACCTCTTGTATTATATGGTCTTTTTGTTATCATGTTAACACCAATCTGATTTATTTGTTAATGGATAATAAATTGTAAATGTTGCTGGAAATAAAAATGTCCCAAATAAACTTGTACCTTGACCATTTGGTAATAAATAATTTGGGTCAGTTGTATCAATTGTTTGAATATCAAAAGACGCCCCATTAACATTACTTCCAAATTTTACAATTCCTTTATTTATTGAACTACCAGAACCCCAAGTTACATACCACAAGTGCCCTGTGTAATTACTTAAACTAAATCCTAAAGCATTATATGCTGTGGTTAATCCTGATAATGAATTACCGTGTAACCCACCTCCAATATAACCTTGGGTTAAGTCTCCTTGAGATGCCGTATTGGTAAAACCATCAGTTCCATAACCACCCAAAGCAATTGTATCTTGGTAATACGGATTACCAGTTGCAAAATCAGAGGATGTTATTGTAAATGTAGGACTAAGCATCAATCCAAAATTCAAATCATTTTCTGGTATATCTAACGCATTTAATCCACTTAAACAAGGTGCTTCAGTTAATGTTTCTACTGTTAGAACATCAGATTCATCATAATATGATAATCTATTATCACCATTTTTATTTTTAAATACATTAACTGTTGTATTATGATATAACACGCCAGTACTTAAACAAACACCACTAACCGCTGTATTAATAATATTCCATTGGAAATATTTATCAATTGTATTACCACTAAAATTATCAGGAATAGAGTTATTGTAGAAGTATTCGCCTATTGTATTATAAATAAAATTATTTCCTATATTATTTCCTTGTGGTGATAAACCATCGGTGCCAAAATTTTCACCTATTGTGTTATTAATAAAACCAAAACCGATATTGTTAGAGGAAAAATTATTACCAATAGTATTTCCTAAAACACTACCTTTAAATGTATTTGCAATAACATTACCCAAAAAGTCGTTATCAGCAATAGCGGGTCCAAACGAGTTAGCTGAACAATACCCACTAATTTGATTTGACCCAAAACCCCAATCTGTTTTATTAGTATCAAATCTTTGATATATTATATTACTCTTAAATTGATTGAAAATTTGATTATCATAAAAATCACCATATATTGTATTGTATTCAAATTGTTCACCAATTATATTGTTATATGTTTCGCCACTTAATTCGTTACTATAAAAATAATTTCCGATTTCATTATTGCGAAAATAATCAGCAATTGTATTGCTGCCAAACCCATTACCAATTTGATTATCAGAAAATTGAGAATAAATTGCATTTTCAGTAAAATCATTACCAATTTGATTATTATCAAAATTATTATAAATTATGTTAGAATAAAAGTTTTCTTTAATTGTATTACTCCATAATTCACCATAAACAATATTATTGTTAAATAATAGACCAATATTATTGTTATAAAAACCATTCTGATGAATTGTATTATTATAAAATTGATTGGATATTTTATTATTTGAAAAGGAATGTGTTGTGGTATTATTATAAGAAAAATCACCTATTGTGTTTGAGTAAGTATAAATTCCATAAAACACATTATTTGCCAATAAAAATCCAGAGTTACCCCCAATCTCTTTAAGATAAAATTTAGAATAATCACCTACGTAGTTATGTAAAGTACTTCCATCAAAGTTAAAAGTTAGGAATCTTTGAAAATCTTCTTCAATTTTTTGCCCAATATAAACTTCTTTATATTCGTTATAATCACCTGTTGATGTTGCGTGGTATAAAGGAATAAGTCCTCCTGTAAAGTTTACTTGACTTCCAAATGATGGGTCAACAATAACATATATTAAAGTATTAGTACTAGCACTATAAACTCTAACACCAACCATATAACCCTGATATTCAAAAAATAATATATCACCAATTGAAACTTCTGATAAAAATAATGTGCCATTACCTGATATTATACCTGTTGAGCTATTATAACTACCAATAGTTCCTGTTAATTGAGAACCCTTATTATATGATTGAAATCTACTAAAATAGATATTTCTGTGGTCATAATCGGTTCTATTGTTATATTCATCAATTCTTTCAGAAATTCTACCATACGCAACACCTTGAGTTATTTCAGTTGCACTAAAAGTCCAATCATATTGGATTCTATCATTTGGATATGCTTGTTGATATGCGGTTGAACTAATTGTATTTGAGCTTGTTGATAAAACAATAATTGGTTCAACATTACCTTGCATATAATCAATCACACCATTATCTTTTGGATTACCATTATAATAATATTCGGGAACATCATAACAAGTTCTAAAATCTGTTATGATATAATGAATACCTTTTGTTAATGTTTCACCCGTTATTTTATCTACAAGTTCTGAATAAGTTACTTCAATAAGTTCTCCTGCTGTGATTGCCGAGAAGTCAATATGATATGTGGCTCCGCTTAATTCTACGGGTATTAAAGTATCCGGTGTCGGTGTTTCCAAATAAGTTAATTGTCCTATGGTTTTTCCTGTTAACATAATTTTTCTATTTTATTATAAATATCTTTTATCATTTAATTAATTAAAAATTGTTTTCTACCGCCAAACATATTTCACCACTTTCAGAAATTAATCTTGCCATATCCGTAAATGAGATATAAGCATGTCCATTAATACCCCAAGTTTGACCCCAACTATTTTTTATTCTAAATTGTTTTTTTACTGTATCAACCCCATTTATTACGTAAGCGTGACCACCAGCATAATAACCTCCTACACTTATAACACCATTTACGGGGTAAAACATATTGTAATACCAATTGGTGCCGACAACAACTGGGCCTATATTTAATACGGTATTAACTAAAGTGTTAACATCAAATGCCCAATAGTACGATGTTATTTTACCTGTAGTTTTTAAGTATTTGGCGGCACCTCTAACTGATGTTCCGTCATAATTTTCACCAACCCATTCATCAACTTTTTGTGCTTCATAGTATATTAAACTAGGAGAAACCACAGGTTGAGTTCCAGTATGAACTATAGGACCATCTGAAATCCAATGAGACCATGCATATCCAACACACATTGGGGTATTTAATTGATTACCCCACCATACATTATCATCCCAATATTTCGTTGTTATTGATTTGCTTGGTGTTATACTTGGGGTTGGTGTTTTTGTTGGTGTTATTGGTAATTTTGTTTTTGTCGGTGTTGGTGTTATTGGTAATTTTGTTTTTGTCGGTGTTGGCGTTGGAACAACCGTTGGTTTGGTTTTAACACTAACTAACCAATCGTAAAAATTAGAAATTAAGTAATTGTTATCTCTTTCATCTTTAACATGTTTTCTACCTAACTGAAATGGTGAACCCATCGTGGGTGTAGGACTTGGGAATGGATTTATAAACCTTAAAAATTGGTCAAATCCAACCGATATGTATTCACCGATAGTAGTTAAAACCGCATCAAAAATATTTTGTTCTGGGTCAACAAATTGTAAATATTCGTTTTCACCAACTGAAATAAACTCACCATTATCAGTAATAATTGGGTCAATTAATACTTGGTCAGGAGTTTGAGTTGGTGTAGGAGTTGGTGTTGGTGTTGGTGTTGGGCTCGGAGGAATTATAAAGTTATAATCATATATCGCTCTAAACCCAAATTGTGTAGTTCCTGTAAATGTCGTATTAAACCCTGAAAAACTACTTGTTAAGTCCAAATTATTAAAATCGGAATCTATTACGATTGTTGTTGTCCCTGAACTATAACCAGATTCAATCGTTATTGAAACATCAATAATTATTGGGTCTCCAACATATACACCCAATGTATTAGTGAATGTAAAATCAATATTATCATCTAAAGGAAATTGAGATTCTGCAATATATGTTGAAGATATTGAACCCGCAGAATAAACCGCTCTTACGGTTATTGTATTTGCTGATAACACCTCATAACTAATATCACATACACTAATATTACCGATAATATCGTTTGGTAAGCAACAATTAGGACAATCATAATCAAATAACGAAAATTTATCTTTAAGGAGTTTGTAGTTATGTTTAACTTCATCCGCACTTAAAGGTTCGCTATACATTCTAAACTGTGAAATACCCCCATCAAATGTTCCACCAAAATTTTGTTCTAATAAAATATTAGTTGTTAAACCTGATAAAGTTGTACCACTTAAAATATTATTTGGGAATAATTCGGGGTCTTGTTGATAGATTAAACCTGTTAATGAATCAGGAGCTCCCGTGAATACTAAATTATTATGTAATCCTTGCGTTCCGCCACCCCATGATATACTAAACGGAACCCCAAGTTGTTTTTCTTTGTCGGCATATAATGACCTAGGTATGATTTCTTCTACATTCTCAAAAGTATAGAATGACCTACCATTAACATATATTTTTAATTTACCTTTTCTAAAATCTTTCTCATTTAACCAAGCTTGATTTAATTGAGATAAGGTTATTTTTTCATCTGGAGAACAATTAGTTGGTGTTACCAATGAAATTGAGTTGTTTGATAAACTCGCAAGATATTCCGTTTTTGTTATTAGTCCCAAGCCTCCTTTATACCACAAATCACAATTTTCAAGATATGTATTTCTTTCCCAAACCGCATCAATCTGAATCCAACGTTCTTTGTTTAAGATTTCGGTACTAATTAATAAACAATCGTCATATATCCCTTTTGGAGTACATAATGTTTCTATTGTATAACCTGTCGTAACACTAACTCCTGTTGTAGAACAAGAACCCGTGATACAATTACCATCGGCAAATGATGTCCCCGTAAATCTTAACATTCTAACACCAATCTGAGGATTCTTTGGGTCACCACATAATTTAAGTGCGATGGCATTTGACATTGAATCAAATAATGGGTCGGTTTCACAAGTATATTCGTATGTTTGTGGTGTTGTACCATCACATCCTGTTAAACAAGGTTCACAAGGGGCACATTGTACAGTTGTTGTAGTTGTAACCGCAGAACAAGCGTGTTTTTGTCCCTCCCATCCACAAGTGGTTGCGGTAATTGCTGGGTCGTGTTGGGGAGGATAAACGTAAATACATCTTGAAGTAGTCACGCCTGAATCACAACATGCACAAGTTTCAATAGAACTTAATAAAGATGTTACCCTCGTATATCCCGTATCTGAAACAGGACTTCCGCTAGCATGGTGATAATATTTGTTCTCTGCTCTAGTTCCAAAAAAGAAAAATATATTTTTATTATCAGGATAGAAAGTATTAAGAGTTGTTTCACCGGGATTTAATATGTATTCATCAACCAATCTTGGTTTTAATAACATCTCTACAGTCCATCCCTTATTTACTCTTTCAGGAAAAATTTCGTAATCGTATCCATGTAACTTATAAAACCCTTGATAAAACCCACCATATAATTCATGATAAACACCGACCTTATCTTCCAATTTTGATACTACATTAAATAACATGGTATCAGGTAGCCCTGAAAATTGTATGTTTGGTGATTGGGTATATCCTGTTACTTGGTGAAGTTTTAATCTTCTATCAAAATATAATCTCTCAAACTTTAACGAATTATCAAATAATCCTTGAGTAAATGTAATTGTTTCACCTGTCATCTGTTCTACAAGTCCGTTATCGGTTCCTGTAAGTCCAATATCACAGGCAGTGTTCGCTGTAAAACAAGTTAAATCCTCATTTTTTGGGTTATAATAATTGGATGAAACTAAGTTATTAAATGGATTATATTCATTATAATTTAACACATAAAATTCTGTGTTACCACTATAATCCAAATCAAAACTGATAGGAAGTTTATTACCGTCATCGGCACCAATAAGTGTATTTGAGAAAATAACCTCAAATTTGTAGTCCTTTTCATCTGATGCCAAGCAAAAATCCTGAATATCAGACCTATCTATAAGGTACCACTTATTAAAATTATACTGATTTATATTTTGATACGACATAATTACTTTAGATAAATACTTGAATCGCAGTATTTATATATAAATAATTTGAGATGATTGAATTTAACAAGGAATATTTTATAAGACCTTATTACTTTTATTTAACAGAAAAAACCGATAAAATATCGTTATACTATTCTATTGCAGAAACATTAACGGAATCAAGAAAAAAAGACGATAAATTAGATTTTGACAAAAAAGATAGTGAGAAAGTTAAAAAAGGTGTTTCGTCTGTTATTAAAGGAAAAAAATTAAAAACAAAAGACCAAATTAAAAAATATTTTGAGCCAATTAGTAAAGATGAAATAGGTGAGTTTATTGATAAAGATGGTTCTTTAGCTAATTCTAGTATTCCTATCTTAGATATGGGAATGACACCTCGTAAAACAACTGACCAAACAGTGACAATGGCAAGAATGCCAAATAACCCATTATTAAGAGGTTATAGAAAATATTATGGTGAATCAGTTGATGATGAAGATGTTGTTAATGAAGTTGATTATTCAGAAGCTTTTGGATACGAAGAAACAAAAGATATGGATGGAAAACAAACTTATAAATATTTATGTACTAAGATGGGTATGAATCCTGATGAGGCAAAAGAAAGAACCCAACAGTTTGGTAAAGACCCATACGGAAAAAGAACTAATAACGCACCTAAAAGTATCAGACATAAGAAAGGATTTATTGATAGAATGACCTTGTCTGAAATTGAAAGGGCTAAAATGATTAAAGTGGTTGAAGAAATTTTACTTAATAAGAGAAATAAAGGAACCGAAATTAGTGAAAAAGAAAGTAAAGTTTCTAAAGTTATTAAGAAAAATGTTGAAGCACTTAAAAAAATGGCTGATAAGGAAGGTTTAACAATTAATGAACTAATTAAAATGTTAAAAAGTGAATAAAGATTTATACGGTAAACAATATAAAATTCCGGACTCTACTTTGAAACACCTAAAAAAGTTTGAGACAAACGAAACTGTTGGTAACTTATTATCAACAGGTAATGTGTCATATTCATTGTTAAAGAAATTAAAACACAGAATGGAAAATGGGGAGAAGGATAGTTTAGGTGGTGACCACATGTTAGGATGGGTTAACCATACATTAAACTCTGATAGAAGTTCTATTGAGGCGGGAAAAGAAGCAAAAGCTCAAAGTGGTATGCCAAACGCTTATATCAGACCACATACTAAAAATAAAGTCAATGACTTAAACAGACCAAGTAAAAGTCATGATAAAATAAATTCGGATATAAAAATAACCGAAGCATTAAAAAGAATAAACCAAATAATCCAAAAAATAATTTAATTATGCCAGTTTTAGAACCAATTGACATTTCTCAAAATGAGAGAAACTCATTATCACAAATTGCAGAATCTCAAAGAAATATTTTATTTCCGAGAAACGATTATAACATCGCAAACGAATACTCAGCAGTTAGCCCCGATGCATTAGCAACAGGTGATGACCAAGGTAAAGGTACAGGTGGTGATTTAGACGTATTTAATCAAGCCGCAGGTGCTGGATTTGACGTTAGAGAAAGAAATATTGAAGTTGCAATTAATCATTACAACTCAAATACGACATATCCTGATTTCTAATGAAATTGATAAATACCTTCAAACAAGTACTTACCGAATCGGCAACGATTGAGGGTATTACTCACGCAATTAAGAACCGACAGAAACTCGTCATCTACTACGATGGTGACGAGCCTGGAGGTCGTGGATTACGTGAAATAGAACCTGTTTGTTTTGGTGTTAGCAAAGCAGGTAACCGAGTATTAAGAGCTTGGGATATGGAAGGGTCTTCTTATACCGCATATAATGGTGAACAACCATTACCAGGATGGAGGTTATTTAGGTTAGATAAAATATTAATGTTAAAACCAACTGGTGAAGTTTACAATGAGCCAAGAGATGGTTATAATTTTAATGGAGATAAAAGTATGGTTAATGTTATCATTAACGCGAAATTTGATAATACTCCCTTACAAAACGTAGCATAATATGAGTAGTAATTTAATGGAAAAATTGGCAATATCTAAAGCCATAATGGACAAACATAGTCAAATGGGTAGAGGTAATGCCCCATCCCAAACTATTAATATACCCCAACCTGAATTAGAAGATTATGAGGCCCCAACCGCAAAATACAATATACCTCAAGAATTAATGTCGGAGAGTAGACCGATTAATCCAAATCCACAACCTGTAACTAAAGATAGAATTTTAAATTCTAAGCTTCCCGACGAAATCAAAAAATTAATGATTGAAAATCCTATTGTTGTATCTAATCCGATGTCCCCATCAAATTCAGTTTTATCAGATGAATTAATTGAAAAAGCATCTAAGTTAATGGGAACAAAAAGACCTGAACCTATTTCAGAAAATAAAACAACGTCAACAAAATTACCGTCAAATTCTGAATTAAAAAGAATGATGAAAGAAGTTGTTGAAGAAGTTTTAGCGGAAAATGGACTAATTATTGAATCATCTACAAAAACTGATGAAACAATGACAATTAGAGTTGGTCAACATATCTTTGAAGGTAAAATCTCACGAATAAAAAAAACTAAGTAATTTCTTTCTTTATTACCTTTTTTTGGTTATCCTTTATTAAAATTATAAAGAATGTCAAAAATTAATGTACTAGTTCTCCCATCAGATAAAACCGGCGTAGGTAAATTTCGTTCAGTTGACCCGCACGTGTTCTTACAAAATATGTATCCCGATGATTTTCATGTGGATATAGATTATTCACCACAGATTAACGATATTAACTATTGGAAAAAATATCAGATTGTTCATATCCATAGAAATATAGGACAAAATTACGAACAAACTCCAAATTTATTACAAGGATTAAAATCAATGGGAATTATTACTATTGTTGATATTGATGATTATTGGTTACCAACAAAAGAACACCCTATCTACGAAATAATTAGAGTTAACAAATTGAATGAAAAAATTACTGCCAATTTAAGAGCGGCAGAGTATGTTACTACAACAACATCTATTTTTGCTGACGAAATAAAACTATTAAATAAAAATGTTGTTATTTTCCCTAACGCAATTAATCCAAATGAAGGTCAGTTTAAGGAACCAACATTACCAAGTGATAAATTAAGAATTGGATGGTTAGGTGGTTCATCACATTTGCATGATTTGATGTTAATGGAACAATCCATGTCCAAATTAAATTCAGAAAGAGAAGACCTTCAATTTGTTTTATGTGGATTTGATACAAGAGGTACAATTACTGAAATTAATCAACAAACAGGAGAACAAAAACAAAGGCCAATTAAACCTGAAGAAACGGTGTGGGCTAAATATGAAGAAATTGTTACTGACAAATATTATGGATTATCTGATGAGTATGTAAAACATCTAAAAATGTATAAAGAAGAGGAATATCCTAACGAAGCAAATGAATTATATAGAAGAGTTTGGACAAGACCTGTAACCGCATATGCTAAAAACTACTCAAAATTTGATGTGTCATTAGCTCCGATTAAAAATCATATTTTCAATAGAGTTAAATCACAACTTAAAGTAATTGAGGCGGGATTCTACAAAAAAGCAATCATAGCATCTAATGTTGGTCCTTACACTGTTGACTTAAAACACGCATTAAATAATGGTAATTTTACTTCTGATGGCAATGCGTTATTGGTGGATGAAAATAGAAATCACAGTGATTGGTATAAATTTATAAAAAAATTGAACGATAATAGAAATTTAGTTGTAGATTTGGGTGAAAGATTATACGAAACAGTTAAAGACACATATGATTTGAATGTGGTAACAAAGGCAAGAGCTGAATGGTACAAATCACTTATAAAATAATTTTATGATAAAAATTCCTATAACAAAAATTTTATTTCTTGACATTGAAACTGTTGGCGGTTGTAAAAATTATGAATCGTGTAAAACCACTAATCCAAATGTCGCTAAACAATATGTTAAATATATTGATTGGTTTGTAAAAAGATTTCCTGAGGATTCTCAACTATCTTTAGATGAGATTTTTATTAAAAGAGCGGCACTTGTTCCTGAATTTGCAAAAATAGTTTGTGTTAGCGTTGCGTTTGTTACTGATAAAAATGAAGTTAAAACTCAAACTTTTTCAGGTGATGATGAGAAACAATTATTAAAAGATTGTCAAAAACTTTTAGATAGATGTGGTAAGTTGGATTTCTTCTTATGTGGACACAACTTAAAAAACTTTGATATACCGATGCTTGCAAAAAGAATGATTATCAACGGACTTATGCCACCGTCAATACTTCCAAGTTATGATACAAAACCTTGGGAAATTAAAGCAATAGATACTAAAGAAATTTGGCAGTACGGTGCTTACACATCAATAGGTTCATTAGATTTACTTTGTAGTACTATGGATATACCAACACCTAAAGATGGTGAAGTAACTGGAGATAAAGTACATTCTGCATATTGGGATGAAAATAAATTAAAAGAAATAACAGAATACTGTGAACGTGACGTTAAAGTATTAATTGATATTATTAAAAAATTAAAAGAGTTAGAAATATGATGACAGATGAATTTGATTATTTATTAAAAGATGATGGGGAATTAACTAAAATGAAAGAACTATTATCTGATATGGGAATTGATTTAGATGGGTTAGATGAAGAATTTGATAATTATACACCAAAAAGAGAGTTAAGATACGAAAAATTAACTGACGAAGTATCCGACCCAGAATATAATTACCCATCTGATTCAGGATTTGACCTTTATTCAACAGAGGATTTTGAATTAAAACCATTTGATAGAGTATTAGTACCAACAGGTCTTAGATTTGATATTCCTGATGGTACTGAAATACAAGTAAGACCTAAGAGTGGGTTAGCACTAAAACAAGGATTGACAGTTCTAAATACACCAGGAACTGTAGATTCAGGATATAATGGGGAAATTAAAGTTATTATTTTTAACTCAAGTAATTTACCCGTATCAATCATTAAAGGAATGAAAATCGCTCAAGCTGTTTTATGTCCCGTAATTAACGGAAAATGGGTTGATTTGGTTAAAGTTGATTCAGTAGAAGATAAAGAGAGGGGAGATAATGGATTTGGCTCAACAGGAATATAAAATAACTAAATTATGAAAAAAATTTTTATTGATGGTGGTGCCAGAATTGGTGAAACAGTTGAAATTATTTTAGACCCAAGAGAAGATTTAAAAGGGTGTGATGTTTATTTTTTTGAATGTAATGATAGTCATTACGATACTTTAAATAATATTAAAGAAACTAATAAGAATTATAATTTTATAATTAGAACTGAGGCTTTGTGGGATAAGGAAGATACAATGAACTTTTATATATCCGTTGATAAATGGGGTGATTTAGGATGTACCTTAGACCCAACAAAAATAGAAAAATTAGATTTAGATAATCCTAAACAAGTAAAAACTATTAGATTTTCAGATTTTTTAAATCAGTTTTCAGATGATGACTATATTATAGTTAAATTAGACATTGAAGGTGCGGAATATAATGTTGTTAGTGATTTATTATCGTCAGGTGCGATAAATAAAATAAATGAGATTTATATTGAATGGCACGATGGATTTTTTAATAAAAATTCGAGTCAACTTAAACACGAATTATCTAAATTAGATATAATAGTTAATAATAATTGGATGTAACATATGGAAAAAATTGATGTTTGTATAAATGTTTTTGGTAAACCGTGGCAAACTTTATGTACATTAAAAAGTTTAATGAAACATAGTGGTCATTTAATCGATAAAATTTTTCTTATTAAGGAAAAAGAACAACCATATAATGAAAATATTGATTGGATTTTTGATTACTTTGATAATTTAATAATACACACACCAAATAATTATAAGTTCACTAAGTTTCACACAAATAATTTTGATGAATCTGATAGACATTCTGTGAGATATCAATATGGTATTGAAAAGAGTGATAAAAAATTTATATTCATCACACATAATGATGTATTGTATACTGGGGATATTATTGGTAACATGTTAGTAAATGTTAAAGACTCTGCAGGAATTGGAGAAATAGGACAATGTTGGAATTGTCCTGCTAAACAAGAAGGACTCTGTAGTGGTGAAAAATTTTACGATTGGAACCCAACAATTGACGAAGTATTAACTTTAAAACTTCCTCATATAAGAACAGGGTTACATAATATTGATAGAGAAAACCCAAAACCAATGCCTGAATGTAGACTTAATGAATGGGCGTGTTTAATTAACAGAGAAATAAATAATAAAGAAACATTTCCTAATAATAATACACCATTTTTTGGTGTTTATGGATTAGATTTAGGTGACCGTTGGTTTAAAAGTCTACATTTAAAAGGTTATAAATTCACAGACTATCGAGAAAACTTCAAACACTCGTATTGGTCCCCATTAGATGGGGGATATCCAACACAATTAAATCAGGATATTTATAAAATTGCTGAGGAAAACGCTAAAAAATATTACGAAAATAATTTTAAATAAATGATAACAGTTATATATTCAACTCATAAAGACCAAGAGTACAATAAAAATTTTAAAAATAAAATATCTAAAACAATTGGTGTAAAAGATTTCCAAATATTGGAGTATGTTAATATGAACCAATATAGTTTGGCTGAAGTTTATAATAAAGGTATTAAAGAATCAATATTTGATATTATTGTATGTTGTCATAATGATATCAAATTAGAAAATGGTTGGGGTAAAAAACTATTAAAAGATTTTGAAGAAAATCCTGATTATGGTATCATTGGTAAAGCGGGTTCTTGTTATTTTCCTGAATCTGGAATATACTGGGAAAAAATGAATCAAACAATGGTTGGTCAAGTTTACCATCATCCCGAAGGTCAAAAAAAGTGGTTGAGTAAATATTCCGCAAAATTACCATTTTTAATACCTGTAGTAACAATTGACGGATTATTCATATCGTTTGATAAAACTAAAATAAAACATACATTTGACGAATCTATAGGAAGATTCCATTTTTACGACCATTTATTTTGTCTACCTAATTATTTGGATAATGTTAAAATTGGTGTTACAACATCTTTTGAGATAACTCACGAATCAGTTGGGCAACCTAACAAAGAATTTTGGGAAAGTAAGGAAAAATTTATTGATAAGTGGGGTAGTAAATTACCTTTAGACTTAAAACCATCCGAAATTTTTGTTGAGAAGATAAAAGAAAGTCCAATAAAGAATATAAAAAAAGTTGCAATTGTTATACCAACAAAAGGTAAGGTTGAAATGTTATTTAATTGTGTTAATTCTTTTTATCAACATTGTAATTCGGAACTTTTTGATATTTTTATTGCTGATACAGGTTCTAATGATTTAGAAAAAGAATGGATTAAATCAAACATACTTAATTTAGGTAATATAAAATTAATAGAATATAATTTTTATAACTTTGCAAAAATAAATAACGATGTTGTAAAAAATCATATAACAGATGATTTTGAATTTATATTATTTTGTAATAACGATATTAAATTAATGAATAATGTTATTTACGACATGTTAACATTATTTAAAAACAACAAAAATGTTGGTACCGTCGGGGCTAGACTTCATTTTGAGGACAATACAACTCAACATGACGGTATTATTATGTTTATTAAAGATAAGAAATTAGAAGTCACACATGAAAATCTTAGGTCTTATTATAGATATGGGACATATGTTAGAGATGTTATAGGAAATACGGCGGCACTACTAATGATAAGGAAAAATATTTTTATAAAGTGTGAAATGTTTAATGAAAATTATAAATCATGTTTTGAAGATGTTGAATTAAATTTAAAATGTGTTATTTTAGGGTTAACAAATTATTACTCAGGTAAATCAGTTGCATATCATTACGAATCTCAAACAAGGAAGGATGACTCAGATGACATAAAAAAATTAAATAATGATTATGTAAATAACTTATTTCCATTCGTTAAAAATAATTATGAAAAAATAAAAGATAAAATTTTATTTATAAAATAAAATATGGTTATAATAGCAACAAATAACGGTTATCCGTACCTTGGGAGGATTTTAACTGACTTCGAAAATTTTTTTATTGACAAACAAATTTGTTTAATTGATACCGGTAGCACTAATGAAGAGAGCTTAAAATTTTTAGATAAAATTAAAAATAAAGAAATTTTTTCTAAATTGTCAATACAAATTTTAAAAACACCCTATCATGGATACGATAGTGGGGCTTATATTTACGCAATGAAGAATATAAATTCAGATAAATATTATTTTATACAAGATTCAATTTCTATAAAAAACAAATATTTTTTTGATGATATTGATAAAAAATTGAAGGATAATACAGTTGTTGGTTTTATTTATTTTGATTCAAACTTTTATGATAATGAAGAACAAATTAATTTTTGTATTAGTAAATTTGGTGTTAAAGATTTTGATTTAGGTATATTTGGACCAATGTTTGCAATAACTAAAAATGATGTAAATAAAATAATTCAAGATTTGAATTATTTTCCGTCAAATAAAAATGAACAATGCGCAATGGAAAGATGTTGGTCGGCACTTTTTAAAAGTAAAAATATTCAAATTGAATTTTTGGATGAAAAACATAATAATACTTTGTTTGGAACAAACGGATATAAATACTTAAATAAAGAATTCCCAAATAGAATTTAAAAAATGATAAAATTAATAATATTTGACCTTGATGGTGTTTTAGTCGATGCTAAAAATATTCACTACGAAGCATTAAACGAATCTCTTCCAGAAAAATACAGGATAAATTGGGATGAGCATATTAGTAAATATGATGGGTTAAAAACAAATCAGAAACTCGATATGTTAACTAAATATAAGGGTTTGGAAAAAGAAAAACATACAAGTATTTGGGAAAAAAAACAAATAATAACCCTGAATAAATTACAAAACTTAAGACAATCTAAGGAACTCATAGAATGTATTGGCCAATTATCAAAAGATGGATTTAAAATCGCCTGCTGTTCAAATAGCATACGTAAAACTATAAATACAGTTCTATCTAAGTTAGGTATTATTCAATTTTTTGATTTAATATTATCCAATGAAGATGTTACTAATTCTAAACCTCATCCTGAAATTTATTGGAGGTCAATATCAAATATGAAAGTTTTGCCCGAAGAAACTTTAATTATTGAGGATTCTCCAACTGGATTATTATCGGCATTTAGAAGTAATTCTTTAGTTATGAGAGTTACTTCTCCTTCTGATATTACATACGTTAAAATAAAAAATAAAATAAATAAAATAAATGAAATTAATTATAATATGAAAAAACCAAAATGGACTGATGAGTCTTTAAATGTATTAATACCTATGGCAGGTGCTGGTTCACGTTTTGAAAAGGCGGGGTATTCTTTTCCTAAACCATTAATTGATATTAATGGAGAACCAATGATTAAAGTAGTTACAGAAAATTTAAATATTAATGCAAATTTTATTTATATTGTTCAGAAAAAACACAGGGAAATGTATAATTTAGATACGTTATTAAATTTAATATCCCATAAATGTCATATTATTGAGGTCGATGAGGTTACTGAAGGTGCTGCATGTACCACGTTACTCGCTAAAACTTTAATAGATAATGATAATCCATTAATTATGGCAAATTCTGACCAATTTGTTGAGTGGGATTCGAATGAATTTATTTATAAAATGAATGAAAATAATTGTGATGGAGGAATCGTAACTTTTAATTCTACTCATCCAAAATGGTCTTTTGTTAAATTAGACGAAAATGGATTTGTTACAGAAGTTGCGGAAAAAAACCCAATATCAGATGTTGCAACTGTGGGAATTTATTATTGGAAAAAAGGGTCAGATTATATAAAATACGCAGAAAAAATGATTGAAAAAAATATAAGAATTAATAATGAATTTTATGTTTGTCCTGTTTTTAATCAAGCTATTGAAGACGGTAAAAAAATAATAACACACCAAATAGATAAAATGCATGGGTTGGGCACTCCTGAAGATTTGAATAATTTTTTAAAAAACTATAACTATGGATATTAAAAATTTAGAAATTACTGAAATTAAACAAAGTTTATTTGATAATTTTAATGAATTTATAATGAGTTCGGATAAAAGAGTATTCAATAAACTTATCGCAAGAACTTTATTATATAACGAAATAAAAGATATACCTGGAGACATTGTTGAATGTGGGGTATTTAAAGGGTCGGGTATGTTTACTTTTTTAAAGCTAAAAAACATATTCAACCCTAATAGCTCAAAGAAAGTAATTGGATTTGATTTTTTTGACACTTCAGAATTATTACAAACACTAGAGTTAAATAATGACAAAGAATCAATGTCAGCACTATTTAACGGCAGAAATTTTGAACATGACGAATCATATAAACTTTTTTTAGAAGATAATATACTATCTTGCGGGTTTTCAAAAGATGATTTTTTATTAGTTCAAGGGGATATTTCTAAAACAAGTAAAAATTTTTCAGATGAAAATCCGGGTTTAAAAATTTCATTATTATACATGGATTTAGATTTAGAAAAACCTACATATGATACGTTAAATAATTTATGGGGTAATATAAGTAAAGGAGGTATTGTGGTGTTTGATGAATATGGTTATCATAAATGGAGTGAATCTAAAGGAGTTGATAAATTCATCGAAGAAAATAATTTAAAAATTATGGGTTTAAATTATTTTTGTCCGACAGCATACATTAAAAAAAACTAATATGAAAAGAGTTGCTATATGCCTCAAAGGGGCGGTAAGTAAAATAGGTGGTTCTCATGATAGATTTTATAATAAAAATGATTTATATAGGACCGGTGATTATATTGATTATTTCGCAGTTGCGAAATCAATATATAAACATATAGTAGAACCGAATAAAGATTATACCTTTGATTTTTTCTTACATTCTTGGAATCTTGATTTAAAGGATAACTTAATAGAACTATATAATCCAAAAAAATTTTTGTTTGAGGATAATTCATTATATAATGAAGTTATTAGTTCAATAATCAGTAATCCAAATGATTTTGGAGGTGTTAGTGGGGGGTTATCAACAAAAAAATCGATAGAATTAAAACATATTTACGAGATAGAATCTAAAATAGAATACGATTTAGTAATTATTTACCGATATGACGTTTTACTATGGGTTGATATGTTATTAGATAACTATAATACTGGCAGATACATTTACGTAAATGGGTGGGACGGGAGTAAAAATGCCGACTTTCACTTTGTTATGTCAAATGAAAATTCAAATAAATTTAAATATTTGTATGATTCTGTTAAAATATACAATAATAAACATTTGTTTCATAATTGGATAAAAAATTATGTTTTGAACATAATAAAATGCGAATTATCTGAGGATAGTATTATTGCGGGTAAAGACCAAGAACATATGAGAGTCATTGGTAATGATACCATATTAAATAATGTATTACATAATTACAGATAAAATTAAATGATTTTAATATCTCACAGAGGAAATACACAGGGTCGTTTGGAATTATTTGAAAATAAACCTGACTACATTGATAAAGCAATATCTGAAGGGTTTGATGTTGAAGTTGATGTTTGGTATAGGAATGGTATGTTATGGTTAGGTCACGATAAGGCCGATTATAACGTTGAATTTAGGTGGTTTAGAGACAGGATAACCAAACTTTGGATTCATTGTAAAAATATAGAGTCTGTTGAATTATTTTCAACAGAATCGTATAACTACAATTACTTCTGGCATCAGGAAGATACGTTAACATTAACATCACATAAATACATTTGGGTGTTTCCTGGTAAACAACCAGTCAAAAACAGCATTGCCGTGATGCCGGAATTATTTAATGATAATGTCGATAATTGTGTAGGTATATGTTCAGATTTTATTAAAAATTATAAATCTTAAAATTAAAAAAAAAATGACAGAAAGAAGAAAAAGAGGTTCATCTCAACCACTAAAAGATAAAGAAACCGAGTATAAACCAAATTTAACTAAGAAAGAACAAATACTTCAGGTTATTAAGAAAAAACCTAAAGAAAAGTTTTTATCGGAAAGTCAAAGAATATATCATGAAACTTTAATTTCAAATCAAATAACAATTTGTTCTGGTCCTGCGGGTGTTGGTAAAAGTTATATCGCCATGAAAGCGGCAATGGACCTTTTAGCTGACCCTACTAATTCTTATGAAAAAATAATAATTGTTAGACCTGCGGTTGAGGCTGAAGAAAAATTGGGTTCTTTACCCGGAAATGTTGAGGAAAAACTTGACCCATACATATTCCCATCATACTATCTAATGAATAAAATAATTGGAAAAGAAGCAAGAGAGAAACTTAAAGATATGGATGTAATTGAAATATTTGCTCTTGCGTACATGAGAGGTATGAATATCGATAATTCCATATTAGTGTTTGAAGAAGCGCAAAATTCGACTCCAAATCAAATGAAACTATTACTAACAAGAATAGGTTATAATAGTAAATTTTTTATCTCAGGTGACTTAGAACAATTTGATAGACATAGAGATAAAACTCAAACAGGATTATGGGATGCAATTAAAAGATTTACTAATATGAATGATGTTGGTATCTTTGAGTTTAAGGATTCCGATATTGTCCGTAATCCTTTAATAACTAAATTATTAAAAAAATACGAAGAATGAGAATTGGTATAGAAATAAATGGTGTTCTTAGAAATACTATAGATAAAATTGAAAAGACATACCAAAAATTTTTGATAGATAAGACTGATGGAATTGAGGAGGAAAATGGGTTTAAGTATGAAATGAATTTACCTGTTACAAGTTTAAAAATACAAGAACATTTTAAGTTTGATACCGATAATGACTTATTTTCGTTTTTATATGAAGAATTTCCTATGGAAATTTTTGGTCACGCTCAATCATCAGAATATTCTACATTTAATGATTTGAACGATTTTTATACTCAATTGAGAGATTTACATGACATTTTAGTAGTGTCAGATGAAATTGGAAAATCTAAACCTGCTTCTTTATTTTTTTTATCAAAATTTGGATGTTTGGTTGAAAAGGTAAAATTTTATAGTAATTCTACAATAAATTCTATGTGGGATGAAATAGATGTTTTACTTACGTCAAATCCTGACTTATTATTAAATTACCCTAATAATAAAATTATTATAAAGTATAACACAGAATATAATAAAGAAATTAAAAGTGAGTTTGAAATCAGTTCAATAAAAGAACTTAAAGATATAATAAACCAAATAACAAAATACTAATGATGTTAAAAATAATGAACGAGCACTATTTCTTGGATTTAGATGAAATAGATAACTACATCCAGATTAAATCAGATTCTCCGTTATTGACTAGTGGAGAAACAAATGAATATCATATTAGCGTAGTGAAATATGAAACAATAAAATTAATGTTAGAAGTTCTAATGGATGAACACGAAGAGGTTGATGATGTTTTAGGTGGAAAAGCGGCTAATCATTTGTCAATACCATTCAAATTAGCATTTAACACATTAATGAGTAAAAAACTATTAAAATCATTTTAAAATATGGAACAGGATACAATATTAAAATTAGAAAATTCTATTGAGAATATAAAATCAAAAAAAGCTAGAATTTATTTATTCACACAGGATACTAAAGGTAATCCTAAAGCTGGAATTAGATACACCTATCAAATAGGTATGGCACTTAAAAATAAAGGATATAATCCAATTATTTTACATGAAAAACCTGATTATTCAGGTGTTGCACAGTGGTTAAGTGAGGAATATATGACTCAATTACCTCACAGAGCAATTGAGGGACAAAACTTAGAGGTTTCACCTGAAGATTTAATTATTATACCTGAAATATTTGGGTTTGTAATGGAACAAATAAAGGACTTACCTTGTGGTAAAATAGTTTTATGTCAAGCATATGACCATATGATGGAAACACTTAAGCCGGGGTTTAGTTGGGGTAATTACGGGTTCTTCAAATGTATTACAACTTCTGAATTTCAAAAAGAATACATTTCAACAATTATGAGAAGTATTTCTATTGATGTATTACCACCATATCTTCCAGAGTCTTTTGAAAAGTCAAAATATCCTCAAAAGCCTGTTATCGCGGTTCATTCTAGAGACGCAAGAAAAACATTAAATTTTATTAAAACTTTTTATCTAAAATATCCTCAATATAGATGGATAACATTTAGAGATATGAGAGGATTATCAGAATCTGATTTTTCATCATTTTTAAAAGATTGTTTTTTAAGTGTGTGGATAGATGAAACAAGTGGATATGGTACTTTCCCATTAGAATCAATGAAATGTGGAGTTCCTGTAATTGGAAAATTACCTAATTTAGTACCTTCTTGGCTTAACGAAACCAATGGTATTTGGGTTTCAGAGGAAAATAAAATTATTGATTTTACAGCAGATTTTATACAAAATTGGTTAGAAGATAATATAAAACCTGAATTGTATGATGATATGGATAAAACGGTAAGTGAGATATACACAGAAAATAATTTTACTGATAAAGTTGATGAATTATTTTCTTGGTATTTGGAATCAAGAGAGCAATCATTTACAGAACAATTAAACAAATTAAAAAATTAATATTAATATGGAAAATAAATTTGATGTATCGGTAATTTTACCTATTAAAACCGCAACCGCAAAAGATTTTAGTGAATATTTTACTAAAGCAATTGAATCTTTGAAATTACAAAAAGCACAAATAAATGAGTTAGTTATTGTTCACACTGATGAAGAAATTCTTGTTAAGTTCTTAGAAGAATTTGATTTTGGTGAATTAACTATTAAAAAACTAGAATGGAAAGATGAACCTAGTTTTGCTAATCAAGTAAATTTTGGAATTGAAAAATCAACATCTAAATGGGTGTCTATTTTAGAATTTGATGATGAATATGCTTCAATTTGGTTTAACAACGTTAAAAAATACTCTGAGGTTTATAAAGACGTTAATGCATTTTTACCTATAGTTATTGATGTTGACGATAAAGGTGTTTTTGCCGGATTTACAAACGAAGCCACTTTTGCAACTAATTTCGCACAAGAAGTTGGATTTTTAACTAATGATATTTTACATGAATATCAAAACTTTCAAACATCAGGAATGGTGATTAAGAAAGAAACAATAGAAGAATTTGGCGGAATCAAACCAAATTTTAAATTAACATTTGTATATGAATTTTTATTAAGACTAACATTTAATTCTGTAAGAATGATGACTATCCCTAAGATAGGTTATAAACACGTTAATTTAAGAGATGGTTCTATTTTTTGGAACTATAAAAATGGTTCAGATGTTTTAACTGAAAATGAGGTTAAATTTTGGGTTGAATCCGCTAAGAAAGAATATTTTTTTAAAGACGAAAGAAAACTAAACTATGAACCATCCCTTTAATGGAAGTATTAAATTCAACAACAGGTGTTACGGAAAATGAAGGTATTGATATTAAAAAAAGAGGTAGAAAGGCAAAACAAGAAAATTACTTTGACGTTAGAGAAGAAAATGCTGTTAGGTTATTTTTAGTTGAGTCCTCTGCCGATGAAAGAAACAAAATTTATAATCAATATCTCAGAGACCCATTAGATAAAATGATATCTTCTATTATTAGAAGATATAAATTATATCGTAAAGATATGGATTTCCAAGAAATTCATGTTGATACTCATTCATTTTTAATGACTAAAATAGACAAGTTTAAACCGGCTAAAGAAAAGAAGGCTTACTCTTATTTTGGTACTATATGTAAAAACTATTTAATGGGTCAAATTATTAAAGACCAAAAAGAATTAAATAGAAAAGTATCGTATGAAGATATATCTTCATCACTAGAAGAAAATATAAAATTTTCATATTCAATTGATATTGATACTGTTGATTCTGAAACAATAATAAATAAGTTTAAGCTAGAATTAAAATTATATATTGACGAACAACCAATGAATGATAATGAAAGAAAACTCGGGATTGCATTATTAGAGTTATTTGACAATTATGAAACAATATTTATGAGTGCTGACAATAACAAATTTAATAAAAATGTAATTTTGTTATCTTTAAGAGAAATGACTAATTTAACGACAAAAGAAATTAGAAATTCAATGAAAAAATATAAAAAACTATATTCATTCATTTTGGGTAATACGTTAAAATAATTATCAAACCTATATTTATAGTATTATGAGCAGACCAAAGAAAAAAGAAATTAAATTCACTAAAGATTCAATACTTTCGGTATTACAAGAAGTATATAATGAAATTGTTGAACAAAGAAACACTGCAATAAGAATACAAAATAAGATGTTGGCAATGATGAAGGACTCTGAGGATATGCAAACCATAGGACCTGTTATTAAAGAACAACAAAAAATAATAAATGACTGTGTTGAAAAAAAGTTATCATTATCTAAATTACAATCATCTATATGGGAGAAATCTAACACAGAAAAAGAAGATTTCACTTTGAGTGATTTAGATGATGACTTAGTTCAATCTATTATTAATAGAGATGTTGAAAACGCAGGCCAACAATACAAACTAAGTAAGTAATGTCAATTGATTTATCGGATTCGTACAATTTGGTTGAACAAAAAATCAAGGCAAGTAGAACTTACCTTGAAGTAAAAAAAGATGCCAAAAAACTTAAAAAGCAAATCAAAGATAATTTAGAAAAAGACAAAAAAAAAGTAACAACAACTGTTGAGAACCTAAAAACCAAAAAAAAAAGATACCAAAGACAAATTAAAACTCAATTAGACGAACTATTATCAATGGTTCAGTTTAATTCAGGGTCAGGTTCCTCAACAATGAGGTATATTAAAAGTAAGTTTATTGAATCTGCCTTACGAATTTCTCCAAAAATATTTGATGTCATCTTAAATGAAGGTATTTCAGCTTTAGGATGTTCTCATCAACAATCTTACGAAACTGCTCAGCCAATATACATTAAGGTTAAAAGTACTGATTTTTTAAACCTATTAAAAAGAGACCCTACCGAAGATACTTCAGCAGTCGCTTACGAAAAAACGGCACCAACTCCACATTCAATACCTTACAGTATGAATAGAGAAATGTGGGACAGACTACAACATTTAAATGTTCCTGTTGATTATTTTGGAGCATCAGGACAAAAATTATTTGAAATATCTTACGTACAAACAAATGGTTCTATAACTGGAGATTTTTTTAAAATTGTTTTATCACCAAAAATTAATTCGGTTAATAGTATTTCTAATTTCTTAACAGATTATTATAAATCAATACAAATTATAGATACGAATAATTTATTTCAACATCTTATGGATATGATTTGTGGTTCAATCTCATTTGAAGCTAATATTGGAACTGGTGAATTAGACGATAAAAATAAATTCTTACTTTTATTACAAAGAATACTTGGATTATGTTTTGATGGTAAAAAAGAAATTGATGTTAGTGGTAATGCTAAAGTTGCGGAATTAGATGGTATTGACGAATCTTTTTTTGAATTTACCGATATTGACTTAAGGGATATTGACCAGTCAACCTCTAACATTAAAAACGGAGTTATTGAATTTGAGGATTGTCAAAATGTACTATTACCGGTAGATAATAAAACAATTATTGATGGTTTATTGAAATTTAATTCGGCAACTAAAATTGAGGAGGAGCAAAAAATTGCTGAAAATTTAATAAATTTACTTACTGAAAATAAAAAATGGAAATTATTAATCCCAACATCTGTTGATATTAAACTTACTGCGGATTTAAGTTTTTTAACTAATTTACCTAAAGCAATAATGATGGCGTTAATATCGCCTAAAGTTATTTTACCAATATTAATTATGGCTAAAGCCATAGGACAAACTATTGGTGATTCAATAGAATCTTTAAATGATTTTATTAAAAAATTCAAAAAATATGTAATTAATTTAATGTCAAAAATTGGTGGACTATTTGTAAAAGAATTATTTGATATTATAAAGAAAGATATTAAATCACTTGTAAGTGATATATTATCTGATATTGTAAAAGAAAAAGCAAAAAAGAAATATATAATAATATTAAAATTGGTTGAATTAGTTTTAATTATTGCCAGATTTGTTGATGATTGGAGAAAATGTAAAAGTGTTGTGGATGAAATACTTGCACTACTAAACTTAGCGGCAGGGTCTTTAGGCAATAAAATACCTTCTTACCTTTTAGCAGCGTCTAGATTCTTGGATGGATATTCTAAATCAAGAGCATTTATTAATGTTATTGATGAACTTCAAAAATTAGGATTACCAACAGGTCCTTTAGAAGATGGTTCACCAAATTTATTTTTGCAAGCCATCTTTGCAACCATAAATGGTAATGAAGATGAAAATACTAATAGAAAAACTCAGGTTTTTGTTGGCCCATTAACGATGACACCCGCAGGAATTACATTACCTTCAGGTGATATATTTGGAATGTCTTATTAATATGGATAATAGAGAAAATGTAAATAATGTCATTAAAAATTTAAAAGAGAGTTCAAATAAAGAATTAATTTATTCTTTAGAATATTTGAGTTCTGATTTTGAACAAACTAAGAATGCTATCATTAAATTAACTTATCATTTAGATAAAACAGAGTTATTATATAATAAAATACTAAAGGAATACGAAAAACGAACAAATGGCAATAAATCAATATAATAGAAAATACATATGGACGGCGGTTGTTAAAGAAAATGAAGACCCTCTAATGCTTAATAGGGTTAGAGTACGTTTTGATTCACCTTTGGATAGTATAAATGTACAATCAATATTAGATTCAGTACCGGATAAATACAATAACAAATCAACAAAAAACGATGATAATACTGATTTATTACCCGAATTTAAATGGTCTAAAATAGACCCTTTTTGTTTTTTACCGTTATTACCTATTTTTATTAAAATAACCCCTAAGATTGGGGAATCGGTTAATATTTTATGGCCAAATCCTGAATACAAATTTCAAGAACAATATTATATTCAAGGAACTTTTTCATCATCACTAACAATATTTAACGAAAATTCAGAAGCTTCAAGATTATTTGCAACTAGAGATAGAATTATTGAATCACCATTATTAAAAAATAAAGAAAACTTTAGGTATTTTTTTGAAAGTACTAAAGGTGTTTTTCCCGAGCCTGATGATGTTGCATTAATCGGAAGGGGTACTTGTGATATAATTGTTAAAAATAATGATGTGTTATTAAGGGCGGGTAAAAGTACTACAAAACCCGATAATCCATTTCAACAAATATCGGTTAAAAAAACACGAAGTTTTACTCAATTGTCAGATTTTGATGTTAGGATTACTGATTTAGGCACAGAATCGGCGATTAAATTGGATGAAAATATAAAATATGTTAATACTTTAGTTGAGTGGAAAATAGTAAATCCGGAAAATCAGTATCAACAGTTTTCTTTAGTTATTTCATTATACGGATTACCCCAAAAACAAGAGTATACTACAAAAAATCTAAAAATAGATACGGACGTTTTATCAATAGATAAATCATTAATATATACTATATCCTTAAATAATATATCTACCGACACTTTAATTGACACAATTAATACGTTTATTAAACAGGCTAATGACGGTCAAATCAATATACCTACGTTTCCTATCATTGATTTAAGTAATCAATTTCCATTAGTTTTTAGACCCGATAGTTCAACCTATAAATGGGTTAAAGTAAGTACTTCTACTGGTACATCAGAATATCTCAAAGTAAAAGAAGTAAAAGAAAAAATTAAATTTAAAACAGAGGGAGATGGTGGATTTGGATTAATCTTTGACAAAGATACCCCAGGACAACAACCCTTAATTAGAACAAAAGAACTTAAAAAAATTGATTATCAGTTATTATCTACGACTTATAATATTATGGGAGCTGATAAATTATTAATGTTGTCTCACGAATCTAAAATACCTAGTAAGCAAGCGATTAATTTAGATAGTACAACTGTGGGTGGCATTGACCAAGATTATATTGTTAGAAATATATTACCAAATACGGACCCTATGGTTAGGGGTGACGAATTAATGAAATTTTTAAATTTAATTGTTCAATTTTTAATTGCCCATACGCATCCATTAGCACCGACACCACCGGTTCCTGTTGGTGGAGGGGTTAAGGTAGATGATTTATTACAACAACTTCAAAACGCATCTAATACAATTCTTAATCAATACATTAGAATTAACTAATTATAGATATTTATTGTTAAACGCAATTAATGTCAACTCACAGGTCATATTTTAGTAAAAACAATACGTTAGTTTCTAACACATTAGCCAATACGGGTAGAAATCCAATAACTGATTTATATTTTGGTAGTAATGATATGTCTATATCCCCAACAGGATTTAGCCGATTTTTATTCAATATAGATTTATCAGAACTACTTGATAAAATTTCATCAGGAATAATAACGACAGAATGTACGAATACTTTAACTCATACATTAACAATGTCAAATACAATTCGTTTTGATGCGGATTTATTAAACTCATTAAATTCCGATAGTAGACGGAGAGCGAGTTCATTTGATTTAATTTTATTCAGAATCCCTTTAACTTCAGGAGATACTGGAACAATACAAGATTGGGATGAGGGTGTGGGATATGATTATTCAAGTGACCAATTAAACGCATATAACGGAGAATTAATTGCCAAAAAATTAATAGGAGATAAATCCTACTCTGATAGACCTTCAAATTGGTTCCAACGAAATAATTTAAATACTTGGTCTGAATATGGAGTTTATTCTAATACTAATAGTTCTATATCAGGAGTAAATTATGACCAATTAATCATTGTTGATTCACAACATTTTGATAGAGGTGACGAAGATATTAACTTTAACATGACTAACGAAATAAATGGTATCTTAAACGGAACTATTACCGATGTTTCAGGATGGGGGATTGCTTACAGACCAGAATTTGAAAAAGTAACGGGATTAACTAACAATTATTGTGTTTCATTTTTCAGTAGATTTACCCAAACATTTTACGAACCTTATCTATTATCAACATATAATGATTTAGTTCAAGATGATAGAAATTTATTTGTAGAAAATAAAACAAATAAACTTTATCTGTATGTTTATATTGATGGGAACTTAACAACATTGGATGTTAACCCAACTGTGTCTATTTTAGACCCCAATGGTGACCTAATACCCACTTTAACAGGACTTACGTCATGTCCAAGAACAAAAGGTGTTTATGAGGTTGTAATACCCCCTATAATTGGTTATAAAACTCCTTGCGTATTCAATGATGTTTGGGGTGATATACAATATGATGGTAATAACTTATCTAATATTGAAAACGAATTTGTTTTACAACCATATAAGAATAGAATTACAATAGGTTCACAATCAAGGGAACCTGAAATATACGGATTTGATTTTTATGGTATTAAACAGGATGAAAAAATACTTAATACTGATTTAAGAAAAATTGGTGTTACAATTAAGAAAGCTTACACCACAAAACAACTTTTACAAAATGTTGATGCGTCATACAGAATATACGTAAGAGAGGGCAACACTGAGGTTCAGGTACAGGATTGGGAAAAATTAAATAGAGCAACAAATGAATATTATTTTATGTTTGACACAAAAGATAAATTACCAAATGAATATTATATAGATATAAGGGTAATTACTTCAGGGGAAGTAGATACTTATAAAAGAACAATAAAATTCCAAATTGTAAATAAAAAATAAAATGAAAATTGTAAAACTAACTGAATCAGATATTCAGAAATTAATAAAAAAAGTTCTATCTGAACAAGAAAATGAAAGATATATGTTCTTTAGTAATTTAGAACAAATGAAAAGACAATGTGAAATGTTATTAGATATGGATGAAAATAAAATTGAAGAAATTTTATCCAATGGTCACGATTGGGCTCAAGACCACATTGCCGAAGCAAAAAATAATATGGACCAAGTATTTGATTTCTTAATGAATGAAACAAAAAAAGGTGATTCTGATATGTCACAAGATATGGGTATGATGGAAGAGGGTAGAAAAAAAACGGGTACTAAATTATGTGCTCGTGGTAAAGCAGCTGCAAAATCTAAGTATAAAGTTTACCCTAGTGCTTATGGAAATGGTTACGGAGTCCAAGTTTGTAAAGGTAAAATGCCGGGAGTAGACGGTAAAAAACATTGTTCTCCTCCATATTGTTAATAATTAAAAACCCCTCAAAAGAGGGGTTAGTTTTTTTAGTCAATTCCAACGACTTCCAAGTCAAAGATTAATTTTTTTCCCGCTAAAGGATGATTACCGTCAAGAACGACAACATCTTCTTTAATTTCAAGAACTTTAACATTAACAGGCCCTTGAGGAGAATTTCCTTGTAACATTTGTCCTACTTGAACATCAGGTGGAACATTAGTTGATGGGATTTCAATAATCATTTCAGGATTATGGTCGCCATAAGCTTCGGTTGGTTCAATTTCTATTGTTTTTTTGTCTCCCTCTAACATATCAATTAAACCATTTTCAAATCCTTTAATTAATTGATTTTGACCCAATGTAACTTTTAATGGTGTTCTTCCTTCAATCAAAGAAGAATCAAAAATAGTACCATCTTCCAATTTTCCTGTGTAATTCACATTTACGGTATCTCCGTTTTTAATTTTTTTCATAATATTTATTTTAAGAAAGATAAGTTAATTATATTAAATAATCAACTTTATTTTATTCAGAAAATAGTTTTATATTTGTATCATGAAAGACGTAATTAACCCTAAAAACATTTTATACCGATATTATCTCCACTTAAAGAACAAGTTTAATCCTCCAAGACAAATAAGTGAGGAGGAAAAATTTTGTCATGATATATGTATTAAATTAATTAATAATCCAAATTCAAAGTTAACAATAGCTCCTTTATCAAACAAAAGATATATAAAAAATGACGATAGTAGTATGTTTATTGTTATTTCAAATGGTACTATTATGTTGATTAATCACGTATATAGTTATAGTATTTATTGTGAATTTGATGAGCATTATCAAGAACTAGTAAAAATGTTTGATAACGAAGTTGAGGAAAAAAGATTACAATTAGAAGTTGAGATAAAATCAAATATTCAACATTCCCTAAAAAAAATATTGGAAAGTTTATCTTGAGAGATACTCTTTAATAACACTTAAAATGTTATCTCTTACTGATTCTTTTTTTGGTTCGTAATGAGTCATTTTTGGGGCGTTTCCTGTTCCTGATTTACTATGGGTTTTTTCTGCCTTTCTTTTTTGCTGACAAGCACTTCTTTTTTGTGAATCAGTCATTCTTGATACGACTCCAGCGGCTCTACATTTAGGATATCCTTTATCAGAAGCGTCGGGTCTACCACAAGGAGGATGACCGCCACCTTCTTTATGACGACAAATATTGACCCAAGGACCTTTTGGTTGTTTACTACCTTTTGGTTTCTTTTTTGTTCCAAACCAAACAGCTAAATCTTCTTTAACTATTTTATTAAATGGACCTACGGGTGCTCCAGGACCATTACCACCATTTAAGTTATCACCATCATCATCACTATTATTAGGGTGTTTTTTTTCAAATTTTTCAATTTTGCGAGCTTTTGACTCCAATTTTTTTGCTGTTTTTTTTGAGACATCTAAAGAACCGTCATAACTATCATAAGCCAATTGAGAATCATCATATTTTGAAACTTGAATATTAAATGGGTCTAATGTTGTTTTATCCCACAATTTAGTTCCAGGACTTAAAGGGACCTTAAAAGAACCTGAACCACTTGTTCCTGTGGCCTCAGTTAACAATTTGTCCTCTTTATACCATTCTAATAACTCTCTATTTAATTTTTTGATGGACATTAATAAAAAAATTTTTTATAATTATAAATATCACTAAAAAAATAAATAACATGGCAAAAGAAAAAGAAGTTAAAACAGAAGAACCTATAGTTGAAGAAAATAAAGTAGAAGAACCAACTCTTGGAGAACCAATCGGTATTTTGTTTGACACAATGAATTATTACAAAAATGAAGATTTAGATAGATTTATATCTAATCTTAATCAAGAACAAGCACTATATTGTATACTACAAGCGTGTCAATCCGCATTCAAAAGAAATGCATATAATATAACTGAAACCGAATTATTATCAAAGGCTATTAGAGTGGTTTCTTCACCGACTAATTAAAAAAAAAGGAGACAATTTCTTGTCTCCTTTTATATTTTCATTAAAGAAATGATTATCTCAATTCTTGTAAATCAAATGTTCTAACACCATCAACTGTGATTTTACCATAGAAACGGTTATTAACCATTTTCTTAGCGTATCTCGTCATAATACCTTTAATTGGAGTAAAATTGAACGGATTATACATAGTTGGAGTTAATTGTAACGGTACGTACGGTGCGTAGATGTAACCAGTATCTAACAATGATGTTCCTTTGTGTCCAATCAAAACTGTATTTGCTGGGAAGTAAGGGTCACGATATACTTGGTAACGTCCTGCAAGAGTACCTACTCTTTCAATACCCATGTTGTATTGGTCTTGCTCAGGTGCTGCGTTTGATACGTGGAAATATTCCAAATCATCAAAAATTGCACTGATTTCAGAAGAAACAACTATCCAGTTTGCACCACCTCTCAAAGTTGATTTGTGGATTTGTGCTGAAAGTTGATTGATTGCTGTAATCAAAGTTTGATTCCAATCTTTTTGAGTATAAGAAGTTGTTTGAGATAATCTCTTCCAACCATTGTAGTCCCAACGAATTGTCCATGCTGCTCCTTTACGTAAATCACGTAAGATTTCACGGTCAATTTCGGCAGCAACTTGTTCAGACAATAAAGCCGTTAATTCGGCTTCAGCATCGATGTTGTGGAAAGCCGCAACGTCTTGTGCCAATTCAGGTGACCATTGTGCTCTTAATTTTCTTTCAGTTACAGAAACTGTTACTGATTCAAGGTCAAAAGAAACTTCACCAATTTTATCTTCAAATTCCAATTCTTCATAACGTCTGAAAACGGCTACGAAAGAAGTTGCAGAAGATGCCGATACTACTGTAGTACCTGTGTAACCGTCTAATGAGTCAGCTCCACAAGTCGCACATACAGGACACTGTAAATCAACTTCCAAAATGATACAACCATCTTGAGAACAGATACTGTCATAAGTACCACCATTACCATTTGGCCATGTAGTTGGAGTCGCAGTGTAAGTAGGACTTACAATACCTTTACCATATTGTTGTGTTACAACTCTGAATGGTAAAGCAGCCGCAGTTGTGTCAACACAACCAGCAGAAACAGATATACCAGCACCAGCAACAATATGTAAATCAGATAAGAAAGTCTCAGTATCAATTTCAGAACCATCAGGTCCCATCAATTTACCAACACCATTATCATAGAAACCACACATTTGGATAATCATTTTTCTTTGATTTCCTGTGATTGAGTTATTTGGTACCAAAGTACCGTTTGACCAAGATACTACAGTTGTAGTCGCGGTAATTGCTGACCATTGACCTTTTGAATAGTCAAATAAACCCGCAGGATTCAATGTAGGCTCAGAACCTTCATAGAATAAATCATAAAGATTTTTAGCGTAAGCACCTGAACCAGTATAACCCGCATTTTGATTACCAGGATAGTTACCAGGTGAACCAATTGGTGCGTAGTGTGTACCTGATTGGTTTGCTGAACCGCCAGTGTAACCTTGAATTTTAGGTACGAAGTAGAACAATTTACCAATTGGTAAGTTCATAGCTTGTACAGAAACGATATCGTTTGCCAAAAGTTTAGAGAATACTCTTCTTACAATTGGAAATACAACTGTTTCAAAAGAACCTGAAGAATCTGTTGCAGATGCTTCGTTGATTAAGAATGATGCTTGGTTTTCGTATAACTGTGCAACGTTCTCTTTAAGGTGACCTCTAAGACCCTCAAGGAATCCTAATTTGTCCCATTTGTTGATTGTGTCTTCTTTGATAACTTTAAGGTGCTTAAGACCAATGTTACCAACAAGACCGCTTTCTAATAATGCTCCCATTTTAATTTTTATTTAATTTTTTTTAGTTTATTTTATGATGTTCATTTTTGACATCAAATCTTTCATTCTCATAAATTGAGGATTTTCGTAAGTTTTTGACTCAATTAAATTAGCGGCAGAACCTGATGATGGAGTTTTTTCAATTTTATCTTGAATAGATTCTTTCATAAGTTTATTACCGCCTTGAGATGAAAGTTCATCTTTAACAATTTTGTAAAGAGATTTTGACTCTTTTAAGGATTCTACCGAATCAAATCTTCTTAAGATGTTGATTTTTTCTTGCTTAGTTGTAGAATGTTCAGTAAACAATCTTGTGGCATATGCCAAGTTTGAGTTAAATACGGCTACTTCGTTAAGTTTACTTCTGAAAACGTTAAGTGCTTTTCTGTACTCTTCATTTTTTTCTCTAAGTAATTTAACTTCTCTTTCAACGGACTCAACATTTAAATGTCTTGTTGCTGCTTTTGGTTTAGGTAAGCTGTTTCTACTAAATCTTCTTCCAGCACCTAAAGTTCTAGAAGCTTCTTTGGTTTCGGTTTTCTTAACCACTTTATTAGTACCGCCCATATTCTCTCCTTTTTTAAATTCAAATTTTGGTTTTCCCATTCCAACACCTTTGGTGCCTTGTTTCATGGTTTCTTTAAAACCACCTTTTGCTTTTTTGTATTGGAATTTGGCTTTACCAATTCCTTTAGCTTTAGGTTTAAATCCTTCTTCTATTGATTCGTCATCTTCTTCAGACCAAGATTCATCCATAGATTCATCTTCAGAATCCACATCATCTGTGTCATCCATTTCAATTTCGTACATAACTCCATCTTCAGAATCCACATCGTCTGTGTCATCCATTTCTACTTCAAACATAACTTCTTCGTCTTCTTCGTCTTCCATACCATGAACCGGAGAAATTTCTTCCCAATCCTCTTCGTCTTCTTCATCTGACATACTACCCATATCCATGCTCATGTCATCAGACATTCCGAATTCGTCATCTTCCATACCCATTTCGTCATCAAATTGTTCACCTAAAGAAATTTTA
>Ga0114958_10000434_pt1 | contig 35677 bp, 28 predicted proteins | sample C_130208_EF_Meta_FD_89577 | JGI IMG/M metagenome (GOLD analysis project Ga0114958, IMG submission 89577) | Freshwater microbial communities from Lake Croche, Canada to study carbon cycling - C_130208_EF_MetaG | ecosystem: Environmental > Aquatic > Freshwater > Lake | place: Lake Croche, Canada... | reverse complement strand
TACCGCAGCAGTAGATTTACCACCTTGGTCAACTGGAGCATCAGCCGAGAATATTCCTTTTTTGGCCAAATCGTGTGATAAACCTTTTGGTGCAATGTGCCAGGTTTCTTTTGGCATAACCGGTCTTTCAAAACCCCATTTTTGCATCAAACCCATTTGAACCAAAGCATTGGCATCACCTGAATTAATATCAATAGCAAAACCATAATTGTGCATTGATGAACCTGGTTTGGCAGCAATACCTGGAGGTTTTGTTTTATATAATTCTTCTTGTTCAGCCATTGACCTGAAGGCAGAATTTACCTGTATTCTTTTGCCGGTGACCATAAAATATTCTTGTGCCATTCTAGCAAAATTAGCTTTGACTTGGCCATTTAAACCATCAACATCAACAGTTGAATCTTTGAGTTTGATGTTTTGCATTAATGTTCCACTACCGACTTTAGAAGCACTATCAGCTGCGGTCTTTTGTTCTTCAGCACCTTTAGTGACATTTACACTTACTGGACCGGATGGTGTGGTGCTACCTTCTGTCGATTTAATTTCTTCTTCTGCAAACAGGTTGGCTTCTTCATTTCTTCTTTTGACAAGGCCTTTATTCTCAACACCACCAGCAGTTCTGATACCTTTTTCACGAATAATTTTGGCGGCACCTTGTGTATCACCATTATCAATAGCACCTTTTAAACCTGCATCAACTAAACTCTTGGTGCTACCCGTGTTATAAGCATAAGATATTAGTGCTGTCTTTTGATTGTCGTTTAATTTATTCCAAGAATCACCCAATGGCTTCTTGGCACGTTCTTCATATTTTGGTAAGTCAGCAGATAACAAATTCTGTGCTTGAGTTGAAGAAACAACAGTATCAATACCTTTTTCACCTTTGATTGGTATCTGGTCATTACCTGCTTGGATGAATCCTTGTTTGTATTCATGTGGCTGAATTTGATGACCGAATCCAACAGAAACCAATTGTTTTTGATTGTGTGGATCGTAATATGCTTTACCACCTTTTGGTAAACCTTCATGTGAGGCAATTACTTTAGAAGCATAACCCATCAAACCGCCGGCAGCAACAACACCACCAATAACTGCGGCACCACCAACTGCTGCGGCACCTCCACCAACTGCTGCGGCACCTCCACCAACTGCTGCGGCACCTCCACCAACTGTTGCGGCACCTCCACCAACTGCGCCGCCGGCAGCGGTAACACCGCCGGCTGCGGCACCAATTCCTGATTTTGCCGTTGTTGCTCCTTTGGATATGTTACCACCAACTGAAGGGGCATTCCCTAATCCAGCTTTACCTGATGTTCCTTTGGTGCCACTACTAATATATTCAGCCGTTTTGCCTTTTTTCTCGGATTTCTTTTCACGCCTTCTATCGGCTTTCTTTTGATTTCTAGTTTTCTTTTTACCAGTTAATGCCTCAATTAAAAGGTCATTTTCTTTTTTGTCTTTATCAGACTTTGTTTCTTTAGTATTACCTTTTGATTTTTGTTGAGATAACTTATCTTCATTCGCTCTTTGCATTTCACGATAAATTAAACCAAGAATTTCTACAGCACTAGACATAGTTTCTTTATCTAAACTGCCATTCGAACCACCTTTACCTGGCTTCTTACCAGTGAAATACTCCATGTGTTCTTGACTACGACCTGTCATTTTACCAACTACTGCGGCCGCAAGATTACTACCGCCAGTTAATTTCTTGGCGATATTCATAGGGTCGAAAGATTCTTTCATTCCAACCATTTTTGCTTTTGTTTTTTCGGAGACTGTTTTTTTGAAAGACGAACCAATGCCTTCACCGCCGGTAATTTTTTCCGACATTAAATCACCAAAAGATTTCTTTCTGGTGTCTTTGGCTTGTTGGTAGTCCATTTACTTTCTCGTCTGTCTTTCTTTTATCTTAGCGTTTTCTTCTTCAATAAATTGGATCAACATAGAGATGTAAATATCTCGTTCCCAAGGCATCATATTTTCAAGTTCGGTCAAGCTGTATTTGTGGTGCTGCATTAAACTAAAATTTGTTCTATAATAGTTCTTTAAATTGTCATGACGAAGTGTTAACCGAAAAAATTTTCTAGCCCTTCGACCAGAATTTTGTGGTGAAAGCCACATTTCTTGCAATCCATTTCAACTGTTTCTTGTAGTTTTGGTAACTTATCAAAAAACTGTTCAAGTTTTAGGAATTGCTCTTGATTCATAGATTCAACAAAATCCATCATTTCGCCTGGTTGAGCTTCATGTGCGTAATAGAATTGTTCACCATCATAGATGTATTCGATACTTTCAGCAATCATATTAAATGTTAAATCCGTAACATCTTTATACTTCATTGATTGTCTTACAATACCAAATTCTGGATATTTCATTTTGATAACAATTTTATTAGTCAATTGAATTTCTGGATTATTAGTTTCATCAACTTCAACTTTAATCTCGTTCAAATTGATTTCTTTTTCCATGATATTGCCACATTCTTTACCATTCACTTCATTGTTGCAACGGTATTTGGATTCTACAACTTCACCCACCGATTTACCACGAAGATTGATAAAGTAATATTCAACATCAACAATAGGTAAAGAATCAATATCGATACCTTCTGTAATAGTGCAATTATCTAAAATATCACGAACATTTTGTTGAATTGTACTGGACTCGTTTGATTCTAACGCCATTAACAGATTTCTCTGTTCTTTAACAAGGAAAGGCCGATACTTAATTTTCTTTTTAGATATCGGCAATTCTATCTCATATGTTGGCACATCAAGTTTTGGTAAAGCCATAATAACTCCTTATGATAAAATCATCTTAAAAATTTGAAATCCTATTTGGTAAATTGTTTGTTAATCCTGTTAAATTACCGACTGCTGATCCACCTAAACCACCAGGTACTAATGATGTTACAGCATTGATACCAGCATCCACCAACTGCATTCCCATCGCTTGCACAGAATTGTTCTGCCAGTATGTGTACGCAAATGTTACTGAAATCTTATGATAACCTTCATCTGCCCAATTTAAATCCATTTGATTCATGGAAACAGGATAAGCATCATACAAATTAATTGAATATGATAATTGATTTGATACATCATATTGATTAACAGTAATTACGGTTGAATAATCACTTTTATATCTATAATTATAATTATATAATGGATTAATATAACTCATCCATGCATCAAAGAATACTTTTTGGTTCATATCATCATCAACAATAAATGTTAAATCCAAATCGTTGTAAGTATTCATATACGGAAACTTTTCGATTGGACCATATGTTTTTTGTTCAATAGTACCAAAAGTTCTTCCAGGTAAATTAGCAGATTCACAACGATAGTTTACATTTTTAGCTGATGAAATATAAGGAATCAGAGTTAATGGTATAGGAATGGAAACATCAAACCTATTAGTTCTCGCTACATCCTTTGTAAAACTCGATTTAAATTCATTTATACTGCCTGCCATTTTAGTTCCTTATACTTTCTACGGATTCTTGCCATACCTTACCTGCTGAAGCCTTCTTGAACTGTTGGATAGGCAGAAAAGCTGCCACATCCCACTCATTTGGCTGAATGGTAAGTATATTTGACTGGATGTGACTTGTTAAATACTTTTTAATGCATGGTTTGAACTCTTTAAGGCGCTTGGATGCGCTTAAAATATCATAAGTGATGCGTAACCTTTGAATCTCATTTTTATCGTCATAGGAGGCGAAATCCATCAGCTTAGTCAAAAATGCCAATCTGTAACGGAGTGGCAAGTAATGTAGGTTCAACCCTAAAAATCCATCATTATATCGTTCAAGTGCCAGAACCAAAGGAAAAGTATCATAATATGGTAATGAATCTTTGGTCTTGGGGTCATAGAAAAAACAATATAGACCACCTAATCTAAACTTGTTGGTCTGCCTAAACTTCTCAGCACTCATACCATCGGCAATGGCACCAGGATTGTTAATATTCGCAATCTTTTTGGTCAACCATTTCATAGAATCTCTAGACATAGTCTGGAGTTCCGATGTTGTTTTTTGCTGTGCGAGTTCAGTAAGTTTAGATGCCATTTGATTATTTAGTTAGAGTCCGAGATGGTCTTCCGTAATTAATTGAAATACCCATCCACGATCTAAACAGTATTCTTCTGCTGCTTTCCATTTGGATTGGTTGACACCCCATGTAGTAACTTCATTAAGGTATTGTTTAGTGATTCTTTTACGAATTTCCGGTTGGATCGTTTGTTTTTTAGGTTTAACCTCCAACACCATTGTTTTAAGTGTTCCATCTCTAGTTCTCATCTTAACGATAAAATCAGGAAAATATCTATGAGGCTTATTGTCAATCGGACTGATGTATTTTATATAAAATTCTTCACTTCCCCAACTTAAAATATTTGAATTATTATCCAACCACGACATGACTTTGCATTCCCAGGAACTTCTATAAATTATATTATTAACATCTCCAACATACTTCTTTGGGTTTCTTGGTACAAATTTTCCAGTATAAGGTGAATTTTTAGCCATATTATTAAATTGTTATTGTTGGTATTCGATATAAATATGTATAATCAATCTTTAAAGAGAAACTCCATGGCATTAATCTCAATTCCAACATCAATCGGTGGCGTAAGTATTCCTGGTGCTATTACAGGTCCGTTAAGTGCTTTATTTGGAAGCAAATACGGTTCATCTTTTTTACAATATCCAAGAGATTTAAGTTCAGCCACCAGAGGCCATGTGGTTCAATTTAGTGTTAATGAAGTAAATGAAGCCACCTACGATAAAGCCGTATCAGCATTTCAACCATCAAATGATAACTGGTTTGATGCAGCAAAAAATACTGTTTTAGGTTTATATGATGCTGCCAAAAGTGTTAACTTGTCTTTAAATGCCAGAACAAAAACTAATGTGGCTACAATTTCTTTATATATGCCAGACACACTTAACTTTACCTACGCTGCACAATATGGTAGCACTTCATTGTTAAGTGTAGGTGGCCAAGTTACTGCTCCTAAAGAAGGTCAAAAGCCAGGTCTCATTTCGAAAGTTATTTCAACTTCACAAACAGACGCAGCTAAATTAGCATTATCTACACAAGGTCTTGCTGTTAACCCAAAGATGCAATTGTTATTTGATGGTATCGATTTTAGAACTTATCAATTAGCTTTTACATTTACTCCTTATTCCAAAGAAGAAGCACAAGCAGTAAAGAATATTGTAACTACATTTAAAAAGTATTCTTTACCTAAAATTACAAAGTCTGCCGCAGGTATGTTCTTTGTAATACCCGCAACATTTAATCTTAAATTTTTATATAACGGTGCTGAAAACAAAAACATTAGTAAAGTTGCGGAAAGTGTTATTCAAAATATTACAGTAGATTATGCGCCTAACGGATGGACTGCTCATTCGGATGGTGCACCGGTACAAACAACATTGACATTGGATTTCAAAGAAATTTCTCTTGTTGATAGAACAAAAATTGAAGGTGGTTACTAAAAATGCAATACTTTGATTCTCTACCAAAGATAATTTACACCAACGATTCTGGAATCTCCAGAATTGCTACTAATATTATGGCAAGAGCCAGTATGTTGCCTTCTATTTTAAAAAATTCAGTAGTTTATTATCAATATAATTTACAAGAAGATGATACACCAGAAATTGTTGCACATAAGTATTACGGTTCATCTTATAGATATTGGATTGTTTTGTTTGCCAATCAATTACTCGACCCGCAATGGGATTGGCCGTTGAGTTCTAAGGTATTCTATCGATATATACAGAGTAAGTATCCAAACATTGAAACTACTTCAGAAATTCATCACTATGAGAAAATTGTAACTCAATTTGATATTAATACTCAAACACAAACCGCGGAAATAATTAAAATTGATGTAGGCACCTATATTACTCTATTAGAAACAAATAAAACTGTAACACTACCAACAGGTCCAGTTACAATTAGTGTTACTAAACGACCAGTTAGTATCTATGATTATGAATTATCTTTAAATGAATCCAAAAGAACAATTAACATATTGAATAAGAAATATGTTGACCAACTGGAAACCGAATTTCAAAACTTGATGGCTGTATAATATGGAAGAAGATTTTTTATCGGGTGATAGTGAAACCTCTGGTGTTGGTTACCCCCAAGACTATTCGTTAAATACATTAAACTTTTTGAGTGCTAGTGGCCAAAGAACCGAACTAAAAAAATTGTTGGTAAGTATGTCCTATTATGAGGACCTTTTTAGTTTCGTAGTTTCAGGTGAGATTACTTTAATTGATGCTCAAGGATTCTTGGAAGCATTACAGTTAACCGGTAATGAATTCATTGAAGTTAGTTTTGGTAAAACGAGTGGAGGTAACAACACCAACGACCAAATCTTTAGGGTGTATAAGGTTGGTGATAGAAACCCGTCAGGTAATTTGAATTCGGAAACTTATACATTATACTTCTGTTCAGAAGAATTACTATTGTCTGAACAATTAAAGATAAGTAAGTCTTACAAAGGTAAAAAAATTAATGTAATGGTTAAAAGTATTTTGACCGATTACTTAAAAGTTGAACCTAATAAAATTGAAATTGTTGAAGAATCCACAGGTGTTTATGATTTTTTAATTCCAAGATTAAAACCTTTTGAAGCAATTAGTTGGTTATCTTGTTATGCTAGACCAAAAACTTCACCTGGTGCCGATTTCTTATTCTTTCAAACACGGGGTGGATTTAATTTTAGGTCGATTCAGACAATGTTTAAAGACTCGGTGTATGCTGATTATAAGTATCAGGTAAAAAACCTTGATGAAAAAGAACAAAGTATGCAAGAGAAAGTATTAACTGTTCTTGATTATGAATTTGGTAAACCGTATGATATGTTAAATGAAATTAGTTCTGGTACAATGGCCAATCAATTGATTTCAATCGACCCACTAACAAGGTCATATAAAGTAACTAATTTTGATTATAAAAAGTTTAAAGCACAATCCACTTCACTAAATCCAGGTGATGTTGGTAACAATTATAAGAATCGTTTGGGTAAAACAAACAATGAATCTTATGAAAGTGCAATTAAAGTTGTTATAGGCAATTCAAATCAAACGAGTATTCCTTATATCAAACAGGCTGAATCTGGTGTAGGCAAAGATATTTTTATTGAAACTTATGTTCCAAACAGAACAGCACAAATTTCTTTGGCAAATTACACCACAATGAAAATTTCTATACCTGGTGATCCAGGTATTGCTGTGGGTCGAGTGGTTAATTTTAAATTGATGACATTAAAACCATCAAATGATTCGAAAGATTTGGATAAATTATATTCTGGTAAATATTTGGTAACAGCAGTAAGGCATATGATTGAAGTTCCAAACAGATATAAAACAATTTTAGAATTGGCGAAAGATAGTTCACCAACTTCACCAATGAATGTTAATAATGGTGATCCGGTTTGGAAAGCAGCTGAAGAGGCATAATGGAAAATTTTATTGGTAAAGACGGATTTTCTTGGTGGGTTGGCGTAGTAGAGAGCCGAATGGATCCATTAAAAATGGGTCGTGTTCAAGTTCGTATTTTTGGTCACCACACAGAAAATAAACAGTTAATTCCTACGGCAGATTTACCTTGGGTGGCTTGTATGGCTGCACCAAACGCAGCCACAAGTTTCTCTACACCTAAAGAAGGTGATTATGTGATGGGATTCTTTCAAGACGGAGAATCTGGCCAATCACCTGTTGTTATTGGAATATATCCAGGCATCAAACCTTCTATTGGCGGAGATAAAGGATTTCAAGACCCACGAACACCCGCAGAAATTGCAGCGGCACCAAAACCACCAGCAGGACAGAAACAAGAAGAAATTGGCAAGCCGTTAACAGCACCATTAGCAAGAGGTGTGTTTGAAGGTACTGCTTTAGAAAAGGCTTATAAAGAAAGAGCACACAACTGTGATATCTGTGCCATTACAAATAAAGACTTAGCCAAAGCAAAAGCAGAAATTATGTTATTTGTTGGCGGATTAAGAACAACAATTGAAGGATTTTTTGCTAGTATAGCTTCTACTCCTGCAGTTGAAGATATTAAACAACAAATTTCATCAGCTAAAGCTAGAGTAAAAGCAATACAGAAAGAAGTTGAACCTGTTCAAGAGCAAATTAAAGAGTTACAAGCTTATGTACAAAAGATGGCTGAAATTATTCAAGAGATTCAAAATGCTCCAGCAGAACTACAAGCACTTTTACAAGCTTGTTTAGCTGAAGCAACTTCAGAACTAACTTCAGCAATTACTGAAATTAAAACGATTGCAACTGGAAGTATAACGGATGCCGTTAAAACGGTTACTGATCCAATTAAAGCAGAAATAACGACAATACAGGATACGGCAGCTAGTGTTACCAACACTACCCCGATAATTTAAGGAAAATTATGGCAACAGATAGTTCATGGACAGAACCTATTGTGGTGGATCCTAGTAATCCACCCAAATATCCATACAATAAAATACAACAATCTGAATCTGGTCATTCCGTTGAAATGGACGATACGCCGGGAAAAGAACGACTAAGGCTTCAACATCGTTCAGGTTCTTTCATGGAGATGCAACCTAACGGTACAGAAGTTCATAAAATCTATGGTGACGGATATGAAATTATTATTGGTGGTAAAAATGTTTCTATCAAAGGTCAATGTAATATAACTGTTGGTGGTGCCTGTGTGGTCAATATTAAGGGAGATTCTATTATGAACATAGAGGGCAATTCTACACAGTTTGTTAAAGGTAATTTGGTACAAACAGTAAAGGGAACTACTAAAGTAACATCTTCTGGCGACATGGATTTGACTTCAAAAGAAGATATTACAATGTCAGCACAAAATGTATACATTAATGCTGATTTGGCGGTTCGTGGTGGAATATCATCTACACTTAGTATTTCCGCTACAAATAATATCACTGCGGGTATGCAAAGTTATGCTAAACTTGGTTTTGTAACTCCGGGTTATATTAGTGCTGGGTCACCGATTCCGTGGAGTGTTCTTCCTGGTGCTATTGTAACTTCTGGTGGAATTTCTGCCGGTGTACCTGTACCGTTAACTGCTGGTATTCCAGGTACAATCATATCTACTGTCTATATGCAGACTAAACTAGGTAACTTTGGTGCGATGAATGCCTTACCTGCTTACGGTGGTACTGGTATTGCCAAGGCAATTACGGTTTCTGATGCTATTAGGTCAATGGCAGCAGATAGAGCAATCTATAACAGTCACGCTCATACTGGAGTTAAAGGTGGTGGAGATACTTCTGGTACTACCACGGCACCTGAATAAATAAACAATGGCAACCGTAAACAAAATATATTCTGATATAGATTTCACCTTTACCAAGAAACCTGGTGCTGGTGACGTTGCACTTAGTTACGATGCACAGGCGGTAATTAGGTCAATTCGTAATCTGTTGTTGACACGACACTACGAAAGATTGTTTAATCCAGAATTAGGTTCAAATTTAGATTTAATTCTATTTGAAATGGTTTCACCTATTACAGCATCTGCATTACAAAGAGAGATTGAAAATACCATTTCAAACTATGAGCCTAGAGCTACTTTGACCGAGGTGATCGTAAGTGCTAATCCAGACAAAAATGCTTATGATGTAACATTAACTTTTTATATAGAAAATGCATCATTACCAACCACAGTAACACTCCTTTTAGAGAGAAATAGATAAAATGGCAGGAGCTAATTCTAATATTCAGATGACAAATTTGGATTTTAATACAATTAAGACCAATCTAAAGCAATATTTGAAGTCACAAGACACACTTAAAGATTATAATTATGAAGGTTCAGCACTTTCTACGCTTTTGGATATTCTTGCATATAATACACAATACAATGCCTTCTATCTGAATATGGTTGGTAATGAAATGTTCTTAGATTCTGCTATACAAAGAAGTTCTGTTGTTTCTCATGCCAAACTTTTAAATTATACTCCAAAATCTGCTATTGCTCCAGCAGCAACTATTAACCTTAAAGTCAATCAAGTTACAGATTCATCATTAACTTTACCTAAATTTACTTCATTCTTATCTGAAGCTATTGATGGTGTAAACTATAACTTTGTTACTTTTGATGCTAAAACAGTTAATGTTTCAAACAATACAGCATATTTCAGTAGTGTTGAATTGAAACAAGGATTACCAGCATCATTATCATTTACTGTTAATGCCACTGCAAATCCGACTTATACATTCGAAATACCCCAAGACAATATAGACACAACCACATTGGTTGTTACTGTTCAAACTTCAACATCAGATGGTTTGGTTGAAGTATATTCTGCTGCTTCAGATTACTTGGCCTTATCTGGCACATCTAAAGTTTATTTTTTACAAGAAAGTGTTGATGGTTACTATCAAGTTTATTTTGGTGATGGAATTGTTGGTAAAAAATTAACAGATGGAAATATTGTAAAAGTTTCTTATCTTGTTACGGGTGCATTAAATGCGTTTGGCGCTAATAACTTTGTATTAATGGACACAGTTGGTGGTTACTCGAATACTGTGGTGTATCCAATCACATCAGCATCAAACGGTGGTGAAAGAGAAACAATCGATTCAATCAAGTTTCAAGCGCCAAAAACATATGCAGCACAAAATCGTGCCGTAAATAAAAATGATTATATTGTTGCTTTACAAGGAAACAAATTAGGTATTTCTTTTGATGCGGTTAATGTGTGGGGCGGAGAACAAAACGATACTCCTGTTTATGGCCAAGTGTTTGTTTCATTAAAACCTGCCGGCGCTTACAAATTAACAGATACACAAAAATCAAAAATTATTGATGAAGTTATTAAACCAATTAGTGTGGTTACTGTGTCACCAACAATTGTTGATCCAGACTACACTTATTTAAAGTTGGTTGTTGATGTGTTATATGATCCAAAGAAAACATCAAAAACTTCAGTTCAAATTCAAAGTGGTGTAGGTGATGCAATTAGAAGTTTTGCAACAAACACTTTGAATACATTTAATTCAACATTTAATGGATATGATTTATTAAGTGCCATTCAAAATTATGATTCATCAATCATTACAAGTCAATATGACATTAGAATGGAAAAGAAGTTTTTACCTAATTTAACCTCAAGCACAACTTATAAACTATATTATAATTCTTCTTTAGAGAAAAATATGTATACGAGTGGTGTTGTTAGTGTACCTTCTATGGAATTTCTAAATCGTTCTAATTTAACCGAAGTTATTGGTGGTGTATTTTTAGAAGAAGTTCCAAGTCAAACTGATGGTGTAGAATCTATCTCTGTATTGAATCCTGGTTTTAATTATCAAGATGTACCAACGGTTACGATTCGAGGTGACGGCACTGGTGCAACGGCTCATGCTGTGGTAGTTAATGGTAGCGTTTCTAGTATTGTTGTTGATACTGCTGGTGTAGGTTATACACAAGCGATTGCCGTTATTACACCAAGGAGTGGTGATACTACAGGTAAAAATGCCGTTGCGGTTGTTAATCTCAAAGGCCGTTACGGCACACTAAGAACATATTACAATGATTCAACCAATGTTAAGATTATTTTAAACGCAAACGCTGGAACAATAGACTATCGTGACGGTATTATTACTTTGACATCATTTAATCCATATAATGTTAATAATACTTTAGGTGAATTATCCGTTTCAGTTAAACCAACAACTTCTATTATTTCATCGGATTATAACAGAATTATAACAATTGATCCATATGACAGCACCGCTGTTGTGGTTAATGTAACTGCCAAAAGTTCATGATAGAAAATAATCACTTAACATCGTTACTGGTACCATCACAGTTACCTGAATTTGTTCGGGATGATCCTCAATACGTTAATTTTGTATTGTTTCTTAAAGCATATTATGAGTGGCTTGAACAAGAAAAACAAATAACAGATAGAACCAAAAACTTATTAAATTATAGAGATATTGATAAGACTCCGGATGAATTTGTTGATTATTTCTATAATGATTTTCTTTCTTATTTTCCAAAAAATATTCTTGCTGATAAAACTAAAGTTGCTAAGATTGCTAAAGAACTTTACAAATCAAAAGGCACACCAGCATCATATGAATTTTTGTTCCGAGTCCTTTATGATTCTCCGGTAGACTTCTTTTACACCAAAGATGCAGTATTGAGAGCATCTGATGGCCAATGGTATATTTCAAAAAGTTTAAATATTGCTTCTAGTGATGTTAATTTTTTAAATATTAAAAATTATAGTGTGTTTGGTGAAACTACCAAAGCATTAGCAACAATTGAAAACACCGTATATGATGGCGTAAAGACCATAATTTATATTTCAAATATTCAACGAGATTTTCAATCTGGTGAGTTTATTAGAATTTTAGATTCTGATAATCAAGAAATTCAAGTTGGTGGCCAGCCACTTAGAGCTAAAATCGTTGGCCAAGTAAATCGTATTGAAGTTAATCCTAACAATAGAGGTTTATTATATAAACCAGGTGATCCAGTAGGAATTAGTGGTGGTTTAAATTCACCTGCAGGTGATGGTGCAGCTGCAACTGTTTATGCTACAACAAAAGGTTCTTTACAAAACATTAGAGTTATTAATGGTGGATATGGATATAGAAGTTCTCCTAATACAATCATTAACATTAGTCCGGCTTCGGCTGGTATTGTGGCTCATGTTTCAAGTATAAATCCCGATCCAAGAAAAACTGCTAACGTAACTCTTATTCCTAGCGATACAATTCAAAATCAATCTTTGATTAAATTAAATGCAAATAATTACAGTTTTGTTGCAAATACCAGAGCCAATTTAACTTGTTCATTGGCCAATGCATTTAACTTTTTATCATTCACAACGTATCCACTTTCTGCCGTTCTACTGGACAATAATGGTACAGGATTAGATGATGCACCAACGATTGATGCATCTTCATTATTTCCAACTGATAATGCTGCCATCATTGGAAACATTAGAAATCTAGGTATTTTAGCGCCAATCCAGATTATAAATGCTGGTAGTGGATATCGTGCAAATGATACGATTGTTTTAACTGGTGGATCTGGCGTTGGTGCTCATGCTAATATTATCTCCGTTAACGCTAACGGTTCAATTATAGTTGTTGATTACACATATACTAATCCAAATTCAGCATTTCAATTTTATCCATTAGGTGGAACAAACTACCAACAAACTAGTGTACCAGCAGTTTCAATTATATCATCAAATGTGGCAGCTGCTAATGCCATATTAACTGTTCCTGGTATTTTGGGTGATGGCGCAACATTTGGTTCAACTTTTGATCGTGTAGGATCCATTTCATCAATTTTGGTTACTGATCCTGGTGCTGATTACGTTAAAGTTCCAACAATTTCACTCAAAGTTCAAGACTTGTGTGTTAACAATGTGTTTATTTCAGGTTTACCACAAGAAGGTGATATCATTTATCAAGGCACCTCTCAAGAATCTGCAACCTATTTTGCTAAAGTTCAAAAAATTGAACCTTTGTATACTTTGGCCAATACGGCAGCTTCCATGTATCGCTTAAGAGTGTTGGATTATAATACAATTCCTAATTTTAATCAAAAGTTAAAAGTCAAAAATAAAAACATTTATATTGATTTAACTAATCGTTATAGTTCATACAACACTAGTACCAGATTTGATTCTACGGGAGTCATTTCTTATGGTGATGGTACCGCAAAGGCGAATGCCATATTTGTTAATGGATTAGTATCTGGTGCAGGTCAATACATTGGTACAAGAGGACAATTAAGTTCTTTTGATGTATTACAGAGCCAAGACTATAATAACTACACTTATCAGATTACACTAGAAAAAGAAATTGCAAATTATAGAGATATTCTTTTAAATTTATTGCATCCAACAGGAACAAAAGTTCTTGGTCGTTTTGTGATTCGAGCAGACGGATTAGATAATTTTACTACTGAGTCAGTTACAAATCAAGGACACACCTTAGGTTTCTATACTGGTGATCCAGGTTCTTATGTAACTATGCAAGCTAACTTTAACAATACAAGTAATAACATTGTTAAATTCAATGCTTTGGTTGGCGCTAATTTAGCCAACATTATATCATCCAACAGTAGACTGGTAATGACTGATGTTAATGGATTTATAGTTACTTCTGATGTTATCTCTGTAACCGCTGGCGGATCAAACACGGCCATACTAAAAGACAATACTTGGCTTTCTTATGCCAACGTTGCTTACATTAAAGCCAATTCTGGAAGTAATGTCATAAATATAACATCCTTGACGGGTTCATATGATATTATAAACAATGGAAATTACGCAAATACTGCTTATCCATTGAAAGATATTCTACATATAGGTGATACTGTATTAATTGCAAACAATACAGGTAAAACAGTAACCAACATCAATTATGTAACCGGTTCTGTTTATGTAAATTCAAATTTTGCAAATGCTTCTACCTCATTGATGTCAGTAAATAGAGTATTCTCAACAACAAATGTATTAATTTTTGGACCACTAGGTACCCAATACTATCCAGAGATAACGGATGAGTTTGGAAATACAATAACAACAGAAGATGACCAATTAATTCTTTTAGGGTAACAAATGTCAACAGTAAAAATTTCACAACTACCATTATTAACATCATTAAATGCTAATACCGCAAATTCTTTATTTGTGGGTGTGGATATTCCAACAAATATAACAGGTAAGTTTACTGCTCATACTTTAGCTCAAGGTTTATATTCACATGAAATTTTAAATGTTGGTCTAAACCATCAAAATTTACCTAACACGATTGCGCAATTTGCACTAGATGGTGATTCCTATATTCAAACCAATCTTGTTAATACAAATGATGGTGGTACTGCTGATATCGTTGTAACTGCGAATACCGGTTCTGGTGGTTCAGATTCAACTAACTTTATTGACATGGGTTGGGCAAACAAAAATTATCAACCTGGTTCAGAATTTAATAATATTGGAAACGCTGTTCAGCCTAACGATGGTTATCTGTATGTTCAAGGTACTTCTGGCCAAAAATATGGTAATTTGATTATAGGTTCAACTTCTACATCAGGTCAGTTAAAGTTTATTGCTGGTGGTGGCCAAGCGTCAAATGTTGTAGCAAAAATAACGTCTACAGGTTTAACATTAAACACACAATCTTATCTGACTTTTGCTGACGGCAGTATTCAATCTGTTGCGGCCGCACCAGCAAATTACACACAATCTGCTTTTGATGTAGCTAATACAGCTACTGGCAACACTATCGTCAATCAAGGTATTAATACATCGCAGAATACTAGAATCAATTCTATTGAAACTATCAATAGTAACCAAAATACTGCCATCAGTATTATTCAAGGTGTAGACTTAACACAGAACACCAATATTACTTTTGTTGACAGTAAAGCACAAGGTGCATTTGATTTAGCAAATACAACAAATACTCGGCAAAATATAAGCACCGTAATTAATGGCGAACAAAACACTAGAATCCAACAACTAGAATCTAATTCTGTAACATTGTTTGGTTATACAACACAATCTGGTGTTATTAATGCTGGTCAAAATACGAGCATTAACTTGGCACTTTCAACCGCCAATACCGCATTGGCTCTGGCTAATGCTGCTCTAGCAAATACAACAGTAACATTAAATGGTGACTTAACAACAACCGGTAATATTATTACTGAGTTTGTTCGTTCAACATATACTTCACTTGGCGATTTTACTCCATTAGCAACATTTACTGCTTCAAATTCTGGTGCCATTTTAATTCCATCAAGTCCTGGTTATATTGTTCAAGTCACAGGTAAAGATGGATCCTCGGCTAGAATAGCACTCGATGCGATTGGTACTGTTGTTGTGCCAAACTACTTAACTCGTCACGCAAGAGGTGCTGCAAACACTCCAACACCAACACAATCTGGTGACGTTCTTGGTCGTTATTCATCTTTTGGTTATGGTAATACAGTATTCAATGCTGCTGCAGATGCTCGTATTGATATTACAGCGTTAGAAAACTTTACTGATACAGCACACGGAACATCGGTTACCATTCTTGCTACACCAATTGGTACGAATACAGCAGTTAGAGTTATTAATGCCAGTTCTGGTAATACATCATTGTTATCATCAAACACATATATTTCTGGTAATACAACTATTGCTGGAAATTTGAATGTTGCAAGCACCATATATGCTGCTAACGGAATTATTAATAAATCAAACACATATACTGGTACACAAACTGCAATCACAATTAATATGGCCACAGAAATGATGGTAAGAGCTACCGTTGGTGCTGCATTAACAATTACTCCAACAGGATTTGGCGCAGGGTTAGAAGCAGAAGTGATTATTACTAATCCTAATACTGGTGGTGGCGCAACAAGAACAATTACTCATGGATGTTCTGCAATCAATTCATCTGTTGGTGCAACAACATTCAATTTAGGTGGCACAGCAACTGCTTTTGTTAAATATTATTGTTTTAATAATGATTTAGCAAACACCTACGTTAAGATATCCTTCAGCTAATAAATACATACTATGGCAAATAAATCACTATTAACTTATGGTTCTAAGGTTGGTCAAGTAGAGCAATCTTACTATGCCCCAACTGCGGTACTACCTTCGACCAGTCTACCAATTAATGCGACTTATGTATTTTTGTCTAAAGTTGAACCTTGGCCTGATGAGTTTGATCCTCCACAACCAACACAAGACCAGCAATACATAAAATCTGTATATGCTAATATATTTGTAGCTAAAAAAGTATTAACAAATAACATTGCTCCAGTTATTCAAAGAATCAATTGGACTTCAGGTCAAGTATACGATTATTATCGAGATGATATTGATATGTTTCAAGTTGACCAAAATGGATTTTTAATTTATGAGTTTTATGTAAAAAATCGTTTTGACCAAGTTTTCAAGTGTTTATGGAATAATAAAGGTACACCTTCAACACAAGAGCCGTTCTTTAAACCAGGAAACTATGGCACAAACAATATTTTTCAAGACGTTGATGGTTACAAGTGGAAATATGTGTATACTATCGATATTGGTGCCAAAAAGACATTTATGGACACGGTTTGGATGCCTGTGCCAGTAGGTTCAAACATACCTAATCCTATTGAAAATGATGCCGGTTATGGTAATATTGACGTAATTAATGTGGTAAATGGTGGTACAGGTTACGACCAAGCAAATGCCACGATTACAATGGAAGTTACTGGTGATGGTATTGGTGCCGCAGGCACACTTGCCATCACTAATGGTGTTATTACCGATGTTACTGTAACCAACACAGGAAAGAATTATACATACGCAAACGTATCAGTCATTAGCGACATTGGTTCGGGCGCCTCCTTCAAGGTTCCAGTCAGTCCTATTGGTGGCCACGGGTTTGACAACGTATCAGAATTAGGTTGTTCACACATTATGTTAACTGCCGAATTTAATGGTAGTGAAAGTGGATATCTTCCAACTGACATAGACTTTAGACAAGTTGGCATCTTAATTAATCCAATTTCTTTAAAGACCGCTCCCAATCCTGCAAACGGAAGCATTTATAAAACAACCACAGACTTGATTTTAGCATCAGGTTTCGGTTCATACGTTCCTGATGAAATTGTATATCAAGGAGATTCTCCATTAAATGCAAGTTTTAAAGCAACAGTATTAAGTTTTGATGCAGCAGCCAATGTGGTTAAGCTCATAAATATAAAAGGAACTCCAACACTAGATGCTACCGTTTATGGAAATTCTTCATTAACTGCTAGAACTTTGTTGGGTGTAAGTAATCCAGACTTTGTGCCATTCTCAGGTTATTTGGCATATATTCAAAATAGAACCTCGGTTCAAAGAAGTTCTGATGGTATTGAGCAGTTCAAATTTATTCTCGGGTACTAAAAACCACTTGAAGATGAATTATTGTCAGATAAATATGCTAAATTACAAAACTGTTTATTCTTGGAAATATAGAAGCGTAGACGGAAAACAAATGCTAACTAAGGTAAAATAAAAATGTCGCTGAATTTTAACGTTGATCCATATTATGATGATTTTGACCCATCGAAAAATTACCATCGTATTTTGTTTAAGCCTGGTTATGCAGTTCAAGCCAGAGAATTAACACAAGCCCAAAGTATTCTTCAAGACCAAGTCACCAAATTTGCTGACAACATTTTTAAACAAAACTCACCTGTAACTGGTGGACAAATTACAAGTAACTTAAACTGTTCTTATGTTAAGTTGCAACAAACCTACAACAGCGTAGCTGTAGATGTAACTCAATTCAACAATAAAATTATTCAAAATGCTTCCGGTACAGTTGTTGCTCAAGTATTAGCAACTGTTGCGGCCACAGGAACTGCTGCATCAGATGATCCTCCGACATTAATTCTTTCTTATAAAACCGGAACACATTTTGTTGAAAGTGATGTAATTTACGATTCTGGTTCAAATTTGGCGGCCGCTGTGGCCACCAATAGTGCAACTGGTAATAGTTCAATTGTTTCTATTGCACAAGGTGTATTTTACATTTCTAGTAACTACACTCGTTCTGACGGTATCGAAATTTCTAACGGAACATTTGTTCAAGTTGATCCACAAACTGTTGTGGTTTCTAAGTATAGCAATACACCGTCAAGCCGTATTGGTCTAAACATTACAGAATCAATTCAGACTTTTATTGGTGATTCTTCCTTATTAGATCCAGCAATTGGTGCTTCAAACTATCAAGCACCAGGCGCAGACCGTTACAAAATTTCTTTAAAGCTTGAAACACGACCATTAACATTAGGTGATGATGAAGGATTTATTGAATTACTTCGTATTAATGAAGGCCAAATTGTTAAGATTGTAGAAGGTTCTGTTTACAATGTTATTGATGATTATTTTGCTAAACGTGATTATGAAACTAATGGTGACTATGTTGTTAATGACTTTAAATTAACACCAAAAGCAAATACTGCTGATCCAGCAAACAACACATATATTATGAGTGTTGGTAAAGGAGTTGCATACGTTCACGGGTATCGTTTAGAGAATCAATCTGATACTGAGTTAACATCAAATCGTGCAAGAACAACTGCTTCACAGAATAATAATCCAGTTTATATTGACTTTGGTTCTTATTTCTATGTTAATAATTTAAATGGTACATCAAACGGTTCTTTCTTCGATACAACAACTTATGGTACAATTGACCTACATTGTGTATCTTCTAGTAACGTAGTTGTTGCCAATTCAGCATATTACAATTCTACCTTGGTTGCAACCGCCAACGTAAGAGCCATCGTTTATGACAGTTCTACAAGTGATACTGCGGCCAACACATACAACTATAAGATGTATGTTACCAATTTACAAAATCAAGTTGTAAGTAATACTGCCGTATCAGGAACAGTTAATACAATTACTTTCCCAAGTTCATTTACAACAGTAGCTAATGCTTATACCGGTGTAGATATCTCTATTACTGGTGGTACAGATGCTGGTGACTTTAGAACAATTACATCTTACAATGGTTCAACAAGAACTGCTACCGTTAACCAAAACTGGACAGTAACACCTGACGCTACATCAACATTCTCTTTGAATTTTGATACTAAAGATATTGAATCTATCATCAATGTATCAAAATCTTCTTACCCAGCAACCATTTATGGTGTTTCAACTATCAATACACAAGGTCGTGTTGGTGGTTTGATGACAGGTGATACACAGTTACAAAATCCAACTGTGCCAGAATTAGTGTTTACGATTGGTAATCCATATGTTTCAACATTGGTGGATACATCGTATACAACACAACAAGTTCACAGAAGCGTTTCATTTACTACTTCTGGTTCTGGTGTTTCTGCTACTATTAATTATCAAGGTGATTATCAAGACGTTGTTCAACATTTTGGTACTGGTGGTGCAACATTATCAAACGACACCAAGAAACAAAACTTCATTATTGTTGTAACTGCCAAAGGTGCTGGTTGCACATTGAACGTTGGTGATGTGGTACCTTGGACAACAGTAGGTAGAACGATTACTTTAGATGCAACTAAATCTGTTGCCACATTAAGTGCTACTGACGTTGGTGGACCAACAGGTACATTTACTGCCACAATCTACGAGAAAGTATATGTTACAAATGGCCAAAATACTGGTCACATTCTAAAGAACAAAACTTTAATTCGTGCAAACACAACTTCAATCAATACAAGTAATACTGCTGTTGGATCATATACTTTTGTAGATAACACAACATTAACTTCAACTGGTCAAATTTATATTCGTAATGCTGGACTAGTGACACCAGGACAAAAACAATCTTTATATCTTTCTGACGTTAAACGTATTGTTAAGGTTATTGATACTGGTAATGCCAATACAGTACCTTCATTGGCTATGTTATCAAGTTCCACTTATGATATTACCAATCGTTATAGTTTTGATAATGGTCAAAGAGATTCTTATTATGACCACGCTTCTATCACTTTAAAACCCGGTTATTCACAACCAATTGGTAACATTCTTGTGATGGTGGATTACTATCAACATTCTGGTGGTGATGGTTATTTTAGTGTTAACTCTTACACAAACGAATCATATCAACAAATTCCTCCGTTTATTAGCACCCACGGAACAATTTATTCATTGAGAGATTGTATTGATTTTAGACCCGCTAGATTAAATGCAACAACATCATGGGAATTACGTTATTCAAATTCGGCTTCTAATAAAGGTATTTTCTTGCCTGTAGATTTATCAACATTTACTGGTGATTACACATATTATTTGGGAAGAAAAGATAAACTAATTTTAAGTAAAGATAGAAGTTTTCAAATTGTTGAAGGTACTCCTTCTATCAACCCATTATTCCCTGCTGAACCTGATGGTTCATTAGTTGTAGCTAAATTAACTCACAATCCATATACTGGTTACATTCCAACAGAAGCACCTAATGGTTATGTTTCAGATTTGAATATTGAAAAAGTTAAACATAAACGCTATACCATGCAAGATATTGCTGGTCTTGAAAGTCGTATTAATCAAGTTGAATATTATACATCATTAAGTATGTTAGAACAAAAAGCACAGAATCTTCAAATTTCTGATGCCTTTGGTTTGAATAGATTTAAAAATGGTATTTTGGTTGACGATTTTAGTTCTTATGCAACAGCAGATACATATAGCGATGATTATTCAGCAACGATTAATCGCCGTGAGAGAAGATTAACAGCAACACAAAATGTTAAGAACTATCCATTAAAAGCATTGGCAACAGCTTATAACTTGGGTATGCCTTCTTCTGCAACATCCGCAGCTTTAGGTTATTCTATTAAATCTGATGGTTATGTAAATTATTTTAGTTTGCCATATACAACTGCAAATGCAATTACACAAAGAATTGCATCAAGAACTGTTAATGCTAACCCATTCTCATATGCAACAAGAGAAGGTACTTTAACATTATCTCCAAACGTAGATAACTGGGTTGATACAAACTATGCACCAGCATTGTTGATTACCGATCCGAATCTACAAATTTTCCGTGCCAATACACAAGCAATTAATGTATTGTCTGCTGGAGATTGGAAAACAATTTCAGGTACATCATATACAACAAGTTACAACAGAGAAAATCACGGTGCTTTCCATGGTCCATTTGGTTTAGATGTAGGTTATACCGCAACAACCACTTATGATGTAAGACAACAAGCTAAAACAGATATTCTTGGTCCTTACGACAAGTTAGGTAATACATACGCTTTAAACAATAACTACATTACTGATATTAGTATTCTTCCTTATATCAGACCACAACAAGTTGTTGTTCGTGTTAATAATATGTTGTTTAATACTCCAGTTGGTGTCCGTTTTGATAATACTGATGTTTCTAACTATGTTCGTAAAACAAACGTGGTTGAATTAACAGGTGTGTCAGGTACATTTGCTGAAGACCAAGTTATTGGTTATTATTCTTCCGGTTCTTTCTATGGAACATCAAGAGTAGTTGGAATCTATAACTATCCAAATACATCAAATACAAGATTGTATCTTGCTGCCGATGGCCAATCTACCAAATATAGTTCTTCTGGTAGCACATCAGGAACGATTCAAAACGCTTTCTTTAATGCTGGTGGTGTATATCAATCAACAACGGCAAGCGGAACAATTGTAAGTTCTGAACATTTTGGTGGCCGTGTAAACAATGCCATCTCTACTGCTCGTGTTCAATTGTCACCTCTAGCATCTTCTACTGATAATTATTACATAGGTAATACAATCTATATTAATGCTGGAACAGGTGCTGGACAATCTGCTGTAATTAGTGCTTACAACGGAACAACCAAGACTGCCAATTTAGCAACAAGTATTACTTCTGCTAATGGTGATGTATATTCCATCGGAACATTCACAACCAACAGAACAGGTTCTTTTTATGGAATCTTTAATATTCCAGCAAATCAGTTCCACACAGGCGAAAGAGTATTGCGTGTAGACAATGGTGTAAACGGCAACTTAGATTCTGCTACATCATATGCTCAAGGTACTTACTATGCTCAAGGTTTACAGACAACACAACAGACTGTTGACTTTGGTGCTTCACCTTCTGGTGCAAAAGGCACATTTACAGCAACTCAGTATGCCAATACAAATTCTATTGTAACAACATACAGTCCTTGGGATCCAGTAGCACAAACATTTATTGTATCTAAAGACAATTATCCAAATGGTCTGTTCTTGAATTCTGTCAAATTATTCTTCAGAACCAAACCAACCACAGATAATTCGCCTGTTACATTGTCTATTGTTGGTACACAAAATGGTTATCCAAACGGTGAAACATTAGACCATTCTATTGTTACTTTAAATCCTAGTGATGTTAATTTATCATCTACACCACATTACTTAACTGCAAGTACATATACTGAATTTACATTCAATTCACCAATCTATATTCAACCTGGTGTGCTGTATTCTTTCATTGTAAAATCAAATAGTAGTGAATACACATTGTGGACTGCTGCTAATGGTGATACAGCTTTATCTTCATCAGTTAAGAATTTACCAACCGATCCAACACCAGCTACTATAACAAAGATTGGTGGTGCTCCTTATGTTGGTGCATTATTCTTATCACAAAATGCTCAAACATGGACGGCTGACCAAAATCAATCATTAATGTTTGTAATGGATCGTTGTGTATTCAACACATCTGTAACTCCATCAATTCAATATATTGTTCCTAAGAAGTTACCACAAAGAGCATTGATTGATCAATCTCTTGATTATTTCTTAAATGCTAACAACGTATCCTCTGTAATTGATTCTGTTTCAAATGCTGACGTATTAGTAGATGCTTTTAATATTACAACTACTGATTTTACACCAACTACTACCAACATTAACTATTCATATAATGCTACATTGTCATCTAGTGGATTACCTGCTGGCACAGTAAACATTACTCCAGGTAAATTTGGTACCGCTACTGCTGATGACATTTATTTAAATGATGGTAAAGGTGAACGTGTATTATTAGCTAATACAACACAATCATTTTCATTATATACAACATTGACATCGAATGATAATTCAGTAAGTCCTATTATTTCTGATGCTGGATTATCCACATACGCAATTACATGGAATATTGATAACTGTTCATTGTCTAACAATTTAATCACCTTAACAAGCGGCGGTTCTGGTTACAATGTTAATACAACCACAGTAACAGTATCAGCACCAACAGGTGATTCTGGTTCTGTTGCACAGGCTGCTGCCAATATTGCTAATGGTGTAATTCAATCTGTATACTTTACAAACGGTGGTTCTGGTTACATTACAACACCTACAATTACTATTACTGATGCTAATTCTGCTCCAGGTACTGGTGCAACAGTTATTATTTCTGGTGAAACATCTAAGGCTGGTGGTCCCGCCAAAACAAAATATGTAACTAAGAAAGTCGTATTAGATGCTTCTTTAGATTCTGGTGACTTAGTTGTATACTTGACTGCTTATAGACCAGTCAATACAAACATTATGGTATACTACAAGATTTTAAGTAGAAATGATACACAACAATTCAATGATAGTGTTTGGCAGTTAATGACAATGACTAATAGTAGTCAATCGACTTTCTCACAAACCAGAAGTGATTTGTATGAATACACATATGCTCCAGGTATCAATAATACTGCCAATGGTTATGTAACATACACAAGCACGAATGGTCAGAAATATACTTCTTTCAGCCAATTTGCTATTAAGATTGTATTAACAACAACAGATAAAACTGCTGTTCCGTTTGTGGCTGATATGCGTGCTCTTGCTCTTCCTTCTAACGTAAATACAACGGTGTAAAAAATGAGTTTAATTCCTATTCCTGGTACTACAATGGTTCGTGATACAAATTCAATGGCTCTTATTAACAGAGATATTAATGGATTACAAGAATATCAAAACAAACGTAACTTTTTAGCATCTCAACGACAAGAAATAAATAGAATGAAAACAGATATTGCTGATGTTAAAAATGATATCAAAGAAATCAAACTGTTGATGTTGCAACTCATAGGTAAAAATTAAAAATGGCTAATAATTTTCCATATGTTTATAAATTAACACATAAAATCACTGGAAAATTTTATTTTGGTTCTCGCTGGGCCAATTCGGTATATTCAGAATTAGATTTAGGCGGTACATATTTTTCAAGTTCTAAAAATATAAAACCAGTATTTGAAGAATTTAATTATATGGTTCTTGCAGATTTTTATACTAAAGAAGATGCTTTTATTTTTGAACAAAATTTAATTAAAGAAAATTGGAACAATCCAATGTTAATTAATAAAGGTTGTTTTGGTATAAATGGAAAAATGATACATAATGTAACAAGTTATAATAAAACCAAGGAACATAGAAAGAATATGTCTTTGGCTAAAAAAGGAAAAATACCTAAGCATTCATTGATTACAATGAAAACTTGGCAATTAATTGATCCTGAGGGTAGAAATTTTGAAACAAGTAATTTATCAGAATTTTGCAGAAAATACAATTTAAATCAAGGTTCTATGTCGGCAATAGCACAAGGTAAACAAAAAACCTACAAGGGATGGAAATGTTACACAGATTAATAATAAGGGGTAAATATCTTGGCTAATACCGTATCAATTTTAAGTTATGCTAACACCTTTGGTGATTGGGTTGTAACAACCAACTCTTTGGTTAGAGAAAATAACGATTTCGCTGCTAACAACTATATCAAACCATCAGGAACATTATATCTAAATGCTCCCATTTTAGGTTTACAGGTTGCTAACAACGCCGTTATTGCCGGCGGTTTACAAGTTCAAGGTGTTGGTTCTTCTGCTTATATTCAAAATCAACTTACTGTTGGTGGTTTAGGTGCAATTGCAAATGGTTCGTTCTCCAACGTTGGTATTTACGGAACAGGTACATCATTAGCAGTATCAAACAATGCAACTATTGGTGGTAGTTTAATCACCGGTGGCCAAATAACAGCAAACTCACTTTCTTTAGTATTGAATGGCTCAGTTGCTGGTAATGTAACGGTTGCTGGTTTTGTATCGGCACAATCCTTATCAATCACCGGTGCCGGCACAGGTTATCTAAACACAAATATCACAGGTAATGCAAATACTGTAAACAATGGTGTATACATTACCAGTTCATATGCAAATCCATCATTTATTACTTCTTTAGCTAACACCAAAATTACTGGTGTAATGACTGCTTCACAAATTGCAAACACAGCAGTTACTCCAGGAAGCTATACAGCAGCTAATATTACTGTTGACCAACAAGGTAGAATTACTGCTGCTTCTAGTAATACATCAGCGGTGGTTTCTATTACAGGAACAGCCAATCAAGTTGTTGTAACTGGTACAACCACACCAACACTTTCTTTACCACAAGCTATTGCTACGGCATCGAGTGTTCAGTTCGGATCAATTGGTATAGGTACTGCTGCTTCTGGTACCGCTGGTGAGATCCGTGCTACTAACAACATCACTTCATATTACTCTGACGATAGATTGAAAAATCGTTTAGAGAACATTACTGGTGCTTTAGAAAAGTTAAAGTCATTAAATGGTTTCTATTATAAAGCCAATGATTTAGCTCAGTCACTAGGTTATACAGATAGAACTGAAGTTGGTCTTTCTGCTCAAGAAGTTCAAAAAGTGCTACCAGAAGTTGTTGTACCGGCACCTATTGATGAAAAATATTTGACCATTCATTATGAGCGCTTGATTCCGTTATTAGTTGAAGCAATCAAGGAATTAAGTTCTGAAGTCGAAAAACTTAAAAAGTAAAAATTTCGATTTTTTACGTTCCGGCCTAGAAATTCCGGAAACGAGTTCCAAGAGTTTAAGAAGCGCATTTACTCCTGAGCTTAGATGGAAATTAAATAAATATACAATAGGATATAATAGGAACATAAATGCCGGCAGCATACAGTAATCTATACTTAGAACAAGGTACTACATTTACCACAACCATCACTTTAGATGATGTGTATGGTGAAACATACAATCTTGCCGGATACACAGCATCCAGTCAGATGCGTAAATCTTATTATTCCGCAAACGCTACTGCAACTTTTTCTAGTTCAATTAATGTTGGGCAAGGTACTGTTACCTTAGAATTAGCTGCAAATACCACAGCCAATATAGCTCCTGGTCGTTATGTATACGATGCCGTCATTTCTGATGCCAGCACCAATGTGAAAACAAGAATTTTAGAAGGAATTATAGACGTTTCACCCCGTGTAACGAGGTAAACAATGCCTAATGTCAGAGTAACACAACCAGCAGTTATTAAAGTAAGGGTTGGTACAGGAACAGTACCTACCGCTACTGAGATTAATTATGGTGGAACAAGAACACTCAAAAGTGCAACAGATTTAGAATTAGCCGGTGTTCATAATGGTGATGTTATCACTTATGTTGCCAATACCAATAGTTTTGCTGTTGTAAATGCTGGTACCTTACCATTAGATTTAAAAAATGTTGACGCCGGATTGTTTTAATGGCTAATACCACGATACAGATACTCCGGTCGTATGCAAACACTAGGCCAAGCCTATTGGATGATGGTGAATTGGCTTATTCTTTTAAGTCCAATACATTATTCATTGGAGACCAGTACGGAGATATCATTCAAATAGGTGGTCCGAATTACATATCAAATGCCGTCATTAACTTGGTTGATGGTGGTACGTTTTAATAAATAACACATGGCATCCATAAAAATAAAAAAAGGATTGAGAAATGGCCAATACTAATATTTTAATCAAACGGTCGGTAACTACAGGACGTCCTGTATCGTTGCAGGCCGGTGAGTTTGCCTATTCATACTCATCGAATACCCTTTACCTAGGCTCTCCTGCTGGTACCGGTGTTGTTAACGTAGGTGGTCAATATTATACCTCTACTTTAGATGCGGCCACGGCAGCCAACACTGCTAGCACATTGGTAAAACGTGATGCCAATGGTATGTTTGCTGGTCGTTTGACTGGTATTGCTGACAAGGCAGACCAATTAACCAACGCAAGAAACTTCTCGATTTCTGGTACAGATATTACTGCTTCAGCACAATCTTTTGATGGTTCGGCCGCCATCACATTGAATGCTGCTCTTAATGCGGTTCCTGGTCTTACTGCTGGTTCATACGGTTCTACTACACAAATTCCTGTTTTAAATATTGGTGCTAACGGTCGTATTCTTGCTGTTTCTACTGCTGGCATTACTACATCATTTACTGTTGCTGCTGATGGCGGCGCAAGTCAAGTTATTTCTGGTGGCGATACATTAACACTCGTTGGTGGTGCAGGTATTACTTCTACTGCAAGTGCTACCGATACAGTAACATTTGACGTAGATACTTCCGTTGTTCGTGCTAACACTCCAATTTCTTTACAAACTATCGATAGTAGTTTAACCATTAATGGTAGTTTAACTGTTCTTGGTACACAAACAACCATCAATACGCAAACATTAAATGTTGCAGACCCAATGATTTATTTGGCCTCAAACAACACCACCTCTGATGCTGTTGATATTGGTTTTGCTGGTGCATACAACGATGGTTCACAAAGAGCAACTGGTGTGTTCCGTAATGCAGGCAATAGAGAATTCTATGTATTCGATAACTACAACAAAGCACTCAACGCAAATAATGAAATTGATGTGGCTGATGCTAGTTTCCGTACCGCAAACGTTAATGCTAGTTACTTTAAGGGTAACGTCATTGCCACAACGATTAGTTCTGGTGCTTTAAGTTTAACAACAGCATTACCTGTTACTTCTGGTGGTACAGGACAATCTTCATTTGCAACCGGTCAAGTTGTTATTGGTTCAGGTACGAATGGTTTAGGTCAGTTAGCTAACGTATCGTCAATCAACACATCGATTACATCTAATTCCACAGTAAACAATTTAACAACTGATGTTTATGGTCGTGTAACAAACTACACAACACAAGCAATTGCAGGATTAACAGTAGCTCAAGGCGGTACTGGTGTTGCAACATTCTCTAGTGGTGGTTTATTAATTGGTAACGGAACTGACGCAGTTGGTCAATTAGCCAACTCAAATTATGTATTGACTGGTACTCTCTCTACTGCAAAAACAATTACATCGCTTACTGTTGATGCATATGGTCGGGTTACTGCTGCTACTGGTGCTGATATCAATATCGACACTTCACAGATTGGTTCTGGAACATTAGGTGTAGTCAGAGGCGGTACAGGCGCAGCAACCTTTACTACAAACGGTATCACATACGGCAATGGAATAGGCGCAATTCAAGTTACTGCCGCAGCAGGTACTGCTGACCAAACTTGGTCAAATCAGATTCTTACTGTTACTAATGCTGGAGTTCCAGTATGGTCATCGGCTCTTGATGGAGGCCAGTTCTAAATATACTTTGTAATTAATTTATAATAAGGAGCTTGAAATGAATAACGAAAAGTATTTGAATTATTATATTGAAACACTAACGAGAACAATGACGGATGCTATCATTCGAAATATTTCGTTACAGGCAAACGCAAGAGTTACTGAAGAACTGGTCAATGAACAGGCAAAACGAATTGAAGAATTGTCTGTCATGGAAGCAAATAGGAATTCTGAAAATGAAACTGAAATTACCAATTTAAATTCAAAACTTGAAGATTTAAATAAAGAGTTGAATGAATTAAGAAGTCGAAAAGATGAATTTGAAAATGTAAAACACCAAGTTCAACATATTGATACTTTTAGAAATGAGTTGGTAAAAGAACGAGATTTGCACCAAAAAACTCGGTTAACTTATGATAAAATGATTAAAGAATTAAAGGAACAAATTGATTATTTGCAATTAACTCCCGCCAAGCGTAAAAAGATTGACGAAGCAAAAACAACAAAAACAGTAGATGTTTTTTCAAATGAGATAACAGATACTATAAAGGACGGCGGAAGTTTTTAAGTAGATGGCAAATACAAACATACAGTTAAAAAAATCGGGCGCTACAGGTAATGTACCACCATCACTAGCTTTTGGTGAGTTGGCTCTAAATTACGCCGATGGAAGGCTGTATTATAAAAATGCTTCAGGCACAATCACTTATATTCAAAGTGAAACATCAGCCAATTCTTTTGCAACAATCAATTCCAATTCGTCATTAATACTTGCAACAAGTGCTGCGGATACTTTATCGTTTGTTGCAGGTAATAATATCAGTATCTCTACTGATACAATCAATAAAAAGATTACAATTTCTTCTACTGCCACAAGTAACGGTGGAGGTGGTGGAACAACAACAGTTTATGCAAATGCCGTTTCTTTTGTTATTTCGGATGATGTTTATGTTGGAGATGGATCAACAACATCTTTTTCTTTAACATCAACACCAACCAACGTTTATTGTGTTCTTGTTAATATTAATGGTGTATTACAATTAACAAGTTCATATACACTTGCAAATAATGTTCTTACATTATCTGAAGCACCGGCATCTGGTGCCTCTATCGAAATTAAAACAACTCAAGGTGTTACTACCGGTGATGTAAACAATGCTATTAGTTTGGCTCAAGCCGCATTCAATCAGGCCAATACTGCTTCAGCGAATACTATTGTTACACAAGGTGTTGACCTTACCCAAAATACCAATATCACCACAGCAAATAATGCTGCGTGGGCTGCCTTTGCTGCTGGCAATACCAATGCTACCAATATTACGGCTGTAAACCAATATGCTGCAGCTGCATATGCACAAGCAAACGTAACTATTGGTGTTGATGTAACTCAGAATACCAGATTACAAAGTATTGAAACAATCAATACAAACCAAAATACAACAATTTCTATTATTCAAAGTGTTGATTTAACACAAAATACTAGATTGGATGTTATTGAAGGTGTTAACCTTACACAGAATACCAATATTACCACAGCAAACAATGCTGCTTGGGCTGCATATGCCGCTGGTAATACTAATGCTACCAATATTACAGCAGTTAACAACTATGCGGCTTCTGGATATGCTCAAGCAAATACAGCCAACACTAGAGCATACTCAACAGTATTAAAATCTGGCGACACAATGACAGGTCGGTTGGTCATCACAGATACTACGGTGGCCACTTCAAATGTTACAGGAGCTATTACAATTTCTGGTGGTGCCGGTATTGCTGGTAACCTTTATGCAAATGCTGTTTACACCAACGGATTATTCTATGCTAACGGAACACCTTATTCTACTGGTGGTGCCTCAGTTACTTTGAGTGATTCGGTTTCATCTAATTCTAGTACCACGGCAGCCACCTCCAATGCAGTATTGATTGCTGTTTCTACGGCTTTAGCATATTCTATAGCTCTTGGATAGTCAGGATAAATATAAACAATAATATGAGATATCAATAATGGCCAATTCATTCACTAATTCGTTAAAACCAGGTATTGGTTTAGCCAATACAACGGTCTACCAGACACCAGCCGCCACACAATCTACTGTGATTGGTTTGTCCGTGGCCAACCGTACCACATCAAATACAATTCAAATCTCTGCTTATGTTTTAGATTCTTCTAACTCATATGCGGCAACCTATATTGTTAACAATGCTACAGTACCTATTGGTGGTACAATCGTAGTTGTTGGCGGTGATCAAAAATTGGTACTTAAAGCAGGCGATTCGGTACAAGTTGTTTCTAGTGTTACCAATTCAGCGGATGCAATTCTATCAGTATTACAAATTTCATAGGGATTAAACTATGACATTTTTAGGATCTCGGCCAGATAGTTTTGGATACTCATCAACATCATACGATCACTTTAGTGGTAATGCAGTAACAACCACATTCAATCTATCTCGTTCCGTTACAACCGAATCTGACATTGAAGTTATTGTTAATAATGTGGTACAAGATCCGGGTGTTGCTTATCTTGTTTCTAATTTAAACACACTTACATTTACTTCACCACCTTCTGCTGCATATCCTAATAATATTGTTGTTGTATATCGTAACTTCGTAAACTCTGGTGTATCACCAGCAGCCAACACAGTTACATCAGCACAGATTGCTACTGGTGCTATTCAGTATTATCATTTGGCTACTGGATTATTTAATCCGGTTGTCACCAATTTTACTGGTAACGGATCAAATACATCATTCACACTATCACAAACTCCACCAGCAGCCAACGGAGTTTCTGTTACAGTTAATGGTATTACACAAACAAGCCCAGCCAACTATTCTATTTCTGGAAACAATTTAGTATTTACTTCTGCTCCAGCGAATGGTGCAGCAATTCGTGCAGCACAACAATCAATAAGTGTAGGTTTAGTTCCACTAGATAACTCTGTTACTACATCAAAAATTCAGGCTGGTGCGGTAACTTCTGCACAAATTGCTAGTTATGGAATTACAAATACAAGTATAGCTAACAACACAATTACTGCATCACAAATTGCCAACAATACAATCACTGGTACACAAATTGCCAACGGAGCAATCAGTAATGTTCAAATAGATTTTGCTTCAGCAAATGGCACTGGTGCAATATTAATTCCTATTGGAAACACAGCCCAAAGGCCGGCAGCGTCAGCAGGTTATATTCGTTACAATACAACTCTGAATACATTAGAAAGTGCTAATGGAAGTGCATGGGCTAATGTAGGTTCAGGATCAGCAACTAGTTCTGGTGGCGGTGGTGTTTCTTGGCAAGCGGTACAAAATAATAGCTTTATTGCTGTTGCTGGTAACGGTTATGCTGTTAATACAGCAATTGCTAACGTAACAGTAACTTTACCTTCAAGTCCAACCATAGGAAGCTTATTAACTTTTGTTGACTACAATCAATCTTTTAGTTCCAATAATTTAATTTTATATCCAAACGGAAACAAAATTCAAGGCAACACTTCAAACGTAACCATTTCAACTAATGGCCAAGCTGTTAATCTTGTTTATGTTGATGCAACAAAAGGATGGCTTAATTATTCATCAGGATATTCAGTAGGAAATTATTCAATTGATTATTTAATAATTGCTGGTGGAGCTTCTGGTGGAACAAATAATGGTGGCGGTGGAGGTGCTGGAGGTGTATTGGTTGGTGCTTCTGTATTAGTCACTTCAGGAACATCTTATAGTTTTGTTATTGGTGGCGGCGGTGCATCTATTGCTGCTGGAGCAAATGCAAACGGAAACGCCGGTACTAATACTACTGCATTTAATTTGGCAGCAATTGGTGGTGGTTACGGCGGAGGAAATAACGGCGGCGTTGCTAATGCTGGTGCTGGTGGATCAGGTGGTGGTGGTGGAAATAACGGCGGCGGTGCTGCAGGATCAGGAACTTCCGGCCAAGGAAATCCAGGAGGGTTAGGATACGCACCAGTTTATTACGGTGGTGGAGGTGGAGGCGGTGCAACTTCTTCAGGATCAAACGCTAGCGGAACAAACGCAGGTAATGGCGGAAGCGGATACACTTGGTCAAATGGATCATCATATGCTGGTGGCGGCGGCGGTGCAATATCATCGCCTTCTTCTGCTGGATCAGGAGGATCCGGAGGTGGTGGTGGTGGAGGAGTAAACGGTGGTTCTCCTGCTGCTACTAGTGCTTCAGTTAATACAGGATCGGGTGGTGGTGGATCAGGTTCTGGAGTATCAGGTGCTGGAGGATCAGGTATAGTAGTTGTTCGTTATTTAAGTCCAATTGCAAGAGGTACAGGTGGAACTATTACGCAATCTGGTGGTTATACATATCATACCTTCAATTCATCAGGAACATTTACGGCTTAAAAAATGGCACTACAACAAATAACCTCAAACGATATTACTTCAGTAGCTAATACAATTATTACTGGACAAATTACATCTACACAATTGGATGTTATATCAGCCAATGGTTCTGGTGCAATTATTGTTCCTGTAGGAAACACAGCACAAAGACCGACAGTTACAACAGCGGGTGCTATTCGATTCAATACTACATTAGGTTCATTAGAGAGTGCCAATGGTACAGCATGGGCCAATGTGGGTTCTGGTGCTGCAAGTTCTGGTGGTGGAGTTTCATGGCAGCCAGTTCAGAATACAAGTTTTATTGCTGTAGCGGGTAGTGGTTACGGAGTTAATACTGCAATTGCTAATGTAACAGTAACTTTACCTGCATCACCTACTGTTGGCCAACAAATTCAAATTGTAGACTATGCAAGAACTTTTAGTTCAAATAATTTAATTGTTTTTCCAAACGGAAATAGAATTCAAGGTAATACCGCCAACTTAATTATTTCTACAAACGGACAATCGGCCGCTTTTGTTTATTATGATGCGAATCAGGGATGGTTACCTTATTCTAGCGGCTTTGCGTTGGGCCCATATTTTGTTAATTATTTAATTGTTGCTGGCGGTGGAGGTAGTGGAGGACCTTCTGGTGGTGGAGCAGGAGCAGGAGGAGTTTTATCTGGTGCAGCAATATCTGTAACTCCAGGAACACAATATTCTGTGACTGTTGGATCAGGAGGCGCAATAGGATCCGCAGGTTTAAATTCATCAATTTTTGGTTTTAATGGAATTGGTGGAGGCCGAGGTGGAGATGTTAATAATAATAATTCTGGCGCTGGTGGATCAGGTGGTGGCGGAGGAAGAACAAGTACCGTTGCAACTCCAGGTAATTCAGGAACTGTTGGCCAAGGAAATCCTGGAGGTGCAGGTAATACTACATCGCCATATCCGTCAGGTGGTGGGGGCGGTGCAGGAGCTTCAGGAGGAACTCCAGGAACAGGAGCATCTGCATCTGGCGCCGGTGGTATAGGAGTAACCAATTCAATTAGTGGTTCAAGTGTGTATTATGCAGGTGGTGGCGGAGGCTCAGGTGACGGCAGCACCAATACAGCTGGTGCAGGTGGCACAGGAGGTGGAGGTGCTGGAGGATTTGCAATAGCAGGATCAGCTGGCTCATCGAATACTGGTGGTGGTGGAGGATCCGGTGGCGGCGGGGGTGCAGCTGGCGGATCAGGTGTAGTAATTATTTCTTATACAGGACCAGTAAGAGGAACAGGCGGAATAATTTCATCTTCTGGTGGCCAAACAATTCACACATTTACTTCATCAGGAACTTACATAGCTTAATCATGTCACAACAATTAATTACTTCTAACGAAATTAGTCCTAACACAAGCATTTCTGCTTCACAGATTGCTTCTGTTAGTAATACTGCTATTACTGGTTTGATTAATTCAAATCAAATTAGTTCTGTTACAACTACACAATTAACAGGACAAGTTTCTGTTGTTCAATTAGATACTGGCTCAGCAACAGGTAACGGATCAATTATAGTTCCTATTGGTACTACTGGTCAAAGACCAACTGCTACAGCAGGAGCAATTCGATATAACACCACATTAAGTACATTAGAATCAGCAAATGGTGTATCATGGGCTAATGTAGGTTCAGGATCAGCAAGCAGTTCATCATCTGCGGCCAATCTAACATCACTAACTGGTAATGTATTCATTTCTGCTGCTGGTGGTATTGTGGACTCCAGTAATGCTGTCGGTGGTTTAGTATTGCCAACAGGAACAACTGCTCAGAGGCCTGCTTCAGCGGCTAATGGAACAATTCGTTGGAATTCTTCAAACACTTGGTTAGAAGTTTATGTTGCTGGAAATACAGGTTGGTACACACTCGCATCAACTTCATATCTAATTGAAGTTCTTGCAGTTGGTGGTGGCGGTAGTGGTGGCGGTTACAATGCAGGTGGTGGTGGTGGTGCAGGCGGAGTTTTATCGGTATCAACTTCAACTTCTCCTGGATTGTCATATGGCGTTGTGATTGGTGGAGGAGGAGCAGGAATTGCATATCCATCACAAGGTAATTCAGGAACAAATTCAACTTTTGGATCACTCGTAACAGCATATGGTGGAGGTTATGGCCAAACTCAATCTACCGGAAGTAAAGGTGGTGATGGTGGTTCTGGTGGTGGAGCCGGCGGCGGCGGAGGAGTTCCAGCATATTCAGGTGGCACGGCCGGTAGCGGAACAACTGGCCAAGGAAATCCTGGAGGTTTAGGTTATTTTTCTAGCGGCGCTGATGGTGCTGGTGGCGGTGGTGGTGCAGGAGCTCCTGGTGG
>Ga0114958_10000433_pt1 | contig 35697 bp, 60 predicted proteins | sample C_130208_EF_Meta_FD_89577 | JGI IMG/M metagenome (GOLD analysis project Ga0114958, IMG submission 89577) | Freshwater microbial communities from Lake Croche, Canada to study carbon cycling - C_130208_EF_MetaG | ecosystem: Environmental > Aquatic > Freshwater > Lake | place: Lake Croche, Canada... | reverse complement strand
AGTCAAGGTACATTGAAATACATCAATAGCGTAGTGTCTTCTGGTTACATTAACCTGTATGGCACTAACGGAACCAACCTTGTTAAGTTATACACTGACCAAAATGCTAACATTTCCAGCATGTTACAGAGTGCATTGAACCCTATGGGGGATGTGATCCGTGACAAACAGGCGTTGAAGTTTGGTGTTGAGGCTACGACGACGGGTGGATCTCAGATAGATGTGACCGTTGACAGTGAGTATGCTTCGTCACCCGTGTATAGTTTTAGCAATGTCGGCGACTGGGTAAACAATTCTAACATTGTTATACCTTGGACAAACAATAACAACGCGACCATACCTTGGACCCGAACTGGGTACTTTTTATACAAATCTGATAGCCAACAGTATGGAAAATATCTCGGACTTACTGTAACATCACAAAGTCCAGGCATAACGTACAATACACTTGAGCACGAATACGAATATAGAGCGAGGTTCTAATGGGTACTTTCCCGATCACAGTTCCCTATACGTTTGCTACGGCAACGTCTCCTATTCCGTTGAACAAGCTGGACACGGATTTTACAACCCTTGTTACCGCAGTTAACGGTATCAGCAGCGGAACTTACCCTCTTGCATCGCCTGCCATTCAGGGCGGCACAATGAGTGGTACCATCACCCTTTCCGGTACAATTACCGGATCTGCTGGTGCGGTTAACCCTGGCACTGTGTCTACAACAGGGTCTATAACAGCTGGCACAACAATTACGGCTTCTGGTTCCATAACAAGTGGGAACGGAGATGTTGTTTCTACAACGGGAAAAGTTGTAGCGGGGGATACAAATAATTATTTAACTTACACTGGAACAGGTCATGGGTACTCAACATGGCAAGTTTCCTCGGATTCTTCTGTTTATTATGATAGAACAGAAAAAACCTTTTATTTTAATCCAGACGCTACAAATAGTGTTTTTAAAGTAAATAAAACTAGATGTGATTTTACTGTTACTGATGGAGTTTATATAAATAATGTTAAAATAACTTTAGGTGGAGGTGGTGGTAACGTAACAGCTGGTAATGGTATTTCTGTTGCTAATTCAACCGTTTCTATGTCTGGTTCTTATACGGGGGACTTTACCGCTACTGGAAAACTCATAGCTGGCGGTTCTTATCCTCAGTTGGAATCAACTGGCGGTTATCAAAACGTCAATTTGAGTTCTACAACTGGTTTTAGCTGGAACGGTACAGAACTTGCTCTTGGTACGGCTGGAATTCCTGCAATTGCTATCAGTTCTTCTGGTTCTTACTTTAAAGTTCTTTCGCCTTTGGTTCCCTATGCAACTCAGGCCAGCTTTAGCATTATTTCTGACATTACTGAAAAGACAGACGTGGCTGCCCTGTCTATGTCTACGCAGCGTATTATGTCCCTGAAGCCAGTTAGCTTCACATGGATTAGTGACGGATTCAAAGATTCAGGCTTTATTGCTCAAGATTTTGAAGAAGTTTATCCTGAAAACGTACATGAACATGATGGCAAGAAACATATCGGTATTGATATGAACTTCTATGCCGATCTGGTTGCTACCATTCAGGAGCTGCGAACAGAGCTTGATGCGTTAAAAGCCAAGGTAGGTGCATAATGGGTATTCAAGCCTTTACACCTATGGGTAATACGGTGACGTTTACAGCGGCAACCTCCGCTCCTACGCCCGTTCAGTGCTTGTCTACAACCATTGGGGGTACGCAATACCGTGTCATTAACAGTGGCACTGTGATTGTTTTCCTTGGTTTTGGTGACACTTCAAGCCAAGCATCTGGCAATGCGTCGATTGTCACAACGACTGGCCGAGCTTTCCCCTTGCTGCCAGGTACTGACGAAATTCTGACATTTAACGCCAATCAGTATTTTACAGGCATTACGGTTAGCGGATCTGCTAACGTGTATGTGACTCCAGGGGATGGCATGTAATGTTAAAGACAGTTTCATCAGCAGGTGGCGGTGGTAGCGGTACGGTAACGCTTATAAGCACCGATGCTAATTTAACTGGTGGTCCGATTACGACCACTGGAACGATTGGTCTTGCTGGAAACATTAGTTTTTACAGCGGTAATGTTTCATATACCAATTCAAATGTTGGTACGGCTATTGTTAACATTAACATGCTTAATGCCGCTGTTAACGGTTTAAACGCTCAGATCCCTGTAAACTATGCTTCTACAGCTAATCTTTCTGTAACATACAACAATGGTACTTCTGGCAATGGCGCTACTCTAACAGCGACTGCCAATGGCGCGTTGTCTTTGGACAGTAGTGCTCCTGCTGCAACGCAGCGTGTTTTGATTAAAGATCAGACTGCAAACGTGCAAAATGGCGTTTACACCGTAACTGTTACAGGTAACGCTACTACTGCTTTTATTTTAACTCGCGCTACAGATTACAACGATACATCAGAAATAAATACTGGTGATGGTTTCTATGTTGATAGTGGTGCGACATTAGCAAACACAACTTGGGTTCAACAAACACCTGCTCCTGTAACTATTGGAACAACTGCCATTACTTTTATTCAGTTTGGAGCAACTCCATCAACTTCTATTTTGCCCATTTCTCGTGGTGGTACAGGGGCAAATAACGCATCGCAAGCACTTTCTAACCTTGGTGGTATCGGCATAGGCAAGGCCATCGCAATGGCAATTATCTTCGGAGGCGGCTAATGGCTAATCCTAATATCGTAAACGTATCAAGTATTTATGCTAACACAGCTTGTTTTTCGGCGGGTGCAACGGCTACTACGATTGTATCTAATCCTGCTGCCAGCAACTCTGTTTACAAGATTGACGGCGTGTATTGTGCAAACAATGACAATGCGTCACCTTATCTTATAACGATTGATATTTATCGCAGCAGCACGGCTTACAACGTAGCATCAGCAATTACAATTCCAATAGGTGCTACACTTGATGTTTTGTCTAAACAGCTTTGGTTGTTGGAAGGTGATTCTCTTCGTGCCACGGCTAACACTGCAAGCAAGATCACTGTTACTTGTTCTTATGAGGTCATCTCTTAATGTCAACTCGCTCAAACGGCGGCATTATTGGACCTGTAAATAGACCGAGCAGTACAGCTGCTGTCGGTGTCTGGCATTTATTTGACCAGCAACAAAACAAAGGTAGCGGATTTTGGCCTGGTTTTGTGCCATCTGTACCGCAAGTTTTGGCTGGCACTGCAACAGTATCTGGTTCAAATGGAGCTTCTGTGCCCTTTACTTTGGGATTTAACGGAGGATCTCCTGTAACCAAAGTTACTGTTACCAGTATTCCAGGAAATATTGTGACGGTTGTTACTGGCAGCCCTCCATCTTCTCCTGTTTCTGTTTCTGGTCTAACACAAGGTGTTACATATCAATTCCAAGTTGTTGCCACTAATGCAATTGGTGATAGCTCTCCAAGTTATACAAATTCAATCACTATTCCAGCTACTTATAGCATTAGCTATCTTGTTGTCGCAGGTGGCGGCGGTGGCGGTTACAATTCCGGCGGCGGCGGCGGCGCAGGTGGATTGTTAACAGGAACAGCAAATCTTACACCTGCCGCTGTTTATAGCATAGGCATTGGTGGTGGTGGAGCTGGTAATCCTAATAGTGGAAGTAACACTGGGGTTGGTTCAAACGGTAGTAGTTCTTCTATTTCTGGAACATCCGTATCTGTTTCAACTACAGGTGGTGGCGGTGGTGGTTCTTGGAACTCATCGTTTACTGGATATTTGCCTGCTGGTAACGGTGGCAGCGGGGGCGGCGGTAGCGGCACAGGTACCGTTGGTCAAGGCAATAACGGCGGCGCTATGGGCGGCAGCACCTATGCTGTTGCTGGTGGCGGTGGGGGTGCAGGAGCAGTTGGTTCTGATGCTGTAAGTTCTGTACCTAATGCTGGTGGCGCTGGTGGTGTTGGTGTTTCTAGCTCTATTACTGGGTCTGCTGTTTATTACGCTGGCGGCGGCGGTGGATCGGGTGATACACGTGGCGCTGCTGGTGGTGCAGGCGGTAATGGCGGTGGGGGTACTGGTGGTGGTACAACTACGTCTACCGCAGGGGGAACTAACCTAGGCGGCGGTGGCGGCGGTGGTGGATATAATGGCTCAGTTGCACAAGCTGGTGGTTCGGGTGTTGTTATATTGTCTATCCCAACAGCTAAATATACTGGTACAACAACAGGTAGCCCAACAGTAACAACATCTGGTGGAAATACTATTCTTAAATTTACTGGTAGCGGATCATATACGGCGTAAACATGGCTCATTTTGCAAAGTTAGATCAAAATAATGTTGTGTTAAATATTGATGTTGTCAGCAATGATGCCATCAACAATTTGTCGTTTCCTGACAGTGAATCTGTTGGTGTTGCTTTTTTGACTGAATGGTCTGGAGGTTATACCAATTGGAAACAAACGTCTTACAACGCTAATTTTCGCAAGAATTTTGCTGGTGTAGGTTATACTTACGACCAATCCATTGATGCTTTTGTGCCACCAAAACCATTTAATTCTTGGTTGTTGAATACAAACACAGCTCAATGGGAACCACCTATACCGTATCCAAATGACGGTAAAAATTATTATTGGAATGAAGAAACCCAGTCTTGGGTAGAAATGACAGGTGCATGATGAGTCAGGATACCATTAACCTTATCTTTACAGCTTTTGGTGCAGTCGCTGGTTGGCTGTTTAAGGTTATTTGGGATTCTGTTAAAATTCTTCAAGAAGACCTTAAAGATATGGAGAGAGATCTTCATATCAATTATATTAGCAAGGACGATTATAAAGACGACATTGCTGAGATTAAGGAAATCTTGAAGCAAATCTTTGCAAAACTAGACACAAAGGCGGATAAATAATGGCTACGACATATACATGGGAAGTTAAATTCTTGTCCTGCTATCCTGAGTATGCAGGTCAAACAGACGTTGTGTTTACCGTTGGTTGGAACCTTTGGGGTAACAACGGCACAACTAATACTTATATTCCTGGCACGACTCAGCTCACTTATACTGCTGGATCTCCGTTTACTCCTTACAATCAGCTTACTCAGACACAGGTGATTGGCTGGATTACTAGCACTTTGGGTACTGAGGGTGTTGCAGCGCAAGAGGCATTGGTTGACGCTCGCATTTATGCAATTGAGAATCCTGCAAGCGTAACACCTCCTTTACCCTGGGCAGGTTAATGAATTTTGAAACGCTTTCTCTTGTGCAATTTGGTGATGTTGAGGGTTTGGACGTATTTCTGTTTGAAAACTCAACGCAGCATCAATTGTTTAGGGACACGTTTTTTGACCAAGGACTAGAGGTTCCGGCTTTTCCTCTGGCCCATGCCGACCCTGAGAATCTGGACGACTGGCTGTTAGCTCATCAGGTTGAGCATCAGTATTTTGCTAGTCAATTAGGATTATCTAATCCATTTAATATGCTTGACGCTGATTGGCGTAAAGAGGATGATTTTTACCAGTGGCTTGCGGAGCATGTGTTGGCTCACGCGCAGATTGCTGTCGCTTTGGGGTTAACGTAATGGTCGCACCAGCTCAACCTACGATTGGTAAAACATCTAAAGACAAAGACGTTATGGGTGCTATTCGTCAGAAAAAGACGGGTAAGCAGGCAGAAAACGTCAAATTGAACTCTGCACAGATTGTTGAGGCTTCTATTAAAAAAGAAGCACCTAACATGGACCCACAAAAAATCATGGCTGGTTTAGGAGCTATGGCCCAAAAGGGTATGATAAAGTTTGTGCAGATTGGCAATACTGTGTTTTCATTACGGGACGTATCGCCAGGCGTTGCTGAATGGCATACATTTACTGTCGAGCCTGTTCCAACTTTAATTAAGCGGTATCAGGCAGCCATGAATACTGCGAAGGAAATGGGTTATAAGAAACTTATGTCTTATTCTACTAGCCCAGCTTTTAACAAAATTGCTCAGGAAACTGGGTTGCCTGTTAAAATTTCTCAGTCGCAACAAATGGTTAATGGTAAAATGGTCCCTGCTTACAAGTATGAGATTGATGTCTAATGCCAGCAACAGCTCTTATTATTCCTGCCCTTGGATTCGCCGCTGAAGCAACAGGTGTGATTGCTGCTGGTGAAACTTTGGGCGGGGTTATAGGTGCTGAAATACTTGGTGGCACAGGTGGAACAATCATAGGTACAACAACTGTAGCTGATGTTGTGGGTGGGGCTGTGCTTGGTGCTGGTGTGAACGCTGCAACATCGGCTATTCAGGGCGGCGACGTTGGGCAGGGCTTCCTTACCGGACTTGTTACTGGTGGGGCTGGATCTGTTATATCCGGTGCTGCTAGTAGTCTTGTTGGCCCAGAAGTTGCTGGATCTACCACTTTAGCCAAAGGTCTATCTGGTGCTTTGTCTGGTGCTGGAAAGGGTGCCTTGAGCGCTGCTTTGCAAGGTGGTGATGTCGGAATGGCTGCTCTTACGGGTGGTCTTGGCGGTGGCATTACAAGTGCTGCAACTGAAGGTTTAGGGCTTGGAAAGTTTGAAAGTGGCTTGTTAGGTGGTGGCGTTAACTACGCATTAGGTCAGGCTTTTGCCCCAGATGCGCCTACTCGGAGAGCCATTTCTGCCGCTCCTGTGACGCCGACCACAGCGCCAACTATTACGGGGCAAACGTCTACACCGCAATCTAGCGCTCCTTTAGGCGGTGCATTGCTTGCATCCCCCACTTTGGGTTATACTCCTGGCAGCAGTTTCTTGGGTGGCACTGACAGCAGCAAGCCCGCTCAAAATGTTTGGAACCAAGCATCCTTAAAAGAGGGTGCAAAAGTAGGACCAAGTAGCGATGGCTCGGAAGCACAATCTAGCTGAAGTATTACAGGGTGAAGCAGTCCCACTGCGGAAACTTGCCAAGGTTTTGCAAGGAAAAGGTCGTCGTGGTGACACCATGCTGGCGCATATCACGCCTAAAGAGGCTAAAAAGCTGAAGAAGATGGGTGGATCTGGTACGACCAACCCTGAAACTGGCTTGCCTGAGTTCTTTGGCGAAGACGGGTTTGATTATCCAACCTTTGACCAGCCCGTTGTGGATACTGCTCCGACAACTATTGATTACGCTGCTGGTTCTCAACCTGTCAGTCAAGAAGTTATGTCTCAGTTTCAAACACCTCAAGCAACTGCCGATTATTTTTCAGGATACAATCCTGCTGCTGATTTGCCTGCCGTTGGTGCTCAGGACGCTTCGTATTTTGTAAGTGGATTGTTCGGCGGTGGTCAGCAAGGGAATATTCCGTCTGTAATTCCTGGTGCTGGCACTGTTGGCGAGCCTCAAGCTGGCGTTCCTCTTCCTCCCATACGCCCAGGGTTTGAACAAACTCCAGAAGAAGCTGCAACCTATGCGGCTGCTGGCGCTCCTGAAGGTGGTGCATATACTCCCAGCGCTGAAGTTTCTGCTGCTGAGGGCGGTAAAGAAGGTGGTGGCTTTCTTGGCAAGATGGGCCTGTCAGACCTGCTCAAGCTCGGCGTTGGCGGTATTGGCGCTTTGATGGGTCGTTCTCAGCAACAAGCGGCTATCAAGCAGGCTGCTGCTGCTGCACAGCAATATAAAGATGCTGCTGCCGCTGCGTCTCAACAGTACAAAGATCTTGCCCAACCTTTGATCGGACCTGGATATACAGCTCTTGCTCAGGCCCAACAAGGTGCTTTGAGTGCTGCTAATCGTCAGGCTATGGACATTGCTCGTGCTCGTGCGGCTCAGGCTTCTGCTCGTTCTGGTGGTGTTGGATCTGTCCAGACCTCTATGGAAGAGGCTCGCATGTATCAGCAGTTGGTATCTAATCAGATCCAGCAGGCTATGCAGTTGATTGCACCTGGTAACGCTTTGGCACAGGCTGCTATTAGAACCACACTTCAAGGTACTCAGGGTGCTCTTGGGCTGCAATTGCAATTAGAACAACAAGCAAATCAGGCTGCTATGAATATGTATTCGGCCTTAGCTAAAATGGTGGCGTGATATGGGTAACGGATTGCCTAGCTTTGTAACAGCACAACCTTTTTCATCTACGCCTATGGTCGGAGATAACTTTGGTGATGGCGGTGGTGGTGGTGAGTCCACAGCCTCGTCAACAACCACTGGAGACCAAAAGCAAGAAATTAGTCCTTACATGGCTAAAGCTCAGGCTGAAGGCGAAAAGTCTGTTATTGAAGCTGCTGAGGCTCAATACAAAAGACAGCAATCAGAAGCAAAGTCTGCTGCTGAAAAGCAACGTCAAACTGCTATTTATGAGCAGTACAAACCAGAGCTGACTAAGAAGTTTGAGCCTTTTGAAGCTCCTAAAGAGACATTCTCAAGCCTTGCAGGTCTTGGCATGATGCTTATGGCTATTGGTAGCATGGGTGGTAAGAAGGGTTTGACTTCTGCCACAGGTGCTATGAACGCTATTGCAGGCATGGCTACTGGCTATCAGCAGGGTCGTAAAGAAGAGTTTGATCGTCAGAAACAGATCTTTGACGAGAACTTCCGTATTATGAAAGAGAACCAAGCTCAGATTCAGAAAGAGTTTGAGTATGCTCTGAAGTATGCCCAGAAAGACGTTTCAGGTGCTACGACTAAGTTGGCAACTACTTTGAAGAGCCTTGGCTTGGATGCACCTGCTGCTGCTTTGAAAGACGGCAAGGGAACAATTCAGTCGGTTGCCAATGATACTCTTGGTCCTATGGCTAAGGGTTTAAATGAAGTAACCAAAAAGAAGTTAGAGATAGATCAAAAGATCCGTGAAGCCGATGCTCGTATTGCTGAAGAAAAAGCAGTTCATAAAACTACTGCTAAAAATTATTTAGTTAATGGCAAAGTTGAATTGTTAACTGAGCAAGAAGCATTAGCTAAAAAAGCAGCAGGTGGAGATGTACAACTTGCCGGTTCAACATCCATGCGGTTGGGCGCACCGTTGACTGATGAGTCTCAAGAGAAATTGGCTCAAGCTGTTGCTAATTACAGTATTGATCCCAGAACTTTGTCTGTAAAAGATAGGGCCGCTGTGCTTGAAAGAGCTCTGTCTTTGAACCCTGAATTTGATCAAAAAGATTACGGAAATCGTGCTATAGCTGATCGTAATTGGAAACAGCCTAACGGAGCTGGCACTAAACAAATAGCAGCGTTTACTACTGTTGCTCAGCATCTTGATACGTTGCAAGAACTTGCTGACGCTCAAACAAAGTCTGATATTCCAAGAGTTAATTCTATGATTAACTATTTTAAAACTAACTTGGGCTATCCAGAAGTTACAAACTTTGAAACGGCTCGCCAAGCTGTTGCTGCTGAAGTTGTTAAAGCTATAACAGGAACCGCTGGTGCTTTATCAGATCGTAAAGAAGCTGAGAAACTTTTATCTGAAGCTTCTTCTCCAGAGCAAATTAAAGGTGCTATTAACACAATCAAAAAACTTATTGGTGGTCGTATTGAAACGGCTCGCACTCTTTATACGGCTGGCACTGGTAAATCTCCCGAAGAATTTAACAGGTTGTTGCCAGAAAACGTAAGGTCCAGTTTTTCTTCGTACGCCCCATCTCTTAAATCAGAAGAAAATACTAAAAAGAACTTAGGTCCACCTGATAAAAAAATATTAGATGAAGCCAATGAAGCTGTTAAAAAGGGTGCGCCTAAAGAAAAAGTTATTCAAAGGTTAAAAGATTTGGGTTACGACACATCGGGGTTACAATAATGGGCGCGTTTGATGACTTGGTGCAAGAAAAAAAATCAGACAGCAAGCCGTCCAAAGGCATGTTTGATGATTTAACTCCTGAAAAAAAGCCATCAACCATGTCTGACGTGGGCACTGGTGTTAAAGTTGCATTGCTTGAGCCTGTCTATGGTATTGGTGAAATGATCCCTGGCCTTAGTGAAAAGTCTAGCAAGGCTGCTAAAGAGCTAGAACAAGAATATCAAGCTGCTGCCAAGCGCTCTCCTATCGCAACTCGTGCTGGTTATTATCCTACAACAATAGCTACACTTTTTACCCCTGGTCTTGCAGGTAAGGCTATGGGTTATGTTCCTAAAGTTGCTGAAGCTGGATCTGCTCTTGGCAAGATCGGTACTGCTGCCAGAGAGGGTGCAGTTACTGGTGCGGCTTATGGAGCAATTGAACCTACTGGCGCTGTTGATCCTTACGAGATTGCCAAGCAAAAAGCACTTCACTCTTTGACTGGTGGTGTTGTAGGTGGCGTTACAGGCGGCGCAATTGGCGGCGTAACGGCTGCTGTGCCTGAAGTGGCAAAAGCTGCTATTGGTGTTCCGTCTAAAGCAGCAGAAGAGATTGTTGCTCCGTTTGAAGCTCGTGGGTATAAACTTGAACCCATGCAGATGGTTAGAGATGAGCCTTCGTATTCACCTGGTTTTATGAAGAATAAAGTTACCAATCAAAATCTTGCTAACCAAGATGCTTCTAAAGCAACTGGTCGGTTGGCAGATGAGAAGGGTATTACAGATACTTTTCTTAATGAAAGGTTTAAAACATTAGGGAGTGAGTACGATAAAATTTACAACAGAGAAAAATCATTTCTTATTGATGATAAGGCTTTGCAAGATTTAAGATCTATTGCTATGGCTGAGGCTGAAATAGCTCCTGGTCAAGCAAGAACTGCGTCTCAAGGTGCAATCAATCTTCTTAGAAAGATTGAAAGCGAAGGAAATCAAGTTGACTCTAGGTTCCTTGGCGATGTTTTGTCTGAACTTAAAAAAGATGTAAGGTCAGCTCAAGGCAGAGAAAAACACATCATTTCAGATGTTATTAGTTCTATTGACGGATCTTTGGTAAGAAATCATCCAAAGGTTGCTAAAGAATTGTCTGATTTGAATCAGAAATATAAATCAACAATTATTCTTGACGACTTAGCTTCTGGAAAAACCCCAGGCATCAAAAACGGTGACGTTAGTTTACGTCAATTAGGTGCAAATATTGATCGTTTAAAAGGCACTGAATTGTACGAATTAGGTCGTTTTGGTCGAGCATCTAACATGTCTGCTCGTTGGGAAGGCGCTGGCGCAGGTGCAAAGCCGTTGCCTGAAAGCATCCTTTCTCCGACTCGGTTGGCTCGCACTCTTGCCACTGGCGCTGGCCTGAGAAGCCAAACGGCTCGTCGCATACAAAAGAAGTTGGAAGACTAATGTCTAAGAAAAACAATGGCATAAACCCAGATCTTGAGAAAGCAGTTTCAGAATTGCTCAAGTCTATGAACACTTTGGACATAGATGAGAAACTCAAGATCATTGACCGAGCTATCAATCTTGAGAAGCTAAAACAAAAAGTTTCTGAGGATGAATGGGGTTCTGGCTTTAAGACAGATCCTGATGTATAACATCTATGTTTAACAGGGGTCATAAACATGGATGCAACAATTTTGACTATCATTCGCGTAGGTCTGTCGGTGTTAACCGGAAGACTTTTAACTCTACTAAGCCTTCTAATGGTGTTCATCCTGTCTTGCTGGGTCATGTACGACCCGTCTCCATTAAGGATGTACGTCGCAGGGGGATTTGCTATACTGGTGTTCATCCCTTCGATTGCTAAGGAGACTAAACATGAAAGACCGTCCGAACCACATAGCTCCAACAGTGAATGAGATCGCTGTCCCTACTCGTCCCCAGAAGCCTCGTGACAGCTATGGTCAGGGTCGTGGTGCGACGTTCCAGCCTGGTCGTGCTCCCCAAGGTGGGTTCCATCCTGTTTGGGACTTTGGTCCAAACCCGACTGATGTGAAGAACAGCCCAGTGTCCAAGCCGGAGAAGGGGACAATCTAATGTCCATTACCTCTGCTTTTCAGGCTATGAGCAAGACGTACAAAGCCAACGCAACTACGTCTACTCAAACTATTACGATCACGCCTGATGCGCCTTGCACCAAGCTGTGTGTGGCAAACCATCAGCCAACTGGTAGCGGTGGTCAGCCTGTATATTTTAATTTAAGCACTTCTAATGCTTCGATTACTTGCACAGCTCCATCAAACGGATCTCCGCAGTCTTGCTTAGTGTCTGTGCCTGGCACTATCAAGGTGTTTCAGATCCCAGGTCAAGCATCCAATACAAATCCATTGTATGTAGCTTTTATTGGTGAAGCTGCATCTGAGTGCTACTTTACTCTTGGTGAGGGCATATAATGGCAAAGCGCGGGCTTTACGCTAACATTCATGCCAAGCGCGAACGTATCGCTAAGGGGTCTGGCGAGCGTATGCGTAAGCCTGGCAGCAAAGGTGCTCCTACAGCTAAAGCGTTTAAACAATCTAAGCGGACAGCGAGGCGATAATGGCAGGTCCATCTTTATCAGTTGGTCGTGGTGAGAAACAGTCTGTGGCGGCTGGCGGTGGCCTGACTGAGAAGGGTCGCAAGAAGTACAACCGTGCGACTGGAAGCAAGCTCAAAGCTCCGACTAAAGATCCTAAGAATCCTCGTCATAAGTCATTCTGTGCTCGGTCTAAAAAGTGGACTGGTGAGCGTGGCAAGGCTGCTCGCAGGCGTTGGGGATGTCGGTAGAATCTCCGCAGCGTAGTCTGGCTAAGGCTGTCAGTTGGAGGATCACTGGCAGTCTTGATACTTTCCTTATATCTTGGCTTATAACAGGTCAGACGCATCTAGCTGCTGGCATTACTGCTGTTGAGCTTGCGACCAAGATCAGCCTGTATTGGTTGCATGAACGTGTTTGGCTGAAAGTTAAATGGGGTCGAGAATGAGCGTGACAGTTGTTATCCCCACTATTGGGGCTAGTACTCTTTTTGATGCAGTCGATAGTGTACTGGATCAGGACTATGACACTGAGTGTATGGTTGTCATAGATGGCTTTGAATACGAAGATAAGGTCTGGAATGAGATCTGGATGTTAGAAGAGCATCCAAGATGTCATGTAATGATTTTGCCTTACAACGTCGGTGCTAATGGTTTTTACGGACACAGGGTGTACGCAGCCATCGGTCACTTAGTAAACACAGATTATATCTGTTATTTAGATCAAGATAATTGGTTCGATGTTAATCATGTTAGTAGTCTTGTTAATGTTATTGACCGAAAAGGCCTTGATTGGGCTTACTCATATCGCAAGATCGTGGACAAACAGGGGAAACTGATCTGCAACGACAACTGCGAGAGCCTAGGTAAAACTACTCAGTTTGTTGATACCAACTGTTATATGGTGAGTCGTAAGGTTGCTGAGGCCATTGGGCATGTGTGGAATGGCGGCTGGGGTCGAGATCGTGTATTCTATGAGGTCGCCAGTAAGTATTTCCCAAACTTTGACGGATCTGGGTTATATACGGTAAACTATAGGCTTGACGGAAATCCCGACAGCGTGAAGGCTGAGTTTTTCCTTGAAGGTAACAAGAAGAGGGCGTAATGGCTTTTGGTATAGATGATGCTATTGCGGCTGGCTTAAAGGTTCTAGACAAGTTTGTTCCAGATCCTGAAGCAAAAGCTAAAGCTGAAGCAGAATTACGTTCTTCTTTACAACAATGGGATAAGGCACAGACAGATGTTAATGCAGTGGAGGCTTCTAACCCGAATCTATTCGTTGCTGGCTGGAGGCCTATGATTGGTTGGGTCTGTGCTTTGGCACTGGCCTATCAATATTTGGTTTGTCCTCTCGGTATGTGGATCGCTACCTCTTTACATTTGGCGGTAACAACGCCACCTAAGCTAGATGATAGTCTTTGGCAGCTCATGTTCGGTATGCTAGGCATGGGTGGTCTTAGGACTTTTGAAAAGCTAAAAGGGGTCACTAAATGAAAAATAACTTTGAACAGTGCTTGGAATTGGTGCTGCGGTCTGAAGGTGGGTTTGTTCAGAATCCTAAAGATCCAGGCGGTGCTACCAATCTTGGCGTGACTAAAGCAACTTACGAGTCTTATGTAGGTCATGCAGTCACGGTTGATGACATCAAGGCATTGACACCTGATACCGTTGCTCCGTTGTACAAAAAAATGTACTGGGACAAGGTGCACAGCGATAATATCGCTCTTGGTTTGGATTATGCGTTGTTTGACTTCGCTGTTAACTCAGGCCCACGTCAGGCTACAAAGTTCATCCAGAACATTGCGAGTGTGCCTGCTGATGGCATGATGGGTGATCGCACTGTGCAGCAGCTTGCAAATCTAGATCCCAGTGACTGTATTACACGTTTGTGTTCAGAGCGTCTTCAGTTTCTAAAACAGCTCAACACTTGGGATACGTTTGGTAAGGGCTGGCAAAAGCGCGTAGATGCAGTACAAAAACGCGCTCTTGATATGGTTAACGCTTAATCTTGCGTACTAAGTAGTTATACGAGTGCAGGATATGCTGCACTGAATACATGTTAGTGCTGGATAGAAGTAAGAACTTAAAGGTTTTTCTATCCATCACATCAACTTTCCATCAAAGGCATAAGTGCCGTGGTGAGACAATTGCACCCAAGGTGCTGCGTAAACTTTACCGCCATGCAAGCGCCACTGACGGCAGAAGTGATAATCCTCTGACAGCAAACGCTCTGTGCCAGGCTCAATGCTCTCTGTAAAGAACTGGTAAATACGTTCACGAGGAGCATCTACTTGAGAAAGATCCACTACGTCATTGATATAGCTAGGTGTTTTCTCAATTAACTCATCAAATACTACACGCCTGATGAGCATAAAGCCAGTGCCACCTGCCCAGATCTCTAGAGGCTCACCCACTGGAACAGTGACACTGCCAGCATAGTCAATAAGGTTAAGTACCCAAGAGCCAGTATAATGCTTAAGATTGTTAGGGTCTTCTCCATTTTTAACCCCTTTGGCTACTTGCTGCCAGTTGATCTCTTTCTTCGGGTAAATGCCACAGATGATCTCTTTGTCAGCATCAATCATGGGGATGACTTGCTCGGCATAGAATTGAATGTCCGAGTCAATAAAGAAGAGATAGTCTGCGTCTGTTTTTAGAAACTGGTGGACAAGAGCATTACGTCCACGAGTAATAAGGCTTTCGTTCACAAGTACGCTAACCATTGCTTGATGCCCTGCGTGAGCAAAAACATTTTGCAGGTTAAGAATACTTGTCATGAACATTGCATTACAGTTACCGCCATAACAAGGTGTGGCGATGAATATCTTAGCCATGTAGCTGACCCCTCATATCAAAAACAGGTTGTTTGTTATAAACTAGCGTAAAATGTTCAGGACACCAGCTTTTCCCAAACATTGTTCGTTTGCCGCAGACCCGTGTATTTTCACCTACTGGTTCCCCCTCAACCCACTTACACTGACGGTTATTTGTATATACAAAAAGAACGCCAGTCGTTTGTTGAGGAGGCTTTACTTCTACAATAGGCTGCACAAACAGTTGCTTGACAGGTTTTGTTTCTATGACCTGTGGCTTGCGTGGCACTCTCTGTGCAGGTTTTTTAGGCCTGGAGTTTGATAGCCCTGCTCTGTGTATGTAACCTATGATAGAGTTTTTAGTTCTATTTAACTTGATAGCAATATCAAGTATGGTTGCACCTTTCTCGTGCATTTCCAATAAAATTTTTCTGTGTTCATCAGGCCAGATGGCAGAGGTGACAAACCTGCGCTTGTTCATCACAGCACCTTGCGTGGACGACCACGCCCCCGCTTGACCACCTTTTCTTCCTTGGGTGGGCGACCTCTGCCGCGTGTAATTTTTGCTTCAACGGATGCTTTAAACATTACGTCAGAGATGTGACGCAAAAAGTTGGCAACCTTAATCAGTCGGTTATGCTCTTCTAGTGTCATGTGACCCTCGCTATATGCTGCTTTAGTTGAATATGAGTTATTGCTTTTAACTTGGTTTGTATGTGTTTCGTTCTCTTGTGTTTCTTTTGTGCCTCTTTAAGTTGGAGAATTAAAACCTCTCGCTCAGATAGAGGGCGGGGCTTTCTCAAGTCCCTTATAAATCTTTGTATTCTTAGCTTGGCTTTCGTAAACATTCATCAGCTCCCAAAAATCTGACAGACGCATGATGACAATCTCTTCTTCACGATCTGCTTTAGCTATGACGATTGGTTTCTGTATGCCAGACGCAGCCTCAATGGCTTGATCTAGCCAGCCGTAGACACGCCCGATGGTGGCGTATCGTTTACATTCAATGAGCCAGCGAGCGAGGTTAATGTCCCCGCCGCTGTCACGAGTTTGGTTCAAGTTTCGAGCAGCGTCATAGCCCATGCGCTTGAGTTCATTGACTATATCGCGCTCGAACTGGTGACCCTTATTGCGTTGCATTTTACCCATTAAAAGGGAACCTCATTGTCATCACGACTCACGGGGCGTGGATATTCCTGCTTAGGTTGACCATCTGGCTTCCAAGTGTTCTGCTTGAGGTTGATGCCGTTGTAGTCGTTCTTCCACGCACCGAGCTTGATCTCGTCTCCTGCCTTGGCATCCTCTGCCAAAATAACAAACCCGTTGTAATCTGGGTGAGACGGCATCTGCTTCTTGTCATTGACGCGCAGTGACCCGTAACCTGGTTTTTTAGCCATTACATTTTCTCCATAATATCTTTATTGACGCTAGATAGTTGCTTCAGGCGATCAGTCTTCTCATCGTCTGTAAGTTTTTTAGAGTCCGAGATCCGCTCGGTCAGCTCCATGTAAGCATCGGGCCAGCGGTCTTCTTCGACCCACATATGCACCTTGCGATCACCGCTTCCGTCTGGAATATAGAGAGGCAGCTTGCCAGTGTGATCCTCTTCAATCTCCTCAGCCAACTCCATGTGAGCGATCTGCACAGGTTCTTTGTAAGACTTGTCAAAGTCCATAACCTCTTCGACCGCATAGTGACCAAGGATGCAAGCAGGATAGACGCGCCGCACACCTTCAGAGATCACCCGTGCAGCCAGCATAGCGCGTGGATAATTCTTCCAGTTGTCCTTCTTGGCAAGCCCAATGTCGTGTGCCTGCTTAAGCGTCCATGCAAGCGTCAGAGTGCCACCAGCAGCGTGTGAGAACGTCATCTCCACCTTGTCATCGGTATAAGCACCATACTCAACTTTGCCACCAGCGAGCTGAAAGCGGGCAAGAATGGCCTGAGACTTAAGCGCAGGACGACCCTGGATGATGTCGTATTCCTGCACAACCGTTGCTGGGTGCTTGTTCTCAGCCTGAGCAACAGCCATGATAGCCATCACCTGATCCTCAGACTTGAACCCATAAAACCCTGACTTAACAATGGCTTGCGCCATAGACTTCATGTCATTTACTGGCACTAGATTCGTCATCTTCGACTTCCTCTTTTAATAATTCGATGTCGTAAACCTTTGAGATAAAATCAAAAATATCTTTCAAAGGAAAACACGCTGCTGCTGATTGGCTGTTGTTTGTAACAATCACGACCATGTCACCATCGCCACAATCGGTAAAAGTCAACATAGAGCCTGTTTTTTCATTAAATAACCGCACTTCTGTCTTCATCATTTTTTTGCCCTTTTCCGGTTAGCGGATCTCAAATCGTTGATTTGAGTTTCAAGCAAATCTTTGTTGCGTTCGTATCGCTGGATAAGATCAGCTTGAACATCAATCCTTTTTTTCAATTCATGTATCTTTTCGTTCAGTTGTTTATTGATTTCTGCTGTAGCGATCATACGCCCCAAAAGAAAATCTGCTGTCTGAATTGGAACCTCTGTCATCTGTGTCATTTTACTAAAAACCTCCGTGATCCTGCTGTTTCATCTTTGTATTGCTCGTAAAGTTTAGGGTTTTCCTGCTCAAAACGCTTGGCGTTGAACCGTTTGCTGCCCTTGGCTGTCTTCCATGTGACCAAAATGTCACCAGCCACGTTGACCAGCTCTGCCTTGTCACCCATGAAAGACATCAATCGAGCCTGAGCAATCTCTTCCTTGTTCTCAAGTTCTTTGATCTGCACCTTAATGTGCTTCAAGGCTTCGCAGTATTCCTCGATCACCTTGGTAGCAACGATGCTTGAGCCATCGTCCTTGCGGTAGATGCTCTGAGCCTGCTCGACAGTCTCTGGGCTTGGCAGTTGGCCTGTCTTGTGCATAGCCCACCAGCCAGCAGCGCGTTGAATGAAGTCAGCCTTCATCTCGTCTGTGACATCAATGCGCCACCAACGGAACCGCTGACCACCAAACAGCACCGCAAAGTAAATGTGAGGCACGTCAAAAACTGTCGCCTCATGGATGCACTGCACAATGTCCTGCTCAGGCAGCTTAGTCCAATGATCGTCCATGTCTGGGTATTTTTTGAACTGGTGATCGCCAAAGTTCTTAATCTCCAGCAAGCCTTTGTCGCCTGTCCAGAAGTCACCATGTGCGCGAAGCCAGGGTTCGGTCGAGTGTGTGCCTGCTACGTCAAGATCACGAACTGATATTCCAGTTGACTCTTCCCATAGCTTCCCGATTGCGCTTTCCAGAAATAACCCCATCTGCACCGCTTCGATGCCTGATAGATTAGCGCGTTCTTTTTCGCCCCGCTTCTCCAGCAGCACGTCAAGGAGCTGACCCGAAACTGCTCGCCTCGAATCCGTTGCCCACCACGCACTTTGCCGTTCTTCTGGCGCAAAGCCTTCTCCAATAATATGTCCGCCACTTGCCATGTTATGCCTCTCCTACTGCTTTGCCGTTTTTAATATCAAAAGCGGCTGATTGAATATCAACTTGCAGAAGGTGCAGACCATGCAGAACGTCAGCAAAAACCCCAACTACCTCACGTTGCATCAAATGCGGGTGCAATGAATACAATCCGTGTTTGGCCTGTTCCAGCACAGTGTGCATATTGCTCAAGTGCTGTAGGTTCTGTTCAATTTCTTTTTTCATAGTAGCGACCCTCTAGGACTATCTTAATATATTAAATTATTAGCACTGTCAACCAAGTTGCTAAAATATTTTATCTGTGCTAAAAATTAGTTTCCTTAACTTAAACATGGAGACTAAAATGTCCGAACAACTCGTTAGAAAGTCTATGCTTTTTCCTGAGACGCTGTGGACTGAAATCGAGGATTTCCGTTTCGACAACCGGATCAAATCTGACGTTGAGGCTATTAGGCTTTTGATGAAAGCTGGCTTGCATTTTATTAAATTGCAGCAAGACGACCAGTTTGCACAAGCTGAGCAGGAAGCTGTGGAGCGTCTTAACGCACAGGGGTAAGCCATGCGGTGGTTCAGGCTTTACGATGACGTGCTGAACGATCCAAAGGTGCAGAGGCTGAGCGGTGAGACGTTCAAGCTCTGGATCAACCTGCTTTGCATTGCAAGCAAGCATGGTGGCGTTCTGCCTAGCCTTGACGATTTGGCGTTTCAACTACGTCTGCCAGCACTGGTTTGCAAAACTGAAATAGACACTTTGAAATCAGCTGGATTGATAGACGGAGACAAGAAGCTAAAGCCTCATGGTTGGGACAAAAGGCAATATAAATCAGATACTTCTACTGAGAGAGTGAAGCGTTTCAGGGAACGATGCAGAAACGCTCCAGAAACGGTGAATGAAACAGTGCCAGATACAGATACAGAAACAGATACAGAAAAGAACATTAAAAGAGTTATATCGCCGCGAGGATCGCGTCTCGAAAACGAATGGAAACCTTCTGTTGAAGATTTGGATTTTGCTAGGCAGTTGGGCGTTGATGGCAGCAAGGAAGCAGAGCGCTTCCGAGACTACTGGATTGCCCAACCAGGTCAGAAGGGTGTCAAAGCTAACTGGTCGTCAACGTGGAGAAACTGGTGTCGCAACGCGAAACCAACACAAACACCAACCTTGGCGGTTGTTGATAAGCAAGCAGAGCTGGAAAAAGTTAGACAGGAGATTGCAGGATTATGGCAAAATCAGAGCTGAAGCTATCCGATTGGGATCAAAAAGCCTTGTATTTCATGAAATTGAGCGCCGATGGCGATCAAATGGGCTACATGTTACGCAAAGAAGATCCAGCATCTGAAGTCTGGTGGAAATATTTCATCAACAAAGGCATGAAGCCAAAGGCACAATACTTAGCCTCACGCATGAGGCAGGACAAAGATTACATGGTTCCATGCCAAGACCCTACTGATCTGGACACCAGCTATAGAGCACCTGCCAAGCCTAGGATGCCTTACAAGGAGGACTAATCATGCTAGAGATATACATTTCCCGCGATGGCGGGTCAGCCAATTTTCCCCAAGTCGCAAAATTTGAGGGTAATGTACTGGGCAGGGGAAAGAACCCGTTTTTTGACGCTACCCGCAAACTGATCGAGATGGGGCATGACCCTGACCAATTCGTGTGCATGAAATGGGAAGGATCAAACACGGTCAGCATGACAGGCATTTTGGGTAATTTTGCTAAACTGTCAGTGTCTGAGAGTGATAAGCATGGCCCTAGATTTATAAAATATAAACCATTTGAGGCTGAATTATAAAAAAAGACCCCCAATAAAGGGGGCCAGTCTAGGGAGGAAAACACCAGCAAGAGGCTGATCCGTTTGTTATACACCCATGCGAGACGTGCTGCAACCGCAAATCGTGATTGCAAGCAACATTGCCAAGCAAGAATAGAATATAAAGATTGCGATCCAGTCTTTTATGTCGCTTTTATGCATATCATGCCCCATTAGGTGAGCCAAAAGTCGTGTCTGGTGGTGCCAGAGACTGCATCAAATCGTGCTCAATCTTGGCGAGCGTCTCATCCTCAACTTTGACCTGCTCAACTGTTCCAGACAAGAGACCATAAAGCCCCATGATCTCTAGCATGTTATTGATATTGCTAGGTTTAATAGAAACCTTAGCCTCCAACAATGCCAAGTGGATCTGGATAGCCTCGGAAACCGAGACCACCCTATTCAGCTTCAAAGACGCAATGCTGGCAGCTTTTTCCCATAGCACGTCTTGCTTTCCGTAGTGATATTCGCTAGTGCTTTGCGCGTGTGAGACGTTAACTAGTGTTTCATCAAGTGTCATTTTAGACCCCTTTTGAGTGTAATAATCTATTATATGTTTATTAATAGGTGAATAAAATTTCTCTATCCACCTACTCCTTGCATCCTCGAATGTCACTGAGACTGCTCTTTGATAGAGCGATTAAGTGCGACAAGATATTCCAAGATCGGCACAACCTTGTATTTATCAAGATTGATCTTCTTGGTTAGCTTTTCGTTAAACGTCTCAAACACTGCCTTGCCTGTTGCTATTTCAACAATTACCCATGATTTTGTCATTGTGACCCCCTATTAACTAAAAACTACCATGCACCACCAGCACAGATAGCACCAGATGATGAGACCAAGCGTTGCAAAGAGACTATCAAGAATGGTTTCAGTGTGTTTCATGTTATGCAGCCTTAAGTGATGCTTGCTCAATGGCAATGTAATTGAAGCAGAATACACAATCGCCGTTAGGCAATACGCCTGAGCGCAATTCAATGCCAGGCCAGCCGTGCTTCTCGCACAAAACCCATGCCGCATGATATGCGCCACCGTCCCTGTCTGAATAGCTGTAAGGAACATAGATAGGCTTTACGCCTTCTGCCCATGCTTTCCAGCGTGAACCCTTGGTGTTTGTCGGTCCGATATATTTTACTTGAATGGCTTTCATAACGTGTTTTCCTTTGCTATATATATTATTATATATACTGATCATTATTGATCAATAAATATGTTATATATCAATATATGATATGGATCAATAGAATATTTATAGGTATGATTACTTATGTATAATTACTTATATAATCTGTGTGTAAATATACCAGTTACAATTCAGGCAGAATGTAACTAAGTTTGCCTCTCCCCGCGCGCTTGCGTTTGGGGTCGCCCTGTCATGACCAAGGGGAAATTGTCCCTGGTTGATCTGAAAGCCCTAGAATCGGTTTATTATTATTATAAATACATATCTGATATGGATGGTAATGGATGTAATGATTATAATGATATAGGACGGCTAAATGGGAAGCGATGGGCCAAGGGGGGCGGTGTGGGCGTGCACCCCACCTTGTTCACCCCAAAAAAATTTCTTGGTTGTTTTTATTTAATCGGTTATATGGTGTTGTATGGTTATACAGATTGATAAACATATTCCGGTGAACAAGTTTCTGAAGCGTGCTCGGAAGCATAGTTACCCGTTTGCACAGATGGATCCTGGCGATTCGTTTTATGTTGAGGGTGATTTGGGTGTTTGCCAGACGGTTAGAACGCTGATGTGGCGTTTTACGAAGGAGACTGGCTGGAAGTTTGTGACCCGTCGGGATGATGGTGGGTTACGGGTATGGAGGGTTGGATAATGGCTGAAGTTAACAACGATGATATTATGTCGGCTATGGACAAAGACCGTGCTATGAACATTTGGCGTAAGACTGTTGAATCTTACCCTGTTATGAAAGACGTTGATTTTTCTTACAAACCTGCTGGCGTTCAGCAGCCTGAGGGTGCAGGGATTGAAACGTACGGAGTTAAAGAAACTGATAGACCTACTCACTTGCCTTTGGGAAAAGTCGGTATTGGTGCTTGGTCATCTAAAGGTCTGGACCCTGAAGGGCTTGTTGGAGATTACCTGTCGCATCATTTGGTTTACAACGACCCAAAGATTGCGGAGTTGTATAAACAGTTTCAATCTCAAACGATGGATAACCCTCAAGGACAAGCGTTTTTAAAAGAGCTGTATAGGGAAGCTACGGAAGATCGCGGTGAAAGGCGACCTTACAATGAATGGTTAGCAGTGTCTGGTTGGCCTCAGTATTTGAGAGGTTATGTGTCTAGGCAATTTACACCTGAAAATTATTCTAAAGTTTATTCTCCTGAACAGATTAAACTCATGGATCAGATGCGGCAGATGGTAGGATTGAAATAAATATTGGGATGATAGTGAGTTGAGGGTATGGAGGATTAGTTGATGTTAGACTTTGACAAGCCTATAGATCGGAGGATCAATATCTTGACCTCTCAGATCTTTGAGATGATGTCTGGTGACGGTGCTGTGATTAGTATGGAGAGTTGCAAGCGTTTAGCTCAGAGCTGGGTGACTTGCGAGGACCGTGCTTATTACCGTGGTCGGCATAAGGAAGTTGAGAAGTTGCGTAGATTGATGGAAGACGTTTGGTCGGCTGAGGTGTGAGGGGGATTTCTCCCCCTTTTATTTTAGGCGTATTCTTCTTCTGACCAATCGTCATCTTCGTCTTCTTCATCTTCCAGATCTTCATCTTCTAGGTCGATGTCGTCTTCATAGTCAATGAGATCATAGATTTCTGAGACGAGGAGGTATGCAGCGCCGAGACGCTCGATCAGGGACATTTCCATGAAGTCGGCTGATGGCTGGAAGGTTACTTCATCCACACCGTCGTCAGATTGCGATAAAACAGCAGTACCAATTACGAGAGCCATAGGAATCTCCTTTGGAGGGTTTGTAGACGGTTCCTAAGGTATATTTATTATATGAATATTAGAATACATATTTGTTACGGAAGGCTGGTCGGCCACGGATCATCTCGCAGAACTCTGGTGGCATGAGATTGTTTTCTTCGTCAAATGTTAGGAAAACGAAGCCAGCGCATTGCCTGTTTGGAGCACCTTCTGTGTATTCAAACTGCGGTCCCCACGGATCGGCTAACATTCCGCACTCGATACCATAATGCGAGCCACGACGGTTCCTGACGGCTGTGAGCTGGAGATGGTGGGTATGGGAGGTGACGATGTTGATGCCTGAGTGCAGGGCGTTGTTCCATGCGGTGTGGATACCGCCACGGAAGCGGTGCCGGATCTCGACTTCGTTGATGACGGCTGCCCAGCAAAATTCCCATTCTGGGAAACGGTCTTTGATGCGGCCTGCGTAGTCCTCTAGCTCTGGGGCTGCTGAGGCTAGGTAGTTATCCACACGGATGTCGTGGTTGCCCATCGTCCAGATTTTATGTGCGGAGAGGGGGAGCATTTTAAGATTCTCTCTGACGGCTTCAACTTCTTGAGAGATCTTGGGTGCTTTGGAGCCGAGAGGTCTACCGTGACGGGAAACTCTAGCGCCGTCGAGAATGTCGCCGTTAAGGACGATGCAGTCTGGCTTGAGTTGCTTGGCTACCTTGGCAAAGGCTTTCCACATAATGGTTGGCTCGCCAGGCCAGATGTGGGCATCACCGCCAACAAGAACTGTTTTAATGTCTTTTTCTGGTGAGTAGATCGGTGGTACAACCCATTCAGTTGGTTCTAATTGTTGGTGTTTTTGATCGAATAGATGAGGGAAAAACTCTTTGGCTTTGCCAAGTTGCTGTCTGATTGTAGATCTTGGTATATTGAGTTGGAAGCCAGTGGCCCTTGCCGAGCCTGTTTTGTTGTAAACATTTATGACGTGAATGAGATGTTCATCAGGAACAGGTCTGGAAGCCATTTTAAAATCCTTAGGCAATTAAGGGTTTGCAATATAAACTTTTTTTCTGTGTAGGTAAAATGACACAAACTTTAATTTGTTAAATTATTTGTTGCATATTGTTGTTCTGATAGTTATTTATATGTGACGCGCTTGTAGCTCAACTGGATAGAGCGTCGGTCTACGAAACCGAAGGTTGGAGGTTCGAAACCTTCCAAGCGCACCAATAGAGGGGTTCACATGAGAGTTCACACACTGGCTTGGCCTGACGTTGATACCAGAATGATTAACGCGCATGAGAGTGTGATTAAGCATTTTGGATTGAGTGCTTCTTATTATCGGGTTCACATGCCGCATGGCGAGTGGATGGACAAGGTTTGCAAAGATGAATTTGAGACGGGTTCGGAGGTTGTTTGCTTTTTGGAGATCGACTGCGTTCCGACCTGTGAGACAATTATGGCTAGGGCGTATCGCTGGACGAAAGAGAATCGGGGGATTCTTGGCATTGCTCAAAGTGCTAACCACCTTGATCCTCATCACATTTACGCTGGTCCGGCTTTTTATATGGTTCACCGTGAGGCTTGGCAGAAAGTGGGCGTTACCTTTTCTGAGCAGCCGGATTGCGACGTGGCACAGTTCTTTACCAAAGTTGCTGAGGGATTGGATCTGCCTATTCGCGCTATATATCCTACTCACTACCTGTATCCTGCCGGCGAGGGACGATGGTCTCTGGGCAATTATGGATATTTTGGGCGCGGCACTCACTATAACGGTGGGGTGTTTCACATGTTTCAGGGTCGCACAAACAATGCGATCAATACTTTTGTAGACGTGTGTGATAAGATTGTTACAGCCAATTTCTCCACTGGCGGCTGGTATGAAAGTGCAAAGCTATGAATTGGCAACCTATTGAAACTGCTCCAAAGGATGGAACGCCTGTGTTGATTAAGAGCTACAACCAAGTTTCCATTGGGGTTTATAATGATAAAATATTTGGAAATTGGCAGTGCTGTTACGCAGCTCAATTATTCAGCGCAGGATGGGAAGCATATAAAAGTGACAATGCTCTTCCTCTCCCAACCGATTGGATGCCATTGCCGGAACTTACAAAATGAAGTTTGACCTTCAAGCGTTTTACAAGTTCTGCGCTGAGTTAAGCATTGAAACGAAAGAGCATGGCCTGAAAAAGATGGGCAATCTTCTCGGCACTCAGACCTATGTGATGAACGAGATCGCGCAAGGTCTGGAAGAAGACAAGCACTTCTTTGTTATTTTGAAGGGGCGGCAACTTGGAATTACAACTATCTCTCTTGCTCTTGATCTGTACTGGCATTTTATACATCCTGGTCTTCAAGGAACTCTGACAACGGACACGGAAGAAAACCGTGACATGTTCCGGCAAACGCTTGCCATGTATATGTCTGGCCTGCCTAAGCAGTATAAGATTCCTGAGATCACACATAACCGTAACTCGTTAACATTAAAGAACCGTAGCCGTTTGTTCTACCAAGTGGCGGGCTTGCGGGCCAAGGGGTCTCTGGGGCGCGGTAAAGCGATTACCTACCTTCACGGTACTGAAACCAGCTCGTGGGGCGACGAAGAAGGCTTGGCGTCGTTGCTGGCTTCCCTTGCCGAGACTAACCCTTTGCGCCTGTATATGTTTGAATCGACAGCGCGTGGCTTCAACATGTTCCACGACATGTATGCGACTGCCAAGAAAGCTAGAACCCAGAAGGCAATTTTCTGCGGCTGGTGGCGAAACGAACTCTATTCCGCAGATCCCGAAGGTTCCGTTTACAAAACCTACTGGGACGGCAAGCTCTCTCCTGAAGAGAAAGAGTGGGTCAAGGAAATCAAGAAGCTCTATGGCGTTGAGATCAACTCGCGGCAGATTGCTTGGTGGCGCTGGAAGATGATCGAGGGCATCAAGGACGATGCTCTGATGTATCAAGAGTTTCCGCCGACAGAAGACTATGCCTTCATTATGACTGGCACTAACTTCTTCTCAAACAGCCGCTGCACGGAGGCTATGAAAGATGCGCGTAAAAAGCAACCCGATTGTTACCGTTACATGTTCGGTAACTACTTCCAAGATACGGAAGTTATCAAGTCTTCGGAGAAAGTCTGTACCCTCAAGGTTTGGGAAGAACCAATCGACACCGCCGTCTACGTCATTGGTGCAGATCCTGCATACGGTTCGTCAGACTGGGCAGATCGTTTTTGTATCCAGGTGTATCGTTGCTACGCTGACGGTCTGGACCAAGTGGCTGAATTTGCGACATCCGAACTTAACACTTATCAATTTGCATGGGTCATCGCTCATCTTGCTGGCGCGTACAAGAACTCCACTCTCAACCTGGAAGTTAACGGACCAGGACAAGCAGTCATCCAAGAACTCACAAACCTCAAGCGACAAGCTACCGCCATCGGGTCGGTTCCCGAAACAAGCCAGATGGGCAAAGACTTAATGAACGTGCTCTCCAGCATGAAGAACTATATCTGGAGAAAGAACGATACTCTTGGCGGGCTGACCAACTCTATAGGCTGGGTGACAACCGGACCCTCCAAAGAGCGCATGATGAACTACACAAAGGACTACTTCGAGCGCCGGATGATGAACATCAACTCAACAGAACTCCTTGACGAGATGAAAACCATTGTCCGAAATAACGGGACGATTTCTGCCCCTGGTCGGGGCAAGGACGACCGAGTTATGGCAACGGCGTTAGCGGTCGTAGCTTTTGCCGAGCAAGTTCAGAATCAAATGATCGTGCGCCGCATCACAAGAGACATGGCCCACAAGATCCAAGACCGCACTCCTGAAGAGCTTTCTGTCTCTCGTAACGTATCAACCTATTTGCGGAATATCGGTTATGGACCCAAAGATCTTCCCCAAAGGTGAACTCTATCGCCTGATGGATCGGTTCCATAAAGATCCCAAGCGGGTGATCTCTTGGCACTTCTTGGCTGAAATGACGGGTTTATCCGAGGGACATCTCAAAGATGTTTTCGTAAACAAGAAGCATCCCCTCACAGAGATGATTCAAATCCGTGTTTCCTACGCTATGCGGCGTATTGAGGCTGGTGAAGTCGAGATTATGCGGAATAAAGACAATTCCCGCTTTATCCACTATAACAAAGAAAATAAGCCCAAAATCGTTAGAAATACGGATTTGAGGGTTCAAAACGGGCAAATCAGGCTTAAATTGGGCCTGAAAAACGCCAATGACTATTCAGATGAAACTTTTGATGAGCAACTTAAAAGGGGTACAAAATGGCAGTCTTGAAGTCTTACAAGTGCGAAGAACATGGATATTTTGATGCGTGGGAGCAGAAATGCGAGCATTGCGACGCAATTCCCAAGCAAGTGTTTATCAAGCCCTTCTCCATCAAGTCTGACCGGACCAAGCGGGCCGACAGTTCCCTCAAGGGTTTGGCTAACCAGTTTGGCATGACCAACATCAAGTCTACCCGTGAAGGTGAGCACCAGTCTGGGTACTACGCCCGCAACAACAAGGAAGTTTCTAAGCAAGAACAAGAGTTTGTGGCCGAAACTGCCAAAGGTAAGGAAGCTGCCGAGGGCGGCGTAATGTGGGGCGGCGGCGGAAATTTAAGTATGCCTTCCCTTATGAGCGGAAATGCGATAAAGTCCGTGCGTGGTGAACCAGTCGGGTTTAACGTCAAGGGCGAAAACTTTACCGGACCGAAGCCAAGTTCTGTTATTAACGACCATCAAGGGCTGAGTCTCAAGGACGCGAAATGAGAATACCTGAGAATCATGGTGAGCGTGAGTTTTTCTACCTAGACTTGATTAACAAGTGCAAGGTATCGCTTGATGATCGCCGATCAGATTATGCTTCCTATCGCTCTTGGTATTTGTTTGGCGCGTCACCTGAAGACTCTCCGGCAGCTTACAACAAGATTTATTCCCATATAGATCAACTGGTTAGCTTCCTCTATTCGTCGGAAACGACGCGCTTTAGCATAGCTATCGGTGCGGCGGTTCACCCTGGTGAGCACACCAAGATCCCCGCACTGAGCCAGCTCTTGCACGATGAGTGGAACAACTCCAATGCCGATAAAGTGTTTACGGAAGCTCTTACTTGGTCGCTGTGTTACGGCTCCTGCTTTGTAAAGCTGGTTGCTCGTGAGAAGTCGATCTACCCTTACGTTCTCGACCCAGGTTCGGTCGGCGTGTTGCGTGAAGACGTATCAACCCTTGATCGTCAGCAGGCCATCACTCACACCTACTACATGACGAAATCAGACCTGTTTGACCGTCTGTATTCGCATCCTAAGCGGCAGAGCATTGTTGATCGCGTTACTGCGTCACAATACACGCCGTCAATTATTCCTGAAGGTATTCAACGGCTTGTGACAAGCCAAGTGAATCCTGTCATGTACGGTAACGTCAATCTTAACCTGAGCGCACCTAACCGCTTCAAGGCCAAGATTGGCGAAGATACTATTGAAATGACCGATCTTTACATCTGGAATGATGAGATCAAAGATTATCAGATTGTTACTCGTGCCGCTCCAGATGTAATCGTTTATGACCGTCCGCTTGAGCAGATGTTTATCCGTGGCGAGCTGCCGATCATTCAAATCTGCCCGACTCCGCAATATGATTATTTCTGGGGACAACCTGAAGTTCAGAAGCTGGTTGTGCTGCAAGATATGCGTAATCGCCGCATGTCTGAGATCCTCGATCTGCTGTCCAAGCAAGTCTCCCCGCCGACCGCTTTGACTGGTTTTTCTGGCATTATCGACGAGAAAGACTTTGCCCTAAACCGTGCTGGCGGCCTGTTTATGACAGACATGCCTCAGACTAAAGTTGAAAAGCTGGCTCCTAACATCCCGCAGGATCTTTATGCCCAGCTTAAAGAAATTGACTCTATGTTTGAAGAGGCTTCTGGTATCAGCAACGTCCTGTCTGGGCGTGGCGAAAGTGGTGTGCGCTCTGCGGGTCACGCATCGCAATTAGCACGGTTGGGATCGAGCCGTGCAAAGAAACGGGCGCTCATGGTTGAAGACAGCCTTGAGAAGATGTCTACACTCTATCTCAAGCTACTTCAGGCTTACAACGACACTCACCTTACTGATTCTAATGATGTTAAGTTTATTCCTGAGCAGTTTACTCGTGATTATGTGGTAAAAGTCGACGCTCACTCGAATAGCCCGATCTTTATGGAAGATCTGCGTCAATTGGCCTTCAACCTGTTCAAAGCGCAAGCAATTGACAAAGAAAGCCTTATTGACTTGTTAGACCCACCTATGAAACAATTGCTCAAAGACCGTCTCAAAAAGATGGAATCTAAGGCCGCTGCCCAGCCACCTGAGCAAAAGCAGCCTGCTAAACCGAAAGCAGTAGCGTAATGGCAAAGTCACGTTTGACAAAACCAAGTAACCAGCCGAGGGCTAAACAGTCCTCATTGTCAAGAAGTGAAAAGCCTGCTAGTATTTCCTACAAGATTACCAACATTAAATCTATGAACCCCCGTAAGGCTCGTGGTTCTAGATCCAAACTCAGGAGTTACTGATGTACAAGTCAGTGAAAAGGTCTAAGCGTCGTTCTCGTCGCTAATGACAATAATTGCAACTCAAACACAGGAGGCGTCCATGCGTCGCAAGGGTCGTAAAGCAAAGCGCTAACTAATACACGGGTCAGACCCGTTGTTAGCAATTTCCCCTGTGGGAGAGGGAAGTCCAAACATATTCTCCCACGATTTTTTTACTTTGGGATTTTGAGATGGCAAATGAACAGGAATTGATGGCATTGATGTCGCAGGGACAACCAGGCCAAGACGGTGGCGCAATGGCACCTGGTGCTCCGTCACCTGATATTTCTACGCCTATGACCGATCCGATGTCTACACCGGAACCTAAAGCTGGTCAGAAAGAAGCAGCCATGATTAACGTATCAATGGCGCTGGACCTTATTGAACAAGCTCTTCCTGCTGTTGGCAGTGAAACCCCTGAAGGCAAGAAGTTGATGTCCGCATTGTCAGCGTTGACCGGACTCCTCGGCCCCAAGAAGCAAAAGACTGGCGAACTACAAAACGCCGAAATTTTGCAATTACTCCAAAACCTCCCTCAAGCTGGCGGTGGAACACCTGGTTCTCGAATGATTGCCGGATCTCCGCCGAATCTTGGTTTGATGGGTCAAACTCCTCCTCCTGCCGCTCCTGCTGGTCCGCCTCCTGGCGCTCCCCCCGCTGGCGGCGCACCTATGACAATGTAAAGGATAAGCTATGGATCTCTTTAAGCCTCGCGGCGTAGGGTCGCCTCGCAATCCGACCACTGACAAACAGAACAATGGTCAGATTGTTAACACACCTCGTTTCGAACAGTTGGGTGGCCTCAACAGCCCCAACAAGATCGGCGCGAAAAACCAGTTTACCATTAAGCCTCCTGGCGATGGTAAAAAAGTAATCTAATTTTATTAGGGGTCTAATCATGTCATCTTTAGAAGATCTTTCACCTGAAGCCCGCGATGAGTTAGCTCTCATTGCCCGTCAATTGGCTGAAAATCCTGCTACTCGTAATGATTTCCTGCGTATGACCAAGAAAGTCAAACCAGACATTACGATTGACACAATTGAGCTTGAAGACAAGTTTGAAGCCCGTCAACAGCAGAACAACGCTCGTATTGAAGAGTTGCAAGCCAAATTGATGGAAAAGGAAGCTCTGGAAACGCTTGAAAAGCGTCGTCAGGCTTTGATTAAGTCAGGTAAGGCTCAGTCTGACGAAGACGTTGAGAAGATCGAGAAGATCATGCTCGAAAAGGGCATACAAAATCACGAGACCGCTGCGGACTATTGGCAGTGGATGAATAAAGCGTCCGAGCCAACTGGTCAGGCGTTTTACAATCCGAACGTCCTGAACGAGACAGCACGAGATACGTTGTCAAAATTCTGGAAGAACCCACAACGTGCTGCTCGTGATGAGGCGGTAAGGGCAATGCAAGATCTCCGCAAGGGAACTCGTATCGGCCTTTAATAATCTAGTGTCGTAACAACTAAGAGGTATATCTCGATGGCTATTGGTGGTGGTATTATCCCAGCAGCAAGCTCGTCGCAGTTTACAGAATTAACGTACGTTACACGCCGTGCGTTTATTCCCAAGCTGGTGGTACAGCTTTACAACAGTACCCCGCTTATGGCTGCGCTGATTGCTAACTCTCAAACCGCAACGGGCGGTGTGTCGTCCGTTACAGTGCCTGTTCAGGGTGCTCAGTTCGTTAACGCTCAGTGGTCCGACTACAGCGGCTCGTTCGCTCAGCCGTCGGTTCAGCAGGGTGCTTACAACGCTGAATTTACTCTGAAACTGATGATTGCTCCTGTTCCTTTCCTCGGAATGGAAGGCGCAGTTCAGCAGGACCATGCAATCATTCCGTTGATCGAAGCTCGTATGAACGATGCGACCAACGTGATGATGGATGCTATGGCTTACTCGCTGTACAACAACACAACCAACACTCAGCAGTTCACGGGTCTCCCCGCCGCTGTTGATGATGGTACAGGTACAGCAACCTACGGCAACATCAACCGCTCCACCTATACTTGGTGGAAGTCCGGTCAGTATGCCGCTGGTTCGGTTAACCCGACCCGTCAGAACATCCTTCAGTACATTTCCGGTACGGTGAAGAAGGGCGCAGAAGTGCCTTCATTCGGCGTTTGCGGTTTTGGTACTTGGACGCTCTTGGCTCAAGATTTCGTCGGTCAGGAACAGTACGTTATCACTCCTGGTAACGGCTTTGACGGCGATGCTAACGGCCCGCAGGCTGCTTTTAAAGCCCTGATGGTTGCTGGCGTTCCGATCTATCCTGATCCCTATTGCCCAGAAGGTACGGTGTACTTCTTGAACACCAACTACCTGAACCTCTACATCCATGAGGCTGGTCAGTTCGTATTCACTGGCTTTGAATCGACCCTTCCTAACTGGCAGGTTGGTTATGTTGGCGCAGTTCTGACGATTGCAGAACTTGTTTCCACCAAACCTAAGTCGATGACCAAAGTCACTGGCTACAATTACCTGAACATTTAAGGGAGGATGACAGATGTCTTTATCTTCAAACAAAATCCTTCTCGCTAATGCTTCTACCAACACTGCTGGTGCCTATTTTGAAATCGTAACGGTTTCAAGCGTAGGTATAGGCAACCTTACAGCAATGAACGCTGGCGTTTCTAGCGCTCAGTTTGTTCCTGCTGGTTGGTATATCATTCCTGCTGGCACAACCAACGTAACTATTGAACTCAATACTTACGCTTCAAACGTCAACAACTGGGTTACATACCTCGCTTCCAACACTGCTGGCACAATCATGTCAGACGGCTGGAACGTGCGCGCTAACGCAACCACAGGTACTCAGACGTTGACCTTGTACGGCATCAATGACGGGCAGGCTGCAACTGGTCAATACAACAACAAATAAGGAGTTGTATTATGGCTAATCCTGATGCTGTAGGCCAAAATACGCAGGATGCCTTTGGCAATTTTCGAATTGCCTTGGGTACAGCTCCTGCTAATGCGGTTGCTAATGCTGTCGTTGCACTGCCCATCCTCAGCGGTGGTATGCAGGGTTCTGGTAACGTAATCATTCGTCGTATTACGGTTGCCAGCAACTCAAATTCTGCTGGTGGAACGGTTCAATCTTTGGCTTCTACCTATATCACAATAGGTACATCCAACGATGGAGCAAACTTGGTAACATCTAACGTGGCGTTGTCTAACGTCATTAACGGATATACTTACCAAGATATTACGCTTGTGGCTGCGACTGGTAACACCTGCTATCAACCAAACGCCCTGTTTGTGAACGTGACGGCTAACGCTGTTGCAAACCACACATTCACTGTGTTTGTTTATGGCGATGTTCGTAGCTTCTAAGAGCTACTAGTAGCGACCCCTTCTAGTAGACCCAGTACCCTCTCACGTTTTGCGTGAGGGGGGAAATCCTTGAATGGTGTAGTATGACAACGCTCAACGATTACATATTTGTTACACGGCGTTTGTTGCACGATGCCAATGCTAACTTTTGGACTGACCAAGAGTTAACGATTGATATTAACGGCGCTCGTCAGCGTCTTGTGAGAGATACAGGCGCTTTACGCCGTCTTCAAACATCCACAGTCACACAAAATAAAGAAGTCTATAACTTTGTTGATTTGCCACAGGGCGATCAGACAATGGACATTCTTACGATCAACTTGTACTGGGGTACGACTCGTGTTCCTTTGATGTACAAGCCTTGGACACAATTTAACGCCGAACTGCGCTATTACCAAAGCTATATTGGTCAGCCAGTTGCGTTTAGCCTTTACGGCACTAACAGCTTTTACATTGGCCCGTTGCCTGACCAAACATATACGATTGAGCTTGATACGGTTATCAGACCAATTGATATGGTTAACTTAACCGACGTTGAGACAATCAAAGATCCGTGGACTGAGCCTGTTCCATTTTACGCAGCTTACACAGCGAAGTTCAAAGAACAGAGCTATGGCGAGGCTGAGATCTTCCGTCAGCAATACATTCAGAAGTGCCAGAACCTGCTGGCTACTACGTTTACTCGTCGTATGCCGATGCCTTACTCACAGGCGTACTAATGGCACAGAGTCCTGAGCAAAAGAAAAACTATAATGTTACCAAGTCTTTTAAGGCTTTAAACACTAAAGCCAACAGGACTGCTATTGATGAAAACGAGTTTAGCTGGATAGAAAACATTCAGCCTATTGGTTTTGGTAACCTTAAAGTTATTGGTAATACTGAAACTCAGAACGCAATACTTCCAGATTCAGCTACAGCACTTTGGATTAACAATTACGGTGTAATTATACCTTGGACTAACAACCTTGGTAATATTGTTAATTGGGTTCAAGATGGCGTTGTTCCGTTGGTTTTTGCTAATACCATTAGTGGCGTATCTACTGTTGTTGGGTTAAACAGCGTTAACGTCAATAATTTTGATTATTTGATTAACAATAACGCTGATGGATCTATGCAATCCTATAAGATTGCAAACATAACATTGACAACTATAGCCACCGCAGGGACGTTTAGTTCGTCAGGTGTGCGTGTAAAGCAGTGGAAAAATGATCGTGCCATCATACTTGACCCTAATTATGGTTACTCTACTTACGATGGTGCTAATCTCATTACTGTTGGCTCTATTGGCGGAATTGGTATAACTAACCCTGGTAATGGCTACACAGAAGCTCCAAAAGTAACAATTTCTGCTCCAGATCAGGCAAATGGCATACAAGCCACCGCTGTAACGGCTATTTCTAACGCTGCTGGCACTGTTTTGTCTGTTTTGGTTACATCTAACGGTTCAGGTTATACAACACCTCCAACTGTGACATTTGCTGCCCCTGCGAGCCAATTTGGCGTTCAAGCACAGGGTTCTGCGTCTATTCAAGGCGGTAATGTTGTTGTTATATCCGTGACAAACCCAGGTTCAGGGTATACTTCAGCCCCTGCTATAACCATTTCAGGCGGTGGCGGAGCTGGTGCAAACGCGACAGCCATCCTTGGTTCTGGCTTGGTAACATCTATTTCTTTGACCGAGGCTGGATCTGGTTATGTGTCTACACCTACCGTGACTATTTCCGGTGGTGGAGGCAACAATGCCACAGCAGTTGCTGGCTTCTTGTCCTTTGCCAAAGGGACTATGGGCATATTGCTAACCGCTGGTGGTACGGGTTACGCATCGGCTCCAACTGTAAACATCTCTGGTGGCGGTGGCTCTAGCGCTAACGCTGTTGCGATTGTTAACGGTGGTGCTGTTACTCAGGTCGTTGTGACTAACCCTGGCATTGGGTATACCAGCAACCCTACGGTTACCTTTAGCGGTGGCGGTGGAACTGGCGCATCGGCTAAGGGTATAGCGACTGTTGACGGCAACGTAGATATAGCTTCGTTCTCAGGTCGTGTCTGGATTGCTCAAGGTCGTACGGTCTTTTACAGCGCGGCTGGCAGTTATAATGATTTTGTGAGCGTGTCTGCTGGCAATATCAACCTGCAAGACGATACGTTGCACAGCGTTGTGACGGCGTTGGTTTCTGCCAATAACTTCCTGTATGTGTTTGGCGAAAGCTCTGTTAACGTGTTTTCAGACGTTCGGGTTAGCGCTACGGGTGCTACCCTGTTTACTAATACTAACGTCTCAGCATCGGTTGGATCTAAGAAGATTGATGCTATTTTTCCGTTCTTTCGATCCTTGTTGTTTGCCAACGACTATGGGGTTTATGCCCTCGTCGGTGCTACAACCAGCAAATTATCCGACGCTTTGGACGGAATTTACCCGTATTTGGACCTAACTCAGCCTGTAACGGGCGGTCAGGTGCTTTTGAACAACATTTTGTGCGCTGCATTTAATGTTTATTATAAAGATCCCGTAAATGGTCCAAGATGGATTCAATTGATCTTCTTTGACAAAAAATGGTTT
>Ga0114958_10000429_pt1 | contig 35820 bp, 28 predicted proteins | sample C_130208_EF_Meta_FD_89577 | JGI IMG/M metagenome (GOLD analysis project Ga0114958, IMG submission 89577) | Freshwater microbial communities from Lake Croche, Canada to study carbon cycling - C_130208_EF_MetaG | ecosystem: Environmental > Aquatic > Freshwater > Lake | place: Lake Croche, Canada... | reverse complement strand
CGTGCCATTGGTGCCATGTGATGGAACACGAAAGTTTTGAAAATAAAGAAGTAGCAGCGGTTATGAATGCTGATTTTATCAACATAAAAATTGACCGGGAAGAACGTCCCGATATTGATGCCGTTTATATGAAAGCTGTTCAGATGATGACGGGTCAAGGCGGATGGCCAATGAATGTAGTGGCATTGCCCGATGGAAGACCCATTTGGGGTGGAACTTATTTCAGAAAAAATGATTGGATAAATGCACTTCAAAAACTTCAGGAATTATATATTGAAAAACCTGAAACCATTTTGGAATATGCAGAAAAACTTCACGATGGATTACAAGCCATTAGCATCGTACCAATAAATAATCCAACTCATTTTGATTTTGAAATATTGGAAAAATTAATCGAAAAATGGCAAAAAAGTTTCGATTGGGAATTTGGTGGCATGGCTCGTGCTCCCAAATTTATGATGCCAACCAATTATGAATTTTTGTTACGTTATGGTTATCAAACTAACAACAAAACCTTATTAGAATTCGTTGATTTAACCTTAACCAAAATGGCTTATGGTGGCTTGTTCGATACCATTGATGGTGGATTTTCACGCTATTCAGTAGATATGAAATGGCATGTGCCCCATTTTGAAAAAATGCTGTATGACAATGGACAATTAGTTTCACTTTATGCGAATGCCTACAAATTAAGTCATAATCCACTTTTTAAAGAAGTTATCGAAAAGACTTTAAAATTTATTGAAAAAAAGTGGTTGACTGATGACGGGAGTTTTTATTCTGCGCTAGACGCTGATAGTTTAAATAATGAAAATCATCTAGAAGAAGGGGCGTTTTATGTTTGGACAAAAGAAGAACTTTCGACTATTCTTATGGAAGATTTTGAGTTGTTTTCAACAGTATTCAATATCAATGAATTTGGTTTTTGGGAACATGATAATTATGTTTTAATCCAAAATCAATCGTTGGAAGAAATTGCCAAACAACAAAATGTTACCCTAGCTTTTTTAGAACAAAAGAAAAAAACTTGGGAGCAAAAACTTTATATTGAACGAGAAAAACGCAACAAACCAAGATTGGATAACAAGTGTTTAACTTCTTGGAACGCCATAATGCTAAAAGGTTTTGTAGATGCCTACAAGGTATTGAACGAGGAAAAGTATCTGAAAATTGCCCTAGAAAACGCAGCATTTATCATCAAAAATGTTTGGGCTTTAGAAGGAAATTTATTCCGAACCTTTAAAAACGGAAAAGCCACCATTAATGCGTATCTTGAAGATTATGCACATGTAATTCAAGCATTTATTACTTTGTATGAAGCCACTTTGGACGAAAAATGGTTGCAAAATGCGAAGCAATTAACCGATTATTGTTTTGACTTTTTCTATGACGAAAACGTCCAATTTTTTTCATTTACTTCCAAAAATGACTCAGCATTAATTGCACCACATTTTGAAGTTGAAGACAATGTAATTCCGGCTGCAAACTCAGTGATGGCAAATAATTTATTCCGATTGAGTATTTATTTTAACCATTCTTATTATGAAACTATTTGCCAACAAATGGTTCAAAACATAGTGCCAACTATTGACTATCCATCGGCATTTTCTAACTGGCTGCAGGTGCTTTTGAATTTTTCGGAACAAAATAAAGAAGTAGCAATTTGTGGCGAAAATGCTTTACAGTATATAGAAAAAATCAATAAAGAGTATTTGCCAAATATTATAATTGCTGGTACGAACACTGTTTCGACACTTCCTTTTTTAGTAAATCGTTTTGATCCCACTAAAGATTTATTTTATTTATGTCAAAACAAAACCTGTGAATTACCCACCACAAATTTTGATACCTTGTGGGACAACCTAGTTTCATAAATAAATTTTATTTTTGCAAAAAAAATCATGAACAAAGAACACTATATCTATTCCTTTGAAGAATACTGGAAAGAATTTGAAAGATTACTGATTAACTATTCCCCTAAAATAGTTTCTGCTTTTGTAATTCTATTTATTGGTCTTTATGCCATTCGGTTTTTGAACAGATTGACTCGAAAAATTATGGTCAAAAGAGATTTAGACCCAACATTATCTAAATTCTTGGCTGATCTTTTGCTTTGGGCTTTGCGTGTTTTGTTATTTATAACTTTCATTTCTAAACTTGGCGTTGAGACTTCTTCGTTTGTAGCTATTCTGGGAGCGGCTGGTTTGGCTGTTGGTTTATCTTTGCAAGGCTCGTTATCTAATTTTGCAGGCGGAATGCTAATAATATTGTTTAAACCTTTTAGAGTTGGTGACACCATATTTGCTCAAAACGTGGAAGGTACTGTTAGTGAAATTCAGATTTTTGTAACTAAATTAATCACTGGAAACAATCAAACTATTTTTATCCCCAATGGGATTTTGTCTAACGGTGTGATTACAAATTATTCCCTTTTAGGGATTCGCCGTGCCGATTTATTGTTTTCCCTTTCTTATGAAACCAATATCAAAACTGCCAAAGAAATCGTAATGCAAGTGTTGCTATACCATCCAAAAGTTTTGAAAAATCCAGCGCCAACAGTTACTGTTAAAGATTTGAGCGAATCGGCTATTCATTTAGCCATCAAACCTTGGGCAAATAATGCAGATTTTGGCGATATGTGTTCTGATATTTTAGAGAATTGCAAAGAAGCTTTTGATCAAGCGGGTATTGAGACTCAACCCTATGTTAGAGAATCTTCTAAAAATTAATTTATTTACTCACCAAAAAATCTTTCAAGTAAAAAGGTTCGAAATAAGCCACATCTTCAAAGTCGTTGTTAGTGAATTTTTCAAAGCTTAATTGACTCATTTCTTTTGAAGAAGGAAAAACAATTTCGGGAATAAATATAAAATTAGGTTTCGTCAAAACCGTTTGGCATTTTTCTTGACAATCGCCTATGAAATAAACAGGGTCATCAAATTCGGCATAACTATTATCTGTTAAAACTTCGGCTTGAACTTCTTTTATATTTTGATGATTTTTATCAAAAATGGCGCTATACACTTCCATTCTTCGGGCATCAATCATGGGTACAATAATGCCTTGTTCAACTTTGACTTGCTTGGCTAAAACTTGTAATGTATCAACAGAAATTAATGGAATTCCAAGTGCATAGCACAATCCTTTGGCTGAAGAAACCCCGATGCGCAAACCTGTATAAGATCCTGGACCCTTACTAACAGCAACAGCTTTTAAATCGTGAGCGGAGATGCCTGTTTCGTTCAGAATTTCTTCCATAAAAACATGCAACTTTTCCGCATGAGAATAGCCTTGTTCTGCAATTTCTTTGGTTAAAATGGTTTTGCCATCTTTTGCCAAGGACAACGAACAATTTTTGGTAGCGGTTTCTATGTTTAAAATGTAGGTCAAGTATAAAGATTTTTAATTAGTCGGAACCGTTTTGGAAGTTTCTTTAGAATCTTTTTTGCCCTTTGAACCAGCATCAGATACTTTATCCCCAGAATTCAAATCTTTGGTCACTGTGGTATAGGGTCCAATAATGACAACATCGCCTTTCTTCAATCCAGAGAGTACTTCGATGTTTGTATCGTCTTGAATTCCAGTTTTTACAATTCTTATTTTGGCTTTATTACCTTGTTTTACAAATACGCATTCGTATTTTTTCTCATTTTTTGAGGCCACTTTTTTGTCATCAGCTTCGTCTTTCACTTCGTATTTCTTGGTTGCTGTAGTGTCTGATTTGATAACCACAGCACTAATAGGCACACCAACAACTTTTTCTTTTCTTTTGGTAATAATATCAACAGTTGCTGTCATTCCTGGTCTAAACGGAGAATAACTTGATGGTTTTCCTTCTAATAAATCTTGATACGATTCTTTTAAAATTCTAACTTTCACTTTAAAATTTGTTACTTGATCAGCTGTAATTGTCGTGCTAGCAGAATTGGAAATACTAGTTACAATTCCTCTAAATTCTTTTTTCAAATAAGCATCTACCTGAATTTTAGTGTTATCGCCAATACTAATTTTTACAATATCATTTTCGTTGACATCAACTTCTACTTCCATATTGTCAAGATTAGCCACTCGCAATAATTCTGTTCCAGTCATTTGCTGTGTTCCTAAAACTCTTTCACCTAGTTCAACACCAAGTGAGGAAATAGTACCATCAGCTGGCGAATAAATAGTGGTTCTTCCTAAGTTGTCTTTCGATTCTTTAACCGTTGCCGAGGCACTTTGCACATTATAATAAGCAGATTCTTTAGTGGCTTTGGCCACTTCAAAAGACGCAATGGCTTTGTCCCAATCTGATCTTGAAATAATACCTTTGTCAAATAATGTTTTGCTTCTATCGAAATTGGCTTTGGCTTCTCTAAATGAAGCATCGGCTTGACTTAATCCGGCTTTTGTTCCTGACAAATTAGAAACAGAACGATTCAATCCAGAAGTATAAAGCATAGGATTTATTTTTACTAAAAGTTGTCCTTTCTTTACTACCTGTCCTTCTTTGACTGGCAATTCAATGATTTCTCCTGACACTTCTGAAGATATTTTTACTTCTATTTCGGGTTGGATTTTCCCAGTGGCAGAAACGGTTTCAATAATAGTAATTTCATCGGCCTTTGCTATTTCTACTTGAATTACGCCATCATCGCCACCTATTATTCCATTCTTTTTTAGAACAATTACTACAATTACTACTACTACAATATTTGCAACTAACCAGTATATTTTCTTTTTTGACATGATTTATTGTTTTTGAATGATTGGGATTCCAAAATAAAGTTCTACTACTTTCATTTTAAAGATGTAATCGTATTTAGCTCGGATAACCTCTGATTGTGAATTGATGTATAAGGTTTGAGATTGATTAAAATCAAAAGCATTCATCATGCCAACTGTATACTTTTCTTTAGCATAATTGAAAGCTTCTTGTCGGGCTTCAAGAACGGTAATTGATGTTTCATAGGTTTTCAAAGCACCTTTGGCATCAGTTATGGCCTTGTAAACATTAGACTCTAAATCAAGTTTGGCTTGGTCAAAAGCATTTTTTGATTTTTCATAATTGATTTTGCTTCTATCAACATTTCCTTGGGCAGAAAAACCGTTGAAAATAGGAAAGCTAAGTTGTAATCCAAAATTATGCCCTTTGTTATTACTAAATTGATCAAAAAGCGGTAACGGCGAGGCTAGAATTGGGTCGCCGTTAGTATCAATACCAACAATTCTATCCGAATAACTGGCTCTTGTGCTGAAACTATAAAAGCCTGTCAAACTTGGTTGCAAAGCACCTCTTGCGATTTTTATGTCTCTTTGAGTCAAATCTAAATTTGCTTGGGCTATTTTTATTTCAACTCTTACTTCGTTAGCTTTTTGAACAATTGCTTCAGGAGTTTGCGCCATTACTGAACTTGGTTTAGCCTCCATATCTACATCGGCAATATCAAAATTTTGAAAATCTTCTAAAGCCAATAATTGGGCTAAACTTAATCTTGAAATCAGCAAACTGTTTTCTGCTACAACTACTTTTTGTTTGTCAGCTGCAAGTGTAGCTTTCATATCTAATAAATCTCCACGAGGAACAACACCTGCATCGACAAGTTCTTGTGAACGTATGAGTTGTTTTTCATCATTGGCTAATTGGGATTGTTGCACTTTGAGATTTTCTTTATTGAAAAGTATTTCTAAATAACCGTTTGTAACGTACAAAGAAATATCGTCTTGCATTTTTGTCAATTGATATTGAGATGCCAACTGTGACATTTTAGCTCTTCGCAATCGATTTTGATTTTGCAAGCCATTGTAGATCGCAACATTAGAACTTAATCTAGCCGAAGTAAATTGAGTAGTTTGATTTTCTAAAAGACCTGTAGTGATATTTTGATTTAAACCAATATTCCAGGAGTGGGAAGCATCTGCATTAAGACTAGGCAGGAAATTTCCGAGGGCTAATTTTTTATCGATAGCATTAGCTTTGACATCAAGCTCGGATTGTTTTATGGAAATATTGTTTTTTAACGCATATGCCACACATTCTTGAATAGTCCATTTCTTAACTTGCGCAGTAGTTGAAATTCCTAGCAATAAAGCAAAAACAAGAATACTTTTTGATATTGTTTTTTTCATAGTAAAATAGGTCATTCCATCTCAGATATTCTGGTAAACAAAGATATAATTTTAGTCTGTTATTAAATGAATATTGAACTACAATTTTAGACTTAACTTTTTTAATAATGTTACAATATTATTAGAATATTTACAATTACTTTTGCAAAAAAATTATTGCTCTTATGTCATCTATCAAACACATTTTTTCTTTATTATTTCTTGTTTTTCTTTTTAATGGATGTGCTACCACCCAAAAAATAGAAGCGCTAAAACCACTTCCTTCAAATGACACCCCTATGGTTTTTAAAACGAAAACTTCACTGGTCAATATGCCTTTGGAAATTAGTTTAAAAGAAATTGAAAATCAATTGAATAAAACATTGGCAGGAGAAATTTTCAACGATTCCAATTTGGAAGATGACAAAACCGAAATGAAGATTACCAAAACTGCTCCCATTAGATTAATCGAAAAAGAAGGGAAAATTCAAACTATTTTGCCTTTAAAAATTTGGTCCAAATTCAAATACGGCACAGACTTTATGGGATTGAATGATACTAGAGAAATCAATCTGAATGGCACTATTACGATGACTAGTGATGTCAAATTGTCTAACTGGAAACTAGCAACCACCTCAAAAATTGAAGATTTCAACTGGTCAGAAAGTCCATCAATTCTAGTTGCTGGAAAAAATGTTCCTATTACCTATATCATTAACCCAACGCTTTCTATTTTCAAATCAAAGATTGCTAAAAAAATAGATGAAGCGATTGAAAACTCCTGCGACTTCAAACCTTATGTACTTGCTGTATTGGAAAAAATGAGTGCCCCTTTTTTAACCAGCGAACAATACCAAACTTGGTTTAAACTTACACCTGTTGAAGTGTATGTTACCGATGCTCAAATTGCAAAAAGCAAAATCAATATGGACTTGGGTTTAAAATGTAGTATGCAAACCATAGTAGGTCAAAAACCAAAGACATCTTTCGACAAAACTACTATTCAATTTAAAGCAGTTACAAAAATTCCTGTTGCTCTGACCGCAAACGTTGCTGCTATTTCTACTTACGAAAGTGCTTCAAAAGTTATTTCTGCTAATTTCAAAGGGAAAGAATTTGCCTCTGGAAATAGAAAAATTGTGGTGCAAAATGTAGGTTTATGGCAACGTGATGGAAAGATAATCATTGCACTTGATATGACAGGGAGTATCAATGGCACCATCTATTTGGCTGGAATTCCAAATTATAATGTCGTAACAAAAGAAATTTATTTTGACCAAATGGATTATGTTTTGGACACGAAAGGCTTGTTGACTAGAACCGCTAATTGGTTATTGCAAGGTGTAATATTGAAAAAAATTCAGGAAAACTGCCGTTATTCTATCAAAGATAATTTGGAAGAAGGCAAAAAAAGTTTGTTGCCTTACTTGAATAACTATTCTCCAATGAAAGGCGTTTTTGTCAACGGGACTATTAATGATTTTGAATTTGAAAAAGTGGAGATAACCGATAAAGCCATAATAGCATTCATTACTACTAGCGGAAAAATGAATGTGAAAATTGACGGAATGGATTGAGTTCAGTATTCAGTATTCAGTTTATAGTGTTCCGTTCATACTGACTTCTTTTTATAATACATGCTGTAAATCACAAATCCGATAATGGCTACCAATATATAAGGAACTGCCATCAAGAACACAATACCATCGTTTACGGCTTCTGCTTTTGTCTTATTGCCTGAACTTTCCAAAGCAGCACGACACATAGCGCATTGTGAAAATGAGACAATAGGCATAAGGCAATAGGCAATAAGCAGAAGTTTAAAGCTTTTGGCTTTTGGCTTTTGGCTTTTGGCTTTAATTTGCATAATAAGGTGAAATCATTAAATATACTACAACACCTGTCACAGCAACATACAACCAAAGTGGAAATGTGATTTTGGCTAATTTTTTGTGCTTGTCAAAACGCTCTGCTAAAGCTCTAACATAAGTGAACAAGACTAAAGGAATTATCGTTATTGAAAGCGCAATATGTGTCAATAAAATAAACAAATATACTAGACGCATAGAACCCGCATTGGTTTTTTCTGTAGTATCCAAAAGGCCATCGTGATTAACATCCCCAAAAACGGTTGAATCTGCAGTCATGTGGTAAGCAACATACATTACCAAGAACACTAAAGAACAAGCTATTGCAGTAGTCATCATGCGTTTGTGAACTTTTCTATTACCATTTTTAATGGCAATTATACCCATGATTAATAACAAAGCTGTTACTCCGTTTATGGAAGCATAGATGGGCGGCAAAAACGACAAAGGCTCAACTTGGATGCCAAAATCTTTTAATTTCACCGAAAACAAAATAGCTACAGCAACTGGAATTACTATTGAAACTGCAATTATAGCACCTCTAAATTTATGCTCTAAAGTTGGATTTTCTTTATTCATTTAATAGTTTTTTAATGTCTTGTGTTATGGCTTTTACTCCTTTTTTATCTAACCCATCATAATATAAAATAGGATTTTCAAATTTATCTTTTCGGCATCTAATGGTTCCTTGTTTATCAATAAGTGCAAAAAGTCCTGAATGTTCAAATCCGGCTGAAATATTTTTATTTTCACCTACATAAAGATTAAATCCTTTGTTGGCTATACTATAAATATAATCTTTATCGCCAGTTAGTAAATGCCAATTGGACGACTTTACTCCTATTTTTTGAGCATGTTCTTGCAATACTTTTGAAGTATCGTATTCTGGATTAATAGAAATGGAAGCAATGCCAAAATTAGGATTACCAAAAAACTCATTCTGAATATCCAACATGTTTCTATTCATAATTGGACATATTGATGGGCAAGTTGAAAAGAAAAACTCTACCACATAAACTTTTCCTTTGTAAGTTTCATTGGATATTTTAGCATTATTCTGATCTGTCAATTCAAACTTGGGAGCGGGACCAATTTTTAGTAAACCCGTTTCTGGATTTTTATGATTAGAGACCGCATCAATTCTGTCACCTTGAACTACAGTGCCATTTTTAATTCTATTGATAATCCTAGGAATAAAAATTATTCCAAAAACCAGTATTATAAAAGATAATCCTATGTATGATTTGTTTTTCATTTACAATCTAAATTTGTCTGTAGGCATTATTTCTTTTTAACGCTAATCGGTACTCAGCCAAAATTATTTTTACATCATCTACCATATCGTTGTGTAATTCTGCTGCCGATGTGGTGTTGTATCCTTCTTTATATTCAGGTTCTCCTTGAACACTTTTGCCTTTTCTTCCTCTAAGATTTCTTTTTTTATCAATGATATAGACATTAGGTGTACCAAACTTAGAATCTAATTTACCTAGTAATTTTAAGCTGTTAAAATAAGATTGTATCTCATTATTTGACGCAAACACAAAATGATAGCCTGCAATATCCGATATTTTTCCTAAAGCTTTCATTAAGGTTTGTGCTTGTCCTTGTGTCCCTTCTGGTGCGATAATAACAAACTGAAAATCTTTAAACTCGTGGTACTTATTATATATTTTTTGATTGAGCGTAAAAAAATTGCCGCTATTCTCCATTAGATTTTCTCCGGCAAAACTAAGAATAGTTATTTTTTTGTTTAATGTCACTTTTTCTCCATTCAATGACTTCCATTGCTGATTTACCTCAGGAATAGTTTTCGTAATTGTTGGCAATGTGATAAAACCATTTACCCCAGAAGCAAAGAAAAGATAAGCCACTATTGGAAGAACGAATAAAACAAAAAGGACACTATTTTTTTTCATTTTGATACTGAAAATTGGATATACAAAAATAAAAAAAGGTACGCAAAGCGTACCCTTTTTTTTGGATTATTATAGTATTAAAAATTCCATTTGATGGTAGCATTTTTGAAAACCTCAAATACATAATCTGCTTCTACCAGCAATATGAAAAGTAAATATATCACAAGGAAAATAACCGTAGCGACTACTGCCCATCGTAAACTGCTTTTTTCACCTTCCATGTGCATGAAAGCCCAAACAATATAATAGGCTTTATACAATGTTAAAATGATAAAAACCCAGTTTAATAAATTCATCCTCAAGAAATTATTCATGAATAAGAATTCTGGTCTAACGATTCCTAAAAATACCTCAACTGTGGTTACTACTGACAATAAAGCAAAAACTAACCAGATTCTTTTTGTATTTGATACGTGTTCGTGTGCGTGTGACATAATGTAAACTTTCTAAAATTAAACTAAGTAGAAGAATGTAAATACGAATACCCAAACTAAATCGACAAAGTGCCAATAAAGACCGACTTTCTCAACCATTTCATAGGTTTTTCTTTTTTCGTATGTTCCTAAAACAACATTCAAGAAAATAATGAAGTTGATAATAACTCCCGAAAACACATGGAACCCGTGGAAACCAGTAATAAAGAAAAAGAAATCAGCAAATAATTTGCTACCGTATTCGTTGTGTTTCAGATTCGCCCCTTCAACCACCAAATGCCCATTACCCACCATAACTTCAGATTCAGCTCTGGTCAATATTTCTCTGCGTTTGTTATGATTTAAACCTGGTTGTAATTTTTTATTAGCTTGGTCTTCTTTAGTATCCCTGTAGATTTTTTCAGTTCTAACTAATAATTCAGGGTGCGCTTTGAAACCCGCTTGCACCTCAGCAACAGAATAGGTAGATAAAGTTTCTTCATCTTTCATAAACCATTTTCCTTTGCTTTTTGTAAGCTCTTCTCTTTGTCCTGGTAGGTGAATAGCAAAATCTTCTATTTTTACTCTTTCGCCTTCATTATTTACAAACTGAATGATACTTCCGCCTTTGGTTTCAACTGCACCATATTCCCCTTTGATGAAGTTTTTCCATTCCCAAGCTTGTGAGCCTACGAATATTAAACCACCAATAATAGTTAGGAACATATAAAAAGCCACTTTCTTTTGCTTCATTTGGTGTCCAGCATCAACAGCCAATACCATAGTTACCGAAGAGAAAATTAATATAAAGGTCATCAATGCCACATAGTACATTGGTGCTTCTACACCATGCATAAACGGAAAGTGCGTAAACACTTCATCGGCTATGGGCCAATTATCAATAAATTTAAATCTTGAAAAACCATATGCAGCAAGGAAACCAGAGAAAGTCAAAGCATCTGATACGATAAAAAACCACATCATTAATTTACCATAACTGGCACCCATTGGCTCGTTTCCGCCACCCCAAGTATTTTCAGTTTTATTAGCAGTTGTAACTGTCGCTCCCATAAAAGTTGTTAGTTAAAAAGTTCCCAAATTTAGATTTTTTTTCTTATTTAAAGAAATATAAAAATAAAAACAAACAAATCCATAAGAAATCAAGAAAGTGCCAATACATTGCACCTAACTCAATTCCAAGTGTTTGACTTGAATTGTGTTTTTGTTTAAAATGATTATAAATTATAATTAAAAGCGAAATTAATCCTCCAGCAAGATGCGCCAAGTGAAGAACCGCAATTACATATAAAAAAGTAGTAGCAATATTACTCTCTGGACCAGTGAAATAATAACCTGCTTCAACGATTTGTTGAAAGCCCTTGAATTGTAAAATTACAAATGAAATTCCTAGCCCTAAGGTCAATAAAAGCAAACTAGTAGTTGCTTTTCTATTGTCATTTTGAATGGCTTTTTTGGCCAAATGAAAGGTGACACTACATAAAATTATAGTAAGTGTACTAAAGTAAAAAGCGGTTGGCAATTGAAAATCTTTCACCCAATCTTCTCTTGATTTACTCACAACAAATGCACTTGTTATCCCTGCAAACATCATGGTCATGCTCATCATGGCAAACCACAAAAGTAATTTATACGAACGTGCCGTTTTTTCTTTATGTTCCTGAGCGGTCATCTGTGTTGTTGTCATAAATTATCTTAAAAATTTATCGGTGATATACACTATTTGTAACAAAGTAATATAGGAAACGCTTACAAGCATTAAGGTTCTTGCTGCTTTGGCTGTTCTTAATTGGTACAACTTTATCGCATAAAAAATCATCCAAAGTCCTAGCAAAAATACAATTCCTGCTGCAATTGGCGAAATAAATAATCTGCCTGTAAAACCTAACGAAGGTAACAAGGACGCCACCAATAACCAAATGGAGTACAAGATAGTTTGCAAAGCGGTTGACGTATCTTTTTTGCCTGTTGGCAACATATAGAAACCTGCCTTTTCATAATCTTCGTATAAAAACCAACCGATAGCCCAAAAATGGGGAAACTGCCAAAAGAATTGTATTAAGAAAAGCGTTCCTGCCTCAATACCAAAGTGGTTAGTTGCCGCAACCCAACCCAACATAAACGGAATAGCTCCTGGAAAAGCTCCGACAAAAACCGAAAGCGGAGTAACCGTTTTCAAAGGTGTGTAAATACTCGTATATAAAAAGATAGAAACCGCACCAAACATCGCCGATTTTGGATTGATTAAATACAATAAAATCAACCCGATAATGGTTAGCAAACTCGCCACAAACAAAGCATGATTAGGCGACATTCTGCCTGAAGCCACTGGACGGTTTTTGGTTCTATCCATCAACGCATCGAGGTCTTTTTCAATCACTTGGTTGAACGCATTGGAAGCGCCCACCATACAATAGCCGCCAACAGCAAGCATCAACAACGTAGTTACTTTTAAATCCTGAAAATCAACCACACCCAGAAGATAGCCCGCTATAGAGGAAAACACCACGCTAATAGCTAAACCCGCTTTGGTGATTTCTTTGAAATCAAACGCAATTTGTTTTAGAGAAAATGTTGCAGCAGTGGCACTCATTAGTTGTTTTTAAACTGGCGCAAAGGTACTTTATAGAAAACGATTTGACAAAAAAACAAATCATAAAATTTGCCAAAAAAGAAATGGATGAAATCTATATAAAAAGAATGTTTTTATTACCCTAATTTGTAGCCACTATGTTGCAAGTATGTTCTTAGTATGCTGAAACATGAACCGCCCTTTGCATAAAAATAATTGTTCTGACACATATTATAAACAAACTTTTTAATTGTTGAAAAAAGGCAGCAAGTTTAGCGTTGGCACCATATTAAAGCTAATGGTTAGAGTAATCATAAATTACCACAAGATGAATGCGCATTGGCGAGATGTACCAAAACACAAAAGCCACAAACGAATTTGTGGCTTAAAATAAATACTAACTAAACTATTGCAATATTATTTTCTTGGTATTCTTTAGACTGCCTTGAGCATCATAAATTTTAACAAAATAAATTCCTTGACCAGACCAAGTATTTAATGGCACCACATATTGTTGTGTATTCATAGGCTGATTAAACACTTCTTGACCAAGCATATTGGTTATTTTAATGTTCCACCCGCTTACATTAGCCAGAATGCCACAATCTATAGTGATTTGGTCATTGGCAGGATTTGGATAAATGGTAACCGTATTTTGATACGTTGGCGGATTAAAACTTAATAATCCGGTATTGATAACCAAGGATTGGCAACTTGTATCAGCAATATACAAATTAGTAATTTCTTGTTGCGTTAAAGCACGATTCCAAATACCAATATCATCTAGTTTTCCGTAAAACGATTGTTGCCAATTTCCTGAATTTCCTATAGTAATTGGCGTATTTGTATCTGGATTTGCTAAAGCATTATTATTTGTGGCTTTTAATACTCCATTTATGTATATTGACCAAATCCCGTTATCAAATTTACCTACTAAATGATACCAAGTATTAACTAATAAGGTTTCGGAAGAAAATGCACCGTTATACACTCCAGGTCCGGTACCTGAACCAAAGTTAGGTCCATAACCACCACCATAAGCAATTTGCCAATTAAATGTAGGGCTAAAATCAGCTCTCTTTCCTATAATATTTATAACATTAGAAAGATTACTAATATTACACCAAATTGAAATTGTGAAACTAGAAGTTGCTTGAAATCCAAATAAAGAGTTGTGAGGAATCGAAATAGTATTACTACTGTTTTGAAAATTATATGAAGAATTTACATTTCCAAATCTATCAGTTGTTAAACTAGCTCCATTATTAGTTCCATTATTTCCATTTCCACTTAGATCATTTGCATTTCCATTAAATGGATAGTAAGCTACCAAACCATTAGTTGGAACATAGGTTGGGACCTGGGCACATATTGAATTTAAGCAAATTAAAAATAAAATAGATAATTTTTTTTTCATTATTTTTATGTTTAAGATTTATTTTTCAAATTTAATGGCAAAAATTTATTGCTTAAAAAAAATCATTCCTAGAAATACATTGAAGTGTTTTTTAAATAATAATTTATTGATTTTAAGCAATTTAGCTAAAATAAAAAAAACGCCCTGGTGAGGACGTTTATTTTGGTAATTTAGAATTGTTTTTATTATTTTAAAGTAAAATACAACGGATTTAACTTGATTTCTTTAATTCGTTTGTCCACTTCATTCTTTTTTATTAATACTAAAGGATTTTCATTTTGGGCGACTATTGCATTTAGTTTGACCAATAAAGAGGAAAAAACCAAATCTCTTTTTTTAATTACATTAGTAAAATTATCCAGATTTTCTTTTTCAAATATTATGTTGAGTTGGTTTAGTTGTAAGTACGTATTATTGTTTTGAAACAAATAAATCAATATTTTTTCTTCCAATGGATCTAAATTGGAGATGATTTTGGATTTGTAAAATAATTTATTTTTAGACAGGTTAAACATAAAATGTTTTCCTTTTTTATGTATTATCCTTCTATAAATTAAATAGAATAAAATTAGAATAAACAAAATCCAAAATGAAGAAAGTAGGTATTCTTGCCAAGGCTTATAATATAATTTTTCAGTTTTAATAGGTTTTTTTAATAATTCCGACAAAGAGATGGTTTTCAGTTGTAATTGGCTAGATCCATTTAATGCTTGTAAATAAATTAAGGAATTGGAATTGTTATCAAAATAGGGTTTAATATTACAAATGATGCTTTTATTTTCAAAATAGCGTGTTTGATTGTTTTTAAAATCAATTTCTATAATTGACTCAATATTTTGCAGATATAACTTGTTGTTTGTTTGAAATGTATAGTAGTAATAAGGAAATTTAGAAATTGTTTTAAGAAGAGTTTCGTTATAATTCCCTAAACGAATCCATTGTAAAGTGGTAAAGTTAAAATACCAAAGGCTTGAATCTTTTTCGAAAGTGGGTATAGTCTTATTGCTCCAACCACCAAAAATATACAATCCGTCATTGTCGAAGTAATTTATATTTTCACTTCTTGCACTTGGCTCTTCATCGCCTTTAATATTAAATAGAAACCATTCCTTGGAGAGAAAATCAAATCGAGTTATAATATTCTTATCAGTGAACATTCCATAGCCCCCAAACAAACAAATTTGATTTTTATATATAAAAGTTGAAGCGCCGTATTGGTTTTGTTGTAAAAAAGAATTATCGACTCGAACAATAGAATCGTTGCGATACTCTAAAACTGGTCCACAGCCAATATGAACTAGAAATGTTTGTTTTTTAATTTTAAAACTATATCTATAATCATTTAGAGTACCAGGGTAATCAGTATGTTTTAAACGAGAAGGATTTTTAAGTTCTCCATTGTATACTAAAGAATCATTTACAATAGTGATGGGATTACCAGATTTTGCATCCTGAAAAAAACAAATGTTCTCTGTTTTAGGTATGGTTTGTGACGACACTAAAGAAACAGATAGTAATGCAAATAGTAATAAAATCTTATGAATCATGAGGATTTTTTATACAAATGTAATAGTATACCTCCTTTTTTAGTAAAATAAATTAATGGAATATGTATTCGGATGTATTTTTCCTTGAAAAATTAATCCAACAATACGAAGAAATCATCCAGCTTTACAAAGTATTCATTTTTGGCACTAAGTTGTGCAAGTGTTTCCTGGCTTTATGCTGCGTTAGGAAAATACTAAATTGTGTGAAAGACACACTTTTACATATTAATCAAAATAAAAAAACCTCAATTAAGAGGTCTTATTTATTATAAAATATTTATTATTAAAAGGTTATAAGTTCTTCGTATCTTTTTAAAACAGCGATGGCGTTTGATGTGTCTTCATCATTTAAGCCAATCATAGAACTTGTTTGAATTAGTTTTTCTTTTATATCGTTTGGTAATCCGTTTAATGACTTATCATCATCAATAATTACATATTGTTCTATATGTTTGTTATTATTTGCCCAATTTATTATTTCTTCTTTTCTGTTTAAAGATTTAACATTATCCTCTATTTTATCAATAGAGGCGTTAATGCCTCTTTTTTTAAAGATTTCTTTCCATTGAGTTAAATTGTATTTGGACTTATGGGAAGTAGTTAATACAATAGAGGCATTAGTCTCAGAAATAATCCTCTGAAGACCTGATACGGCTCTTGGACTAAAACTTGTAAAACCATCATCGAGTATCTCAACAGGTCTCCAAGAAGAAGCTTGAACCATTACGCCATCTATATCTAATAATATTAACATAGTACAAAGGTATTACATTTTTTTAAACAGCAATAAAAATATAACTATTTGTTAATCAGTCATATTTTAATTCAAATTTTTTAATTTTTGCTAGACTATCGTAATCTTTAGTTTCTAAACATATTTTATTCCAATGATAAGTTGGTTGGTTATGATTTTTACCTGCTTTACTAGTTTCAATTTCTATACCTAAAATACTTAAACAAATATATCTATGATGCCCATCGGAAATAATACCATCAGTGGTAACTTTTATTGGATCAAACCTGTGACCATTTTGAAGTCTTCTATGAATTCTTTGAATTATAGGAAAGCTTACATAACCTTGGCCAGGCATCAAATCAAAAGAAGTTTTAATTAAAAAACTCTGGACTTGTTCATATGTTATTTCCTGCATTTAGAATCATATTATTTAGGTTACAAAATTAGTAATAATATATATTTTAGTGAAACATTAATATTAAAAATGAATTTAACAAGCTTTACAAAGTATTCATTTTTGACACTACGTTGAGCAAATATCTCCTAGCTTTGCCTAGCGGGAGTTTATACCCAGATTCTTTTGAATAAAATACAATATTATAATTTTTAGAATCTTTCCTAATAATCAAAATACCAGTTGAAGACATCGCAACGCAAGCCAACGGAGAGCCAAGTGGTACTTTCTTTAATGGCCGTAGCTGTTTCGGTAGCTGGTGAAAAGTTTCTGTAGAGTAAGCTACCAAATAGTTTCATATTGGTAGCAGGATTTATCAAATAACCCGCTTGCAAATCAGCCATGAAAACATTGGTTTTGTTTCCTTGTCCAACGACCACCCCGGTTTCATAAGGTCGGCTTTCGTTATAACTTCTATAGATATCACTTCCGTAATTATAAGTATCTGTAGCATTGTTAAAATCTAATCCACGAGTTCCGATAATTAGTTTGGCATCGGCATAATATCTTCCGTTATGGTAACGAGCAATCGCGACTAGTTCTTTGAAATTGCCACCCCATTGGTGTCCTAAACTTTGGTTGTTATGACCATAGTTGGTAATGGCTTCGCTATGAGAATACACATAAGGACGTACTATATTATATTCGGCTTGAAGTAGTAAATTTTTTATGTTGAAAGCATTGAAATATTTGGCTCCCATTTGGAAACCAAATTTATTTTTCCAGCTTTTTTGTCCCGCTTTTACATCGCTTAACGAAAACTCGTCTAATAAAAACTGCCCATAAAAAGTGATTTGATTGTTCCATTTATACTTAGAAGTCAATCCTAACATGGCATTCCCGCTGCGGGCCGAAGATGCAAACTCTACTGAACGATAAAAAATGATTGGATTAACAAAACTCATATCAAAACCACGGTTGTTTTTATTGGTCCAAATCACCGACTCGAAGAGGCCAATATTCCAATGTTTGGTTACATTCAAACTCAAATAATGACTGGCGGCAAACTTTGTAGCATAGGTTCTATCCGCTGTAACTTCGGGGCGGACGTCTTTGAGCCAGGTATAAAGATTCGTGTATTTTATTTTCCAAAAAGTGGTGTTTATTTTTACATACGGATAGGGACTTGCTCCATCACTTAACAATAAAGAACGATAACCATCGCCCATAAAGTTGCGCCCATAGCCCAAGTTCAAGTTCAAAAATTGGCTTGGAGTATACGCTAAATTGGCTTCGGCTAAAGGAAAATCATAGGCATCAGATTTGAATACTTTGGCAATTCCCATTCCCGGAATAATGGCAGGATCACCGCCATCTGGCGCTAAAGTCTCTGCATAGCGATTAAAGTAATCAGCAAATCTTCCTTGGCTTTCATAAATAGTTGTAGTGAAGTTTAAATCCTTTCCTAAACCTCCGTTGAACTGTATTCCTCTGGTATTAACATAAGTATAATTTGAAATACTTGGGTCACTTTTGCCCAACTGCAAATCAAAAATTGGATTTAAAGTAAACCAATAATCTTCCCCTTGAATTTCGACTAGGTTTTCGTTCCAAATCTTTTTGCCCCACCAACCTTGTTTGGTTTTAAGTAATTTTTGATTTTCTTCTTTTAGGTTATAATATTTTGATACCTCAGCATAATTATAGGGTTTTGATGCGGTATGGTTATTGGCGCCCACTTGGTTCATTTCGTCATCAAATTGCGAATAATAGCTATGCGAAAAAGGAATATTCAAATGACTTCCGAGTTGAGGGTTGTCAAATTTTAGGTATTTGATGCTATCAATTTCTGACAAATACGTATCATTTGGTCTGAAAACATTTGATTTTTTTTCTGCTAATTCATCCGTTTGTTTTTGTGCTTCAAGTTGCGCAACGCTTTGTAATGGAATGGCTATTTTGAGGGTGTATTTGGCATACGTAGGTTGGCCATTATAAGTTGCTGGACTCACTTTTGGCAACTTTCCAAAAACTCTTTTGCTTTCTGCTATTAATGCTTCATCCACAGCGTCCACAAAGATTACTTTGAAAGTTCCGCCTTCGGTAACTTCAAAAAGAACGATGACATTGCCTTTGAAATTGTTTTGTGCCAAATTATCGGACATTTTGAAATTATGGAATACAAAATCCTGCACTTGATTGTAAAAACAAGTTTCCAATGCTTTAAATTCCATGCCTTCACAAGAAGGAAAAACCGGAAATCTTTCTGTTGTTTTTTGAGTTACTTGCGCAGCAGCAACAAGCGTAAATAAAAGTATTAAAGAGAGAATTGTTTTTTTCATTTTTTTGAAATTATACTATTAATAATTGCCAGTAGCGATTTCGCCATTTGCAATAGTTTTAGCTGAGGAAGTGCCTATTCTTTTCACGCCCAGGCGAATCATTTGAACAGCTTCGTCATAAGTTCTAACACCGCCAGCCGCTTTTACTGGCAATGGTGATGCGTTTTCGAGGATCATAATAATCGCAGGGATAGTCGCACCGTTGGGTTTATTGTTTTCGGTATTAAAAAATCCAGTGGAGGACTTTACAAAAACATTTGGATAACAATCTTCTTTGAAATTTGAGATAATTGTGTTTTTAATCAAAGCAGCAAAACGAATAATCTGTGCATCGTTTAAAGCGGCTACTTCTATAATCCATTTTGCCACTTTATGATGTTCAAAAGCCAATTGGGTACCCAAATAAATTTCTTTTTTGACCAGTTCTAACTCGCCTTTCTTGAAGGCTTCATAATTGCAAACAAAATCTATTTCATTTACATCTTCTTCTATGGCTTTTTGTGCTTCTTCGAGTTTTTCGCTAGTTGAATTTGTGCCTTCAGGAAAGGAAATCACAGTTCCAATCAATACTTTTGACTTAGCAGCAACAATCATCTCTCTGGCCATTTTCACCTTATCGGGTCTAATCATGATGAGTTTAAAACCTTCGTCAATAGCTTCTTTAACAAACTTTTTTACAACAGTAGTATTATCTTGTTCAGATAAACCGGCTTGTGCTGCCGTTTTTAAATAGGTAGAATCAAGATACTGTTTTAAATTCATGGCATAAAAGTAAAAAAAAATCCCGATTTATATCGGGACTTTTGATGTTATCTATTAAGGAGTATTAGTCTTGGATTTGATATTTTTAAATATCACCAATAGTAAAAATGCTACTGTTGCTCCGGTTAAATTAGCCAAAACATCAAAAATATCGGCATGTCTAGTTGTGGTAAATAGCTCCTGCATTAATTCAATTACAATTCCGTAGCACAGAGAAACAAAAACAAGAATTCCAATTTTCTTGAGTTCTAATTGGTGTTGATTCAACAAAATATAAAATCCCCAAAGCAAGGTAAAAACAAAATGAAAAGTAAAATGAACGTATTTATCGGCTGATGAAACACTTATTGATGGCAAATTATTGAGCTTGACTAAGCATAAAAAAGCAATTAAAGTAGTCCAAGCAATAGCTGAACAGAAAATTACATTTTTAAGCACCAATAAGTTGTTTGTAAGCATCACATGAAAGCAATTCGTCAACTTCAGCAGGATTAGCGATTTTCACTTTAATCATCCAACCTTTACTGTAAGGGTCTGAATTTACATTTTCAGGATTTGATTCTAAATCCTCATTAAATTCAATGATTTCTCCAGATAATGGTAAGAATAAATCAGATACGGTTTTCACAGCTTCTACAGTTCCAAAAACTTCATCTTTACTTAAGGTTTGGTCTAAGGTTTCCACTTCAACATAAACGATATCCCCCAATTCTTTTTGGGCAAAATCTGTAATTCCAACTGTGGCAACATCACCTTCAATAGAAACCCATTCGTGGTCTTTAGTATATTTTAAATTACTAGGTATATTCATTAGTTTGTTTGTTTTTAAATTTAACTTCGTTCTGTTCAGACACTTTGTCTTCTAGTCTTCAAAAGTATAATTTCTAAGCAGATTATTAAAATGATTTTTTGAAAACTTTATCTAGTTTCCAAAATTATAGCGCATTGTAAATCCTGCTCTAATATTCATTAATGGGAAAGAAGTAGAAATTACTGGTTTTGAGAATGAATGATCATAGAAGAAAATCGCCGTCAAATTTTTACTGAAAGAATAATCAGCGGTTAGTTTCGCAGACCAAATGTTTTGTCCTCCTCCTAATTGATTGTTATTATAATCTAAATAACGAACAATAGTTTTATTATTTCTATAAGAGAAATCTACTTTAACATTGATGTCACTTTTAATTATCCCTGTAGGATTATCTGCTAATGTTGAAGAGAATATTACATCTTTAAATCTATATCCTAAACCTATTATATATTCTTTGCCTTGAACTTCTGTCAATAGATTATTATCAAAACTCATAGACAAACTTCTATCTTTTTTAATCTCAGCTAAAATTTTGAATGAATTTTTCATCTCAAAATCTACTCTAACTAAGGGGTTGAATTGTTCTACTAAATTGATATTGGCAATAATTGTTTTATTATAGAAATTACCAAAACCACTATTGTCTTGTTGAACAACATTAAGGTCGTAATCAAGATTGGAACGGAATGAATTTATAGTATAAGAAGCTCTATAAGCATGTTGAATAGAGAAACGTTTGAAATTTTCTTTGAAGAAGTTATAACGCATCAATCCGCTATATTTTACTGTCCAGTTTGGTATCGGGAAATCACGAAAAGTGCCTAGAGAAACTCCATCAGCTGAACTTCCTGTATAAGCTGCAAGGAACGCAGGAATTAATACCGCTTGATTATTTTTACCAAAACCAATTGGATATCCCGCATTTGAATTATAAAAATTATATTTTGGATCATTTACATCGGTTGGAATTGGGTTTGTTACATCACCATATCTCGGAATATCCATTCCATAATACTGTTGCGCTAATCTATCAGCAACAGTCAATCGATTGTTTCTAAAATCATCAAAGGCAGCTGAACCATTTTCATCGCTTTTTCCAAACGATGTTTTGATTAATACGGTTGATATAGAAAAATTACCAAAACTATGAGGTGATTGTGGACTATAATTTCCTGATGAATCAACATTATATTGTTCAGAATAATTATTGGCCAAAGTTCTGTCTGCGCTTAAATCTATTTTGAAATCAGGGAATAAATCTACATTTGCCGTTAGGTTCAAAGTTTTTGTGGAAACTTGAGTGTAATTTTGATTGAAATCTTGATAAGATGTTAACCAACCTCTTTTAGCCGCTTCATAACGCACATCGTCTTGCAGACCAAATACAAATCCTAATGATGGTTTAGTAGAACCAAAGAAACCTAATCCTGGTAGGAATCCTGGAAGTACCGTTCCTTCATTTTGAGTATAGTTTACTTGCACATTTTTCACACTAGTCAAAACTCCTTTTAATCCATCTAGAAACACGTTTGTAGATTTAGCTGGTTGGGCTTTCACATTGGTTATCTTTTCTCCTGGTTTTGGCAATGGTGCAGGTTTTGCTGGTGGTGCAGCAGGTTTTTTACCTAACCCAATATATTTATAAAATGAATCCATGTTGAACGCAGTATTCAATCGATGAGAAGCTGCATTTTGAATTGTATTTCCTAAATCAGAAAACCCAGTAGCACTATTTGGGTCAGGAATAGAAGAGAACGCCAAAGAAGCGCGTTGCCAACTATAATCACCTGTATAAGAATAGGTAGATTTTACAAACGACAAGAATGGAATTTTGTTGATTGGTAAGTCATAATTCACTACAATTTGTTGGTTGTGTTGATTAGGTGTTCCAATATTCCAAAAATCTGTCCAAAGCGTATAGCTATTATCTGGAACGTTATTTTCATCTAAATAAGAGCGAACTATATTGTGAGAAGCAGCCGTATAATTTACTTTTAAAGATTTAGTAATGTTATAATTAAATCCGTATTGGTAATTGAATAAATAGTTTCTTCTGAATAATGGATCAAGTGGAATGCCCGCAACGTCAACCTGCCTGAACTGTTGTTTGTTATATTGACGAATAATATTTGAACTAAACGAAATACTTGCTGGAAGATAATTAAAATTGAAATCTTGTAGCATTTTCCAATACGAACTTTTCTTTAAAAATTTGCTTTTCTTAAAAGGTTCCACTGCTTTTGACTGAAATGCAAAAGTATAATCAACTGTGGCATTTACTTGCTGATCAAGGTAATTGTCAATTTCGTAATTATGTTTTTCTACTTGATTATAGGAATAAGAAAGTGTTATGTTTTCAGGATCATATACATGTTGTTTTTGATCTTGACCTCTTTCTTTTTTTACACCAATGAAGTTGATACTTTTTCTTTTTGTAAAATCAACAGCTCTATTTCGAATGTTACTTCTTTCGGCGGCATCTGTTGTATTGCTAATTAATTCTTGCAACCTAATGTCTTGATTAAACGGATCATATTCTGGCGTGAGTAATTCTTCTCCAACAGCATAATTAAATGGTAAATTTAATCCCCATTTCTTTGGCAATAGTTTTCCTAGACTAAGATTGGTAACAATGTTATATTGTTGCATGTCTTCTCTACTGCGTTCATTAGGCCCTTGTTCTAAAGCGCCGAAACCAATTGTGCTTTTTCTTCCTGTAGCAGACATGGTAACTAAATCGGCTAAGTTGGTGTCAATGTTCAAAACCGCTGCCATTCCACCTTTATTGTTCATATCGGCAATACGCAGTTCGTTAAACCAAACTTCTCCTCTAATTTTTTCTGTATGATTATTTTTGATACCTACCATAAGGGTTCTAACCAAACCAAAATTTGGATTTCCTTTAATTCCTAATCTCAGATTTACATCACCATCTCCATCAGGTTGCGTTACATCATCATCTGGATAATAAACTCCTTCTGGTAATGTTATTGGGTCAATTCCTAATGCCCTAACTTTCATTTTTGTTAAAAGCGACATGGCCAAATTAATTTCATTTTCAGCTGGCCAAATCATTTCAGGATCAGAAGTTCCTTCTGGAGTAACTTTTAAAGGAATTTCAACTTGATAATAGTTATTGGTAAAGTCATTTCCAAAACGAATAAATCCTACCATTTGATTGTTTTGTAGTGGCGTTGGATCTGATGGTGCTGGTAATGCCTCTGCATGCAAGAACATTTTCAATTTATTGAACTGACGCATATCAACATTTACATTCTTGAATACCGCTCTTGAATCCCCAACTTCCAATCCTTGCCCTGAAGCTCTTAAAGAAAGAGATTGCTCATTTTGATTAATAACTTGATTGTTTGCGTTGGTTTGCTCACGGACTACACCGGGAGGTAAAACATATGGGATTGGCAATCTGCTTGCATTTTCTTGAATATTTACTGATAAAACATCAAAATTTGTGTTGTCATCATCAGGATTAGCATCAGCTTGTTGGAAGGAATTTACATACCGTCTCCATTCACCGCGAACTAAATCTAAAGTTCCAAAACGGACAGTAATTGGCTCACTAAATCCTGTCATAAACATTCTCATAAAACGAATAGAACGGAAATCAGAGATACTTCCTATAGTGTTTGTGGGTTGTGACACTGGAATTTTAAATTGATACCAACGAGCTGTTGTTGAAGTTCCGTTTGGAAGATTTACTACGGTTTCTCTTTTATCTGTAATATAGTTTTGCCCAACTTGCATCAATGGAGATGTGCTTGGTTGCATTTCAATTTTATATTCATAATAGGCACTTGCCTCATTCATAGTGTTATCACGGTTGATATCTTCAACATCAGGCAAAGTCGTTGAACCTCTATTGGTATCTGAAACGCCCACGGGGGAATTTCCTTGAATACCATTATATTTTTTATAACGTTCAAATACACTTGAACCTGTTGCATTCAAAAAATATTGGTAGTTATCCGCAGCTGGGTCATCCAAAGCAGCATAATCGCCAATATTTGAAAGGTTTCTTTCCTCTGTATCATTGACACCATCATAACCAACATCTTGTGATTCTCTATTAGCACCATCAACATCAAAAGCATATATAAGTGATTGAGAGGATGGCACTTTACCCCAAGCTGTTGTACTTGTTAATGACTGTGAAGCACTATTAGAAGGTAAACCATTTTCATATTGCTTACGGCTGTCTTTTAATACATCCTCAGATATCTCTCCTAAGTTGAAATATAGTTGACCTGAATTATTTGTATTTGTTGGATTTCCTGCTGGATTTGTAGCATCTAAATATGGGTCTAAAACCCAAAACTGTATATATTCTACATTACTTTGTTCAAAATTGGTGGAGTTAATAGCGCGCATAATACCTCCAAAATTATCTTTTGGATTTACAAATCCCGATGAGCTTATCCCTTCGGGATTATAATTATAGGGTCCGCGCTCTTGAGGATAATAAGTTAAATCTAAAGTATTAATAACTGTTTGTTGCCCTATCGCTATGTCTAAATTTGGAAACAATTCATTACTATATACCCTTCTAGTGCTATTTAACGAAATTCCATCTTGTCCAATTTCTCCTGGAGTTTGCACATATATAGTTGGGTCAATACTATACCAGTTAAGTTTAGCTCTTTTGTAACCATAAAGCAAATTTAATGCTTGAGGCGAAAAATTAACTACGGAAGAAGAAGGAGGTACAAAATCATTATAACCAACTCCCGATTGCCATTTTGGCGTGGATGCTAAAGTCCAAGACAATGGTGAACGCATATCAATAGTAGTTTGAGAGCCTTCAAAGTCATCTATATAAACTGTCGATTCCCCTTGAAAACTATCATTTTTAGAAGCTTCTGGTTTTAAAAAAGCCATTTCGCCCCTCAATGAAAAATTAGAAACAACATCTGTATCAACATTTGGTAATTTATTTGCCAATCTTGTTAGAAATGGAACTTCTGTAGCATAGTTTACATTAAATCCGAAAATTGTATTATTGACTGACTCTTGACCATAGTTTGATTTACTAGTAAATGGTCTTTCGGTCATTTTTAATAATGTAGCTCCAACTAAGAATTTGTCAGAGAATTTATGTTCCACATTTACTCCCATAAATCTTCTAGTTTGTTGACCAAATGTAGAATTGTTTTCGACAGAAACTTGGATAGGAGTATTGGAAGCTTGAAGTGATGGGTCTAAGATTTGAACTCTACCTGCTTGATAATTTACACTATAATCAACCCCTTCTTGCAACACTCTTCCGCCGGCAGTTACTACCACTGAACCTCTTGGAACATTATAAGCATTCAAGGGTATTCCTTCACCGCCAGCTGATTTATATCTCCCTTTTAATTGAAATTTATTTTTATCAGCATCTTGTAACGCTCCAGCTTGAGTATTGGTATACATACTTCTGAAAACATATTTTTGTTGGTTTCCATTATAGGTGTTCACATCATTGTAATCTTCAGCGCCAAGTTTTAATTTGTCAAAGATAACTTTACCAAAAGGTTCTACTGAGGTAAATATAAGTCGACCGTTTTGTTGGTCAACCGTTAATCCTGGTAAAAAATCGAAAAAACCATCACCGCCATCTTGAGGGTCATTGTTGTAGTTTAACTTATCTACGTTGAATACTTTCAACAAAGGAGTTTCAGCAACTCTATTTTCTGGTAAAGGGTTAGAAGGAAATGGTGTTCCTGCAACAGGACTAATATAATTTATAGGCGAAGGATCTGTATATAAAATATTAAATCTAAAATCTTCTCTTTGCAATTGGTAAGCACCTGGAATTTGATAGATATTTTTCATCATCAAATTCCAAATTGGTTTTTGAACGTTTGTCAAAGTGCTCTTTAACATTTTCAAAATCAAACTTTGACTAGAAACAGTTTGTGGTGCTGTCCCGTTATCCTGAACTACAGTAGCATCAACTCCGTCTGTACCAAATTCTCCAACTTGATATACCTGATCTCCAATAGTATATTGATAGGCAACAGCCAATACTTCATCATTGGCTAATCTTTGTTGCAACGAAATGTATCCTAATTGTGGGTTCAAAATATATTCATTAGGCAATAATTTTCGAGCATTTTCAAGTTTAGAATAGTCTGTTCCTTCATCAACTGGATTGTTAAATCCTGCACTTGCCGTTACAACGTCTCTTACACTAGCATTTAATAATCCACCACCAGATGTGATTAAATCGGGATTATACTGGTTATTATTATTATCTGTTGGTGCATCTGTTGGTGAAACGAAAAAACTACCTGGAACAGGATTTATAGCAACTATTTGATTATCTGTAAAACCCCCTAATCTTGATTCTCCTAAATCTTGAATAGCAATAATATTTCTCAAGTTATTATTGGTAGTACTTACTCGATTTTGTTTATTGGTCACCCAAACTTCTATTCTAGTGATTTGAACTCTACTGTTGATGAAAGGATAATTTTTTAATGCAACATCATATTTATTTCTAAAATATTGAGACAAGAAAAAGTGTCTATCTGCATCATAATCTAACCCAAATATTTCAAAATCTTGAATAGTTCCTCCACCTTGTGCCGTAACTGATTTGGTTTGAGATTTTTGTTCAGAGAAAACACCTGTCACTGTAGTTTTACCAAATTGTAATTGAGCTTTTACCCCAAATAAACTTTGTGCTCCTCGAATCAAAGAATTTGTCAAAGGCATACTGACATTACCAAATTCAATTTTCTGAATAATATCATCCTCTGTTGGCGCATATTCTAATTTGATTAAATTTTGAAAGGAAAATGTTGACTGTGTATCATAATTAGCATTAACATTCAAACGTGTTCCCACTTTTCCGTTTAAACTCATGCTGATTCTTTGTTGGAAATCAAAGGTAGTTTGTGATCTATTTCTAGGAGACAATGCGGGATTATCTTGTTTTGTATAGCGAACCCCTAAATCCATTTCTACGGAACCGGTAGGTTTTACATCGATAGTATTTCCTCCAAAAATGGTTTCAAAAAAGCCTGAATTAACATAATACTTTGGTAATAAATCTTTCTTAGCTGCTTCGCTTCCCTCTTTTTTTCCATCAATAGCATCCGACTTTTTCTTGAAATAATCACGCATTGATTCGCGAAGAACTAATTGTTCGTATTCTTTTGGCGTTAAAATAATTGGATAATTAATATTAAATCCGTCTAAAGTGCTTGAATAAATATACCTATTAGTTACTGGATCGTATGTATATGCGTTTACAATGCTATTTGGGTTTTTTATTTCTACTCTTCCCGTTGAATAACCTGTACTATCTTTTTGAGTTTCATTTACCTGTGCAAAAACTGACATACTAATTAAAAAAACTATTCCGAAAAGGATTGTTTTAAAATTTGAAAATGAATTAGTAATGTATATTGTTTTCAAGAATTATAAATTTTTTAATGCCTGTTTAATTATAGTCTCAAGCGTAGCTTCTGGATTCTCTTTTATGATTTTATCAACTACTTTTTCAGCATTTTTTCTAACATAACCCAAAACCTCCAGTGCAGATAACGATTCTTCTCGATTAATATTGTGTTGAGAGATAGATATTTCATCTAAATCATAGATTTTTAATACTTTTTCTTTCAAATCTAATATAACTCTTTGGGCGGTTTTGCTTCCTATTCCTTTTATTCCTTGAATAGTAACTACGTCAGCGCTTGCAATGGCTTGAATAATTTGTTTTGGGTCTAAAGATGACAACATGGTTCTAGCAATACTAGCTCCAATTCCTGATACGGAGAGCAATAATTTAAACAATTCTCTTTCTGATTTTTCAACAAAACCAAAGAGTGAATGTGCATCTTCTTTTATTTGAAGATACGTAAATAATTTGACAAAATCTGAATTTGGCAATAAAGAAAAAGTATGAAGTGAAATATTAATATGATAACCAACACCATTGCAGTCAATTATGACTTCTGTTGGTGTTTTTTCAACTAATTTTCCTTGAATATGTGCTATCATTTTAATCGAAATATTATTTCAAATATAGTAAAATTCTTCTGTTGACAGAATCTCTTTGCTTTATCATGAAAACAGAACAAAACTATTTGGTTGTCGTCTTTTTTCGTTTTTCTTTTTCTTGAGCATCAACTACTGCAACAGCTACCATATTGACCATTTCTTCCACACTTGCCCCTAATTGGAAAATATGAACTGCTTTTTCCATCCCTAACATAATTGGTCCAACGGAATCAACTTTATAGAGTTCTTTTAGTAATTTATAATTAATGTTGGCGGCTTCAAGATTCGGAAAAATCAAGGTATTTACTTTTTTTCCTGCCAATTTTGAAAAAGGGAATTTATTTTTTAACATTTCTGCATTTAGAGCAAAATCGGTTTGTATTTCACCATCCACTATTAAATCTGGGTAATGTTTGTGCAAATAAGCCACTGCTTCTCTAACTTTTGTAGCACTTTCGTGAGAAGAAGATCCAAAATTAGAAAAGGAAACCATGGCAATCACTGGTTCCATCCCAAACATTCTAACGGTTTTGGCGGTCATTAAAGCAATTTTTGCTAATTCATCCGCCGTTGGATTAGGATTGATGGCAGTATCCGATAAAAACATTGGGCCACGATTGGGCATCATCATGTTAGTTGTAGCAATAAGAGTAATTCCTGGAGCTTTCCCTATCAATTGCATTAATGGTTTTACTGTGGATGGATAACTACGGGAATACCCTGAAACCATTGCATCTGCGTCGCCTTCATTGACCATCATAGCGGCAAAATAATTACGCTCCCGCATCCATTTTTGAGCATCTAGCAAAGAAATGCCTCTTCGTTGTCTCGACTTCCAATAAATATCTGCATATTTTAATCTGCGTTTGTCTTCTTCCTTTGTTTTTGGGTCAAAAATAGGTACTTCTGCATCAAAACCTAATTCTTCTTTGAGTTCCAAAATCAATTCTTTATTCCCTAAAAGTATGGGATGAGCAATACCTTCTTCGTAGGCAATTTGGGCAGCTTTCAATACATCTAAATGATCGGCTTCTGCAAAAACAACACGTTTTGGTTCAGTCTTAGCCCGATTGGTAAGCAAACGAACCATTTTGTTATCTGATCCTAATCGTTCTAATAATTCTTCTTCATATTTTTCCCAATCTGTAATTGGCTGTAAAGCCACACCCGAACTCATAGCTGCTCTTGCCACGGCTGGAGCAACAACTGCAATTAATCTTGGGTCAAATGGTTTAGGAATGATATACTCTTTTCCAAAATTCAAACGAGTTTCACCATAGGCAATATTGACTTGCTCGGGCACTGGTTCTTTAGCTAATGCTGCTAAGGCATGCACCGCTGCCATTTTCATTTCTTCATTAATTTTTGTGGCTCTTACATCTAGAGCACCTCGAAAAATATAAGGAAATCCGAGCACGTTATTCACCTGATTGGGATTATCTGAACGACCGGTTGCCATGATAATATCTTTTCTGGTAGCAATAGCCAAATCATAATCGATTTCAGGTATTGGATTTGCCATGGCAAAAACTATTGGAGTTTTAGCCATTCCTAAAAGCATTTCTGGAGACAAAATATTTCCAGCAGATAAACCAAGGAATACATCAGCGCCAACTAGTGCTTGGTGAAGTGTAGTCCCTTTTTTTCCGTGATTGTATTTCTTTTGTAAATCTGATAAATCTGTTCGGTCTGCAGAAAGCACACCCTCTTTATCAAACATAATTATATTTTCCGATTTTACTCCTAGTAAGATGTATAAATTAGCACAAGCCAATGCCGCAGAACCTGCTCCAGAAACTACAATTTTAACATCTGTTGTTTTTTTCTTTGCTATTTCAAGGGCATTCAATAGCGCTGCCGAAGAGATAATGGCTGTTCCGTGCTGATCATCGTGCATCACAGGAATATTTAATTCTTCCACCAAACGTCTTTCAATTTCAAATGACTCTGGTGCTTTGATGTCTTCCAAGTTTATACCTCCAAAAGTAGGAGCAATATTTTTAACCGTTTCAATAAAAGCATCTATATCTTTAGTTCCTATTTCTATATCAAAAACGTCTATGTCAGCAAATATTTTAAAGAGCAAAGCTTTTCCTTCCATAACTGGTTTAGATGCTTCTGGACCAATATCTCCAAGACCTAAAACGGCAGTACCATTAGTTATCACTGCTACTAAATTTCCTTTGGCTGTATATTTATATACGTTATTAATATCTTTGACAATTTCTAAACAAGGTTCTGCAACACCTGGTGAATAGGCTAAAGACAAATCTCTTTGGGTTGCATATTTTTTTGTTGGGACAACTTTTATTTTGCCAGGAGTAGGTTTGGCATGATATAAAAGCGCTTCTCTTCGTTTACTATACTTATTCATTATCTATTTCTTGAGACATACAAAGGTAAAAGACTGAGTGTAAAAAGAAAACTTTTAAGAGTTTCTTTTTAAAAAGAATCTACTTTAAAAATTTTATGTTTCTTTTCAATCCTTCTAATTGTGTTCTTTTTAAAGGAGAATTTGTAAATACTTTAGCAAAAGTCTCCTCGGTGATTTCTTCCCAGTCTTTTTTGTTATAAGAAAGCAATTCAGGATATGGGGTAAATAAAGGTTCGTTATGAGGTTTCGAAAATTTATTCCAAGGACAAACATCTTGGCAAACATCACATCCAAACATCCAGTCGTCTAGTTTCCCTTTCATCTCTTGAGGAATATTTTCTTTGAGTTCAATAGTGAAATAAGAAATGCATTTACTCCCATCTACTTGATAGGGTGCTACTATAGCTTGTGTTGGACAGGCATCAATACAAGCAGTACAAGACCCACAATGATCAGTTACTGAATGGTCATAGTCTAATTTTAAATCGATAATTAACTCCGCAATGAAATAAAAGGAACCTACTTGCTTTGTTAATAAATTACTGTTTTTACCAATCCAACCTAAACCACTTTTGGCAGCCCATGATTTTTCCATCACTGGAGCAAAATCAACAAAGGCACGTCCTGAGACATCACCTATTTCTCTTTTAATGCTTTTGAGTAGTTTAATTACTTTTTTTCGAATTGCATTATGATAGTCTTTGCCATAAGCATATTTTGAAATTTTATAACTATCTGTATTTTGTGTCTCTGATGGATAATAATTAAGTAATAAAGAAATAACACTTTTTGAATCTGGTACTAATAAAGTTGGGTCTAATCGTTTGTCAAAATGTTCTGCCATATACCCCATACTACCATGTTGATTTTGGTTCAACCATTTTTCTAAACGAGGGGCATCTTCTTCTAGAAATCCAGCTTTGGAAATGCCACAAGATAAAAAACCGAGGCGTTTTGCTTCGAATTTGATAAAAGCTGTTCGATGTTGGATGTTGGATGTTGGATGTATAATGTTTAATTTGTTTTTCATTTTAGCTTAGATTTAAATGCTAAAGTCATATTCATTAATTCATAACTACTATCATAATAAACATTAAACAGTTCAGTCGATAGGTAATTTCTATTCTTTGCTTTATACAAACAGGTAACAACTTCCGCAATGGATCGAATAGCATAATTCAAAAATCTTTTGTATTCAGCATTTGATTGTTCTATTGAACCTTCAGCAATATTTAAAGCAATTGAATCAGCCGCTCTTGTTATTTGTGATGAGAGATTATAAAGTTCTTTCTTGGGAAAAGCTTCTGCTAATAGGTTTATCTCTTCTCCGAAATTCATAGCTTTTTGCCAAATAATTAATTTCTCAAACTTAAAACTCATAATTTTTTCTTTATCATGAAAAAAAAACATCTAACACCTAACACCCATCATCCATTCTAAAACAACTCCCCTTGATTAAACCCTTTCACTCTAGCTAAATGCTTATACGCTTTCTCAGTTACTTCTCTTCCTCTTGGCGTTCTAATGATGAAACCTTCTTGGATTAAAAATGGTTCATAGACTTCTTCAATGGTTTCACCACTTTCTGAAACAGCCGTTGCCAATGTGGATAAACCAACTGGTCCACCTTTGAATTTATCAATAATAGTCACAAGAATTTTATTATCCATTTCGTCTAAGCCGTGAGCATCAACATGTAATGCCTTTAGTGAATAACGAGCGATTTCTATATCAATACTTCCATTACCTTTGATTTGAGCAAAGTCTCGAACACGTCGTAAGAGTGCGTTGGCTATCCTTGGTGTGCCTCGACTTCTTCCAGCAATTTCAATAGCGGCTTCCATCGTAATGGGCATTTTTAATATCATGGAACTTCGTTGCACTATCGTGGTTAAAAGCTCTGTATTGTAATATTGTAAACGACTTTGTATTCCGAAACGAGCACGCATTGGTGCTGTCAATAAACCTGAACGTGTTGTTGCGCCAACTAATGTAAATGGATTGAGATTGATTTGAACAGTTCTGGCATTTGGCCCTGATTCAATCATTATATCAATTTTGAAATCCTCCATTGCTGAATACAAATACTCTTCTACAACAGGACTTAAACGGTGGATTTCATCAATAAATAATACATCTCTATCTTCCAAATTGGTTAATAATCCGGCTAAATCTCCTGGTTTATCTAAAACAGGTCCAGAAGTAATTTTTATTCCAACACCGAGTTCATTTGCTAAAATATTTGCCAAAGTAGTTTTCCCTAATCCTGGTGGTCCATGAAAAAGTGTATGGTCTAATGCTTCATTTCTTTGATTTGCGGCTTCTACAAAAACTTTTAAATTATCAAGTACTTGTTCTTGTCCGGTAAAATCATCAAAAGTTAATGGTCTTAACTTTTTTTCTAGATCAAGTTCTTCGGGAGTAAAATTATCGTTAGTTGGATTTAAATTTTCGTTCATATTACAAATATATAATAAAGATGGATGCAAATAAAAATGCCTTTCGAAAGGAAAGGCATTTGCATATTATTTTTAAAGATTAGTGATGTAATTGTTCTTCACCTTTTTTCATGGGTACATTTTGAGGAACAAAATCATCGTCATGACCTGGTTTACTATAATCATAAGGCCATCTGTAAACCTCTGGAATTTCTCCTGGCCAGTTTCCATGAATGTGTTCAATAGGGGCTGTCCATTCTAAAGTATTTGATTTCCAAGGATTTTGAACTGTTCTTTTTCCGTAAAAAATACTAACAAAAAAGTTCCATAAGAAAACTAATTGGAACGCACCACCAACCAAAGCAAAAACGGTAATAATAACATTAACATTTTGCAAATCATCAAACAATGGGAAGTTGGTATTAGTATAATATCGTCTTGGTAAGCCTGCCATACCAATAAAATGCATTGGGAAGAATACTCCATAAGCACATACAGCAGTTACCCAAAAGTGAATATATCCTAAATTTTTATTCATCATTCTTCCAAACATTTTTGGGAACCAATGATAAATTCCTGCAAACATTCCGTAAAGAGCAGAAATACCCATTACTAAGTGGAAGTGAGCTACCACAAAATATGTATCGTGAACATTAATATCTAAAGTACTATCCCCTAAAATAATACCTGTTAAACCACCCGTTATAAAAGTTGAAACTAATCCAATAGAGAAAAGCATCGCAGGATTTAACTGCAAGTTTCCTTTCCATAGCGTAGTGATATAGTTAAATGCTTTTACCGCTGATGGAATTGCAATTAATAAGGTTGTAAATGTAAATACTGAACCTAAAAATGGGTTCATTCCTGAAATAAACATGTGGTGCCCCCAAACGATAGTTGACAAGAATGCAATAGCAATAATTGACATAATCATAGCTCTATAACCAAAGATTGGTTTACGAGAGTTAGTCGCTATAACTTCTGAAGTGATTCCCAATGCCGGTAATAAGATAATATAAACTTCTGGATGACCCAGGAACCAGAATAAATGCTCAAACAATACTGGTGAACCACCTTGATAATGTAGAACTTCTCCAGCAATATAGATATCTGATAAGAAGAAAGAAGTTCCAAAACTTCTATCCATAATTAACATCAAAGCAGCAGAAAGTAATACTGGAAATGAAATCACACCTATAATTGCAGTGATGAAGAAAGCCCAGATAGTCAATGGTAATCTAGTCATTGACATTCCTTTTGTTCTTAAGTTGATAACCGTTACTATATAGTTCAATGAACCTAATAGAGAAGCGGCTATGAATATTGCCATAGAAACTAACCATAAAGTCATTCCTGTTCCTGATCCTGATATTGCTTGGGGTAAGGCACTTAATGGTGGATAAATTGTCCAACCGGCATTTGCTGGTCCTGATTCTACAAAAAGAGAAGAAACCATAATAACACTTGACAAGAAAAATAGCCAATAAGAAATCATATTTAATAATCCCGAAGCCATATCTCTAGCACCACATTGTAATGGAATTAGAAGGTTACTGAAAGTGCCACTCAAAGCCGCTGTTAATACAAAGAAAACCATGATAGTTCCATGAATTGTAATCAAGGAAAGATAAGTTTCATTTGACATAACTCCACCAGGAGCCATTTTTTCGCCTAAGAAAAAACTAAATACTTTGAATGACTGTTCAGGCCATGCTAATTGCATTCGAAATAGCATAGACATTCCAACACCAATTACACCCATAACGATACCAGTAATTAAATACTGTTTTGCAATCATTTTGTGATCTATACTAAAAATATATTTAGTAATGAATGTGTCTTTGTGGTGGTGTTCGTGTTCGTCGTGACCGTGATTATGGTCTAGAGCTTCTGCTGACATATTAGATAAACTTTAAATTTTATAAATTATTTCATTTCTGCTTGTGCAACAACTGTTGTGTCCTTGCCTTTTGTAGCACTTGTGTCTTTAGATTGAGATGCCGTTTCTGTTGATTTTGCTTCGGCAGCAGCATTTTTCACTGCCAAAACAATCGTTTTAGCAGCATTTTCTTTTAACCATAGTTTATAATCTTCTGGAGTATCTACTACTATTTTCAT
>Ga0114958_10000428_pt1 | contig 35829 bp, 29 predicted proteins | sample C_130208_EF_Meta_FD_89577 | JGI IMG/M metagenome (GOLD analysis project Ga0114958, IMG submission 89577) | Freshwater microbial communities from Lake Croche, Canada to study carbon cycling - C_130208_EF_MetaG | ecosystem: Environmental > Aquatic > Freshwater > Lake | place: Lake Croche, Canada... | reverse complement strand
GTGGGATATTTGCGCACATATGAAAGGGGGGGGGGCGGGGTCTGGGCCAGAAAGCGGCTTTTCAAGGGTGGGGGCGCGTGGTAATGGCCGCGGCTGTGAAGCGGCGGGTTTTTGAGCGCCGCGTGTCAAGTCATCAGGAGACCCACATGGCCAGCGAACGCACCCTTTCCATCATCAAACCCGATGCCACCAAGCGCAATTTGACCGGCAAGATCGTTGCCAAATTCGAAGATGCGGGCCTGCGGGTTGTGGCATCCAAGCGCATCCATCTGTCGGCCGCGACCGCTGGCGAGTTTTACGCCGAGCATAAAGAGCGCGGCTTTTATGGCGAACTGGTCGCCTATATGGCATCAGAGCCGGTTGTGGTTCAGGTGCTGGAAGGCGAAGGCGCCATTGCCAAGAACCGCGAAGTGATGGGCGCGACCGATCCGGCAGCGGCTGCGGCTGGGACGATCCGCGCGGAATTTGCGCTGTCCAAGGGCGAGAATTCGGTGCACGGGTCGGATTCGTCGGCTGCGGCTGCGCGTGAGATTGCCTTCTTTTTCTCGGGCTTGGAACTGGTCGGCTGATCAGCCTGTCTTGGGAAAGTGGCCCGCAGCCTGGAACGGCTGCGGGTTGTTCAAGGGCGGGGCGGCTTAGGGGCCGCGATCACGCCAAAGAAATTCAAAGCCGCCTCGCGCGCGGTGTGGCCTGAAGCGGCAACTTGCGCCTTCATCGCATCGAACCGCACCCGAAGCGCCTTTTTCTCATCGCCTTTGCAGTCGTTCCACGGGCGGTCTTGCAGGGCCATGACCAGAACATAATATCCGATGAAATGCGCAGGCAAGCCAGCCTGAAGCCACGCCAGATAGGCCGCATCTGCGCCCATCGTGCGAAGCTCCTCGGCGGTTGTGATGCCGGCCTTGGCAAATTGTGTCTCGGTGGCGGGGCCAAGGTTTCGAATCGTCGAGATGGCGGACATGGGGCCTCTGGTTGCGCACGTTGCGCGTGCCTTTTAGCGCAAAAGCGGGGTTTGGCCCAGATTTGCGCGCGCCTGTTTGGCCGGGCTTGGTCAGGCTGTGGTTGTAAACTTCTTGGTCTTCTGTATGATTTCGGCTGTGGGCCTAAACGCACGCGAAGGGCGGTGCCGGGTCTGCCTTGATGGTCAATTCGTCTATGAATTTTATAAATGAAATAGGAATAAAATGAAGGTCTATCAAAAAATGTTTGCGGTAACAAAAAAAGCGCTGCGAAAGGCTGTATTAGACCCTTTGGCAGCGCCGCGCGCCTTGACGATGCCGATGGGCAAGGTAGGGTCGAAGTCTGACCCAGCCCAACCGGTGGACGTAATAGTGAACGATCTAAGCCTTTCTCCCGACAGCTTGCGGGGTGATGTTTTGCGGCATTTGACCTCGACCTTGGGCAAGGATGTGCCCAATGCGTCGATTTTTGATTGGCGGATGGCTTTGTCTTTTGCGATCCGCGAGCGAATCGTAGCACCTTGGTTCGCCTCGACCCGCAGAACCTGGGGCGAAGATCGCAAGCGGGTTTACTATCTGTCGATGGAATTTCTGATCGGGCGTTTGCTCGAAGACGCCTGTGTGAACCTTGGCCTGCGCGAGATGGCGATTGAGGTGATGGACGGATTTGGCCAAGATTTTCGCGCCCTTGTCGAGGATGAGCCTGACGCCGCCCTTGGCAATGGCGGTTTGGGCCGTTTGGCGGCGTGTTTTATGGAATCGATGGCAACGGTGGGTTGCCCGGCCTATGGCTACGGGATTCGCTACGAGCATGGTCTGTTTCGGCAAAGCTTTGTCGGCGGCGAACAGCGCGAACAGCCCGATGATTGGCTGATCCACCGCAATCCTTGGGAGTTTGATCGCCCCGAAAGCGCCTATACCATCCCGTTCAAGGGCAATGTCGAAACCCGCGACGGGCGCGAGGTTTGGGTGCCGGGGGAGACGGTCTTTGCCTCGGCCTATGACACGCCGGTGGTGGGGTGGGGCGGCAAATGGGCCAATACGCTGCGGTTGTGGTCGGCCCTGCCCACCAAGCAATTCGATCTGGACCGGTTCAATCGCGGCGATTTTACCGCCGCCGCCGAACCAGAGGCCCTGGCGCGCACGCTGTCGCGGGTGCTTTACCCCGATGATACGACCTATCAGGGCAAGGAATTGCGCCTGAAACAGGAATTCTTTTTAACCTCTGCTGCGCTGCAAGATATTTTGCGGCGCTATTTGGCCAATCATTCCGACCTGAAAGCTTTGCCGAATTACGCGGCGATCCAGATGAATGACACCCATCCCGCGATTGCCGGGCCGGAATTGGTGCGTTTGTTGGTGGATACGCATCATTTAGACTTCGAAGACGCCGTGGGCATTGCGCAAAACTGTCTGGGCTATACCAACCACACGCTTTTACCCGAAGCGCTGGAACGCTGGGCCACCTTCACCTTCGGCAATGTGCTGCCGCGCCATATGCAGATTGTCGAGCGGATTGACGCTTGGCATCGCAATGCCAATCCGTCACGGCCGCATTATGTGGGCATCGTCAAACACCACGAAGTGCGCATGGGCGAATTGGCGTTTATCATGGCGCACAAGGTCAATGGCGTCTCGGGCCTGCATTCGGATTTGATTAAATCATCGCTTTTCCCCGAGCTGAATGCTTTGCATCCAGACCGGATTATCAATGAAACCAATGGTGTGACGCCGCGCCGTTGGTTGAAGATGTGCAACCAGCCCTTGTCTGGCCTGATTACCCAGACAATCGGGGAAGGTTGGGAAAGTGATTTGGACCGTTTGAAAGATTTGGAACCGGCCATTGAAACCGCAGCCTTTCGCGCCGATTTTCATGCCGCCAAGCGCGCCAATAAAGTGGCATTGGCAAGCTGGATCAAAACGCAGTGCGGTATCACCGTCAGTCCGGATGCGCTGTTTGATGTGCAGATCAAGCGGATCCACGAATATAAGCGGCAGCTTTTGAACGTGCTGCAAACAGTCGCCCATTGGAACCGTCTGCGCGACAATCCGGGTGGCAATCATATTCCGCGGGTGAAGATCTTTGGTGGTAAATCGGCACCGGGCTATGCGGTGGCCAAAGAAATCATCCATTTTATCAATGACGTCGCCGCCACAATCAATGCCGACCCTGTCACGGGTGATTTGCTGAAAGTGGTCTTTGCGCCCAATTACAACGTGTCTATGGCCGAGCATCTGGTGCCGGGCGCGGATCTGTCCGAGCAAATCTCGACCGCGGGCAAAGAGGCGTCGGGCACGGGCAATATGAAATTCATGATCAACGGCGCGCCGACGATTGGCACGCTGGATGGGGCTAATGTCGAAATTCTGCAAGAAGTCGGGGCCGAGAACTTCTTTTTGTTCGGCATGACAACCGAACAGGCCAATGCCCGCCGCGAAAACCCGGACCACGCCCGCAACGCCATTGAGGCCAGTCCCGCCCTGCAAGTAGTTTTGCAGCAAATCTCGGAAGGTGTCTTTTCGCCGGGCCATAACGATCGCTATAATGGTTTGGTTGACCGGATGTGGCACCACGATTATTTCCTCGTGGCATCTGATTTTGATGCCTATGATGCCGCTCAGTTAGAGGTTGACAAAGCCTTCGCCAACCGCAACCGCTGGACTAAAATGGCCGCGTTAAATACCGCGCGGTCCGGATTCTTTTCGTCGGATCGCACGATCCGAAACTACATGCGCGATATATGGTCGATCCCTTCGGCTCTATAAACGCGGGTGCCTTTTAAAGGACGGTAAATGACGCAGGTTCTTCTTGATCCAGGGGCCGCCTTGGCCATAATTGAAGGGCGTCATGGGGCGCCCTTTGACGTTTTGGGGCCCCACCTGAACGGCAAAGACTGGATCGTGACGGTTTATATGCCGGGCGCTAAAAAGATGCAGCTTTTGGTGGGGGCTAAAACCGCAACCCCGCTAGAGGCAGTCGCAGTGCCGGGGTTTGACGGGTTTTTTCAAGCTTTATTGCCGAAACTGGTGCCTTACCGTCTGCGCGCCACCTCTGATTTGACCGAATGGGAATTTGAAGACGCCTATCGGTTTGGTCCGGTTTTGGGCGAGATCGACGAATATTTGTTGGGCGAAGGCACGCATCAGCGCCTATGGAAAGTGCTCGGCGCGCATCTTATAACGCATGAGGGGGCGGCCGGTGTGCATTTCGCGGTCTGGGCGCCGCATGCGCAACGTGTTTCGGTCGTGGGGGATTTTAATCTTTGGGACGGCCGTCGCCACCCAATGCGCCTGCGCGGTGCCACCGGCATATGGGAGATTTTCGTGCCTGCCCTGAAAGAGGGCATGAGTTATAAATACGAAATACGCTTGCACAACAGCGTGATATTGCCGCTAAAAGCCGATCCGGTGGGCTTTGGGTCAGAACATCCGCCCGCCAATGCCAGTGTCGTGCGTGATATCTCGCCGCGCAATTGGACGGATGACGCATGGATGCAAACTCGGCAGGCCAAGCAAACTCTTGAATCGCCTATTTCGATTTATGAGGTGCATTTGGGGTCTTGGAAGCGCGCGCCGGGTAATCGGATGCTGTCTTATCTGGAATTGGCCGAACAATTGGTTGATTATGCAGCAGACATGGGTTTCACCCATATCGAGGTGTTGCCGGTTTCGGAATATCCTTTTGATGGATCATGGGGCTATCAACCGGTGGGCCTTTTTGCCCCGACCATCCGCCACGGCACGCCGGAAGAATTTCGCGCCTTGGTGGAAGCGGCACATCTTAAAGGCATTGGTATTTTAATTGATTGGGTCCCGGGCCATTTCCCGACCGATGCTCATGGCTTGGGCCATTTCGATGGCACGGCCCTGTACGAACACGAAGACCCGCGCCAAGGTTTCCATCCCGATTGGAACACGCTTATTTACAATTATGGCCGGATTGAGGTGTCGAATTACCTGATCTCGAACGCATTGTATTGGCTGGAAGAATACCACATTGACGGGATGCGCGTTGACGCTGTCGCATCCATGCTTTACCGCGATTTTAGCCGTGAGGCGGGCCAGTGGATTCCCAACAAAGATGGCGGACGCGAGAATTACGAGGTGATTGCCGCTCTGCAACGCACCAATACGATTTGCTACGGGCAAGTGCCGGGGATTATGACGGTGGCCGAAGAATCCTCGACCTTTCCGGGGGTAACGCGCCCTGTTGACAGCGGCGGCTTGGGCTTTGGGTTTAAGTGGAACATGGGGTGGATGAACGACACCCTCGCTTATATGAAAAAAGACCCGTTGTTTCGCAAATACAACCATAATTTGATGACATTTGCCTCGTCTTATGCCTGGTCAGAGAACTTTGTTTTGCCGATCAGCCATGACGAGGTGGTGCATGGCAAAGGCTCTATGCTGGGCAAAATGCCGGGCAATGCGGAAGAGAAATTCGCCAATCTTCGCGCATTTTACGGCTTTATGTGGGGTCATCCGGGTAAAAAACTGTTGTTTATGGGCCAGGAATTCGCCCAAGGCGCGGAATGGAACCACAATCAAAGTCTGGATTGGCACCAGCTTGAACTGCCCGCCCATGCCGGTGTGCAAACCTTGATCCGCGATTTGAACCGTGTTTTGCGCGAAAACGCTGTGCTTTATGTGAATGATTCGCGCTACGAAGGCTTTGAGTGGATCGACGCCGACGATGCGGAAGGGTCAACTTATGCATGGTTGCGCAAAGGAAAACTCGGTGATCCGATGATTGCCGTGGTGTGCAATATGACGCCGGTGGAGCGGCGGATGCGTTTGGGCCTGCCTGCCACGGGAAGCTGGACCGAGATTTTGAACACAGATTCCGCGATTTACGGCGGGGGGAATCGGGGCAATATGGGACTGCTCAATGTCGAGCCTGTGGCATGGAACCGTATGGCGCAATCGGCCATGGTCACTTTGCCACCCCTGAGCGCGGTCTATTTCCGGCACGACTGAAAAAAGGCGGCGAAGACCGCATATCTTGGGAGGATGACATGCATATTAAATCCAACGCGCGGCTTTCGGCCCAATCCATGGCGTTTGTTTTGGCCGGCGGGCGCGGGTCACGGCTGAAGGAACTTACGAACAGTCGTGCTAAGCCGGCCGTGTATTTCGGCGGCAAAACGCGGATTATCGACTTTGCCCTGTCGAACGCGCTGAATTCGGGTATTCGCAAAATGGCGATTGCCACGCAATACAAAGCGCATTCTCTGATCCGCCATATGCAGCGCGGGTGGGGGTTTTTGCGGGCCGAGCGCAATGAATATCTGGATATCCTGCCCGCATCGCAGCGCATGGATGAAACCAATTGGTACCGTGGCACTGCCGATGCTGTGGCGCAGAATATCGACATCATTGACAGCTATGGCATCAAATATGTGGTCGTTCTGGCCGGTGACCATATTTACAAGATGGACTACGAAATCATGCTGCAACAGCATGCCGCAACCGGTGCCGACGTGACGATTGGCTGTCTGACCGTGCCAAAGGCCGAGGCCACCGCTTTTGGCGTGATGCATGTCGATGCCAATCTGCGGATTACGTCGTTTTTGGAAAAGCCCAAAGACCCGCCGACCATACCGGGTGATCCGGCCAATTCTTTGGCTTCGATGGGGATTTATGTCTTCGACTGGGCGTTTTTACGTGATCTTTTGACCCGCGATATGGAAGACCCCAACAGCCAGCATGATTTTGGCATGGATCTTATTCCGTCCATCGTGGCCGGTGGCAAAGCCATGGCGCATAAGTTTTCTGACAGTTGCGTCACCTCTGGCCGCGAAACGGAGCCCTATTGGCGCGATGTCGGCACGATTGACGCCTTTTGGCAGGCCAATATCGACCTGACCGCCTTTGAACCCAAGCTGGATATCTATGACAACGCTTGGCCGATTTGGACCTATGCTGAAATCGTTCCCCCCGCACGGTTCATACATGACGAAGATGGCCGGCGCGGTACGGCTATTTCCTCCTTGGTGTCGGGCGATTGCATCGTGTCGGGGTCAGAGGTGCGCAATTCTTTGCTGTTCACCGGCGTGCGCACGCATAGTTTTTCCAGCCTCGATTATTCTGTGGTCTTGCCCTATGTCACCGTCAATCGTCACGCCAGCTTAAAGAATTGCGTGATAGACCGTGGAGTGGTGATCCCCGAGGGCTTGGTGGTGGGGGCTGATCCAGACGAAGATGCCAAATGGTTCCGCCGCAGCGAAGGCGGGATCGTTTTGATCACGCAAGATATGTTGAACGCTCGGGCCGCCAAACTTGGCTAGGCGAAGTCCGCCCCGCTTGGGGACCATGACACAGGAGACGACGCGGTGCAGATCAAAGGCAGGGTTCTCTCGGTTGCTTCGGAATGCGTGCCTTTCATCAAAACTGGCGGTTTGGCCGATGTGGTGGGGGCCTTGCCCGCCGCTTTGGCCCCCTTTGGCTGGGATATGCGGGTGATGCTGCCCGGCTACCGCAGCCTTCGCCAGCGCGCCGCCGGTTGGGCCGAGGTTTGGTATGAGGGTGATCTTTGGGGCGGTGAGGGGCGGGTTTTATCCGGCCATCTGGACGGGATTGACCTGTTCATCTTGGATGCGCCGCATCTTTATGACCGCGACGGTGGGCCTTATGGCGCGCATTCGGGGTCTTGGGGCGATTGGTGGGACAATCCGCAGCGCTTTGCCGCTTTGTCTTGGGTGGCCGCCAAAATCGCGCGCTTTGGGGCGGGCGATGGGTGGAAGCCCGATGTAATGCATTGCCACGACTGGCACGCAGGCTTTGCACCGGCCTATCTGCAATATGGCGGGCGGGGCGGGGTGGGAACGGTGATGACGATCCACAACATCTCGTTCCAAGGCTGGGCGGGGGCGGGCCAGTTGGACGATCTGCGCCTGCCGCGCGATCAGTTTTACCCGGACGCTTTGGAATATTACGGCAACCTGTCCAGCCTGAAGGCCGGGCTTGTCACCTGCGATCGGATCACGGCGGTTTCGCCCAGCTATGCCTCTGATCTGGTGCGGCAAGAGGCGGGGTTGGGGCTGGAAGGGGTGATTCGTGCCCGCGCCTCGGTTGTGTCGGGCATCTTGAACGGGGTGGATACACAGCTTTGGTCGCCTCAGACCGAACCTGTGCCCTATTCCGCTGCCGATATGACCGGCAAGGCGATCAACCGCGCCAACCTCTGCGCCGAGTTTAACGTCGATGTGCCCGGTCCCTTGGCCATTGTTGTCAGCCGCTTGACCGACCAGAAGGGCATCGACCTTTTGCCGCAGGTGATCCCGGAGTTTATCGCCAATGGCGGCGGGTTGATCGTTCTGGGGTCGGGGGATTCGGTCTTGGAACGCCAGATGCATGATCTGGCGTGGAACTTTCCCGGACGGGTTGGCCTGCGGATCGGCTATGACGAGGGCATGAGCCATCGTTTGTTTGCCGGGGCCGATGCGGTGCTGGTGCCCTCGCGGTTTGAACCTTGCGGGCTGACGCAGATGTACGGGCTGCGCTATGGCACGCTGCCAGTGGTCTCGGCTGTGGGGGGCTTGGCTGATACCGTGATCACGGCCAATCCGGCGGCCTTGTCGGCGGGCGTGGCCACGGGCATCACCTTTCATCCGACGGATGTGCCGGCCTTTTCCATCGCTTTGCGCCAATTGACGGCCCTTTACGCCGACAAGCCGATGTGGGCCAAGGTGCAGCAAAGGGCCATGGCGCAAGATGTCAGCTGGACAGCCTCTGCCGCGAAATATGTGGCCTTGTACGAAGGCATTCGGGGGTGACTTTGCGGCTCGGTGCTTTGGCGGCGCTGTCGGTTGCGGCCGGCAGGCCCTATCCGATGGGGGCCACGGTTACCGGCGACGGGGTGAACTTTGCCGTTTTCTCAGCCCATGCGCAGGCGGTTGACCTGTGTCTGTTCAGCCCTGACGGTATCCGCGAAACCGCCCGCATTGCCTTGCCAGAGCGCGATGGTGACATCTGGCACGGCTATGTGGCAGGGCTTAAGGCGGGCCAGCTTTACGGCTTTCGGGTGCATGGCCCCTATCAGCCTGCCCTTGGCCAGCGGTTTAACCCCAACAAATTGCTGATCGATCCCTATGCCAAGGCATGGTCCGGCCGCCTGATCTGGGCGGATGAGGTGCTGGGCTATCAGGCCTACTCCGTTGACGGCGACCTGTCCTTTGATCCCCGCGACAGCGCCTTTGCCGTGCCCAAATCGGTGGTGGTGGAGGAAAGCCATTTGCCCGCCATGCCCACCGGCCCGCGCAGACCGCTGTCAGATTCGGTGATTTACGAGGCCCATGTCAAAGGTCTGACCATGCGCCACCCTGCGGTGCCTGCCGCCCTACGCGGCACCTATGGCGGGGTGGCCCATTCGGCGGTGATTGACCACTTGGTCAAACTTGGGGTGACGGCGGTTGAACTTCTGCCCGTGCAGGGCTTTTTTGACGACAAGGTTCTGGCCGACAAAGCGCTGCGCAATTACTGGGGCTATCACACGATGGGCTTTTTCACGCCCGCTGCCCGCTATGCCGCAACCTCGCCCCGTGCCGAATTCCGTGCCATGGTCGCGGCGCTGCACGCCGCTGATATAGAGGTGATCTTGGATGTGGTCTACAACCACACCGGCGAGGGCGACGAGATCGGGCCGACCCTTTCTTTTCGCGGCTTTGACAATGAAAGCTACTACCGCCTGACCGAAGGCGGGCGGCGCTATGCCAATTGGTCTGGCACGGGCAACACGGTCAACCTATCGCATCCGATGGTGCTGCGCCTTGTCACCGATAGCCTGCGCCATTGGGTGACAGACTTCGGCATCGACGGCTTTCGCTTTGATCTGGCCCCGATACTGGGGCGGCAAGACCCAGACTTTGCGGCGGGGTCAGCGTTTTTCGCAGCGCTGCGGCAAGATCCGGTTTTGGCGGGCGTAAAATTGATCGCCGAGCCGTGGGATATCGGCCCCGATGGCTATCAACTGGGCCGCTTTCCCCATCCTTTTGCCGAATGGAACGACCAGTTCCGCGACGGGGTGCGCCGCTATTGGCGCGGTGATGCTGGCATGTCGGGCGATCTGGCCAAGCGGCTGTTGGGCAGTGCCGAGCAGTTTGATTGGGGCGGGCGGGCTGCCACATCTTCGGTGAATTTCATCACCGCGCATGATGGCTTTACGCTGCAAGATCTGGTCAGCTTTACCACCAAGCGCAATCTGGCCAATGGCGAAGACAACCGCGATGGCCATTCTGACAACCATTCCGACAACTTAGGCGCCGAAGGCCCCTCGACCGACCCGCGCATTGTGGCGGCCCGCAATCAACGCAAGCGCAACCTGTTGGCTACGCTGATGCTCTCCCAAGGCACGCCGATGCTGCTGGCTGGCGACGAGATCGGCCACAGCCAAGGCGGCAACAATAACGCCTATGCCCAAGACAATGACACGACATGGATCGACTGGGCCAAGGCCGACGGCGACCTTGCGGCCTTTGTCGCCCGCCTGACCGCGCTGCGCGCAGCGCATCCCGTGCTGCGCCAGCGCCAGTTCCTGCATGGCCGCTACCGCGCGGGTGCCGCGGTGCCCGACGTGCTGTGGCACCGCGCCGATGGCGCAAGGCCCGATGCTTACGATTGGCATGACCCCGCCTTTCGCTGCCTGTGTGTCGAACTGCGCGCCGCAGCCGAGGGGCCTGACCTGCCGGATGTGATCTTTGCCGTGTTTAACGCGGGGCCGGAACAGGCGTTAAGCCTGCCCAAAAGCCAAGCAAACTGGCAGTTGATCCTAGATACCAGTTGCCCCACTGCCGCCCCCAGCCTTGCCCAAAGCGGCCTGACCGCCCCCGCCAACGCCGTCCTCGTCTTCACCGCCGCCCCCGAAGGAGTGCTGCTATGACCACCGTTGCCACCCAACCCATCGCAGGCCAAAAACCCGGCACCTCTGGCCTGCGCAAAAAGACGCCGGTGTTTATGGGCAAGGATTATCTGGAAAACTTCATCCAGTCGATTTTCGACGTGGTGGGGGCTGCGGGCAAAACCTTTGTTCTGGGCGGCGATGGGCGCTATTTCAACGACCGCGCGGCACAGGTGATCTTGAAGATGGCCGCCGCCAATGGGGCGGCGCGGGTGATCGTGGGGCAGGGGGCCTTACTGTCAACCCCGGCGGCCAGCCATTTGATTCGGCTCAATAAAACCGACGGCGGCATCATCATGTCGGCCTCGCACAACCCCGGCGGGCCGGAAGAAGATTTCGGCGTGAAGTTCAACATGCCCAACGGCGGGCCTGCACCGGAATCGGTGACCGAGGCGATGTATCAGCGCACCACCACGATCAGCGCCTATCAGATCGTCACCGCGCCGGATGTTGACCTGTCAACCCTTGGGCGCAGCATTTTGGGCGGCATGATCGTTGATGTTGTCGACCCCGTGGCCGACTATGCCGACCTGATGGAAACGCTGTTCGATTTTCCCGCCATTCGTGCGATGTTTGCCAAGGGTTTTACGATGCGGATGGAGTCGATGTGCGCCATCACCGGCCCCTATGCGGTAGAAATTCTCGAACGCCGTCTGGGGGCGGCCGCTGGCACCTGTGTCAATGCCACCCCCTTGCCCGATTTCGGCGGGATGCACCCCGACCCTAACCCCACTTGGGCCAAGGCCTTGATGGAGGAAATGTTTGGCCCCAATGCGCCTGATTTTGGGGCAGCCTCTGACGGGGACGGCGACCGGAACATGGTGGTGGGGCGGGGGATTTATGTCTCGCCGTCTGACAGTTTGGCGGTTCTGGCGGCCAATGCGCATCTGGCCAAAGGCTACCTTGGCGGGCTGAAGGGGATTGCGCGCTCGATGCCGACCTCGGCTGCGGCGGACCGTGTGGCGGCGTCTTTGGGCATTGCGTCTTATGAAACACCCACGGGGTGGAAATTCTTCGGCAACCTGCTGGACGCTGGCCGTGTGACGATCTGTGGCGAGGAAAGTTTCGGCACCGGATCAGACCATGTGCGTGAGAAAGACGGGCTTTGGGCGGTGCTTTTGTGGCTGAACATTCTGGCCCTGCGCGGCCAAAGTGTTGTGCAGATTTTGGCCGAACATTGGCAGAAATTCGGGCGCAACTACTACTCCCGCCACGATTTTGAGGCGATTGAAACACCCAAGGCCGATGCGATGATGGCCGAGCTGCGCGCTGGTCTGTCGGGGTTTGTGGGCCAAAGCGTCGAAGGGATGACGATCAGTGCTGCGGATGATTTTGCCTATACCGACCCCGTGGATGGATCGGTCAGCCGCAATCAAGGCGTGCGGATTTTGTTTGCAGATGGCAGCCGCATCGTGCTGCGCCTGTCGGGCACCGGCACCCAAGGGGCGACCTTGCGGCTCTATCTGGAGCGCTATGTCGCAGGTCCCGAAGGGCTGAACCATGACCCGCAAGAGGCCTTGGCCCCCGTGATCCGCGCGGCGCATCTTTTGGCCAAGATCGCGGCCCATACCGGGCGGCAGGTGCCCGATGTGATCACCTGAGGCAAGCAGGGGGGGCTGCTCGCCCCCCCTGACCCCCCTCGGCTGGGGCGGCTGCCGCCCCCCAGCGCCCCAGGCGAGTATTTCGACAAAGGGCAAATAGAGGAGATGCGACTTGCGCAGGTCGGTTTCGGCCAAGTCTTTGGGGCGGCTTGGTCTTTGCTAGGGCAAAGGGCAGGGGATTGAGATGAGCGACGCAAAACGATCCGGGCGGCAGGCGCGGCAGGCGGAACGGTCCAAGAAGGGCACGGGGCTGGGGCGGCCTTTTATCACCCGCAACATTCCGACCTATGATGTTTTGTCGGAAGAGAACCTGGTCAAGATTGAACGCGCTGCTGACCGGGTGCTGGCCGAAACCGGCATCGAATTTCGCGATGACCCCGACGCGTTGCAAATGTGGCGCAAGGCGGGGGCACATGTTGAAGGGCTGCTCGTGAAATTTGAACCCGGCATGCTGCGCGAGATTTTGAAAACAGCCCCTGCAACCTTTACCCAGCACGCCCGCAACCCCGCCAAATCGGTCGAGATCGGTGGCAAATCGGTGGTTTTCTCGCCCGCTTACGGCAGCCCCTTTGTGATGGACCTTGACCGGGGACGCCGCTTTGGCACCATCGAAGACTTTCGCAATTTCATCAAACTGGCGCAGTCCAGCCCCAACTTTCACCATTCCGGCGGCACGATCTGCGAGCCGACCGATGTGGCAGTGAACAAGCGCCATCTGGACATGGTTTTGGCCCATATGACGCTGTCGGACAGGCCGTTCATGGGATCAGTGACGGCGGAAAACCGCTCTGAAGACAATATCGACATGTGCCGCATTCTGTTCGGGCCAGATTTCGTTGACCAAAACTGTGTGATCTTGGGCAATGTGAACGTGAACTCGCCCCTTGTCTGGGACGGCACGATGACCAAATCGCTGCGCACCTATGCGCGGGCCAATCAGGCGGCGGTGATTGTGCCGTTCATCTTGGGCGGGGCGATGGGGCCTGTCACCTCGGCGGGGGGAATCGTGCAGTCTTTGGCGGAAACCATGGTGGGCTGCGCGCTGACCCAGTTGGAGAGGAAGGGTGCGCCGGTGATTTTCGGCAACTTCCTGTCTTCGATGAGCTTGCGCTCGGGCAGCCCGACGTTTGGGACGCCGGAACCTGCCATTGGGTCTATGGTGATTGGCCAATTGGCGCGGCGCTTGAACCTGCCCTTGCGCTGCAGCGGGAATTTCACCACCTCGAAATTGCCCGACGCACAGGCGATGATGGAAGGCACCATGTCGATGCTGGCCGCTGTGCATTGCGGGGCGAATTTTATCCTGCATGCGGCAGGGTTTTTGGACGGGCTTTTGAGCATGTCCTACGAAAAATTCATGCTCGACGCCGATCTGTGCGGCGCGCTGCATGCCTATCTGGACGGGATCAAGATCGACGACGACCAACTGGCTGTGGAGGCTTTTGCCGAGGTTGGCCCCGGCAATCACTTCTTTGGCTGCGCGCATACCATGGCCCATTACGAGACAGCCTTTTGGGACAGCGACCTGTCTGACAACGAACCCTTTGAGAAATGGGAAGCGGCGGGGTCAACCGATGCGGCCACCCGCGCCAACGCCTTGTGGAAAAAGCGGCTGGCCGACTATGAAGCCCCGCCGATGGATGTGGCGACCCATGATGCTTTGACCGATTATGTCGCGCGCAAGAAAGCGGGGGTGGCCGACGCTTGGTATTAAACGCCGCCCTTAGCTGACAAGGCCGGTTTCTTTGAGCATTTTGCGGCGCTTGGCTTCGTAATAATAGCCATGCGCATACCAATAAACCGCCTTGTCTTGGCTGCCATGTGACAAAAGCCAAGCACCCCGCAGGTATTTTCCGGCGTATTTCAAGTTCGTCTCGGCATCCAATAACCCCGCGGCGGGGCCGCTAAAGCCCATGGTCTTGGCGGTTTGTGGCAAAATCTGCATCAATCCGTAATAGGGCCCATTGCGGGCCTGAGGATCATATTTGCTTTCGCGCTGGATGACCCGATGGATCAGGCTGGCGGGCATGTCGTAAATCTTGGCGTATTTATCAACCAAGCGGTCCATCGCCGGCGTCCGGCCGGGGGGGAGTTTTTCTGCGGCGGGTTCTTTCAAACTGCACGCGGCCAAACTGCACGCAGCAAGGCCTGCCAAGCTGAGGCATAAAAACGCACGGCGGGGGATCGGCATGGGTCGGTCCTTTCGTTTGCAGCCTCTTATCGGCGCAGGCTTGCGCAGGATAGGAAAAGTTTCACCGCTTGGGCGCAGATGGCAAAGGCTTGCCGGTGTCATACCCTTGTCACGCAGGTTTGCGAAGACGAAGGGGGCGCAAATCCGGGGCTTGCCAGCGGTGTCACGCCATATATAGTGGTGAAGTGTCGCGCCTGGGCCTATCTTGTGCCTCGCGCGCGGGCCTTAAAATAGGGCTTTTGGAAATGGACGGCGATTTTCGAACCAGTTTCGTGCGCGATCCGGCGACGCTGAAATTCTGCCCGGCTTTGGTGCTGAATGCAGATTTCCGGCCTTTAAGCTATTACCCTTTGTCGCTTTGGCCTTGGCAAGAGGCGATCAAATCGGCTGTCTTGGACCGGGTCAATGTCTTGGCCGAATATGACCAGACAGTGCGCAGTCAAAGGCATGAATTCAGGCTGCCCTCGGTTGTGGTGCTGAAAGAATTTGTCCAACCCCAAAAGCGCGTGGCCTTCACGCGCTTTAATCTTTTTCTGCGCGATGAGTTTTGCTGCCAATATTGCGGGCGCAAGGGCGATCTGACCTTTGACCATGTGGTGCCGCGTGCGCGTGGCGGCATCACCAGTTGGGAAAATGTGGTCGCCGCCTGCAGCCCGTGCAATTTGCACAAGGGGTCAAAATCGCTGCGCCAATCGGGGCTGCATCTGACCCGCCCGCCCCGCGCCCCCTCGCCCGAAGAGATGCAAAGCCACGGGCGGCGCTTTCCTCCCAACCATCTGCACCAAAGCTGGATGGATTATCTGTATTGGGATGTCGAACTTGACGCCTGATGGCGGCAACCCGAACCATCGAGCGCTTTCGCTGACGGCGCGCAGTTGCTAGACTTTGGCCTTGGTTCGGGGTAAGTGAACGTCGTTAGCGCTAACGGCGCACCGCAGCGAAAAAGGGCTTTGCATGGTTTCCCGTGTCATACCGGTGGAAAACTTCGATCTGGTGATCTTTGGCGGTACGGGCGATTTGGCCCGCCGCAAGATATTTCCCGGCCTGTATCGGCGCTATCTGGCCGGGCAAATGAATGCCGACAGCCGCATCATCGGGGCGGCGCGGGCTAAGAACACGGGCGAACAGTTCCGCGCGATGATCCGCGCCGCCTTGGTCGAGTTTGTGCCCCAAGACCGCCAAGACCCCGCCGTGATCGACGCTTTTCTGGCGCGGTTGGACTATGTCTCGATCGACGCCAAAGAAGAATCAGGCTGGACCAAGCTGAAAACCATGATACGCGCCAATGTGGTGCGCGCCTTTTACTTCTCGGTCGCGCCCGCGCTGTTTGGCGATCTGGCCGAGCGTTTGCACGCCCATGACATCACCGATGCCGCCAGCCGCATCGTGCTGGAAAAGCCCTTTGGCCGCGATCTGGAAACTGCGCGCGCTTTGAATGCCACCTTGGCCAAGTATTTTACCGAAGCGCAGGTTTACCGGATCGACCATTACTTGGGCAAAGAAACCGTGCAAAACCTGATGGCGGTGCGTTTTGCCAATATCCTGTTCGAGCCGATCTGGAAGGCGCAATATATCGACCATGTGCAAATCACCGTGGCCGAAACCGTGGGTGTTGAAGGGCGCGGCGCTTATTACGACAAATCGGGGGCGATGCGCGATATGGTGCAAAACCACCTGATGCAATTGCTGTGTCTGATTGCGATGGAGCCGCCCTATCACTTTGACCCCGACGCTGTGCGCGATGAAAAGGTCAAGGTGATCCGCGCCTTGCAGCCGATGACCCCGGCTGACATCGTGCGCGGCCAGTATCTTCCGGCCAAGGATGAAGGCGGGTATATCGAACATTCCGAAGACCCCAATTCCAAAACCGAAAGCTATATCGCGCTGAAAGTGGAAATCGCCAATTGGCGCTGGAAGGGCACGCCCTTTTATCTGCGCACCGGCAAACGCCTGCGCGCGCGCTATTCCGAAATCGCCATCACCTTTAAAGAACCGCCCCATTCGATCTTTGACGATGCCAAGGGCTGGAAGCCCAATGTCCTTGTCATCCGCCTGCAACCGAATGAAGGCATGAACCTGATGGTCATGATCAAAGAACCCGGCCCGGGCGGCATGCGCCTGATGCAGGTTCCGCTGGATATGACCTTTGCCGATGCTTTGGGGGCCGATGCCGAAGATGTGCCAGACGCCTACGAACGCCTGATCATGGATGTGATCCGTGGCAACCAGACCCTGTTCATGCGCGGCGACGAGGTCGAGGCGGCTTGGGCTTGGACTGATCCAATCATCCAAGGCTGGGAAGCCCGCGGCGACCGCCCGCAGGGCTATGACGCCGGATCGTCCGGCCCCGAAGACGCCCTGATGCTGCTGCACCGCGACGGCCGCCGCTGGCGCGAGATCAAGGAATGATCTTTCAAGCCTATCCCGACCGTGCGGCTTTGATGGCAGGTCTTGCTGCCGCGATTGCCAGCGAGTTGGCGGAAGCTCTACTCAAAGGCCCTGCCACACTGTCCGTTCCCGGTGGCACTACCCCCGGCCCGGTGTTTGACGCCTTGTCCGACACCGATCTGGACTGGGGCCGCGTTCACGTCTTGCTCAACGACGAACGCTGGGTCGGCGAAGACAGCCCGCGCTCTAACACCCGCCTGTTGCGCGAACGCCTGCTGCGCGGCAAAGCGGCGGCGGCCCATCTGCTGCCGCTTTACGCCCCCGCCCCCCAGCCCGAAGACCAGCTTGACCCCTTGGCCCAAGCCATCGAACCCCATCTGCCCCTCACCGTGCTGGTGCTGGGCATGGGCAACGATATGCACACCGCATCCCTTTTCCCCGATGCCGATCACTTGCCCCAAGCCTTGGCCCCCGATGCCCCCATCTTGATGGCCTTGCGCGCAGATGCTGCGGGCGAGCCGCGCATCACCCTGTCGGCCCGCGTGCTGCAAGCCGCGCGTCATATCCACATTCTGATCACCGGAGCCGACAAGCGCCAAGCGCTGGACCGCGCCCTGACCCTTCCCCCCCTCTTGGCCCCAATCCGCACCGTGCTTGACCAAGCCACCGTGCATTGGGCGGAGTAGCCCTATGCCAAACCGTTTTGCAGCCCTGCACGCCCACCACGCCCAAGTGGCCGACCGCGCCATTCTCAGCCTGTTTGACGACCAGCGCGCGACTAGCTTTTCGCTGCAAGCCGATGGGCTGCTGTTTGACTATTCCAAGACCAATATCGACGCCGAAGCCCTTTCCCTGCTCATGTCGCTGACCGACTCCGCCGGATTGGCCGCAAAACGCGAAGCGATGTTTTCCGGCCAAAAGATCAACGACACCGAAGGCCGCGCCGTCTTGCACACCGCTTTGCGGGCCGCCGATACCGCACAAGTTTTCGTTGACGGGGCCGATGTGATGCCCGAGGTCCGCGCCACCCGCGCACGGATGGTGGAATTTGCCACTGCCGTGCGCGAAGGCCGCTACGAAGGGCAGGGCGGGCGCATCACCGATGTGGTCAATATCGGCATTGGCGGGTCTGATCTGGGGCCTGCCATGGCCACGCTGGCCTTGGCCCCCTATGCCGATGGCCCGCGGCTGCATTATGTCTCGAATGTCGATGGCGCACATATTGCCGATACGCTGAAGGGTCTGAACCCTGAAACCACCTTGGTGATTGTCGCCTCTAAAACCTTCACCACGATTGAAACCATGACCAACGCCGACACCGCCAAGCGCTGGATGGCGGGCAAGGTCGCCAATCCCGCCGCCCAGTTCTGCGCGGTGTCCACGGCGGCGGATAAGACGGCGGCTTATGGCATCGACCCGTCGCGGGTCTTTGGCTTTGAGGATTGGGTCGGTGGGCGTTATTCGCTCTGGGGCCCGATCGGCCTTGGCGTGATGTTGGCCGTGGGCCCGCAGGCCTTTGCGCAATTTCTCGCCGGAGGACGTGCGATGGATGACCATTTCCGCACCGCCCCCTTTGCCGCCAATATGCCGGTTGTGCTGGCCCTTGTCGGCCTGTGGCACAACCAGATCTGCGGCTATGCCACCCGCGCGGTGCTACCCTATGACCAACGCCTGTCGCGCCTGCCCGCTTATTTGCAGCAGTTGGAAATGGAGAGCAACGGCAAGCGTGTGGGCATGGACGGTTCCGATCTGCCCTATCACTCCGGCCCCGTGGTGTGGGGAGAGCCGGGCACCAATGGCCAACACGCCTTTTACCAGCTGATCCATCAAGGCACGCGCGTGGTGCCGTGTGAGTTTTTGGTGGCCAAAGCGGGCCACGAGCCCGACCTTGCCCACCAACATCTGCTTTTGGTCGCCAATTGCCTTGCGCAATCCGAAGCCCTGCTGCGCGGGCGTTCCTTGGCGCAGGCCACCGCGATCATGGCGCAGAAGGGCCTGACGGGCGCAGAGCTTGACCGCCAAGCCCGCCACCGCGTCTTCCCCGGCAACCGCCCGTCCACCACGCTGGCCTATGCCAAGCTGACGCCCTTTACGCTCGGCCAGATCATCGCGCTCTATGAACACCGCGTCTTTGTTGAAGGGGTGATTTTGGGCCTGAACTCCTATGACCAATGGGGCGTCGAATTGGGCAAGGAACTGGCCGTGGCCCTACAACCCATTCTGGAAGGGCGGCAAAGCCCGGCGGGCAAAGACGGATCGACCCAAGCCCTCGTGGCCTTCCTGCGCCCCTAATCCCTTTCATCTTGGCACAAATACTCCGGGGGGTGCGGGGGGCTGGCCCCCCGCTTAAGGCTGCTGTGCCCGTGCCGCCGCCATCTTAGAGGCCAAAAGCAGGGCGGCGATGGTGCTGTCAGGCTTAGCCAAGCCCTTGCCTGCAATATCAAACCCCGTGCCATGATCGGGCGAGGTGCGAATGAACGGCAGCCCCAAGGTCACATTCACCGCGCCGTCAAAATCCAGTGTCTTGATCGGGATCAGGGCTTGATCGTGGTACATGCAAATTGCGGCATCATAGGTGGCCCGCGCGCGGGGGTGAAACATCGTATCGGCCGACAGGGGGCCGCGCAGATCAAAGCCTTCGGCTTGCAACCGCGCAATCAAGGGCGCGATCATCTCGATCTCTTCGCGGCCCATGGCCCCGCCTTCGCCCGCATGGGGGTTCAAGCCTGCGATGGCCAAACGCGGATGGGGCAGGGCGAAATCGCGCTGCAAGCCGCGTATGGTCACGCGGATCACCTCTTCCAGCAGGGCGGCGGTCAGGGTGGCGGGCACTTGGGCCAAGGGAATGTGGATCGTGGCGGGCACCACGCGCAGCATATCGGATGCCAGCATCATCACAACCGAGGCCCCGCCCGCCAGATGCGCCAGATATTCGGTATGGCCGGGAAAGGCAAAGCCCGCCCCCTCTTGCAGCGCCTTTTTGTGGATCGGCAGCGTGCACAGGGCGCGGGCTTGGCCATCTTGCACCAAACCCGCCGCGCGTGCGATCACGTCGATCACCCCTTGGGCATTGGCAGGGTCAGGGCGGCCTGCAATGGCCTGTCCGGCAAAGGAATGTGCGAGCACGGGCAGCACGCCCTTTGGCACCAAGGCCACTTGATCGGGGGTGGCGATTTCGGCAAATTCTGCACCTTGCGGCAAATGGCGCGGGTCGCCCAGCCAGAAAAACGGCAGGTCGGGCAGGGCCAAGCGCGCCAAAACCGCAATCTCGGCCCCGATTCCGGCAGGCTCGCCGCAGGTCAGCGCGATGGGCCTTGGGTCAGCCCGGTTCATTGCCGAAGGATGATCGCTTGAATGCGCAATTCTTGCAAATAGGCCGTGGCGAGCTGTGCCAGTTTTTCGTTCACCAAGGTCGTATGCACATCATCGCGTGACGCGGGCACGGTTGATTGCGGAATCCGCGCGCACAGCATGACCAGCGCGCCAGAGCCGCCAAGCCCCGCCACAATCGCACTTTCGCCCGCATCCAACCCCGATAGAACCCCGCGCAGCGCCGTGGGAACGGCGGCCTCGGCGACGGTTTGGCGTTGCAGGGCCTGTTCGGGCATGCCGCGTGCGGCGACATCTAGCCCCGCGCAGTCGGTGGCTTTAGCCTGAACTTTGGCCAAATCCTGCCCCGCTGCGGGTTGAAAGACAGCGTAATCCACCTGCGGTGCGCCCTTCACAGCGCCGGGCGCATCACTTTGATCGCGCACCAAGTACAAGGCCACGGCCCCTTGCAAGGCCACGGGGGCCGTAATGTCGCCAACCTTCAGCCCCGCCAAGGCCGTTCCCACCTGAGGCGGCAGGGTTGTGGTATCCACCCAGCCCAAGTCTCCGCCTTTTGCCGCCGACCCACCCTTCGAGAATATCCGCGCCGCATTGCTGAAATCGGTTTGCGTTTTCAACTTGGCGCGAATTTTAAGGGCCAAGGCCATCGCATCCGATGTGCCATCATCGGGCAGCACCAGCTCTGCCAGAAACGCCCGCAAAGGCCCGCCCGAGGCGCCACCTTGGGCGATGCGGCGATCCACCTCGGCATCCGTCACAAGGATGCGGCCGCCAAACTTGGCGCGCACAACGTTGCGCCAGACAATCCCGGCCCGCACAAAATCCCGAAAAGTTTGCGGCTGCACGCCCGCATCGCCAATCGCGGTGATGAAATCATCCGGCGACATATTGGCCCGCGAGGCAAATTCCACCATGCCCGCCTTCACCTCGTCGGCGCTGACGCGCAGGCCCAAATTTCTGGCGGCATCCAGTTCCAAACGTTCGGCGATCAGATCGTCCAACGCGCGTTTTTCCAAATCGCCGCTTTGGCGCAGCACTTGCAAAAACGTCAGCCGCTGGGCCAGTTCAAACTGGGTGATGACCGTGCCATTGACCGTGACCGCAGGGGTAAACAGGTTTCCCTCTGCCAAAACAGGGCTTGATCCAAGGCCCACCATCAACAGCCCAAGGCTGAAGATCACCCCCAGTGCCCGTCGTATCCCCGTCATCACATTGCGCGTCATAGGCTCATTCCTGTTGCGTCACTTGGCGCACATATGCTGCGGTCCTTGCGCAGCCCTGCCGCCAAATCCTAATAGCTCGACCATCAGGCCGAAATCCGTGCTCGGCTCTACACTAGTCGAGGATGTGTACCTGCGCGAGACGGAAAGATCGACCAAAAGGCATTCGTTTTGATAGTTCAGCACCAATCCCGCCTGCGCGGTGCTCTGTGTCACCAGATCATAGCGGTCGGTCACATGCGAGGTCCAGTTGCGCGTGATGGTATAGGTGCTGTCGAGCACAAGTTCGCGCACGTCTTCGTCGCGGTATTCCGCTGTATCGGCCAGAATGTAACGATATCCGCCCGACAGGCTTACCTTGGGATGCGTTAGGTGAAAAAGCATTTCGGCCTTGGTGATTTCCAGATCGTCATCCAGCAAAACCCGCGACTGCAGGCCCAAATGGCCGGGGCTTTCCAGCGATCCTGCAACCAACCAATCCGAGTTGCGCCCCGCAAGGCCTGACGGATCGCTGAACTGGGCCAAATCGGTTTGGCGCAGCACGCGGCCTAAGGTGGCGGCCATTGTCCAGCCTGCCGGGGCGGAGCGCAGATAATTCACCCCCATGTTCAGCCGTGTTCCCCCTTCAAAGGCATCCGCGCCGGGGAAGCGGTCAAGGCTGAACAGATTGCTTTCGTCAAATTCCACCAGCGAGGAATCTTCATTGGGAATCGTGCTGCCCGGTTTAGGCGCCGAGACAATTTGCACCACGGGTTCGATCACTTGAACCATGCCCTTGTCCGAGGTCTTGACCAAAGGCCAGCGCAGCGCCAGCCCTCCGGTGGCCGTGCTGCGCGAAGGGTGCCCGGCATAGACTTCATCTTGGCCGATCCGGTAAAAATCCGCCTCGCCCGTCACAGCCGAAGAAAGTTGCATGCCATTGGCAAAGGCCCAATTGCGCCGCCAGTCGCCCTTAAAGCTGATCCGCACCATGTCGCGCCCATCGGCCACGCCGTCGCCATTGGTATCTGCGGATATATCCGAGGGGCGATACAGACTGTGCGATTGAATTTCAAAATCGCTTTCGCCGCCCAAGAGGGCCGGTACAAACCGGCGGTGCAGGACGAAATCCGACAGGGCGGCTGGCTGGGTCGTGTTGCTTTCGTTCTCACGCAGCGAATGCAGGCCGCTGAATTGGCCCGAAAAATAGCTCTCGCGTGTCACGCGGGTGATGCCTATCGAAGAATCCAGTCGGTCGGCTTCGGTGATGCCGTAATCCACCAGATAGGCGTCATCGCTGACCGTGATGCCGTGAAACGCCAGTTGATAGCCTTGGCCCAGATCAAAGCTGCCCGTGGCCGCAAGATACCCGCGCGTGTCAGCCGTTAGGGTTTGGTCGCTGGTGATCGCCCCGTCGATGGCGATCGTGCCGTGGGTATAGGCTTGGCGATACCGCAGGTTCAGCGTCGTTCCCCCGGCCGAGGCGAGATAGGGGGTCACCGTCAGGTCGCGGTTCGGCCCCAAGACGATGAAATAGGGCAGCAGCACGCCGCTCCCTAGGGCCGTCGTTGTGCGGATTTTCGGCGTCAAAAAGCCGGTTGCCCGGTTCAAGGTTGGGTCGGGAATGCGCAAGATCGGCAGATACATCACCGGCAGGCCGGCAAAGCGCAAGCTGGCATTGGAAAACCAGATTTGCTGGGCCTGCGCATCATGCACGACCTCTGAGGCGCGTATTTCCCACAAAGGTGTTGTCGACCCCGCGCAGATTGTACAAGACGAGGCCGCAACATGCCGCATCGCCGTCATGCGCCCCCCGTCCGAACGAAGCATCTGGCTGGCAGACAGTTGCAGCTTTTGCTGCAACATCATCCGTGCCGAGGTTAAGATGCCCTCAGTCAGATCAGCCTTAAGATCGGCCTGATCGCCCAGCAGCACATTGCCCAAACCATCGTCGATCCGGATAGGCCCGCTGATGGAAAGCCGATCGGTCGGGCGGTCATAGATGATCTGCGCGGCCGTCAGATGCTGGCCGTTGAAAAACACCTCGACATGGCCGGTGGCCACCAACACATCACCCGCTTGGATCGTCACTTGGTCTGCCACCAATGTGGCTTGATCCTCGGCGCGCAGCGAGGTTGCCATCAAAAGCGCAAGGGCAAGCAGCAGCCGACGCATCAGCCATCCTCCAGATGCAGCAAGAAGCCCAAAGCCAGCAGCACGGCCACGGCAGGCGGGCTCCATGCGGCCAAGACCACGGGAATCTGGCCGTTCTCGCCCAAGACCTGCCCGAAGTTGCGCAAAAAGAACACCCCAAAACCGGCTAGAAGGGCCAAAAGCACCAAGGGGCCGGTTTGCGCCATGCGGGCGTGGCGCATGGTAAAGCCTGCGGCGATCAGCACCATGGCGGCAAGCAACAGCGGGCTGGCCAATTCGATCTGGTACCAGACCAGATGGCTGCGCGCCGAAAATCCGGCGCGTTCCAGCCCTGCGATGTAAGCGGGCAGGTTCCAAAAGCTGATCGCACTGGGGGTGCCGAAGGTGTCATGGATGCGGTCGCGGGTCAGCTCGGTTGCAAGCGTGGCATCTTGGGCCAAGACTTGCATGTTGCGCTCGGGGTTGGCGGTACTGAGGGGCCAAAGACGGCCCTGCGACAGGGCCCAAAAGCCCGGGATCAGGCTGGCCTGTGCCGCCTCGATCCGCTGGATGGGGGTGCCGTCAGCGGCGAAGGTCAAGAAGGTCACCTCAAAAAGCGCGGTTCCGTCTAGATTGGCACGCTTGGCCTCGATCACGGTTTGGCCTGCCGCACTGCCCTGCCGCAGCCAAAGCCCGGCGTCCGAGATCGACAGCACCGATCCCCCCCGCGCATAGCCTGCCGAAAGGCTATCATAGCGGTGCAAGGTCGCTGCCACCAAAGGGTCCAAGACCCCGACGCCAAAGGCCCCGATCGCCAAAGCCGTCACCACCGGCGCCATCAAAAACGACAGACCCGCCCGCCCCGCCGTGCGCATCACCACCAGTTCAGACGATCTGGACAGGCCCAAAAACAAGGCAATGGCCGACAAGATCACGATCAGCGGCAAAATCCGGTAAAGCGTGGCCGGCACGTTGAGCGTGGCCAGCACCAGCGCCTCTGACAGGCTTAGGCCGGGGTTGGCAAAGCGGCGCATTTCTTCGATCATGTCGATCATCACAAAAAGCGCAAAAAACCCGGCAAAGATCAGACAAAATAACAGCAAAAAGCGCCGGGCAATGTAAAGGTTTAAGATCACGCTGCCCCCCTTTGCACGCGCCGTCGCCGCCCGGCAAAGCGCAGCAAGCCCCAAGCCAAGCCCAAGCCCAAGGCCGGTGCCAGATAGGCCAAAGCCCAGCCCCCCGCCACCTTAGGCCCAAAGTCGCCCGCCGAGGTATTGACCGCCTGCACCACAATCAACAGCCCGATCGCCAAAGCAATCTGCCGCCACAGGCCAAAGCGGCTGAACCCGCCCAAAATCAGCGCGCCAAAGCCCACCAAGGTGACGCAAAGCGCCAAAAGCGGTTCAGAAAAGCGGATATTGCCTGCAAAGATCAAACTTTCGGCGGGCTGATTGGTTTCGGCCTCTAGCGCGGGGGTGGGCCATAACAGCTCTGCCGTGCTCAGCGAGTCCGCACCGCGCCGAGGCTTGCCGCTTGGCGTGAACAAAGCGCCAAGGTCAAAGGTGAAATCGTCAAAGCGCGTGACGCCCAAACGCTGGGTCGTGCGCCCCAAGGTTTGGATCATCCCGTCAAACATAATCAGCTTTGGCCCGCTATCGCCGCGCGCAAACAGCGCCTTGCGCGCGGTATAGGTGCTGCGCGCATCCGGCGCGCGGTTGTCGGCCAAAAACAGGTCCAGCAACTCGCCCTGCGGCGAAATGTCGCGGATATACAAGGTGACGTTGGGGGCGGGATGGGTGAAGCTGCCCGCCGACAGATACCGCGCCGTGACATTTTCAGAGAGGGTCGAGCGCGCTTGATCCAATGCCAGACGGCTGGCGGGCACCAGCACATGGCTTAAAATCGCCATCAGCACGCCCACCGACAGCCCAAAGTACAGCACCGGCCGCGCCAGACGAAAGGCTGAAAACCCCGTGGCCTGCATCACCACCAACTCGCTTTCGCTCATCATGCGGTTGGTGACATAGACGGTCGCAATAAAGGCTGCGACCGGCAGCACCAGCTTGATCACCAAAGGCAGCGTCAAGAGCGAGAATTCCAGAAAGATCAGCGCGGATTGCCCGTCGCCGATCAATTGGTCAAACAGGCCCACCGCCTTGTTCATCCAATAAACGCCCACCAAAACCAGCGCAAAGAACCCGAACAATTGCAGGAATTGTGTCAAAAGATAGCGGTCGATCCGGGGCAAATCCGATCCTTTGGCGCTTGGGGGGCAGGGCAGGCTTAACCTTTACCCTAAACACAAAGCCCGGCGGGGAAAACTGGTATCTGGCCAATTGTGGCGGCGAGGTCTAGCTTGGGGTCAAGTCTTGCCGACGCAGACAGCGTTTGGCCCCTTTGGTGGAGTTGCCCTGATGAGCGATGTATTGGTTCCTGAAATCCTGTCTTATACCGGCGACGATCTGGCGGCGCGGTCGGGTCGGATTGTGATCTTGGTCGAAGGATCAGCCCCCACCTCGCTTGCAGCGCGGCGGTTGGACAGGTTAACGCGCGGTGCGGTCGGTCGGGCCATGGCGTCAGAGGCGTGGGGCCGGGTGAAACCGGGCGACTGTGTGGAACTGGCCTATCCCGCAGGGCTTGGCGCCAGCGCGCTGCATCTGGTGCACCTGCCGCGCCGCGCTGATCTGGCGGCAGCGCGCAAGGCGGGCGGCACGATCGCGCGGCTGTACGGGTCAGAGCCCCTCTTGGCCGTGATCGAAGGCCATCCCCGCCACGGCGAGGTGATCTTGGGCCTTTTGCTGCGGGCCTATAGCTTTGATCTGTATAAATCGGGCGAGAAAAAGGCCAAAGGGTCTGTCAGCCTGATGGTAGCCGATGTCGCCGCAGCGCAAGCCTCATTGACGGCGGCCACGGCCTTGGCGCAGGGGGTGTTCCTGACCCGCGATCTGGTCAATGAACCGGCCAATGTGCTGACCACCACCGAATTCGCCCACCGTCTGACCGGCCTGCGTGATCTTGGCGTGCAGGTCGAGGTGCTGGACGAGCCAGAGTTGGAACGCCTTGGAATGCGGCTTTTGCTGGGCGTGGGCGTCGGGTCGGAATGCCCCTCGCAGGTCGTGGTGATGCGCTGGAACGGTGGGCCGGCGGGCGAGGCCCCCTTTGCGCTGGTAGGCAAGGGCGTGTGCTTTGACACGGGCGGCATCTCGATCAAGCCGGCGGGCGGGATGGAAGAGATGACGATGGATATGGGCGGGGCAGGGGTTGTGGCCGGGGTGATGAAAACCCTTGCCCTGCGCGGGGCCAAGGCCAATGTGGTCGGGCTGGTGGGGCTGGTGGAAAACATGCCCGACGGGCGCGCCCAACGTCCGGGCGATATCGTGACATCCATGAAAGGTGACACGGTCGAGGTGATCAACACCGACGCCGAGGGCCGCTTGGTGCTGGCCGATGTGCTGTGGTATGCGCAAGAGACCTTTAAACCCAAGGCAATCATCAATCTGGCCACGCTGACGGGGGCGATTATTGTGGCTTTGGGGTCGGAACATGCGGGGGTGTTTTCCAACAACGATGCGCTGTGCAATGCCTTCTTGAAGGCGGCAGCCGCCGAGCACGAAGGCGCTTGGCGCATGCCGATGGGCCAGGCCTATGACGACCGGCTGAAATCGCGGCTGGCCGATATGATGAATGTCGGCGGGCGTGATGGCGGGGCAATTGTGGCGGCCCAGTTCATCAAGCGGTTCATCAAAGACGATATGCCGTGGGTGCATTTGGATATCGCAGGTGTGACCCTGCTCAAAGGCGATACGCCAACTGCGCCCAAAGGGGCGACGGGCTGGGGGGTTCTGGCGCTGAACCGCCTGATCGCCGATATGTTCGAAACCGCTGCGAAAAAGGCCTGATCCGCTGATGCCCGCCACGGCGGTCTTTTATCATCTGCTGCGCGCGGGCTTGGACGAGACGGTGATGACCACCGTCACCCGCGCCCAAGGCGCAGGCTGGCGCGTGATGATTCGTGCGCCGGATCCGGCCCTGTTGCAGCATCTGGATGCCAAGCTGTGGCTGGGGCCGGAAGAGGGGTTTTTGGCCCATGGGCTGGCAGGCGGCGTCCACGATGCCGATCAACCCGTGCTGTTGGGGCAAGGGCACATCACCAACGGCGCGCAGGGCCTGATGCTGCTGGCCGGGGCCGAAGCCGTTCGCGACGAAGTGGCCGCACTCCAGCGCATCTGGGTTTTGTTTGACGGCGCAGACCCCGAGGCAGTCGCCAAAGCCCGCCAAAGCTGGACGCAGCTCACCGGATGGGGCTTGGCCGCGCAGTATTGGAGCGATGAGACCGGCGCATGGGTCAAGAAATCCGACCGCGCCGCCGCCCCTTCCGTAGCCTAGATATCGTCCCGACCCGGCCGAAGCTGCGATAAATCGCGTGCTTCGGGCGGCCAGCCTTGCGCCTTTAGCCGCGCAAGGCCCGCGCCTCGGCGGCAAGGGCGGTGATCTGGGCCCAATCGCCCTTGGCCAAAGCCTCTTTCGGCGCGACCCAGCTGCCGCCGACACATAAGATGTTGGGCAGGCCCAAATAGTCGCGCGCGTTCTTCAGGCTGATGCCACCCGTGGGGCAGAATTTCACCTGCGGCAGGGGCGACCCGATGGACTTAAGATAGGCCGCTCCGCCTGCCTGTTCGGCGGGGAAGAACTTTTGCACCGTGTAGCCTTTTTCCAGAAGCGCCATGATCTCGGACGCGGTGGCGGCACCGGGCAACAAGGGCAGCTCGTAGTCGGCACAGGCGTCCAGCAACCGCTCGGTCGCGCCGGGCGAGACGCCAAACTTGGCCCCTGCCGCCTTGGCGGCCTTGACATCGGCAGGGGTCAGCAAGGTGCCAGCTCCCACAACGCCGCCCTCAACCTCGGCCATGATGCGGATGGCGTCTAGGGCCACGGCGGTGCGCAGCGTCACCTCTAATGCGGGCAAACCGCCTGCGACCAAGGCTTGGGCCAAATTGCGGGCATGGGCCAGATCGTCAACCACGATCACCGGCACCACGGGGGCAAGGCGGCAGATCTCGGCGGCTTTGAGCGATTGTTCGGCGGGGGTCATGGCGATTTCCTTTCGCCCTTGGGCGCTTGGGGAGAGGGCAAGAGCCTCCGGCGGGGATATTTAGACACATATGAAAGGGCAAGGACGTGAGGGAGGATCGGACCCCCCGCCACGGGCCGGAAACCGGGGGCGGCAGGGGGCCTTTCACATGTGACGGTCATCGGCGTCCCCGCCTGTACCGCATCCTCATCTTCCGACCTTATCCTTTCATATGTGTTAAAATATCCCCGCCGGAGGCACTTTTTCTTTGGGGCCTCAGTAAAGGCTTGAGGCCCCTTCGGTCGAGGGGCCCACTTGGGCACGGAAGGCTGCGAAAAGCTCGCGGCCTAGGCCCCAGGCGTTGGCAGATAGGTCGGCTGTGGCCTGCGGGCGCTGGTCGAAATCGGCGGCCAGCACGCTCAGCGTGCCTGCGCGTGCATCCAGCCGCACCACATCGCCGTCGCGCAGTTTGGCGATGGGCCCGCCCGCAGCCGCTTCGGGCGAGACATGGATCGCGGCGGGCACTTTGCCCGAGGCGCCGGACATCCGCCCGTCGGTCACCAGTGCCACTTTCAGGCCGCGCTCTTGCAGGATCGACAGCGTCGGGGTCAGCGAGTGCAATTCGGGCATGCCATTGGCCTGCGGGCCTTGGAAGCGCACGACGACGATGGTGTCAGAGGTGAATTCGCCCGCCTTAAACGCCGCTTTCACGGCGTTTTGGTCGTGAAACACCCGAACGGGGGCTTCGATCACATGGCGTTCGGGGGATACGGCGGACACTTTGATCACGCCGCGGCCCAAGTTGCCCGCCAGTTGCTTCAGGCCGCCGGTTGCGGCGAAGGGGGCGGCGACGGGGCGCAGGATTTTGTCGTTGAGGGTTGCTTTGGCCCCGGCCACCCATGTCAGGCGGCCTTCGGCGAGCTTCGGCTCGGTGCGATAGGCGCTCAAGCTGTCGCCCATCACGGTTTTGGCATCACCGTGCAGCAGACCTGAATCCATCAGCTCGCGCATCTGCAGACCCAAGCCGCCCGCCGCGTGAAAGGCGTTCACGTCGGCCATGCCGTTGGGATAGACTTTGGCCATAAGCGGCACGCTCTGCGAGATCTCGTCGAAATCGGCCAGATCCAGCAAGACCCCCGAGGCGCGGGCCATGGCGGGCAGGTGCAAGATCAGGTTGGTTGACCCGCCCGTGGCCATGAGCCCCACCATGCCGTTCACATAGGCGCGCTCGTCAAGGATATGGCCTGCGGGGCGAAAGTCATTCCCCAGCGCCGTGATCGCGGCGGCGCGTTCCACCGCAGCCTCGGTCAGCGCCTCGCGCAGCGGGGTGCCGGGGTTGATAAAGGACGACCCGGGCAGGTGCAGGCCCATGAATTCCATCAGCATCTGGTTGGTATTGGCGGTGCCGTAAAAGGTGCAAGTGCCAATGCCGTGATACGAGGCCATCTCGGCCGCCATCAGGGCATCGCGGCCCACCTCGCCATTGGCAAAGGCGTTGCGGACGCGGGATTTTTCTTCATTCGGCAGGCCAGAGGTCATCGGGCCAGCGGGCACAAAGACAGCCGGAATATGGCCGAAGGTGGCAGCGGCGATGATCAGGCCGGGGACGATCTTGTCACAGACCCCCAGGTACAAGGCCGCATCAAAGGTGTTGTGCGACAGGGCAATCCCTGCCGCCATAGCGATGACATCGCGCGAGAACAGCGACAGTTCCATCCCCGGTTGGCCTTGGGTCACACCGTCACACATCGCGGGCACACCGCCGGCCACTTGGGCTGTAGCGCCCACGCGCCGCGCGGCAGTGCGGATCAGTTCGGGGTAATGCTCGTAGGGCTGGTGGGCGGACAACATATCGTTATAGGCCGTCACCACGCCGATATTGGGGGCGCGTGCTGCCGCCAGCGCGTCTTTGTCTTGCCCCATCGCCGCATAGGCATGCGCCTGATTGCCGCAGGCCAGATGGCCGCGCACCGGACCCTTGCTCACCGCTTGGCCGATCCTGTCAAGATAGAGCCCCCGCGCGGCCGCCGATCTTGCGCGGATCCGGTCGGTGACGCGGGCGATGGTGGGGTGCAGGGCCATGGGAACCTCTAAAGGACAGCTTGGGCGTGGAGTAGCAAAGCTCGTTAGCGCTAACAACATCTTTTTGCAGGGGGCAGCGGTTTCATACCCCAAAGCGGGGCCTTTCGAAAGCGCGCCGTTGGGGTTATGGACAGGATATGAGCGATCAAACCCTTCTCGATGACGAGCCCGCCCCCCTTTCGGCCCCCACAGGCCGTGCCCATTCCCGCCCCGTGGTGCGCCTGCGCCCCAAGGCCGAAGCCCGCGCCGTGCGCTTGGGCTTTCCGTGGGTCTATGCTGACGAATTGGTGACCGACCGGCGCACCGCGGCCCTTGCCCCCGGGGCCTTGGCCGTGCTGGAAGACGGCGAGCGCCGCGAGATCGGGCTTGTCACCGTCAACACCAAATCCAAAATCATCGCCCGCATGCTGGACCGCGACCCTTTGGCGCAGATTGATCAGGCGTGGTTTGCCGCCCGCCTGACCTCGGCCTTAGCACTGCGCGAGCGGCTGCATGACACGCCGCATTACCGTCTGATCCATGCCGAGGCCGACGGCCTGCCCGGTGTGATCATCGACCGCTTCGGCGATGCCGCCGTCATCCAACCCAACGCCGCTTGGGCCGAGGCGCATATTGATGCCTTGAGGGCTGCTTTGCAGCAGGTGACCGGCGTGTCGGTGGTGATCAAGAACGGCACGGGCCGCGCACGGGCGCTTGAGGGGCTGAAGGACGAAAATGTGGTGATGGCGGGGGCCTTGTCTGGGCCGATCGCTGTGCCGATGAACGGGGCCACCTATTTTGCCGATCTGGAAGGCGGGCAGAAAACCGGTCTGTTCTTTGACCAACGGCCCAACCATGCCTTTGCCAAAAGATTGGCCAAGGGTTCCAAGGTCTTGGATGTGTTTTCTCATGTGGGCGGCTTTGCCTTGGCCGCTTTGGCGGGCGGGGCGGAAAGTGCCTTGGCGGTAGACGCTTCCGCTTCGGCCCTGGCGCTGGCGGCTAAGGGGGCCGAGGCTTCGGGCTTTGCCAATTTTACCACACGGCAGGGCGATGCCTTTGATGTGCTGGAAGCCTTGGGGGCCGAGGGTGCGCGGTTTGATATGGTGATCTGCGACCCGCCCGCCTTTGCGCCCAACAAAAACGCGCTGGAAGCGGGATTGCGCGCTTATGAACGCGTGGCGAAACTGGCGGCGGGGTTGGTGACGCAGGGGGGCTATCTGGTCTTGTGTTCGTGCAGCCATGCTGCCGACCTGACAGCCTTTCGCAACGCCTGCGCGCGTGGCATCGGGCGGGGTGGGCGCAAGGGGCAGTTGATTTATACCGGCTTTGCGGGGCCGGATCATCCGATGATGCCGGTTCTGGCCGAAAGTGCGTACCTCAAATCGCTGTTCTTCCGGCTGGAGTGATGCGCGCCGTTCTGGATGCTTGCGTGCTCTACCCCACCGTGCTGCGCGAGCTTTTGTTGGGCGTGGCCGCGCGGGGGCTGTATGAACCGCAATGGTCAGACCGGATTTTGCGCGAATGGGTGCTGGCCACGGCAAAGTTGGGGCCGGTGGCGCAGGCTTTGGCCGAGGGCGATGCCGCCCTTGCTAGGGCGGCCTTTCCACGCGCCAGCGTTCAGGCCCAACCCAATATCGAAGCGCGTCTGGCCTTGCCTGACCCCAACGATGTGCACGTTCTGGCCGTGGCGATTGCTGGCCATGCCGATGCGATTGTGACCTTTAACGCCGTTGATTTCCCCCGTCCCCTTCTGGCGGAGGAGGGGATCGAGCGGCGCGATCCCGACGGGTTTTTATGGGAGCTATGGTCGCGCCACCCCGCCGAGGTGGGGGCCGTGGTGAACGATGTGCACCGCAGGGCTGAAACAATGGCGGGTAAGGCCTTGCCGTTGCGCGCTTTTTTGAAACGCGCGCAGTTGTGGCGCTTGGGCAAAGCGGTCGAGGGGGCCGCAGGCCCTAGCGCAGGGTCTTGATGCCCTTGGCCAAGCCCGCCAAGGTTAGCGGCACCATTTGGCCGTCAAACAAGCGGGATATCATCTGGGTAGAGCGGGTATAGGCCCACTGCGGCTCGTCCACCGGATTGATCCACAGATGGCGGGGCCAGTGCTGGGTGGCGCGGGTCAGCCATGTTCTGCCGGGTTCGGGGTTCCAATGCTCGACCGACCCACCGGGGCTGTCGATCTCATAAGGGCTCATCGCGGCATCGCCGACAAAGATGGCGCGGTAATCGGGGCCGTAGCGGCGCAGAATGTCCCATGTCGGCAGGCGTTGGGTCAGGCGGCGGGCGTTGTCGGTCCAAACCTCTTCATACAGGCAATTGTGAAAGTAAAAGAAGGATAGCTGGCGAAACTCGGCCTTACAGGCGGCAAACAGGGCTTGGGTCGCCAGCACATGACCGTCCATTGAGCCGCCAATATCCAAGAATAACAAAAGCTTGACCGCGTTGCGCCGTTCGGGGCGCTCTTGCACATCCAGCCAGCCTTGGCGGGCGGTGGCGGCGATGGTGGCGGGCAGATCAAAGCGGCTTTCGCCGGTGCGCGCCCATTGGCGCAGTGCCCGCAGGGCCAGTTTCAAGCTGCGGGGGCCAAGTTCGGCGTCGGTATCAAGGTTGCGAAACTCGCGCTTTTCCCAGACTTTGACCGCGCTTTTGTGCGTGCTTTGGCCGCCGATGCGCACCCCTTCGGGATTGTAGCCAGCATTGCCAAAGGGCGAGGTGCCGCCCGTGCCGACCCATTTGTTGCCGCCCTGATGGCGGCCCTTTTGCTCGGCCAGCCTGTCGCGCAGGGCATCCATCAAGGCTTGCAACCCGCCCAAGGCTTTGACGGCCGCACGCTCTTCTTCCGACAAATGCCGCATCAATCGGTCGTCCAGCCAGTCGGCGGGCAGGTCTAGGGCTTGCAGAACCTCTTCCAAGGGCAGAGTGTCAAGCCCTTGAAAGCTTTCCGCAAAAGCGCGGTCAAATCGGTCAAAGAAGCGTTCGTCTTTCACCAAGGCCAATCGGGCCAGATGGTAAAACCCCGTCGCATCATGGGTGACAAGGCCGGTTTTCAGCGCGCCCAAGAATGCCAGATATTCGCCCAAGCTGACCGGCACCCCTGTCTTTTTTAAGCACAAAAAGAAGGGCAAAAACATCTTAGTGCGTCATCTGGTCAATCGTGATGGAAACAAGCACCGCCAAAAGCCCAAGGCCAATCGCATAGACCGCGCCGTATTGCGCCGCATCCAACCGGTCGCCGCCGCGTTTGCGCGCCCGTACTGCGCCCCAAACCGCGCCGATCATTATTGCCGGAAACCAAATCATCGCGCTTATCCCTGTTCTGCCCGTGTCGCCGCAGCCTTAACGCTGCACAGGCGCGGTGTATAGCTACCTGTCACGCCGCGCCAGAAAGGCAAGCTTTTCAAACAAAGCCACGTCTTGCTCGTTCTTGAGCAATGCACCGTACAGTCGCGGAAGATTGGTCTTGGCATCGCGCTGCAGGTCGGCGGGGGTCAGGTCTTCGGCCAAAAGCAGCTTTAGCCAATCCAGCACTTCGGAGGTGGAGGGTTTCTTCTTGACCCCCGGCGCTTCGCGAATCTCGAAAAATTGGGTCAGGGCGGCGGCGAGCAGGTCTTCTTTGAGATGCGGGAAATGCACGCGCACGATGGCGCCAAGCGCCTCGGGCGAGGGAAAGCGGATGAAGTGGAAAAAGCAGCGGCGCAAAAAGGCGTCGGGCAGTTCTTTTTCGTTGTTGGAAGTGATGATGACCACGGGGCGATGCGTGGCGCGGATGGTTTGGCCGGTTTCGTAAATGTGAAACTCCATCCGGTCCAATTCTTGCAACAGGTCATTGGGAAATTCGATATCGGCCTTGTCGATCTCGTCGATCAGCAGCACCGCGCGGGCGGGGGCCGTGAAGGCCTGCCACAGTTTTCCCGGGCGGATGTAATGGGCCACGTCATGCACCCGCGCCTCGCCCAACTGGCCGTCGCGCAGGCGGGCGACGGCGTCGTATTCATACAGGCCTTGCGCGGCTTTGGTGGTGGATTTGACATGCCATTCGATCAAATCCATGCCCAAACTGGCAGCCACTTGGCGGGCGAGTTCGGTCTTTCCGGTGCCCGGTTCGCCCTTGACCAGCAAGGGCCGCCCAAGGGCCACGGCGGCGTTGACGGCAAGGGCCAAATCGTCGGGCACCACATAGCCTGCGGTTGTGCTAAATTTCACTGTCATTCCAAGCCCCTGCGCCCTGTTTGCGGACCAACCTAAAGCAGACGTGCGAATCGCGCAACGCCTAGTGACAAGGCGGCAGCTTTGGGCTAGAGGATCGCGCAACAGGAGCGCACCTTGGACACATGTCAAGGCCGCCCAAGGAAGGCCCCCTTGGCTGCGCCTGAACAGGAGAGCTTAGATGAAAGCCGAAATCTTCCTGCCCGAAGATTACCGCCCGGCCGAAAGCGAGCCTTTCATGAACGATCTGCAGCTGGAGTATTTCCGCCGCAAACTGATCGTCTGGAAGCAAGAGCTTTTGGAGCAAAGCGCTGAAACCATCGACAATTTGCAAGATTCGGCCCGCTCGGTGCCGGATTTGGCGGATCGGGCTTCAGAAGAAACCGACCGCGCTTTGGAGCTGCGCACCCGCGACCGGCAGCGCAAGCTGGTGGGCAAGATTGATGCGGCGTTGCGGCGGATCGAGAATGGCGAATATGGCTATTGCGAAGTGTCGGGCGAGCCGATCAGCCTTAAGCGGCTGGATGCGCGCCCGATCGCCACGATGACGCTGGAAAGCCAAGAAAAGCACGAGCGCCGCGAGAAGGTGCACCGCGACGAGTGAGCGGGGTTTGGTTTGGGATGCAACGCCGGGCCTATTGGTCCGGCGTTTGCGTTTGACGGCGGGCGGGGGCGCTCGGCGGACCCGGCTGGGGGGGCCTGCTGCCCTCCCCGACCCCCCCCCGAGGATTTTTGCCCAGAAGGAGGGGGAAGGGGGGGGTGGGATGGGGCGGGAGGGGGCGGGGGCGGGGGCGG
>Ga0114958_10000426_pt1 | contig 35856 bp, 31 predicted proteins | sample C_130208_EF_Meta_FD_89577 | JGI IMG/M metagenome (GOLD analysis project Ga0114958, IMG submission 89577) | Freshwater microbial communities from Lake Croche, Canada to study carbon cycling - C_130208_EF_MetaG | ecosystem: Environmental > Aquatic > Freshwater > Lake | place: Lake Croche, Canada... | reverse complement strand
GGAATCGACACTCACGCCAAAGATTCTGCTGAAAAATTATCTAAAATGGGTTATTATGCCTTTATTGCCGATATTTATGGTGAAGGAAATTATCCTAAAACAACTGAAGATGCAGGAAAGCAAGCGGGTTTCTACAAAAAAAACATCGCTGCTTATCAAAAACGAATTAGTTTGGCATTAGATCAGCTAATTAAATCTGGGGCTAATCCAGATAATATAGTAATAATTGGTTACTGTTTTGGTGGAACTGGAGCACTTGAAGCCGCAAGAGCTGGTTTAAAAATAAAAGGAATAGTATCTTTTCATGGTGGTTTAGGAAGAGATGCTGCAAGAGCTATTGTTCCAATTACAACTAAAATTTTAGTGTTGCACGGTGCAGATGATTTCTATGTTTCAAATGAGGAAATGACTGCTTTTCAAAAAGAAATGAAAGATTCAAAAGCAGACTGGCAAATGATTTATTATGCTAATTCAGTTCACGCCTTTACAGATCCTGAAGCAGGAAATGATAATTCTAAAGGAGCAGCATATAACGAAAAAGCAGCAAAACGTTCTTGGGAACACATGAAATTATTTTTATCAGAAGTGCTAAAAAAATAAATTCATTCCTGAAATAGTCTAGCACGTATTAATCTTATCCTTAATAAATGAAAAAAATAATTTTACTAAGTTTAGTCTTCTTTTTATATCAAAATGGCTATAGCCAAAAAGGGGAATCCTCATCAGAAACCGTCAAAAAATACATGAATACTATCACAGCTGATGAACTTAAAGTCCATCTGTATATTGTAGCTTCTGATGAAATGGAAGGTCGAGATACTGGGTCAAAAGGACAGAAAAAGGCTGGTGAATATTTGATTAGCCAATATCAAAAAAATGTAATTCCTTTTCCAAAAGGAGCCAAAGAGTATTACCAGAGAATTCCTGCGGCCTATTTAAATGCTAAAAGAAATGAAAACTTACCTGATTCTGAAAATATTTGGGCCTTCATCGAAGGATCTGAAAAACCAAATGAAGTACTAGTTATTTCAGCTCATTACGATCACGTCGGAATAAAAGATGGCGAAGTCTTTAATGGTGCAGATGACGACGGTTCCGGAACTGTTGCCTTATTAGAAATTGCAGAAGCTTTCAAAATCGCAAAAAAAGAAGGTCATGGACCAAAGCGCTCCATACTTTTCCTTCATGTAACTGGAGAAGAACATGGACTTCACGGTTCTCGCTATTATTCTGAAAACCCTTTATTTCCATTGGCAAATACTATCACTGACATTAATATTGATATGATAGGGCGTCGTGACGAAAAGCATGCTGCTTCTAACAACTATGTTTACGTTATTGGTTCTGATTATCTTTCTACTGATTTGTTTAATATAACTGAAGAAGCCAATAAAAAATATGTGAATTTGGATTTAGATTATCAATACAATGATAGAACGGATCCGAATCGCTTTTATTATCGTTCTGATCACTACAATTTTGCAAAAAATGGGATCCCTTCTGTATTCCTTTTTAACGGAGTTCATGCCGATTATCATAAGGCTTCAGATGAAGTAGAGAAAATTGAGTTTGATGCATTGGCAAAAAGAGCACAATTGGCTTTTGCCATTGCCTGGGAACTTGCAAACAGAGAAAACAGACCTGTAGTAGACAAGGACGGGAAATAGTAATTTAAGAAAGTATACAAACAAAAAAAGCTCCGAAGAAATTCGGAGCTTTTGCTTTTCTGGGTGGCTGACCGGGCTCGAACCGGCGACCCTCGGCACCACAAACCAATACTCTAACCAGCTGAGCTACAACCACCATTTTTAACGAGTGCAAATGTATTGTAAAATTTCTATTTTACAAAGAAATATAGCAAAAAATTATATCAAATCTGCTAAACTATTGACGGCCAAATACCTCTCTACAGTAAAACCTTCGCCAAAATCAGTGCCAATTAATCTTCCTAAATCCTGAGGTCTAGTATTTAGACTTTCTAGGAAATTTTTGGTCGCAATTGGAGTTTCTGGCTCATTCGTATTTGGATTGTAAAACTGAGAACCATAGGCCATAATGGCTTCTACTCTGACATCATTATATCCCGTAATATCAACTACAAAGTCGGGAGTTATATTTTTCCACTGAATATAATGATAAACCATTTTAGGTCTAAAAGCAGCCTGTTTCTCACCTTCAAATTCCGTTTCAACTTTTATCAAACCAGAAAGAAAACAGGCATCAGAAACTAATTTACTCCCTTTTCCATGGTCAATATGACGGTCATCAATAGCATTGCATAAAACAATTTTTGGTTGATATTTTCGAATCATCCGAATAATTTCTAATTGATGTGCTTCGTCATTAATAAAAAAGCCATCGCGCATATTTAAATTTTCTCTTACACTTACTCCGAGTATTTTTGCTGCTGCATTGGCCTCCTGATCTCTGATTTCAGCAGAACCACGAGTTCCTAATTCTCCTCTAGTTAAGTCTATTATTCCTACTTTTTTACCAGAGGCAATTTCTTTTGCAATTGTTCCGCCACAACCCAATTCTACATCATCAGGGTGTGCTCCAAAAGCGAGTATGTCTAATTTCATATTTTATTTTTTTCGAACTGCAAAGTTACAAAGTAGAAAACCATGACTTTAATGTATTCCGTTATAATTAACTTAAAACTTTGATTATTGTTTCCGATTTATTCACTGTTTCCTGCCATTCGTTTTGAGGAATACTATCTTTTGTGATTCCACCACCCACATATATATGAGCTTCTAAAAGATCTGTAATAGAATTTTTTTCTATTTTCATACATCTTAAATTGACAAAAAAATCGGTATTATTTTCTAGATTTATAAAATCTTTATTTAATTCACCCAGAAAACCAGCATAATATTCTCTATTGTAACCTTCTTGTTCTAGGATAAAATTACGAGCTTTTTCTTTCGGTAATCCACAAACAGCTGGTGTTGGATGAAGAATATTGACAATCTGTTCTAAGTTGGTATCCGTATTCAAAATTCCTTGAATATCTGTTTTAATATGAACAACAGTTCCAGCTTTCAAAGTATAAGGCGCTGAAATCACAATCTCGGAAGCATAGTTTTTTAAATTGTCTGAAATGAAATCCGTTACAATTTGTTGCTCTTGTTTTTCTTTATCTTCCCAAACCACAGGCTTATCTCCCTCTATTTTTTGTGTTCCTGCAACTGACATTGTATAGAATAATGATCCTTTCTTTTTTAACAATTGCTCAGAAAAGGCACCCAACCAAAGCCCAACTTTTGGATGATAAAAACAATAGGTAAATGCAGTTGGATAGGTATTTAATAAATTCAGAATAGTTGAATACAAGTTAAATTGATCTAACTTAACTTTTCCTTTTCTTGATAAAACAACCTTTTTGAAATAACCCTCATTAATAGTTTTAATTCCTTTATTCACTAAAGCTTCAAAGTTAATTTTAGACACTTCTCCTATAGGTTCAGATAATAGTATAGACTTCGTTTTCAATTCACCAACTTCGAAATCAGACACCTCAATTTCAGATTGATTTTCGGGAATTATAATAATTTTTTTTTTATCAAATGGAGCAAAAATAAATCCTATTTCCGAATAGTCTTTTACCAAAATCAAGTCAGAATTATGCTGAAAAATGCCAACTAACTTATCTGAATTTGGTTTGTTGTAAATCACAAAAGGCAATTTATTATCATATTGTAACCGACCTTTTTCTAAAATTGTTGTCGTTAATTTTTTTTGGAAACCTCGCATTATGTTTTTTTCTTTGGCAAAACCATATTAGTCAATTTACAGAGTGAAATCAAATTATTTTCTTCATCCGTAATTTTGATTTCCCAAAGGTGAATCGTTCTCCCTTTGTGAACAATTCGAGCAGTTGCAGTCACAATTCCATCTTTTTTTGCTTTCAAATGATTCGCTGAAATTTCAATTCCTCGAATTTCACTTTCTAGTGTATTTACGAATAACATTGAGGCAGCACTTCCAACACTTTCGGCTAAAGCCACACTAGCGCCGCCGTGAAGTAAGCCCATGGGTTGATGTATTCTTGGATTTACAGGCATCGTTGCTGTCAGAAAATCTTCGCCTGCATCTACAAATTCTATTTCCAAAGTCTCCATTAAAGTATTTTTAGAGAAAGAATTACAAATAGAAATAATTTTATTTTTATCGAAACTCATTATAAATTTTTATGTAAAAATAAGGTTTTTAAACGAATTGATTGAAACACGAACCGAAATGACTTTTTAATTTTTTAAACTTTAATACTACAATTTAAAAAAAATAATTCCGTTTGATTTTTGATATACTTGATTTTCAAATTATTTACTATTTTTACAGAAATTCAAATCGAATGCAAAAAGTTACATTCCTTCTTTTAATTGGAATCCTATTAATGATGAGTTCCTGTAGGGATGATTTTAATACAGTTCCAAGTAATGGAAGTCTTAGTTTTTCTAAAGACACCATTTATCTGGATACCGTATTTACTAATATTGGCTCAAGCACTTATACTCTTAAGGTTTATAACCGAAGTAGCAAAGATATTAGTATTCCCAAAATACAATTGGCAAAAGCAGATTCAAAATACCGTTTGCTAGTTGATGGAATGACTGGAGTTGATGCCGATAATAATGGTGTTGGCGACGGTAAAGTCTTCAATAATATAGAACTTTTAGCAAAAGATAGTCTATTTATTTTTGTTGAAACTACTGCAAAAAGCACGGATGCAAATCCCTCTGATTTCTTATATACCGATGAAATCCAGTTTGATTCGGGCACTAATTTGCAAAAGGTAAATCTGGTAACTTTAGTGCAAGATGCTACTTTTTTATATCCCAAAAAATTAGCTGATGGTTCTAAAGAAACACTTTTTTTAGGTTTGACTGAAAAAAACGAAGAAGCTCGAATTAATGGTTTTGAATTAAATGAAAATGATCCAGTAAACGGAAATGAATTGCATTTTACGAATGAAAAACCATATGTGATTTATGGTTATGCTGGAATTCCCGCAGGAAAAACTTTAGTAATTGATGCTGGTGCCAGAGTTCATTTTCACTCCGAATCCGGCATGATTGTACAACCAGAGGCTTCTTTAAACATAAATGGAACTGCGTCTCCCAACCTACAAAACCCACAAGAAAACGAAGTGGTATTTGAAGCTGATCGACTGGAACCCGATTTTGAAGATGTCCCAGGTCAATGGGGAACCGTTTGGATAAGAGAAGGAAGTACTAATAATTACATCAACCATCTCACTTTGAAAAATGCAACTGTTGGTATATTAATTGAAAAAAGTCTTTTACAGATTTCCAATTCTCAAATTTACAACACTGCTAATATTGGAATTTTAGCGAGAACCGCTACTATAAATGGTGAAAATTTAGTTATAAACTCAGCCGGTCAAGCTAGTTTAGCTTGTAGTATCGGTGGTAATTATACTTTCAAGCATTCTACTATCAATAACAACTGGAATAGTTCTAAGCAAGTGGCGGTTTCATTGAGTAATTATGAAGAAAATACAGATGGAAGCCTAACCAAATCGGATTTAATCCAGGCCAATTTTTACAATTGCATCATTTATGGATCCAATAGCGTAGAGATTTTTTTAGATAAAAATACAGATGTCGCTTTCCATTCTGATTTTAAATATTGTCTAATTAAATTCAATGATTCCGGGACTACGTTGGCAACTAATTCTGCCTACGATTTCATAAGGAATATGCAAGATGGAAATATCAAAAATGAAGATCCTAAATTTTACAAACCCAATCAGAATAAATTAAATATTGATCCAACATCGGCCGCCTTTCAAAAAGGAAGTGATGCATTTCTGGTTGCTACCGATATTTTAGGAATTTCAAGGAGTTCGAATCCACCAGATTTAGGAGCCTATCAAAGTGCTGTTTTTCCAAAATAAATTGTTGAAAAAACTTTATATTTGTTCTTTGCGAAGTGTAGTTTTTTAAACTAAATTTGCAGCACAACAACGCAAACCACGAAACAATGATTCTTTTCTTCGGAAACAAAACCAAAACGGTTTTTGCAGTACAATCTCAAAAACAACTTTCTACAGAAGATATTTCAAAACTGAACTGGCTTTTTGCCGACGCCCATAAAATAGAAAAATCCGTCTTAACGGATTTTTTTGTTGGTCCACGTGCCGCAATGATCACTCCTTGGAGTACTAATGCTGTTGAAATTACTCAGAATATGGGGATTTCAGGAATTATTAGGATTGAAGAATTCGAACAATCGTCTCAAGATTTAGCCGAATTTGATCCGATGCTTTCACAAAAATATACGGAATTAAATCAAAATATTTTCTCTATTGATATCAAACCAGAAGCTATTTTGGATATTGAGGATATAGGAGCCTACAACAAAAAAGAAGGCTTGTCTTTAAGCCAGGAAGAAGTGGAGTATTTAGATAATTTAGCTACTAAGATTGGAAGAAAATTAACAGATTCTGAAGTTTTCGGTTTTTCACAAGCCAATTCAGAACACTGTCGTCATAAAATCTTTAATGGAACTTTTGTAATTGACGGTATTGAAAAACCTTCTTCTTTGTTTAAATTAATAAAGAAAACTTCTGCCGAAAATCCAAATGATATTGTTTCGGCCTATAAAGATAATGTCGCTTTTGTAAAAGGACCTAGAGTACAACAATTTGCCCCAAAAACAGCTGACAAAGCTGACTTTTACGAAACAAAAGATTTTGATTCTGTTATTTCATTAAAAGCAGAAACCCATAATTTCCCTACTACCGTAGAGCCTTTTAACGGAGCTGCAACAGGTTCTGGCGGAGAAATCAGAGATCGTTTAGCTGGTGGTCAAGGATCACTTCCTCTTGCGGGAACAGCTGTTTACATGACTTCTTATTCCCGATTGCAGGATGTAAATCAGGTTTGGGAAAACGGAATGCCAGAAAGAAAATGGCTGTATCAGACTCCAATGAATATCTTGATAAAAGCATCAAATGGTGCCTCTGATTTTGGAAACAAATTCGGACAACCATTAATTACAGGTTCTGTTCTGACTTTTGAACACGATGAGAACAATCGAAAACTTGGTTATGATAAAGTTATCATGCAAGCTGGAGGAATTGGATATGGAAAACTGGATCAGGCTATAAAACAAAAACCACAAGCGGGTGATAAAATTGTTATTTTAGGTGGAGAGAATTACAGAATCGGAATGGGTGGAGCTGCAGTTTCTTCAGCTGATACTGGTGCTTTTAGTTCTGGAATAGAATTAAATGCAGTGCAACGTTCGAATCCAGAAATGCAAAAAAGAGCGGCTAACGCAATACGTGGATTAGTTGAAAGTGATCATAATCCTATCGTTTCAATTCATGATCACGGAGCAGGCGGGCATTTAAATTGTCTTTCGGAGTTGATTGAAGAAACTGGTGGATTAATAGATTTAGATAAATTACCTGTTGGAGACCCAACTTTATCCGCCAAAGAAATAATTGGTAATGAATCTCAGGAAAGAATGGGATTGGTTATTGGTAAAAAAGATATTGATACTTTACAACGTATTGCTGATCGGGAACGTTCACCAATGTATCAGGTTGGAGATGTAACTAATAATGGACGTTTTACTTTTGAATCTAAAACTTCAGGAGCAAAACCGATGGATTTTGCCCTAGAAGAAATGTTTGGAAGCTCTCCAAAAGTGGTGATGAATGATATTACTATTAACAGAAAATATTTGGAATTATCCTATTCTCAAGAAAACATAAAAAGCTATCTAGAGCAAGTTTTACAATTGGAAGCTGTTGCTTGTAAAGATTGGTTGACCAATAAAGTAGATCGATGTGTTGGTGGAAAAGTGGCCAAACAACAATGTGCAGGTTCCTTACAATTACCTTTGAATAATGTGGGCGTTATGGCTCTTGATTATCTTGGAAATGAAGGAATTGCCACTTCATTAGGTCATTCACCAATTGCGGCTTTAATTGATCCAAAAGCAGGTAGCAGGACTGCAATAGCTGAAGCTTTATCCAATATTATTTGGGCACCAATTAAAGACGGTTTGAAAGGAATTTCGCTTTCAGCAAATTGGATGTGGGCTTGTAAAAATGAAGGGGAAGATGCCCGTTTATATGAAGCCGTTCAAAGTTGTTCCGAATTTGCTATTGAATTAGGAGTGAATATTCCAACAGGAAAAGATTCGCTCTCGATGAAACAAAAATATCCAAATGAAGAAGTGATTGCTCCTGGAACGGTCATAATTTCGGCTGGTGGAAATTGCGTTGACATTACGAAAGTTGTTGAACCTGTTTTACAAATTAATGGAGGATCAATCTATTATATCAATCTTTCGCAAGATGATTATAAATTAGGCGGTTCTTCATTTGCACAAATATTAAATACAATTGGAACAGAAGCCCCAACAATTAAGGATGCTGCTAATTTCAAAAACACCTTTAATGTGATTCAGGATTTAATCAAAGACTATAAAATTCAGGCGGGTCATGATATAGGAAGTGGTGGTTTGATTACCACGCTTCTTGAAATGTGTTTTGCTGAAACAAATTTAGGCGCTGATTTTGATTTAACTTCCTTAGGAGAAAGTGATACTGCAAAAGTATTATTTGCAGAAAATATTGGTATTATTTTTCAAGCTGATCCTTCTGTTGAAAAGATTTTTGCAGAAAATAATATCGCTTTTTTTAAAATAGGAAAAGCTACTGAAAGTACTATCGTAAACATCACAAATAAATCTGATAAATTAACTTTTAATGTTTCGGAAACTAGAGCAATTTGGTATAAAACTTCTTTCTTACTCGATCAAAAACAAACTAAAAACGGCAAAGCAAAAGAGCGATTTGACAATTTTGCTAGTCAAGAATTAAGATATGAATTTCCATCTCAATTTACCGGTAAAAAACCAGTTATTCCGAATTCAACTCCAAGACCAAAGGCGGCTATTATAAGAGAAAAAGGGAGTAATTCAGAACGTGAAATGGCCAATGCAATGTACTTAGCTGGTTTTGATGTAAAAGACATACACATGACTGATTTGATTTCAGGTCGTGAGAATTTAGAAGATATTCAGTTTATAGGAGCTGTTGGTGGTTTCTCTAATTCGGATGTTTTAGGTTCTGCTAAAGGTTGGGCTGGTGCTTTTAAATACAACGAAAAAGCAAATACCGCTTTAAAAAACTTCTTCAAAAGAGAAGACACTTTATCCGTAGGTATTTGTAATGGTTGCCAACTTTTTATGGAATTAGAACTAATTAATCCAGAGCACGAAATTCACGGGAAATTACATCATAATGACAGTCATAAGCATGAAAGTGGCTTCACATCAGTAACTATTCAAGAAAATAACTCGGTGATGTTATCCTCTTTGGCTGGAAGTACTTTAGGGGTTTGGATTTCACATGGAGAAGGAAAATTTAAACTGCCTTATTCTGAAGAGAATTATAATATTGTATCTAAATACGGTTATGAAGGTTATCCTGCTAATCCAAATGGTTCTGATTATAATACTGCAATGTTGTGTGATACGACAGGTCGCCATTTAGTAATGATGCCACATATTGAACGTTCTACTTTTCAATGGAACTGGGCTAATTATCCAAAAGACAGAAACGACGAAGTTTCCCCTTGGCTTGAAGCCTTTGTAAATGCTAGAAATTGGATTGATAAAATCTAATTTAGAAATATATTAAAAAGCAAAAAACTCATAATTATTTATGCTTTTTTTGTTTTATAAAAAAAGGAATTATTTCTTTTCTGAAGCCAATTCTTTTCTGGATTTATAAGCTTTTAGGTATTCTCCTTTTGGTGTTCCATCATCAAAGGAACTCCATTTTATTAAAGCTCTAACTCCTTTTCGAGCATCTTCATTACTAAAATTTTCATATTCTATTCGATATAAAGCCGAATACATTTCGGCCCGACCAATACCGTGATAACAGTGAATTAAAACAGGATAATTATCTTTATTATCCATTATTTTAAAAAAAAGGTCTAGATTTTTTTGGGCGGGAACCTGATCTGAACCGTTATTAAAATAATTCACTCCTTTAATTTTAGCAATTGCATTTTGTTCTGCTGTTAGTTCAACCGGAATTTCAGGATTATTAACCAAATCTGCAGTACCTGGAAAACGAAGGTCTACAATAGATTTAATCTTATATTTTATTACATAGTCTGCAATTTCATCTGGTGGTATCACACCTGATTTATAGACTTTACCTTCTGTAATCGTTTCAAAATTATGGTTGATATTCATATCATAAACATACTTCCCTACGAAGATTATAACAATTGCCAAAATTGAAAAACCAATTATCTTTTTAGTATTCATATCAAAATTAATTATTCTCAAAAATACACATTAATTAGTTAACTCCTAGTTTTTTATCCACCACTTTATTCATATAGTCCTGAATAAATGCTTTACAATTTAATTCAATTTCATTCATTTCTAAATTTCTATTTTTGATAAGATTATTATTTAATCCTTTATCTTTTTTATCGTAAAAACCAGTTGCAACTGATCCGTCAAAAGTACAAATATAATTACCTCTCATAAATTGATAAATACTACCCGTTGAATTAATTACAAATGGCGCAGTCGATTTATCAAACAAACTTCTTCCCCAGCTTCTAAATGGTCTCTGATAACCAATCATGTCCAAAATAGTGGGATAAATATCTATTTGTTGCGCTAAATCAGTATCAATACCTACATATTTGCTATTTTGTTTATAAATCAAAATTGGTACAGCAAAACGATTTATAGGTTTTTGAAATTCATCATAATATATTTGATTGCAATGATCGGCAACCATGACAAAAATTGTATTTGAAAACCAAGGTTCTTTCTTAGCCGCATTAAAGAACTGTTTAAGAGCAAAATCGGTATATTCAGCACATTTATGAATCGGAACTACACCCTCATGAAATCTGCTTTTATATTTTTCAGGAATAATGTAAGGTTCGTGAGAACTAACAGTAAAAACCGATGCGAAAAAAGGAGACTTCTTTTTGTCTAATGTTTTTTTCATGAATTGAAGAAAAGGTTCATCCCAAATCCCCCAAAAACCATCAAATTGAGAATCATCATTAAACTCTGTCCGTCCATAATAATTATCAATTCCTAAAATGTTGGAAAAACCAAGAAAACCCATCGATCCATTTGCTGCACCATGGAAAAAAGAAGTATCATATCCTTCTCCTTTTAATACTGATACCAAAGATTCAATCTTTTGCTTCGAATAAGGGGAAGAGGTAAAGGCATCTTTAAACGCAGGAATTCCAGCTAGTACAGAAGACATTCCGTGTATAGATTGCCGTCCATTGGCATAAGCATTTGTAAAAATCATACTGTGCTGAGAAAGTGAATCAAGAAAAGGAGCGTGGCTTTTATAATTGGAAATCTTAGCAGCTTTATCAAAAGCACCGATGTATTCTCGGCCGTAACTTTCAATAATAAATACGACCACATTTGGTTTTGTTGGGGGATTATTATGATAGCTTTTTGTGGGCTGAACCATCTTATCTATCACTTCTTTATTCACTCCTGAATAATTAGTTTTAGCAAAATTATTAGTAAATAAAGTTCTAAAAAAGGCAAAAGGTGTATTTAGAACAATGTCAGAATGAACAATGTTTTTTACATGTCGACTTGCGTCTAAAAGGTTTATTGGACGGGTTGCTTTATTGAAATCACCTCCACGGATTCCTCCAATAATAAGTAATGAAAAGAATAAAAATCCAACAGTGGAAAAACTAAAATAAGGAATATTTTTAGTAGGCTGAAAAGCAATTACCGCTACTTTTTTGTACAAATAGATCCAAAGTGCAGAAATTGAAAGGAATAAAACTAAAACGTGCCAATAATCAAATATAAAGCTGATAAATAAAGGTAATAAGTTCGTTTCGTGCTTCATCACATTCCAAACAACAATTGTACTTCGTGCAAAAGTAAATTTGTAATAAATAAAATCAATAAAATTTGAGCTATAAGCCAATAAATTTGTGCTGAAATACAAAAGGAATAAAAATTTTTGATATTTAATGCTCGTATTCTTTCGAAATGGAAATACAGATACTACAATAAATAAAACATTTACGTATAAAATAGCTGTGGTATCAAAAGCTAAACCATAATAGCAAAGAGAAAACAAATCGGAAATAGAATCTACTTTAAGTAAGCTTATATTATACAGATAAAAAAGTATGCGGGCTATGAAGTAAAAAAAATAAGCTAATGAAAGTCTGTAAAACAGCACTTTATATTCGTTTAAGCGCAAATGTTTTTGCATTTTCTAATGTAAATTTATAGTAAATTAAATGCAAATATATTACAATTAATGAATTGAAATTTAATTGACTAGGAAATAAAAAGGATAAATTAAGATTCATTTTAAAACTTATAAATAGTACTATTTGAAACACATAAAGTGCCTAATATTTATTTAAAAGCCCTAGAACATTCAGAATCCCTAAATTTTACTTAATTTGCATACAATTAAAGATATTGTAAAAATGACAGAAATAACAAGATTATTTGAATTTCCTTATTATCAATTAGAAAAATTTAATTCTATTCCAGATGCTTTAGTTACTAAGCAAAATGGGGTGTGGACAAAAACTTCAACGCAAGAATATATAACCAAAGCTAATGCTATTTCTAGAGCACTATTGCGATTGGATATTAAAAAAAATGATAAAATTGCTATTATTTCTTCCAACAACAGAACAGAATGGAGTATCATGGACATTGGGATTTTACAAACAGGTGCACAAAATATTCCTATATACCCTACAATATCTGAAGTTGATTATGAATATATTCTGAATCATTCTGAATCAATTTATTGTTTTGTTTCTGATGCAGAAGTTTTAAGAAAGCTAAACTTAATCAAACATAATGTTCCTAAATTAAAAGAAGTCTATTCTTTTGATGAAATTTCTGACTGTAAAAACTGGAAAGAATTATTAATCCTCGGCGAGGATAAAAGCAATCAAAATAGTGTAGAAGAAAGAAAAAATAACGTCACAACAGAAGATTTGGCAACAATTATTTACACTTCGGGTACAACTGGAAAACCTAAAGGCGTAATGCTATCCCATAAAAATATTGTTTCCAATGTTTTGGACAGTGCTCCAAGAATCCCTTTTGCAGCAGGAAAAAGTCGGGCCTTAAGTTTTCTTCCTATCTGTCATATTTTTGAAAGAATGATTTTGTATTTGTACCAATACTATGGAGTATCCATATATTTTGGTGAATCGATAGAAAAAATTGGTGATAACCTTAAGGAAGTAAAACCTACAGTAATTACGGCTGTACCAAGACTTCTGGAAAAAGTATTTGATAAAATATTTGCAAAAGGTGCAGAACTAAAAGGAATTAAAAAAAAATTATTCTTTTGGTCTATTGCTTTAGGATTAAAATATGAACCGTATGGAGTAAATGGCGTTTGGTATGAATTGCAACTCAAAATTGCAAGAAAATTAATTTTCAGTAAATGGAAAGAGGGCTTGGGAGGTAATCTTGACTTGATGGTGTCTGGAAGTGCAGCTTTGCAACCTCGATTAGCACGTATTTTCGCAGCCGCTGAAATCCCAGTAATGGAAGGTTATGGATTAACTGAAACTTCTCCCGTGATTTCTGTAAATGACATGAGGAATAAGGGTTTCAAAGTGGGAACTGTTGGAAAAGTAATTAATCATGTTACAGTAAAAATTGCCGAAGACGGAGAAATACTATGTAAGGGACCTAATGTAATGATGGGGTATTATAAAGATGAAGAAAAAACTGCTGAAGCTCTTGAAGGAGGCTATTTTCACACAGGAGATATTGGGATGTTTGATGAAGAAGGTTTTCTAAAAATTACAGATCGTAAAAAAGAAATGTTTAAAACTTCTGGCGGAAAATATATTGCACCCCAATTATTAGAAAACACCATGAAACAATCCCGTTTTATTGAGCAAATTATGGTCATTGGTGATGGTGAAAAGATGCCAGCTGCTTTTATTCAGCCGAATTTTGAATTCTTAAAAGAATGGGCTAAAATTCATTCAATCAATATTGGAACCAGTAATGGCGAAATCATTAAAAATGAAAAAATTATTGAAAGAATTCAAGAAGAAATCACAACATTAAACGACAAATTCGGAAATTGGGAAAAAATAAAACGATTTGAACTTACTTCTGATGTCTGGTCCATTGACGGTGGTCACCTCACTCCTACTCTGAAATTGAAAAGAAAAATTGTCATGGAGAAATACATTGACTTATACAATAAGATTTATAATGTAGATTATACAAATCAATAAACATGAAACTAAATTTTATCTTTTTTATCATACTAAGTTTTATCTTTTCGGCTAATTCCCAGGAAAAATCAAAAGCTGATAGCATAAAATTAAATTATCTGGATTTTTCAAAAAGAGACGATCAGTTTAGCGGTGGGATAAAAATGATTCCGATTGATACTCCTGTTGGTAAATACAAAGTTTGGACAAAGACAGTAGGAAATAATCCAACAATTAAAGTTTTATTACTTCATGGCGGTCCGGGTCTTACTCATGAACTGTATGAATGCTTTGATGGTTATTTTCCAAATCAAAGTATTGAATATATTTATTACGACCAATTAGGTTCATACTACAGTGATCAGCCAGAAAATAATACTAAATTGTGGACAAATGAACGATTTGTAGAGGAAGTAGAACAAGTACGAATAGCACTTGGATTAGACAATTCAAATTTTTATTTATTAGGACAATCTTGGGGTGGAATTCTTGCCATGGAATATGCATTAAAATATCAAAAAAATTTAAAAGGCTTAATCATATCCAACATGATGGCAAGTGTTCCTGAATATAATAAATATGCAAAAGATGTTTTGGCGCCTCAAATGGACCCTGTAATCTTAAAACAACTTCAGCATTTTGAAAAAAATGAAGATTTTAGCAATCCAAATTACAGTGAGTTACTATTTAAATATTATTACACTGAACATATATTAAGAAAACCATTAGAAGATTGGCCTGAAGCTATAAATCGAAGTTTCAAGCACATCAATTCAAATGTATATGTGTTCATGCAAGGACCTAGTGAATTTGGCATCACAGGAAATGCTTCTCTTAAAGATTGGGATGTTAAATCAAAATTAAAAACAATTACAGTTCCAACATTAAGCATAGGGTCAAAATATGACACTATGGATCCTGAACACATGAAATGGATTTCTAAAGAAGTTCAAAATGGACGCTTTTTATTTTGCCCAAACGGAAGTCATCTTTCTCAATATGATGATCAAAAAATATATTTTACGGGACTAATACAATTTTTAACAGACGTAGATCAAGGTAAATTCAAAAAATCGTAATTTTACTACAATAAATCTCTAAAATCCTCAGTATTGAGGATTTTTTTTTGAACAATATATTATTTAACACTAAAATAAAACAAATTTATTATGCATGCATAGTATTTTTTCCTTATATTTGAAAACGATTGCGTAAATTATGAAAGAAAAAACTATAGATTATATATTAAGAGCAACCTGGCAAGCGGTTGCTAGGATGTATAATGAAGAAGCTGCAAAATATGATGCAACAATGGCAACTGGTTTTGTATTATTAAGTATTGATAAAGAAGGTGGAATACCATCTACAACCCTTGGTCCAAAAATGGGAATGGAAGCAACCAGTTTAACCAGAACACTTAAATCAATGGAGGATAAAGGACTTATCATCAGAAAAAAAAATCCTAATGATGGTCGCGGAGTATTGATTTATCTAACTGAATTTGGTAAGGAAAAAAGAGACTTGTCCCGTAACACCGTTTTAAAATTTAATGAAACAATTCGACAAAATATTTCTGAAGAGAAATTTCAACATTTCTGCGAAGTTTCAGAAAAAATAAATGAATTAATTCAAGAGAAAAACATATTTAAACATAACGAAAAAACAGATAATGAAACGCACAATTAAAAAAGTTGCAGTTATTGGATCCGGAATTATGGGTTCAGGAATTGCCTGTCATTTTGCCAACATTGGAGTCGAAGTTTTACTGTTGGACATTATTCCGAGGGAACTTACTGATGCTGAAATCAAAAAAGGTTTAACTCTCGATAGCAAAATTGTTCGCAACCGAGTGGTAAATGAACATTTAGCCAATTCGTTAAAATCGAAACCTTCCCCAATTTATAATCAAAAATTTTCTAGTCGAATCAAAACTGGAAATACAACAGATGATTTGTTAAAAATCGCCGATGTCGATTGGATAATTGAGGTTGTGGTCGAACGTTTAGATATAAAGAAATTGGTATTTGAACAAATCGAAAAATACAGAAAACCCGGAACATTGGTAAGTTCTAATACATCTGGAATTCCAATTCATTTTATGAGTGAAGGAAGAAGTGATGATTTTCAAAAACATTTTTGTGGAACACACTTTTTTAATCCTGCACGATATTTAAAATTATTTGAAATCATACCAGGCCCACAAACTTCATCAGAAGTTTTAGACTTCCTTACTATTTATGGCGAAAAATTCTTAGGTAAAACTTCGGTAGTAGCCAAAGATACCCCTGCATTTATTGGAAACCGCATTGGCATTTTTGGAATTCAAAGTTTATTTCATTTGGTTAAAGAAATGGGATTGACCATTGAAGAAGTTGATAAATTAACCGGCTCCGTTATTGGTCGTCCAAAATCTGCTACTTTCAGAACCGTCGATGTTGTTGGATTAGATACTTTGGTTCATGTAGCCAACGGAATTTATGAAAATTGTCCCAATGATGAAGTACTTGAATTGTTTAAACTCCCTGATTTTGTCAACAAAATGATGGAAAATAAATGGTTAGGAAGTAAAACAGGACAAGGCTTTTATAAAAAAGAAGGAAAAGACATTCTGACATTAGATTTAGATACTTTGGAATACAGACCCGCTAAAAAAGCTTCTTTTGCCACATTAGAATTAACAAAAACCATAGATAAACCAATTGACCGTTTTAAAGTTCTGGTAAAAGGCAAAGACAAGGCGGGTGAATTCTACAGACGTAGTTTTTCTGGAATGTTTGCCTATGTTTCAAATAGGATTCCAGAAATATCAGATGAATTATATAAAATCGACGATGCTATGAAAGCAGGATTCGGTTGGGAAAATGGACCATTTGAAATTTGGGATGCAATAGGTGTTGAAAAAGGTATTGAAATAATGAAAGCCGAAGGACTTGCTCCTGCTGTTTGGGTTACCGAAATGTTAGCTTCAGGAAATTCTAGTTTTTACACAATCAAAGAAGGCGCTAATTTTTTCTACAATATCCCTAAAAAGAGCCAATTAAAAGTTCCTGGACAAGATGCATTTATAATTCTCAATAATATTAGTGAAAGTAAAAAAGTATGGTCTAATAGCGGAGCTATAATTCAGGATTTAGGAGATGGAATTTTAAATTTAGAATTCCAATCTAAAATGAATACGATAGGTGGTGATGTTTTACAAGGAATAAACAAAGCTATTGATTTAGCGGAGAAAGAATATGAGGGATTAGTTATTGGAAATCAAGCTGCTAATTTTTCAGTTGGCGCCAATATAGGGATGATCTTTATGATGGCCGTCGAACAAGAGTATGATGAACTAAATAGGGCTATTAAATTGTTTCAAGACACCATGATGCGAGTACGCTATTCTGGAATTCCGGTAATAGTTGCACCTCACGGAATGACTTTTGGTGGTGGCTGTGAAATGACCATGCACGCAGATAAGGTAGTTGCTGCGGCTGAATCTTACATTGGATTGGTTGAATTTGGCATTGGAGTTATTCCTGGTGGTGGTGGTTCAAAAGAGATGGCTTTAAGAGCTTCCGACTTATTTCGTAAAAATGATGTTGAATTGAATGTTCTACAGGAATATTTTCTAACTGTTGCAATGGCAAAAGTTTCAACTTCAGCCTATGAAGCCTTTGATTTAGGTATTTTACAACACGGAAAAGATAGTGTAGTTGTCAATAAGGATCGACAAATTGCTGAAGCTAAAAAACAAGCACTAATTATGGCAGAAGCGGGTTACACTCAACCCATTCGCAGAACAGATGTGAAAGTATTAGGTAAACAAGCTTTAGGAATGTTTCTGGTTGGAACCGATCAAATGCAAGCTGGAAAATACATATCAGAACATGATAAGAAAATTGCCAACAAACTAGCCTATGTGATGGCAGGAGGTGATTTATCGGAAGCTACTTTGGTAAGTGAACAATATTTATTAGATCTGGAAAGAGAGGCTTTTTTATCGCTTTGTACCGAAAGAAAAACCATGGAAAGAATTCAATTTATGTTAACAAAAGGGAAACCGTTGAGAAATTAAAAACAGATAAAATTACAAATAAACATACAAATATTAGATTCCAAAACTTTCATTTAGTTTCTATTTGATTTTCATCTTAAAAAATAAAATTATGAAAACTGCCTATATAGTTAAAGCATACAGAACAGCCGTTGGAAAAGCTCCAAAAGGAATATTTCGATTTAAAAGATCAGATGAATTGGCAGCAGAAACCATTCAGTTTATGATGGATGAATTGCCTGATTTTGATAAAAAAAGAATTGATGATGTCATGGTTGGAAACGCAATGCCAGAAGCGGAACAAGGGCTAAACATTGGTCGATTAATTTCTTTAATGGGATTGAAAATCGAAGATGTTCCCGGGGTTACTGTGAACCGATATTGCGCTTCAGGACTGGAAACTATTGGCATGGCTACCGCTAAAATTCAGTCTGGAATGGCTGATTGTATCATCGCAGGAGGAGCCGAAAGCATGAGTTATATTCCGATGGGTGGCTACAAACCTACTCCTGATTATGCTGTAGCCAAAGCAGGAAATGAAGATTATTATTGGGGTATGGGATTAACAGCTGAAGCTGTTGCTCAAAAATTTAATGTTAGCCGTGCTGACCAAGATGAATTTTCATATAATTCGCATTTAAAAGCATTAAAAGCACAAGCAGAAGGGAAATTTGACAAACAAATTGTACCAATTACTGTAGAACAGACTTTTATCAATGAGAATGGTAAAAAAGAAACTAAAACCTATGTCGTTAATAAAGATGAAGGTCCTAGAGCTGGTACTTCAATAGAAGTATTAGCGGGATTAAGACCCGTCTTCTCAGTTGATGGAAGCGTAACAGCCGGAAATTCCTCCCAAATGAGCGATGGAGCAGCTTTTGTGCTTATCATGAGTGAAGAATTGGTTAAAGAATTAAACCTTAAACCTATAGCTCGTTTAGTCAACTTTGCTTCAGCTGGAGTTGAACCAAGACTCATGGGAATTGGACCGACAAAAGCAATTCCAAAAGTATTAAAGCAAGCAGGATTACAATTAAAAGATATTGATTTGATTGAATTAAACGAAGCTTTTGCATCTCAGTCATTGGCTGTAATTAGAGAACTAGATATCAATCCGGAAATTGTAAATGTCAATGGTGGCGCAATAGCATTAGGACATCCATTAGGCTGTACAGGCGCAAAATTATCGGTTCAGCTTTTCGATGAAATGCGATTAAGAGGAAGTAAATATGGAATTGTTACCATGTGTGTTGGCACAGGCCAAGGAAGTGCAGGAATTTACGAATTGCTTTAAAATTTTTGCAAATTACAATCACCAAATAATTAATAATTTTTCTGATATAATAAAATCTAAAAAAAATTAAAATGAACGATAAAACCAGAGGTGGCCAATTTTTAGTAAAAGAAACAAAATGCGAAGATATCTTTACACCTGAAGATTTCAATGAAGAGCAACTAATGATGAAAGACTCTGTGAAAGAGTTTGTCGACAAAGAATTGTGGGCACACAAAGATCGTTTCGAAAAAAAAGATTATAAATATACTGAAGAGTGCATGAAAAAAGCCGGTGAGCTTGGTTTTCTTAGTGTAGCAGTTCCAGAATCATACGGAGGAATGGGAATGGGATTTGTAAATACTGTCTTGGTTTGCGATTATATTTCAGGAGCCACAGGCTCATTTTCAACTGCATTTGGAGCACATACCGGAATCGGAACTATGCCAATTACATTATATGGAACCGAAGAACAGAAACAAAAATATGTTCCGAAACTAGCTTCAGGAGAGTGGTTTGGCGCTTATTGTTTGACAGAGCCTGGGGCAGGATCAGATGCTAATTCTGGAAAAACAAAAGCAGTTCTATCTGAAGACGAAAAATACTATTCGATTACTGGACAAAAAATGTGGATTTCAAATGCTGGTTTTTGTTCCCTTTTTATAGTTTTTGCTCGTATAGGCGATGATAAAAATATCACTGGTTTTATCTTAGAAAACGATCCTAATAATGGCATTAGCATGAATGAAGAAGAACACAAACTCGGAATTCGTGCCTCTTCTACCCGTCAGGTATTCTTCAACGAAACAAAAATACCTGTTGAAAACATGCTCTCCGAAAGAGGAAATGGTTTTAAAATAGCAATGAATTCCTTGAATGTTGGCCGGATTAAATTGGCCGCAGCCTGCTTAGATGCACAAAGAAGAGTTATTAGTGGTTCTATAAAATATGCAAACGAAAGAATTCAGTTTAACACTCCAATAGCAAAATTTGGTGCAATTCGATCTAAACTAGCAGATATGGCTACATCCTGTTATGCAGGGGAAAGCGCAACTTATAGGGCGTCTAAAGACATTGAAGATCGGATAAGTGCTCGTCAAGCAGATGGTGGAACACATCAGGAAGCTGAATTAAAAGGAGTTGAAGAATATGCAATAGAATGCTCTATTTTAAAAGTAGCTGTTTCAGAAGATGTTCAAAATTGCGCAGATGAAGGAATTCAAATCTTTGGTGGAATGGGTTTTTCAGAAGATACACCAATGGAAAGCGCCTGGCGTGATGCAAGAATTGCTCGTATTTATGAAGGTACAAATGAAATAAACAGAATGCTATCTGTAGGAATGTTAATCAAAAAAGCGATGAAAGGCCATGTTGATTTATTAGGACCAGCTTCAAAAGTTGCAGAAGAATTAATTGGTATTCCTGATTTTAATTCACCTGATTATTCCGAATTATTTGCTGAAGAAAAAGAATTGATAACAAATCTTAAAAAATCTTTCCTAATGGTCGCTGGTGGTGCAGTTCAAAAATACGGTCCTGATCTAGATGCTCACCAACAATTATTAATGGCTGCAGCCGATATGTTAATAGAAATATATATGGCGGAAAGTACTATTCTGAGAACAGAAAAATTAGCGAAAAAAGAGGGTGAAGAAAAAGTAAAAGAGCAAATAGCCATGGCAAAATTATATTTATACAAAGCAGTGGACATCATTGTTCAGAAAGGGAAAGAAAGTGTTATATCTTTCGCAGAAGGTGATGAGCAACGTATGATGTTAATGGGTTTACGCCGATATACAAAATATACAAACATGCCGAATATTGTAGGTTTGAAGGAAATCATCACATCAAAATTAGTGGAAGAAAACGAATATTGTTTTTAATTTAACACCAAGAAAGTTAATTATTAGTTATAAAACACAATAAGCCATCTCTTAATAAAAATGAGATGGTTTATTGTTAGAGAGTCCACTCAAAATTAACTAATTTTATAGAATATAAAATATACAAATATTATGAAAAAAATAGTTATTACAATCGCCCTTATTGTTGCTGTTATTATAGGTTGCAAAACCCAGAAAACTTCAGACACTTCAAAAAAATTAGAAATCGCTTTTGAATCAAAAAGTAATAGTAATGTTACAGGAACAGCAACTTTTGTAGAAAAAGATGGCTATGTTACTTTTGTTGCAAAGTTAGCCGGATTAACTCCTGGAACACACGCTATTCATATTCACGAAAAATCAGATTGTACAGCTGCTGATGGAAGCTCAGCCGGAGGACATTGGAATCCTACATTCAAAAAACACGGTAAGTTCGGTGTTGGAGAATACCACAAAGGTGATATAGGAAATTTTATTGCAGATGAAAAAGGGAATGGAACAATAACTTTTACTACCAATGAATGGAGTATTGGAGGTGAAGATGCTACTAAAAACATTATTGGGAAAGGACTTATTGTTCATCAGGGTACCGATGATTTTACTTCACAGCCAGCAGGAAATGCAGGTGCTAGAGTAGCTTGTTCTGCAATAATAAAATAATGTGCTAGCAAGAATAATCTTAACATTTGAAATTTAAAAATTCGCAAAAAAAAGATAGCTTTGCAATCTTAAAACTAAGCAATGATTAACCCATCTGCAATTGGCTGGATAGATAAGTTTTTTATAAAGCAAAAACATTCGCATCAACCTGAAATGGTAGATGCGAATTTGTTTTATAAAAACGTTCGTAATACTGGTTTTTTCTACGGTCACATAATCTCTTTTGAAACAGCACATCCTATTGATAGTACTGGTTTGTTTAAAGATGAAATATCAAAAATTGCTCTACTAAATAGTTTATTTGGGATTTACATTCTAAATTTCAAAGATAAAAACCCTGAAAAATTTATTCAAAATGCTGTAGACTTTTATAACAAAATGAATCCGCAGGGTTTTAATTTATTTAAAAAAGTACTTCCAAATAGTAGTAATTCGAATAAATTAGAAAAAATAATAGACGAAAGAGTACAAACGAATACGAATTTAATAAATAAAAGTTTTTCTAATGTTGTAACAAATGCCTTGCTATTTATAGATGTATTGGCTTTCCAACAATATTTAATTCATGGAGATATTCCAGAAAAATATTTTCGAAATATTGAAGAAACAATAGTCAGTCTTATAACTCTCGCATTAAAAACGAAGGTAAATAAATCGAAACACGATGATTTATTAATTAAACTTTTTGAAGCATCCGTTCGATATAGTAAATTTTCGAAAGTCGATTTTCAAAATTTAGAAATACTGAAATTAGATTATTTTTCAAATGATTTAGAAAAATATTATTTGGTAGACATCGCAGGATTAGCTCTTTGGAGTGATGGTATTATTGAAAAAGAAGAAGCATATTTCTTACATACTCTAGCTGATATTATGAATGTACCAGATAGTTTTGTAAAAGATAGTATCGAATCAACTCATGAATTTATTAGTAAACATAAAAAGGAGATACCCTATTTTAATTATTCTAATCCCGTAAAAAATTTCTATGATCAAACTACAGAAGTTGTTGTAAAGCTTATCAATAGGAATAAAAAAAGATTGATTAAAGAAATTTCCGAAAGCAAAGAATTAATGATCCTACTGGCTTATTCTACTACAAGAGATCTGGACAAATCTGAAAAGAAAAAAGTTAGAAAACAACTCTTGGATGTATGTAAATCTATTCCATCGTTAACGATATTCTTATTACCTGGAGGAAGTTTATTATTGCCCATTTTAATTAAATTCATCCCTAAACTATTACCCTCCGCATTTAATGAAAATCTAGATATTGAATAAAAAAATCGCCCAAGAGCGATTTTTTTATTTTAAAAGTTTAATTTGTAAACTTCATCTAAATTATCATTTGAACTAAAATTGACATTTAAGTCGGTTACTATACCTGAATTTAATCCGTAAGCCCAACCATGTATTGTTAAATCCTGGCCAGTTTTCCAAGCAGCTTGAACAATGGAAGTTTTAGATAGATCAAAAACTTGTTCTTTTACATTGATTTCAACAAAAGCGTTAAAACGATCGTCAAAATTATCTATGGAATCTAAATAGACATTATGCATCCTGTATACATCTTTAATATGACGAATCCAGTTGTCAATAATTCCAATTGAATCATTTCCCATAGCAGCCTTTATACCTCCACAGCCGTAATGACCACAAACAATTACATGTTTTACTTTCAAAACATTGACGGCATAATCGAGAACACTTAACATATTCATATCAGAATGCACTACCATATTTGCAATATTTCTATGAACAAATACTTCTCCTGGCTTTGCGCCAATGATTTCGTTTGCAGGAACTCTACTATCCGAACACCCAATCCACAATAATGGAGGCGTCTGACCTTTAGCCAAATCTTTAAAATAATTTGGATCTTTAGCCAAAGTAGATTCAACCCAAATTTTATTATTGTCTATAATTTTTTTATAAAAGTCACTCATACTTCATTGTTTTTTAGTGGATTAAAATCTTTAATAAAATAAGTTAGTAAATATAATACTACTAATTAAACTATGGTACCTATTTTATTTTTTCTTAGATTGATTATTAATACTGTTTTTATTTACTAATACTCTTTTTGCAACATCATAATAATGACCAAAAGTAACATTATTGTGAGGTTCTTCACTATTTTCTAGCTGATATTCTTTTTTAAAACCTTTCAATTTAACATTAATAAAGAAATACAAGTTATTAAAGCAGGTCCTGATTCGAAATCATCAACTACTCTTGATAATGTGGCAAAGGTATTTACACCATCAGCTTCTGGATAGGATAAACTACCTACAAAATCATCATCAAGTCCAAAGGCATGTGGTATTTGTTTTAAAACGATAATTATACCGATACCTGCAAGCATACCTTCGATAACATTCGTTGGAAAAAAATTAGATATTCCACCTGCTTTTAAAAAACCTAGTCCCAGTTGAATAAAGCCAGCAATTAAAACAGCTGTTAAAAAAATATTAAAAGTACCTAAATCTGTAATTGCTGTAAGAACAATTGCAGTTAAACCTGCAGCAGGTCCAGACACACTCAATTGAGATTTACTCAGATAACCAACAACAATTCCTCCTATTACTCCTGAAATGATTCCTGAAAACAATGGAGCCCCTGAGGCCAAAGCTATACCTAGACACAAAGGTAATGCAACTAAAAAAACAACAAGTCATGATGCGAAATCAGATTTAACATGATCAAAAAGATTGATTTTTTTCATTATAATTGACTAAAAAAATTAAAAAAAATAGATTAACATCTCATTAAAAAACAAGATACTTTTGAAACTAAATAATTTTTAATTAAATTAAGTCAGGCGGAGGTAAAAAAATAGAAGATGCAATTTTATCGTGTTTAGATAAATTCTCCGATAAAATTAAACTTGAAGTAAAATTAGATAAATTTATAAAGCGCACTAAAACATCAAATTTTATTTCTGTAATTAATTGTTTATGAATGTGTTCTTCTTCCGATAAACCATAAACACAAGAAGTATTAACTTTCTCTTTTATCAAACTCACAATTGTTGGAGCTGACAAGAAAGCCACAAACAATATTAGCAGTAATTTTACAGTTAATTTCATTAGAGTAAATATAGAATTTAACTTGAAATATCAATGTTTTAAATCTAAATTTAAAAAAAGATTAACATGTATAAAAAAATCCAGAATAAAAAATTAATTCATTCTGGATTTTAGTTTATTTTATTTTGATATTATAAACTTTCTTCTAACCAAGCTCGCATCATCCAAACCGTTTTTTCTTGCTCTTTAATAAAATCACTCATCATCGAATTAGTTCCTTCATCATTAATCGCTGCAGATTTATCAAGAATACTTCTTTCGATCTTAAGTAAACTAGACAAGGAGTCTACAATTAATCGAATTGCTATTTCATCTATTGAAATATTTTTACCAACGGTTAATTGGTTATTTTTCATATAATCCTCAAAAGTATGAAGTGGAATGCCCCCAATGGTAAGTACTCTTTCTGCAATTAAATCAATCTTTACTTGGGAGTCAGTATATAATTCTTCGAATTTTACATGTAAATCAAAAAAACGTTTTCCTCGAATGTTCCAATGAATTCCTCTTAAGTTTTGATAATAGGTTTGATAATTAGATAGTAATATGTTTAAATCAGTTACAATTAGTTCTGACTCTTTAACTGGCAATCCTAAAATATTGGTTTTCATGTTGTTATTTTTAAAATTATTTATTTTCGTAAAATTAATATAACTTTAATCAAATCACTATAATTAAAAGTTATAGTTTTACTAAATTTGTACGAAATATCTATATAATGACAATTACACAACTTCAATACGTATTGGCTGTTGCCGAACATAAAAACTTTACTTTAGCTGCAGAAAAATGTTTTGTTACACAACCAACATTGAGTATGCAAATTCAAAAAATCGAGGATGAACTGAAAATCTTGATTTTTGACAGAAGTAAAAAACCAATTCAACTTACCGATATAGGACAAAAAATAGTCAATCAGGCAAAGAATATTGTTAATGAGGCAGATCGTATAAAAGATATTGTTGAACAGCAAAAAGGATTTATAGGTGGGGAATTTCGTTTAGGAATAATACCAACAATAATGCCTACTCTTTTGCCAATGTTTTTGAATAATTTCATACGAAAATATCCAAAAGTAAAACTCATCATTGAAGAATTGAATACAGACGAGATCATCATCCGACTTAAAAACGGGCATCTTGACGCCGCTATTGCCGCTACTCCTTTGTTAGACGAAAAAATCAAGGAAATCGTTTTATATTATGAACCTTTTGTTGCCTATATTCCAGAATCTAATAAAATATTTGCAAAAGAAGAAATTGAAATAGAAGATTTAGACATCGATGAAATACTTCTGCTACAAGATGGTCATTGTTTTAGAGATGGAGTATTAAATTTATGTAAGAATGTTAGTAAAAATGAATTTAACCGTTTTCAGATAGAAAGTGGCAGTTTTGAAACCCTGGTAAAGCTAGCCGATGAAGGATTGGGTACAACACTACTCCCCTATTTACATACCCTAGATTTAAAAGAAAAGGATAAATTAAAATTAAGAAATTTTAAAGAGCCAAAACCAGCAAGAGAAGTAAGCATTATTTATCCTAAAACAGAACTTAAAATTCAAATTATTGATGCTTTAAGAACTACTATTTCCGGAGTTGTAAAAGGAGCTATTGTTTTTCAAAACGTGCAAATAATTAGTCCAATCGCAAAAAAATAAAAAATATTATTTATTTACAAAGACTAGACATACTCTTAATTCTGGTTTTTCTATTGTGTAGGATAATAGCCATTCTGTTAATTGTTCTACGTCATATGGAAGCAATAATTTTAATGCTTTTTCTAATTCTTTACAAAAAAGTTGAGGATCAAAACTTACTCTTTCAAGTATACTTTTAGTATAGGAATACATTGATTTGTTCATAACGACTTAATTTAAATGATGAAATAACTTTAAAAAAATAACTTTCTCAAATTTAAAAAAAAATGTATTTTTAAATACTAATAAAACGTTAATGTCTATTTTTTTATTGTTAATTAACTTTTGTTGCCCGAAACATCTCACGTTTTCCTGGTGGTCCCACAAGTTTTTCAACAGTAAAACCTACTTCAATCATACTTCTTTTTACAACACCTCTGGCGGCGTATGTTACTAATATTCCGTTAGGTTTTAAAGAAGTAAACATTTTTTGAAAAATCGAAGTACTCCATAATTCAGGTTGAACTCTATAACCAAAGGCATCAAAATATATTAAGTCAAATTGCGCTATATCATCAATTTCTTCAAAAAATTGTTTTCTTTTTGTCAATGAAAAATCATTTGTAAGGATGTTTTTTTTATCCCATTCTGAAGAATGCATTTCACTGAATATTGAAATAGCGACTAATGCATTCAATTCATCTACATAATTCATTGCAACAACTTCTTCAGCTGAAATAGGATAGGCTTCTACACCAACATAATCAATATTTAAATTCAGTTTTTTTGATTCTAAAAAGCTTATGAAAGCATTTAATCCAGTACCAAAACCAATTTCTAAAATTGAAATAGATTGATTTGAAAATAATGAAAGTCCATTTTTAATAAACACATGTTTTGCTTCTTGTATAGCTCCGTGTTTTGAATGATAATTCTCATCCCAATCCGTTAAGTGAATTGTTGTTGATCCATCGGATGTTTGAATTATTTCTCGCTTCATAATAGTAATCTATTTTTTTTAGTAAAAGTAACAAATGCTTTAGTTATTTCTATTTTTTGGATTAAAAATTCATTAAATTTATAATGCCTTAGAGTCAAAATTAGAATTAAAAAAAATCAAATATCTAAAAATTAATAATTAATTTGTCATTATAAGCCGATCTGATTATTAAATTAATTTAAAAAACTATAATTAAACTAAATAAATTAAAAAAAAAGATATTTATTTAATTTAACATCAATAGAACCTCTAAATTTATTATTTTAGCGTAATATTATTGGAAATAAACAATAGCACATTAAAAAATAACAAAATATTGATTTACAGTATTTTACAATTAATTTATCATTCAAAAAAAACTTATAATGAGTTCAAATACAATAACCGAAATCGATATAAAAACAGTTTCTAAATCAAAAATTGAATCTGTTGATTTTGAAAACTTAACTTTTGGGGAAATCTTTACAGATCACATGTTTATTTGTGATTACAAAGATGGAAACTGGCAAAAACCAGAAATAAAGCCATATGAACCGTTTCTTTTAGACCCTTCAGCAAAAGTATTTCATTATGGACAAGCCATTTTTGAGGGTATGAAAGCCTATAAAGATGCAAATGATGAAATTCGCCTTTTCCGTCCGGAACAAAATTTTGAACGTTTTAATCATTCAGCTGAGAGATTAGCAATGCCAGATGTTCCGAAAGATATTTTCATGAGCGGATTATTTAAATTAATTGATTTAGATAGAAATTGGGTTAAAAAAGGGATTGAAAACTCCTTATATATTAGACCTTTTATGATAGCTACAGGATCTGGAGTTATCGCTGCGCCTTCTTCCGAATATCGTTTTATGATTATACTTTCTCCAGCTAAATCCTATTATTCAGGAGAAGTAAAAGTATTAATTGCAGAACATTTTAGTCGCGCCGCTAATGGAGGAATTGGAGCTGCGAAAGCTGCTGGAAACTATGCTGCTCAATTTTACCCTACAAAATTAGCCAACGAACAAGGATTTCAACAAATCATATGGACAGATGATGCTACTCATACAAAAGTAGAAGAAGCTGGAACTATGAATGTGTTTTTTAGAATAAATGATACTTTATACACTGCACCTATTAGTGAAAGAATACTAGATGGTATTACCCGAAAAAGTTTAATTGATTTAGCAAAAAGAGATGGAATCAAAGTTGAAGTTCGTCCTGTTTTGGTTTCTGAATTGGTACAAGCAGCAAAAAACGGAAGTCTTAAAGAAATTTTCGGAGCCGGAACAGCAGCCGTTGTTAATCCTATTATAGGATTTTCTTATCAGGATGTTTATTACCAACTTCCAAAATCCGAAAAATCAATCGCATTAGAATTAAAAGAAAAACTGACTCATATTCAATATAATATGGCAGAAGACACTTTTAAATGGACTGTAAAAGTTTAGTTATAAGCATCCGTATTCTGCTTTCTTAATTGAAAACAGAATACGGATGCTTATTTTATTTTAATATTTTTGAAAAATCAGGTTTAAAATAGTTAGGCCCTTTCATAACCTTACCATCTTCTCTATAAATTGGATTTCCATCGTTATCTAATTTACTCATATTACTTCTCTGTATTTCATCAAAAACAGCCTCAATTTTATGTTGTAAACCGTGTTCGATGATGGTACCACAGAGAATATACATCATATCGCCAAGTGCATCTGCAATTTCGACCAAATCATTATTTTGAACCGCTTCTAAATATTCTTCATTTTCTTCTTTCATTAAATTGTAACGAAGTAAGTTTTTATTTTCCCCTAAATTTGACAAAGGTATTTCACTGAATCCTATAGCAAAAGCAGTATGAAATTTCTTCACAGCATCAATTTGTTTTTCCATATAAATAGTATTAAATTAATAATGCAAAATAGTAACTTTAGCTCACAAATGATTAAATTTGTTGAAAATATTTATAAATTATGTTTAGTACTGGACAATGGATTTTTGCCGGATTCTTTTTAATTGCATTTGTTATTGCAATAATTTTCTCCTATCGAAAAGATATAGTGATTCATCAAAAATTCTATAAAGGCAGTTATAAAGTCTTAATTGCTTTTTTAGTATTTATAGCAATGTTATTTGTAATTAAAATATTTTTCAAACGTTAAAATAAAAAAATATAATTTTAATCTAATTTTATTTTATATAATTAGACCTGTCTTAATAACAATAAATGGATTAGATTATGAGAATTATTAAATATATTTTCCTTTTAATTTTATTAGTAACTTTTGCAATTTCCATATTTGTAGCCACTCAAAAGGGCGATTTTTATGTACAAAGAGATAGTATCATAAAACATCCAAAATCTACAGTTTTCAATTATGCTTACGATTATAGAAATTGGAAATCATTTGCTTCTTGGATAAAGGAAGATTCAAAAACAGAATTTACCTACTCACAAGATTCAATTAAAAAAAACAGATCGTTTTCATGGGAGGGAACATATGGAAAAGGAGATGTAAAAACATTCGCGATAAAACATGGTGATAGCATCATTCAAAAAATGAATTTTGACGGTACTAGTACTGAATTAACCTGGTTTTTTAAAGATACTATTGGGGGAACTAAAGTCTTTTGGAAATCTAAAGGAACTATGAGTTTCAAGTTTAAAATTAAATGTGCTTTAAGTGGCGGTGTCGATAAAGTTATAGGTAATATGCTAGAAAAAAGCTTATTAAATTTAGGCAATACACTTGATTACGAAATAAATACCTATACCGTAAATGTAAATGGTATTTTTAAAAAATTAGGTTGTTTTTATTTAAATCAAACGATTATATGTAAAATTTCAAATGTGTCAAAAAATTTAAGTATAATGATCCCTAATCTTGTTGCTTTTTTTAAGAAAAACAATATTGAGATGAAAGGTAAGCCATTTGTATTATATCATACCTATGACACGACAAACGGAATCACTAAAATATCTGTTTGTATACCTACTAAAGAACAAATTTTTACCAGTCCAGGAAGTGACATTACTTACGGCAAATTAAACCCATTTCAAGCAGTAAAAACTACTTTAATTGGAGATTATTCACATTCTAAAGCAGCTTGGACTAAAACTTTCGACTTTATTTCAAATAACAATTTAACTAGAGATACTGAAATTTCAAATTTAGAAATATACGTCGATAATATTGAACAAATTGAAAATCCATCTAAATGGAAAACAGAAATATACATTCCTGTTAAATCAAAAGCAGTAGTTGTAGTTAAATCTGTAACATTTTTTTCTCCTAAAATTATTGCTCCAGAATCTAAGCCCGAAGACACACTTCAAAACTAATTTCAACTTGGGAATTAAACCTTTTAGATTAGATTAATTCTTATTGAAAACATTTCTTTGGAAGAAACCGATTTTATATTAAAATTATTAGATCCGAAAACGCAAAATGAAGCGTTTAAAAAACTCTTGTCAGAGTATCAAAAACCTTTATACAATCATATTCGAAATATCGTATTAAATCACGATGATGCTGATGATGTACTTCAAAATACTTTTGTCAAAGTATTTCAATATTTAAAAACATTTAATGGTGATAGCAAATTATTTTCATGGATCTATCGGATCGCAACAAATGAAGCATTAACCTTTATAAAGAATAAAGCCAAGCGAAATGGCATCAGTAGTGAATCTATGCAAAGTAAAATTGTTGAAAATTTAGCTGCTGACACTTATTTTGATTTTAGTGGAATTCAACTAAAACTACAAAAAGCTATTAATGAATTACCTGAAAAACAACAACTAGTTTTTAAAATGAGATATTTTGAAGAAATAAAATATGAAGATATGTCTGAAATTTTAGGAACTTCAGTTGGTGCGTTGAAAGCATCCTACCATCATGCTGCAAAGAAAATTGAAATTTTTATGACTAAGGATTAAACCTTTCTATTAAAAAATAGTCTTATGTACATGAATAAGTTTAAATTAGATAAAGAACCTAAAATTGATTCTGGATTTAAAATTCCTGAAAATTACTTTGAAACTTTATCAGAAAAAATCCAAATACAACTTCAAGAAAAGGAAACTAAAGTAGTTCCGCTTATTAGCAAAAGATATAAATGGATAATGGCAGTTGCTGCAATATTAGTTTTAGCATTAATGATTCCTTTTTACAATAAAATTGCACCTTCTAACACTGAATTAGATGACACTACACTGGAAGATTATATCACAGATCAATCTTCCATAAATCAATACGATTTGGTAAGTCTATTAGAAGCCGAAGATATTCAAAATATAAAAGTGGAACTTCCTATAGAAAACGAGACAATCGAAGATCACCTATATTCTAATTCTAATATAGAGCAATATATAATAGAATAAATCTCAATTAATTTTAATATGATTAAAAACATGAAACATTTAAAAATACTCACTATCTTATTTCTTCTCTTGTCTATTAATTTTTATGCTCAAGATGGAAGAATGAAAGAAAAAAAAGATCAAATTCATGCTTTGAAGGTTGCCTTTTTGACAAGTGAGCTCTCATTATCAAGCGATGAAGCTGAAAAATTCTGGCCGGTTTATAATGATTATGACAACAAGCAATTTGAATTGAGACATCAAAAAATGAGAGGCTTTATGAAACGCATGAATGATGAGTCATTGGATCAAATGTCAGAGAAAGACGCTACTGCTTTTTTAATTCAGATGGAAAATAACGAAGACGAATTATATCAAAAACGAAAAAAATTCATTTCAAATTTGAAAGGAATTTTAAGTCCTGTTAAAATAATTAAATTAAAAAAGGCTGAAGAAGATTTCAACAGAAAACTTTTAAAGCAATATAGAGATAAAGGTCCCAGCAAATAGTTGTTTATATTAGTTACTTTTTATTAAAATTAATACGAATTATCTTGTTTTTTCCGGCGGCAAAAGCAGTATGTTGGTTCTCGAATCTTATGGTATATAAATCCTTATCCTCTAGTGTTTTTTTCCAGGTTTGACCAAAATCAAAAGAATAGTAAACACCCGAAGTACCTACAGAAACTAATTCTCTTCCTTTTTTATTTGGAACAAATTGCACACAAGAAGCATATCCAAAAGCCTTATTAATTCCTGCTAATTCCCAGGTTTTACCTCCATCCAGAGTCCTAATTTTATTGCTTGAATTATCCTTTTGATTATCATAATCACCTCCAACTGCAAAACCAATTTTTTCATTGTAAAAATCAGCTGAAAAAATTCCACTCATAGGAGAACCTTGAATAATTGGTGTATTAAAAACTTCCCAAGATTTTCCTTTATCTCCGGAATAAAATACTCTGGATTTTTTTCCACCTGAGACAATCCATGTTTTATTCGCTTTTACAATAATATTCGTATTACTTGCTGCAAAAGCAGCTTCACCTTCCTCAACTTTAGGTAAATTAAAACAACTTAACTTTTTCCATGAATTTCCACCATCTCGACTTGTAATAACCGAAAGACAATTGTCAATTAGATCACCGATGGCTATACCTTCTTTATCATTCCAAAATTGCATACTATCATAAAAAACTTTTTTATTTTTTTCATAATAAACTATTTTAGGAATTCTTGTGTTTTTTGGAATTTGATACATCCTTGCTGGGTTTCCAACATTCAGTATAAAAATATTTTTCTTGGTTTTACCTATACTTCTGAATTCTGGAATCAAACTATCGCTATCAATTATAGATTCGAATTTTTGCTTGTTATTATGATTTACAAATCCAAATCTACCTTTATCCGCTGAATACCAAATTATATTTTTATCTATTAAAATCGCTCTTATGCTGATAGCATCTATCAGAATAGCGTCTACTTTAATGGAAATATTTTGATTTAGATTCCTTTTATTAATGATGTCTTTATTTGATATGCAACTAAAGATTAGGTTCGAAATTAAAATAAGAATCATTATGATTTTTTTCATTTTTAACAGGTATTAATTGAAGCAATTTACAACAATTATTAAAGAGTTAACCTACCTGAAAAACAGAAAAATAAATGGCTTAGAAATTGAATTGTCAGAAAAACAGGAACTAGAAAATTCATTTTTAATTTTAATTATTAATCTAATATCTTGCGCTATGAAAACTAATATAATCCTTTTCGTATTGTTCACTACTTTATTTTCTATAAATGCCCAAAATAGAACAATAGTCAATTCCACAAGTTCATAAATTAGTGACAATCTAGATTAAAAGCTATCGCTTCAATTTTTGGAGAAGCAAAAAATTTAGAAGATTTTGAAAGGCAATTAAATGATTCTAAAATTCAACTATCGAATTTAGATTAAAATAACGATAATGTATTAGATTATTTAAGGGTTATAGAATCCGTAGAAGGAAATACACATTTAATTATTATAAAATCTGTTTTGGGACGCGATACTTTTAAGGATGTAGCCAAAACGTTGAAGTAGAAAGAGATCGTAATAATAGTGTTTCCGTTCAGGTTGTTGGTGATGTCTATAGGTATGGCAATAATTTTATTTACGAGCTTATTTACCAACACAAACCGATATTATATGCATTTTTTTGGAGGTCCAACTATAATCCGTAATACTCGAGTTGGTTTTGGAATAATTATCCAACTTACTACTATTCTTAGAGTCCATTTCCTGTTTTTAGATATCGAAATAATGTGAATTTATAAATTGATAATAACAATCACTATAATTTAAGTCAATATTAGAAACAGCAGAATAGCAATTAATTTACATGATCGAATAAGAGAAAATAAATATTAAAGAGAATTTCCAAATAGTTCGTTTGCCAACAGAAATTCTAATTATAATAACAGACAAGAATTATATCAGGACCGAAAAAATAGAAACTATGAATCACGAAATAATATAAGCTTAAATGAAGTTGACTTTACCGAAAATAACTTGAATTATACTTGAGAAAATAATAATTTACAAAACAGTGGAAATATTAGACAAGCAAGAAATCTAAATAATTCAGAAAGCATTTCTGGAACAAATGAAAGTTATTTTAGAAATTCTAATAAAGGATATGACACTTCAAGCTTCTAAATAAATAGAAGAACTACAACAAATAATACCAGAAAAAATATTAAAAACATTGCTAATTATCAAAATATAGCTCAAAAAATGACAACTGATACAGGCCAAACAAGAAATATTCCCAATCAAGATAATTCATAAAAAAAGATTAATAATACTTCTAAAGACATATCAACACGAGAATTGAGATAAAAAATAGTACTACAACAAATAATAAAATAACATTTTTTTAGTAGGTTATTATTTGTTTTAAAATTAAGTTAAAAAAAATAATGTTACATTTAATAATAAATATATTAAAAATGATAAATTTGTGGCCTTATTAATATTTTTATATGAGCTCCAATCATAAAGGTCTTCACAGTAAATTAACTTTAGGTGGATTATTAATTACTTTAGGAATTATTTACGGTGATATAGGAACTTCCCCTTTATACGTAATGAAGGCTATTCTGGGAGTTCATACAATAAATGCAGATATCGTTTTAGGTGGTGTGTCTTGTATATTTTGGACCCTTACTTTACAAACTACTATCAAATATGTTTTAATCACTCTAAGCGCTGATAATCATGGTGAAGGTGGGATTTTTGCATTATATGCCTTAGTCAAAAGAACCAAAGTTAAATGGCTCATAATTCCAGCAATAATTGGGGGAAGTTCTCTTCTAGCCGATGGAATTATAACACCTCCAATATCAGTTTCTTCGGCAGTTGAGGGTATTCGAACATTTTATCCGACTATAAATACAGTTCCAATTGTAATAGGAATTTTATTTGCACTTTTTACTATTCAACAATTTGGAACAAAATTAGTAGGGAAATTCTTTGCTCCAATGATGTTAATTTGGTTTGGAATGCTAGGAATTCTTGGTTTTCTACAGATGCTAAATCATATGGAGGTTGTAAAAGCTATAAATCCCTATTATGCTTATCATTTACTAAAAATTCATC
>Ga0114958_10000422_pt1 | contig 36007 bp, 32 predicted proteins | sample C_130208_EF_Meta_FD_89577 | JGI IMG/M metagenome (GOLD analysis project Ga0114958, IMG submission 89577) | Freshwater microbial communities from Lake Croche, Canada to study carbon cycling - C_130208_EF_MetaG | ecosystem: Environmental > Aquatic > Freshwater > Lake | place: Lake Croche, Canada... | reverse complement strand
TTTGATCCTTTCTTGGATCCTTTCTTGGATCCTTTCTTTGATCCTTTCTTGGATCCTTTCTTTGATCCTTTCTTGGATGACTTCTTAGATCCTTTTTTGGATGCTTTTTTGGATCCTTTTTTGGATGCTTTTTTAGATCCTTTCTTGGATCCCTTCTTGGATCCTTTTTTAGATCCTTTTTTAGATGCTTTTTTGGATCCTTTCTTTGATCCTTTCTTTGATCCTTTTTTGGATCCTTTCTTGGATCCCTTCTTGGATGCTTTTTTAGAACTCTTTTTCTTGGAACTCTTTTTCTTGGAACTCTTTTTCTTGGAACTCTTTTTTTTAGATGTCTTCTTTTTTTTAGAAGCCTTCTTCTTTAGTTTAGCAGCGCCACCTTCTATTTTTTGCAACATTTCCGATAATAAAACTAAATTATTTCGTGCCGGTGTTGCAATATTTAGTTTATCAATTGTCTTTTGACGACTTATATCTAATTTTTTACATAAATTTGAAAAATTTTGAATTGTTTCCTCTAAATTTTTTTTTTCTGTTGAATCTAAATTAGAAAATTCTTTAACTTGACTAATATCTTTAATTAAATTATTTATTGTTAATCTATCAAGACTTTTACATATATTTTTAAAATTATGTAAGATTATTTCTCCAGTAGCCATTATATTATAACTTTATATAATTATTATATAAAAACAAATCAATATATTTTTTATGGAACAATCAACTAATAAAACAACTGAAGTTAAAGTACCCAAAAAACGTGGCAGAAAACCAACCGGACGAATATTTCAGATCGAAAAAGGAACTGTAAAAAATATTGAAACTGATAATGAATGTATTATCGCTTATTTACCATTATCATTAGGTGATACAAAAAATATTATAGATATTGCCGATATAACTGATACTATATTAGAAAAAACAGCAGTAAATATAAATAAATCAAATATTACAATAATTAATGATTTAAAGAATATAATATCTCATACATCTGAATGTTCATCGGAAAGAGAAAAAGATGGGGATAAAAAAGAATATTTAAATCAAATGAATCATTCTCATAAAAAAGATGATGATATTGTAAAATTAAAATCTAAAATAGATGAATTAGAGAAATTATTATATGATAATATCAAATTTGATAAATTAAATGAAATCTGTATTGACATGACAAAAGGTAATATTGAAAATATACACTGTTGGTGGTGCTGCAGTAATTTTGATCATTCTCCTGTAGGAATTCCAAATAATTATCGCGATGATACATTTTATACTTATGGATATTTCTGTTCATTTAATTGTGCAAAGGCACATAATCTAGATAATGTTGATAATAAGACAGAAGAAAAGAATTGTTTATTAATGATGTTAAAGAAAAAATTAACAAGTGATGATGCATATATAAAACCAGCAAATCCTAGATACAGTTTAAAGATATTTGGAGGATATCAAACAATTGAAGAATATCGCAAAGATTTTAAGATGATTGACAAGACAAGCATATTAATATTCCCGCCATTAAAACCAATCAAGTTATATATTGAAGATGAATATAAACACAAGATTGTTAGATTTCAGAATGATTATAAAGTAAAAAGAAATAAACCATTAACTCGCACAGCAAATAGTTTAGCATCAATGTTAAAAATTAAAGAATAAATTATATTTTTATAAATAAATTTTTATACATAAATTTTTATATATAAAATTAATAAATAAATGATTGCACTTTACATCATACTTAAGAAAAGTATGAGTAGTGGCCAGAAGCCTGAGGTGCAAGACTAGACGCCATAGGTGCAAGACTAGACGCCATAGGTGCAAGACTAGAAGCCATAGGTGCAAGACTAGACGCCTGAGGTGCAAGACTAGACGCCATAGGTGCAAGACTAGACGCCATAGGTGCAAGACTAGACGCCATAGGTGCAAGACAAGAAGCCTGGCGCATGAGTCCTGACGGCTTGGGAGGAGCAGTTAGAGAAACCATCTCTGGCAGATCGCTAAAGTCCATATCAGCAGCACCGGCGCCACCACCTCCGCCAGCCGCGAGAGTATCCTGATCAATCAGAGGAGGCATGCCAACCCAATGATCCTCCTCAGCGGTAAGAACACGAGACGGCTCATGAACGAGTTGCTTACGCGCAAGCTTAGTCTCGTACATCATGACCGAAGACATAGCCTTGAAGTCTTGGCAGCGACCGTCAAGGAGCATCGTCTTGAACTCATCGTACTCTGCGATACAGACAGTGATCTGCTCGTCAGAACCAAGCTCACCAGTCTTACGACCAACAAGATCCTGGATGTAGGACTCAGATGCCTCGAGATAAACAGCATACATGTCGATCCACTCATCACATCCACCAGCACTAGGGAGACCAGTGCCAAGCAGCTTAAGATCAGTTGCAAGAATGTTCATGTGAGTCTCCTCCTTGATCTCCTTCACAGCAACACCATTTGCCTTCAGGGTACCGGTGGCACCATCAAGCATACCTGCAATGAGCTCAGAAAGGTCGCGTACGCCTACACCATTACGCGGCTGGCGAACAAAAACGACATAGTCCTTCTTCGTCTCACTAGACTGCAGCATAAGCAGAACACTTACTGCACCACCGCGAATAAATACAACGCGATTGGCAGTAACACCATTGAAGGTAACATCTGTCGTAATATGAATGAGGCCGGGATTCGGGCCAAACATTGTTACAGCATCGATGCGAACCTGCTGGTACTTGAAGTCTGGGTTCTGCTTATCGGCCCAAGTCTTCATTTGAGCGCAGTTAACTGCCTTCTCAAAGATGGCGGGGTCGACACCCTGGCCACAAATGCAAATATCCTTAAGATTACTAGAATTAATAGTAGTCATTTATTAGAATAATTGTATAATATAAGAATTTTATAATATATAAATTTCAATTTTTTTAGTCTAGATGTTAACCATCTTTTTAGTTTTAATTAAATAGTGGTATGCTTGTAAATAACAATCACATAAATCATCCTTCTTTTTATGTGTTAATAAATAGGTCTTGTGTTCAGGACTAATTAAAGATGCACATTTTTTAATTGCAAAATCTTTACCTTGTTTATATGTCATTTTAGTAGGCTCTTTCTTTTCTTCTACACCTTCAGTTTCTTTTACTTCTGCTACTTCTGCTTTTTTTACTACTTCTACTACCTTTTTTTTTAATTTCTTTATCTTTTTATCATCTAACTCAATCTTTAATACTTTGTCGTCTTCTGCCTCATCCATCTCAGGTACAGGAGATAATTTTAATTTCATACTCGGTGCAATTAAATGAATATCTTCTAATTGAAATCTTTTTTTATCAACTACGCCTCTTATTAAATAATAAGCTTGTAATGTATCTGCAATAGCTTTCATTTTAGGATTTTTAAATGATGGTTGATTTTCAATTAGAACTACATCTACATCTGATAGTTCTGGTAAAGAATCTAAAGCAGTTACAAGATTATATTTAAATTGTGCAGTACTAATTTTATCACATGTTACATTAGTTTCTTTTACCTTATAATTTTTATTTTCAAATGCCTTTCTATGTAAATTACATAAAAATGCATTTCCTAATTTGCATTTTGCTGCTTTTTGACAAACTGTACAAATATCCTTACATTTTTTATCAGTAATATCAATACATGGTTCTTTAACTTCATTTACTTTCCCTTTATGATCTTTACACATTTTATATTTATAAAATAATAAATCAGCATTTTTATCACAAAAAGAACATTTATTATTTATATTTAATAAATCAATAATATCCCATTGCAAGATCTTCATTTTAGTTGTATTTGTATCATCAACAATACAATAAGCTAAGTTTTTAATACCGACATCATAAGAGATTAGTTTCATAATATATCTATACTATAAATTATAATCTTATATATAAATAAATTATTTGATCTTATAAAATAAAAAGAATTAAAAATGTTTTCTACAAACAGGAATATATTCATCTGCTGCACCTACATGCACTTGTTCATTTGTTTGTATAATTCTTTTACTAAATAAAGCAGGTGTTTCATCCATACAAATCTTACAACATGCTTTTAGTAATTCAATGTCATCACATAATGGTAATAGACGGTGAATATCTCCAAAATTCCTTTGATTACTATCGCCATTTAATCCAACAACAAAAACTATTTTGTCATCCAGAAGTGCTTTCTGAACAAAATCATATAGATCATTAAAAAATTGACCTTCTTCAATAAAGATTACTTTTGATTCGTGATATTGAACATGCGTATCAGTATTACCATATACATCATAAAGACTTGTTAATGATATACATGGTTCGGAATCTTTGTTGTGTGAAACAATTTCAGAAGCATCAGAGTATCGTGTATCAATGCCGTTTTTAATTATCATAATTTTATAATTAATTACCTTATATTTTCTAATTAGTTCAATTAATTTAGTTGATTTACCTGAAAACATAGGTCCTAGAATTAACTTTAAATATCCCATGATTTGATGTAAGTATATTAATTAATTATTGTAGATGTGATAAATATGTGAATAAATCAATTTTTTATTAGTTCAAAATAGTTACTTCATAGTAAAATATTTATAAACTCGTCCTTTACGAATATATGATTCATCTAGATCATCAATTGCCTCTTTGGATTCATTTGATGTTAATAGTAAAATGATATATGGATTATATTTCATATCATCAAGGAATCCATTAAATGATGTCTTATCAAAGACAGGAATTGGAATATCTTTATGAGGTACAATAGTTTGTGCATGAATCTTACGAATAGTTGTATTAATCTCATCCATTAAGATAATTAAAGGTTTAGATTTGGATGGTTTAACACGATCAATTAGATTACTTAAAGTGTCATTAGGTTCAATAGGGTTAAAAGTTTTACAAACTGATCCATTTAATTCAATTGCTAAAAGATATGCAATACTGGTTTTTCCAGATCCTGGCATACCATGAATAAATGCAGTACAGTGTTTTTTAAGATTATAAGTTTCTTTTATTTCAGAAACAATATTATATTGATTGATTCGTTGACTTTCAGTTGGATCATTTTCAAATAGAATGTTACGAGGAGTATAATATAATCTAAAATAACTACCTTCCCTATCGTATCTTTCAATTTCAGTTCCTGTGACAATCTGAATCTTTCCCATTTCTATGTCATCATCATCTTTAATTAAAGATTCATATCGTTTCTTAGATAATAGAATGTATAATTCTTGAATTTTCTGGCGTTCTTCAATCTTTTCGAAAATAAATCCTATACAAAAATAAGAAAAAATAATTCCATTATTCTTGCATTCGCCATATTGATATTTATACATTGAACTAACTACCTTATCATTTAATTTCTTTAGTACACTATCAAACTTTCGTTTATCATTAATTACATATAATGATAATCCAAATACTTTCAAAAGAATTAATGGTAATGACCAAATAATTCCAACACTCCCCAAAAGGGATCCAATTAATAGATATAACATATCTTAGTATAATTATTTATCTATTAAGTTATATATACTAATAATTTCAATTTTCTGTTAGCATATGAGGAGTTTAAAAATAAAACTAAGTTGTTTTTTAATAATTTATGCTTTAAAAAAACTGATAATAGAAGTTCTTTAAATTAATATAAAGAAATACTATTAATAAAATTATATGGCCACCTCTATACCCAACGAATCATACGATTTCAATCAAATACCAACAAATGTGAGTGTTTCAACTACTGGAGTAACATTTGAATTAGGCGTAAATGTTAATTTAAAATACGTATTCAAATTGGTCAAGTTGAATGATGTATTAGTTGGAATGAAATATAAGAATGAAATAAAACAAACAGAAGAGGTTAATATGAAGATATCTGCGAAAGCATTTAACAATCAACTAACAATGAAAATGAAAATTGCAGAAGATAAGTATGTTAGTGTAAAGATATTTTTAAATGGTTCAATCCAGATAGCTGGCTCTAAATCGATTGAACAAATAAATAAAGGAATTGAATCCTTAATAAAGATATTAAAGAAACGATATTATGTAGAAAGTTTAAATGAAGAAATTCATTTAGTAGATAGTTATAATTTTAATATTAAGGATTTTAAGATAAATATGATTAATAGTAATTTTTATGTAAGTTACAAAATAAATATTGAAAATTTATATCCACTAGTTATACCTCTATGTGTTAAAGCAAGATTTGAGCCACTATCTCATCGATGTGTAAATATAAAATTTATGCCTCCTGGGGCTAATGCTGATAAAGATAAACCAATTTCTATATTTGTATTTGAAAGTGGTAGTATAATTATTACTGGAGCACGAAATGGAAATCATATTAAAGCTGCATATGAATTTATAACAAATGTTTTAGATGAAAATAGTACAATTGTTAAAAGAAAAGATATTAAATTATATATGAATGTATAAATTGTAAATCAATTAATTTATAATAATATTTATTATAAATTATTTATTCTTTAACGGGTGTTTTTCGTTCTTTAACGATTATTTTTCTGTTCTTTAACGAGTATTTTTTTTTAAAGGATTAGGATTTACTACATGATCATACTTTCTATTTGCTACTTTATCAGGTACATGTATGTTTGGATATAAATTAACTGGCTTATTTCCGTATTTTTGGAAGGCATTATTAATTAATTCATTATTTTGTAGCATTTCCGCTACTCTTGTCTCAATTCTATCTCCCATTGATGGAAAATCTTTTAATTTATTTAATTTGTATACAATTCGCTCATCTAAATTAAATTCATTCATATCTTGTAATGCACTACTTCTTGATCCAGTTGCTGCAGGATTTACTCTTGTCCAACTATTATTAATATCTTTTTGTTTAGAATTCATTTCACCCATAGTTTGTGTACTAATACCTTCATTCCATCCTGATTGAGTAAATGTTCTTCCAACAGTTGTATCTTCACGTGCACTATGTACAGTCATAGCATTTGCATCTGAACGAGATCTTGTATTTTCAATTACTACACGTGATGGGCCATTATATCCATCATAATTTATACTTTGTCTGAAAGTTGGATTGGCGGGTTGATCATTCTTTAAATAAACTTTAGGAACATTATGTAAAGCTGGATTTTGTTGTGGTACATCAATTGCTAATTGTTTTAATGTTGCATTTGCTGGTTGAGTATTAAATATATTTCCTTTTCTTGAATCACCATATGCATGACCATCTTGTGCTGTTTCGGCAGTGGTCTGTCTAATTGTTGCATTTAATGGTTGAGTATTAAATTGTTGGCCTCTTCTTGAATCACCATATGCATGTCCATCTTGTGCTGTCTCGGCAGTTGTTTGTCTCATTGTTGAATTTAATGGTTGAGTATTAAATTGTTGACCCCTTCTTGAGTCACCATAAGCATGTCCATCTTGTGATGTTTCAGCAGTAGTTTGTCTCATTGTTGAATTTGTTGGTTGAGTATTAAATTGTTGACCTAATCTTGTCTCACCATATGCATGACCATCATACCCAGTTTCAGCAGTAGTTTGCCTTAATGTTGAATTCGTTGGTTGAGTATTAAATTGTTGACCTAATCTTGTATCACCATATGCATGTCCATCTTGTGATGTTTCAGCAGTAGTTTGTCTCATTGTTGAATTTGTTGGTTGAATATTAAATTGTTGACCTAATCTTGTATCACCGTATGCATGGCCATCATATCCAGTTTCAGCAGTAGTTTGTCTTAATGTTGCATTTAATGGTTGAGTATTAAATTGTTGTACTTTTCTAACATCACCATATGCATGCCCATCTTGTGCAACTTCTGCATTTGTTTGTCTTAATGTTGCATTTGATGGTTGAGTATTAAATTGTTGTCCCTTGCGTGTATCACCGTATACTACACCATCATTTGCAGGCTCTGCTGTTTCTTGACGTAATGTAGAATTAGTTGATTGCATATTAAGTTGGTGTACTTTTTTAACAGATCCAAAATTATATCCATCATTTGCTGTTTCAGCAGTAGTTTGTCTTAATGTTGAATTAGCTGATTGTTTATTAAATTGAGTACCTTTTCTCATATCACCAAATGCATGACCATCTTGAGCAGTTTCAGCATTTGTTTGTCTTAATGTAGAATTAGTTGATTGAGTATTAAATTGTGTACCCTTTCTTATATCACCAAATGCAGGACCATCTTGAGCGGTTTCAGCATTTGTTTGTCTTAATGTAGAATTAGTTGATTGAGTATTAAATTGGGTTCCTTTTCTTACATCACCATATGCAGGACCATCTTGAGCAGTTTCAGCATTTGTCTGTCTTAATGTAGAATTAGTTGATTGAGTATTAAATTGGGTTCCTTTTCTTACATCACCATATGCCATACCATCTTGGGCAGTCTCAGCAGTGGTTTGTCTTAATGTTGAATTTAATGGTTGAGTATTAAATTGAGTACCTTTTCTTACATCACCATATGCCATACCATCTTGAGCAGTTTCAGCAGTTGTCTGTCTCATTGTTGAATTTAATGGTTGAGTATTAAATGTAGAACCTTTATTCATTTCTTTATTGGTTGGTACACCATCATAATAATTAGGCCCGGTTTCTGTTCTCTGATTATCAAGTAAATAATATGATGGTAAGTTGTTATTATTAACACTTTGTTGACTTGGGCCAACTGATTGTAAGCCATCAAATTGTTTCTTGTGTGGTTTTCTCTTTTTACCATCTGGACTAAATGGTCCAACAAGTGAACCTGTTGCAAGACCTCCGCCATTTTTAAGTTCCATTGAAAATTCGCGAGTTTGTGGTTTAACAATTTGTTCAGGATTGACTGCAGGTTTATTAGTACCATTATTACCCTTACCTCCATGCATGTAATCAGATATTTCAAAAACTTTTTCAGGTCTTCTCTTAACAACATTTGGGTCAACTGGTTGTTTCTGTCCTTTTTGACCTGGTATCACAACACCGTGGTACGACTTTTGCATTCTGTTACCAACACGTTGGTAGTCAATACCAGGTTCAGGAGCTCTATAAGAGTCATGAAATCCAATTGTAGTCATTTCATGATATCCTAAATTGAGACCTGGTTGAATTTGCTCAGGTTGGAAAGGTTTTTCACCTTGACGTAAAACACCTGGAATAAATCTATCTATTAACTCATCTGTTTTAGATGGCATGCCATTAACAAAATGTACATCTTTCATTGGCTTAAAGAAAGCTGGTGGAGCTTCTTTAGGATAATAATGTTTTGAGGATCCAGTAAATAATTCCATCTTTGTCATATTATTATTACTATTAATTTCATCCGTCATTTTTCCACCAATATTATCTACAACGTCATCTCTTCTTCTAAAAAATGGTTGCATATTGTTATGTTTTAATTCAGTATTTTTAAATATACCATATGTCATATCAGATCCTTCAATAAATGGTGTCCAATTTTGTTTAACTTCTAGTTCACAATTAACTGGAATTTCATCTTTATTCTTATTAATTTCACCAAATTTATAATAATCTTCTAAAGTAGGAGCTGCTGCAGCACACATTGTATTATCTAATTTACCAGGAATTGGTAATTTTTCAATTTCATATTGTTCTCCTACTGCGGGCATCTGATTGTAAAAACTTGGTATAACCTTTGATTTTTCAGGGATAAATGAAAGATCTTTAATTTGTTTGACTCTTTTTTTATATTTTTTATTGATTAAATCGACTTCTTTATTTTGATAATCTCTTTTATTAAAAAAAGCAAAATTTTCCTTTACCTTATTATTCGAAGTTTCATTTGATTTCTTTTGTTTATTTGATTTTTTATCAGGTTGTTTATCATGTTCATTTACAATTTGTTGATTTAATATAGATCCTAAATATGCAAGACCGCCAACAGCTAATAATTCCATTATTACTATATAATAATAAAATATTTAAAAAAACTAAATTTATTATGCTAAATTAAAGACAATAAAAAATTATTCCTTAAATATAAATATAGGCTAAATATATAAATTATATATATATTTAGATATAAAAAATTAAATTATTATTATTTAATAAAGGAATATTATATGATAATAATAAATTACATCTTATTTAGTGACATAATATGTATTCCAGTTTATTTTTTAATTGGAGCCCATGCTTGTTCATATTCTATATTATATCCATTTGCTGTTGGAAATTTGCTTGTAGCTTTGCCTGTTTCATTTAATTTATAATAATCTTCTAAAGCAGAAAATTTTCCTACTGAATTATCTAATTTTACAGGAAATTGAACAAAGTTTTTGTCACAACCTTGTGTTTTTTTATATTTTTTTATACCTCTTTTTCTTTCCTCCCTTTTTTGATTTCTTTCTCTTGATACCTCTTCATTTACTATACGTGGGAAAGAACTAAAACGTTCACTTCTAGCAGCTTGTTTATCATGTTCACTCATAATTTGAGTATTTAATACAGTACTAACATATGCAAGACCAAGTAAAGCTAATATTTCCATTATAATTAATATAATATAATAATATAATATAAAATAATATTAAAATATTAAAAACTAAATGCTAAAGTTTACACTAAGATCTTTATGCATTTACTCTAATTTTTGTGTTAAAGTTATCTAAAATCTTTTTGGTTTCATATCTAGTTTGAACACCAAAACGATCCTTATCATTTTTTACTTTATTTCCATAGAATACCCATTCTTTAGGATCAATTATTAAATCAATCCAGCGATTGTAATCAGCATATGTATATTCTTTAACATCTAAATCTAATCTAGAAAATTGGTAATCTAAAAATTTATTACATAATTTATTTTCTTTTTTAAAGTCTTCGTGTGCTTGTCTTAATGCAGCGTTTTTTACTTTTAATAGATTACCAGGAGTGCACTTAGTACTATCCCATCCTCTGTCAGTTAATAATGATTCGATTTCAGTTCTTTTACTTACATCTTTAGTATCAAGTTCACCAGTTGCTCCGTTATTACTTGTATTTCTATTTGCACGAGGACCTACAAGAGAGTGGCAAGATACATCATTTGCCCATGTACCAGTATAAAGGCGGTAATTACCTGGTGCTGTTTCTTGTCTTACTGTTTCTGGGAAATAGCAGCTATCATATTTTCTTTTGGAAAAATGGCCAGACATTTAATATAATATATAATTAGAAATATATTATATTTAATTGATTTTATTTTTTATATGAAATTTAAATTATTTTTTAAAATCCTTTAGAACTTGGCATTTTCATATTAGTAGGAACTACATCTCTGTCGCATAAAAAGGGTGTGATTACTACGTTATTGACGCAACCAGTGTATGCATTACTCTTTTTAGCGTTATTTCCAGTATAACCACAAGCTATATATTTTTGTGTAGCACATTTGGTTAATGGAATAGTTCTGTATTGTAATTCAGATTCTACATCAGTGCGAACGCCAATAGATGTCCAATTATTAGGAATCTTAGATCCATTATTTTTTTTGCATGTTAATGAGTTTTCAAATTTGCCATTATATAACTCATAGAATAATGGTTCTACACTAGTCATTGTTCTTTGTTTAAAAGCACAGTCATCGTACAAGGTTTTATTGAAAATACCAGACATATAATATAATTATATAAGAAAAAAATTAAATCTATATTAAATTTTTTTAAATTAAATTCTTACTTCTAGCATTCTTATAATTTAAATATCGAGTATCTACTCCTTGTCTAGGAAATGGTAATTCTTCACGATTTACTACAAAATAATCGATTGGTAGTTCTTGTTCACGTGTATATTCAAATTGTCTTATATCTAAACTATTTGTTCTTGTTTCATCTCCTAAATATGTATCATTAATACTTTTTGCATCTTCAAATCCTCTTCCATATGTTTTAAGAGGAGGCACTAAATAATCTGAATAATCTAGATTATTTTTTCGAATTGCACTTTTAAAAGTAAAGACTTGTCCAGCATTTTTTACAGATTTATCAAAATCTTGTAACACTGATAATTTAGTATATGACGCATTTAACATGGTATTTCCACCATCTGTTAACTTATCAAAATCTATTGGTGCATATCTACCTGTATCTAATGCCATTTCTTGTAATTTTTTAGGATCATGAATTCCATATTTTAATTCAGATTCAACACCAACGTTTAACTCTTGATTGTTCTTTGTCATTGGATACATACCTACGGTAGATATAACAGTATCTTTAATTTTCTTTAATTTATTATTTTTATCAGCTACTTGTAGATTATCATAATTAAAACCTTGATTTATATATTTTAATTTTTTTCTTTGTTCAGGATATAAATCTTTAGAAGTAATATTTCTATTCATAATATATTATAATATATATTTTTAATTATATTATAATATTAATTTAAACAATTAATATTAATTATGTTAATGGAAAATAATTTAATTGAATTAGCTAAATTAATGTTTGGTAGTTCTCCGAAAGATGCATATGCAATTCAAATGCAACTTGAGAATTATGATTGTATTGAAGATTTGTTTGAAGTACTATTACATTTATTTATTTATGGTTATAAGATAAAAGAGATGAATGTTAATAATATTAATGAATTAAAACCATATTTTAAAAGTATTGGGGTCAATTTTAATATAGATATGATACCATATTCTGAATTAGAATTTGTTGCAAATGAAAGATATTTAACAAGATATTGTAATATAATGCCCCGTTCTTTTGTTGACTATGAATTTACAAATCTTGGATTTATGTTATCACGAAACTATATATCAGTTGATTCCATAGATAATATGCGAGCATGTTATATACATGAAATACCAAATAATTTCGTAGATTCATTTATATGCTATATTAGTTTTAATTTTAAACTATAAGCTATAAAAATTGATTTTAAAACATATATAATAATATTATCATATTATTATATAATTATTTATAAGATATAATGAATATAGTAAATAATCCACTACATATAGTTAGCGATTCTGATCGCATAGGAAACAGTAAAACAAATGATTGTATTATTTGTTTAACAAATAATCCGGAATGTATTAAATTTAAGGGATCTTGTAAATGTAGTCCATTAATACATCAAGCATGTTTAGATAAATGGTTGTCAACAAATCAATTAATGTGTCCAATATGTAAAAAAAAATATACAACTATTGAAAATAAACAACTACCCGCACAAAATGAAGATCAACAAAATAAGAAAAATGAAGAATGTGTTGCATGTTGTTTATGTGTATATATAATATGTGGTATATTATGTGGTATACTAGGTAATGGTTAATTTATACTAGGTAATGGTTAATTTATACTAGGTAATGGTTAATTTATACTAGGTAATGGTTAATTTATACTAGGTAATAATTCATAGATATTAACGATATCTTAAATCTCCATAATCCATACAATTTGTACCATTATATTTACAATTATTATCAGGTTCATCCCGAGTGCTTCCAATAAATTCTAAAAATTCTCCATATTTATTTGATGGTGGATTAGATTTATAATATAATTGACCAGTTCTTTTTTCAAAAACATCTTTTATATTTCTATTTAAATTATTATAATAATTATTCATAATTTCTTTATCATCTACTCGACATGAGTCTAGACCATTAAATTCAAATAATTCATTCATATATGGATTATCAACTGTTGACTTCCTACATTTAATGTCATCACTAAATTGTTCTTTAATATATAAATTTTTAATAATTAAAATTATTGTGATTAATGCAATTGGCATAGTTACATATTCAGATCTCAATATTAAAAATAATATAAATATATATATTAAAAACATGATTGATTTATCAAATTTTACATCAATATCATCACTAATAGTGAAAATAAAATCTTGATAATATATATTAAAAAAATTTATTATATCAAAAATCTCTTTCATATAATAAATAATATATTAATTAATAAATTCAAAAATTAATTAATTCATAAACTAGTCCATATCTAATGTTTTATCTTTTAAATAATTCTCTAATTCATTTAATTGATCTTCGTTTAATGGTTTTATATTTTTCTTATCTTCTTCATCTTTATTTAATTTTTCTAACATTGAAACTCCTTGTTTTTCAATAACAGATGCCATAATTTCATCTAATTTACCACCCATCATTTTATTTAGTGATTCACCTATACCACCAGCTCCTCCTAAACTACTTAACCCACCCGCTAAACCTGCTAAACCCTCCATCCCTCCAGCGCCTCCCTTTCCTTCCATTAATCCAGCTAATCCTTCCATTCCACCTTTTCCTCCCATTAATCCAGCTAATCCTTCCATTCCTTTTCCACTCATTAATCCACTTAGAGCACCCAAACTTTCTAATCCTTTTGCACCACCAAATCCTTTTTGACTTGCTAGATTTGCTAAATGGGCTAAACCTACTGTTTTTTCACTAATATTTTTTGAATTATTTTGAGCACCAGCTGCATCAGCTTCCCCGCTAGTTTTTCCTGCTTCTGCAGCCATTTCATTTAGTTTAGACATATCAAACATTTTACTGATGTCTGGTAATTCCATTCCTTCTAACTTAGACATATCTATATTTTTTGTAATTTCTCCTGGATTATTTAATAAATCAGGTACTGCACTCAAAAATGAACCAAAGTCAAATTCACCAGATTCAAACATCTTTGAATAATCTTGTGCAAGATTTTGTAAATTACTCATTAATGCTTCTCCAGGATTCTCTGATTTATTAATTGTACCCATATTATCAGTCAATTTACTAATCATTTCTGTTAATAGATTACTTGCTTTAGTCTTTGATTCAGGAGTAGAATTTGCTTTTAATTTTTCAAACATCCCATTAACATCCATATTTTCAATTTCATCGTGTAAATTGTCAAAAAGCTTTCCTAAGCTTCCACCTTCCATAGATTTAGTTAAATTACCAAATAAATTTTCATCTTTTACTTCTAATGTTTCTTCAATTGATAAATATAATAATGTAATATTATCCCATATTTTTTCAACAACTTCTTCTCTTTCTTCACCCTTAAGATATGCATATAAATTTATCTTTTGTAAAATTTCAGTATCCTTATTTTTATAAAATATCAATTTATTTCTACTTAATAAGTATCCTTTTAATTTTGAATCATTTTTAATTGCCTTATAGAAACGTCTAATTCTTTCATTTATTTTATTTGAATCAGTGTCAGCATTACATTTTATTACGTTACAACCATTATAATATTTAATTAAATTATTAAATATATCAGTTGTTTGTGCATTAATTGTAATTTCAGATGGGTTACTTTTGATTTCTTTATTCATATATTTATTAACTATATATTTGTTTTTAAGTTAACATATTTTATAAATAATTAATTTATAAAATATAATTCAAATTGTTAAAGATTAATCAACCATTTACTAATGTAAAATATCTAGCTCCAATATAACATAAGATGTTTAAATAATAAAAAAATATATCCTTTTCACTACCAGATAATCTTTGAAATAAACTCTTAAATTTAAAAATTTTATTTATTACAGAAGTTCCTTCATATTTTCCCTCAACTTTTTTAATCTCTTCATTTTCCGTTAGAAAAAAATTAATATCTTTTTCCTTAATTTGGGGATAAAATTCTAATACATTTATATTAAATTGATCTATTACTAAAGTATGATGCATTTTTGTTACATCTTTAAAGACACCAAAACAATAGGATAAATCACTATCATTTTTAATTATTGAATTTAATTGTTTGAGTAAATCATATAGAAAATCATTAAATAGTGTAATTAAATCATTTCTAGATAGTGAATCAATTTCAGATGTATCAATATTATCCATTTATATATTATTAGTAATAATATTTATTATTATTTTTTTATATTAATATTAACTTTAATATTAAATTTAATTTTATTATTCTAATAACAAAATCTAAATTATCTTTTTCTTCTAGATTGAAGTTGTAATTGTAATTGTCTATTTCTATTAAAAACCATTTCTTTTAATTCTTGTGTAGTATCTTTTTCATAAAGTCTTGATTCATTATTAAAATCAGTAACAATATCTATTTTATTAGAATCATCTATATTTTCTAATCCTCTATGAATTTTTTCAATGTTCTTACCTTCTTCTATAAATGTATATTCGTCTGATATCTTATTAAACTCATTACTTGTCCCCTTTATATCTAATTCATTTGAAATCATTTTCATTTGTACAATTTTATTAGTTATATTATTTGTCTGTTGATTATAAAATTTTAGATTATCTAAATATGCAATTGCATTTTCACATTCAATTGGTTTAATTATATTTTTTACAATTATAAAAGGAACTTCATAATTTTTTAATTCTTCTGGTATTTTAATGTCATCAACACATATTTTCTTGTAATTTTCACCAACCATCGCAGATAATTTATCAGATAAACTACAATTATTTTTAATAAAGAGTAAATTTTTTCTTTCCATAATAAAATTTATATATTTAAATATTATAATGAACGTGATAGAAAAATTCTTAGAGAAATTTAATCAATGTATAATATTATTAAGTGGTTTCGATAAATTACATCTAAATGAATATGCAAAAAATTTAGCAGATAATTTTAATTTTAAATTAATTACATTTACATACCCCGATTTTGATAAATTAAATAATGATATAACTACACTATTACAAGATAAATCTTCTAACCATGGTATCATCATTTATGGATTATCATTTCCAAATGAATTACTAAAATTTAAACCTAATATTCATATAAGTATATCAGGAAGTAAGGCACTTATTGATAATGATGAAAAGTTTAATGTTTATACCGAAAATATTAAAAAAAATATTATAAATAAATTTAAGAATATTAAAGATTTAGATTATCATGATCAAATATATGAAGATATTTTTAATTTATGTATTGACATGACTATGAAAAGAGTATATGGTGATAGATATGAAGAAGTACAAAAAGAATATGCAAAAAAATCTATTGCTGAAAAGAATACCTCTCTTGAAAAAGAAAATGATGAATCTTCTGAATCTTCTGAAACAAGTAAACAAACTACAGAAACTAGTTCTATTAAATCTTCACCATCAATCGGAGGAAGTGATAAAAATTATAGTAAAGATAAAAAAAATAGTAGAAAGGCAAGTAGAAAAGCAAGTAGAAAGGCAAGTAGAAAGGCAAGTAGAAGCACAACTAAAAAAATAAACAAAATTATTGGTACTCGTCTAGTAATGAGTTTAATCAAATTAAAAAATTGAAAGATATATTTAATATTATATTTTAATATAATATTAAGTAAAAGTATACTATATATGAATAATACATATAATAATACATATATTAATACAAATCTTGACACGAGTAAAGAAATAAAAGATAGTGAAGATAATGAGGATAACAAAGATACTATAACTATTAAAATGAAAAGTCTTTTAGATTCATTTTCATTTTGTCATGGTATTGATGCTAAAATTAATAAAGCAATTGATATATTTACATATATCTTAACAATTCCTAAATTTATGGCTACACAAATAAATTTTAGAGTAGTAACATTAAATAAAATTGATGAATTTACAAATGATAAAAATATGATGAGAACTAGGATGTTTTCAAAGATTTTATTACCAAAATTAAAAAATTTTTATAATCAAATAAAATTACGTGATGATTATATATTAGCTCCAAATGAAACTCCTAAGATAGTAATAGTAATTTGATATATTCATTTATAGATTCTTTATTTTATTTATGAACTCTTGCATTTTTAAAGAATAATTTTCATTGTCATATGTTTCATTTATTTTATTGGATAAAATTTTTTTATCAAATAGTTCTTCATTATTTAGTAATTCTTTAACTTCTTTTTCAATATTTTCTACATGATTTGCATTTATAAAACTATATTTATTGAAGTATCTATTTACATCATCAGGGCCAGAATAAATTGGAATAGATCTTGCAAAGAAACAATTAAAAATTTTTTCAGTTATATACCCATTTGTTAATGAATTTTCACAAACAAATACAAATTTATAATTATTAAATAAATTAAGTAATTCTTGAGAATGATAACAAGATTTATCTTTAATTACTGATTTATAAATGTCAATTTTATCACATGTTCCTATTTTTTTTAAAATACTTATTACATTTTGTTTTATTTTATCTCTATATGAATTAGTTGATGCAATTATACAAAATTTTTTTTTACTAAACTCAATATTACTAATTGGTTTTATAATTTGGAAATATTTTAAAAGGTAAGATATTTGAATATATATAATTGGTACTACTATATAAGAATCTGTTTCAATATATTTATCAATATGATTATATAAATATATTTTAATATTTCCATTTCCATAGTTACCATATTTATTATAATGATGATAATGTTTATGTTCATAACAATTTTCAACAGATAGCATAATATTTATTTTTAAATTTTTTATATTTTTAATTTCGTCTAAATTTTCTTCACCAATATGATGTATGATAAGTGTTGTATTTGAATCATTATGTTTATCATTATCTATATCTGGAAGAAAATATTTTTTAAATTTATCAAACGATTCAATTTTAAAATATTTTGGATTGTCTATCCAATATGAATTAGCACTCTTAGATAATATAATGTTCATAATATAAGTATATATATTTTTACAAAAAATTGAATATAAAATTAATTTAAATAAATATCATTATTATATATATAATATGGATATCAAACTAAAGATAATCAAACATCAGAAGTCTACTGATAATTTTCATAATAATCAACTTAATATAAATTTATCTGGCAAGGATACCAATTATGTTATTGTAAATACATTACGAAGATTAGCAATGTCATCTGTACCAATGTATGCATTTCATCAGGATGATATGCAATTTGATGTCAATACATCTATATTTAATAATGATATGTTAAAAGATAGATTTAGAAACTTACCGATATTTAATATTGATAATCCAGAATCAAATATAGAAAAATATGATGAACTAGAAACGAAAAAAGATCGTATAATTGACAAAACGAATAATCTAACAATGTTTGTTAATATTAAGAATAATAAAGATACAGTTTATAATGTTACTACAGATGATGCAACTTTCTATTATAAAGGAAAACAAGTTTCATCCCCTTATAAAAGACCTCTTTTAATTATAAAATTAAGAAAAGGTCACGAATTAAGAGTAACATGTATATCAAGTCTAAATATTGGTAAAAATGATGGAATTTATAATGGATGTATGGCGTATCATTATTATGATGAGAAAAAATCAAATGACTTTGAATTAGAATTATTTAGTTCTAGACAAGTTGATGAAATTGACCTATTGTCAAGCTCTTGTAAGATAGCAGTAAATAAAATAGATAAATTAGAAAAATTAATAATTTCTAATTTAGAAAGAGAAGAAGATGTAGATGTACTTAATAGAGGACTTTTAAAAATTCAAGATGAAAATGCTACGATTGGTAGTTTAATCTCTTATTATTTACAAGATCAAAAGAATATGGAATTTTCAGGCTATCAGATTCCATTTTTATATTTAAGTGAAATCATAATTCGCTATAGAACGGATGGTAAAGATATTAAAGATATTCTTAAAAAGACATTTAATCAAATAAGATTAATTTTTAACCATATTGATAAACAACTTGAAAAAATCTAAAAATTATAATCTCTTTAAGATATATATGCTAATTTCTTTAACATGCACAAGTTATTCAAAATTATTAATCCTTTTGAGTACAATTCATCGTGCAAACTATTTTTTAATATAACCTTATGTATTAATAGATATAATTCTTTTATAGCATCATTTAATATTTTATTAAATATATATAATTTATTTGATGCATCTAACCATTTATTATTCTTATAAATTTGTATATTAGATTGTATGTTAGTATTATCAAATTTTATGTTATTATTTGATGGTTGTTCTTCATTAAAATGAATTAAATTTATAAACTTATCAATAATATTAATTGTTGTATTATATTTAATTAGTTCAATTATATATTTTTCATCCCAGTTACTTATATTTTCAGAACCATATGAATTAATTGATGTAGTTATTAATGTATTTAAATTATCGTTTTTATTATCATTACTTATATTACTTACATTATTTATATTATTTATATCAGATGATAGTAAAATTTCTGAATTAAACGATATAATTTTATTTATTTTATTATATTTTTCAATTTGTTCAATATTTGAATCAAATAAAATATTTCGTATATTTAATTTTTGATTTGATAATTTAATTAGTTGTTCATATTTATCAGTATCTTTTAGATATTTTGATAGACAGATTCTTTTAACAATTTCACTTTTTTGATTTTGTAATATAGGAGCTATTTTATCAAAATATTGTGTCTTGTAAAATTGAGAAATAATATAAATTAATTTTGATTTATTACCTATCCAATATTTATTATCTGATCCATCAACAACTTTAAAATTATCTTTAAGTAATCTTGTTAAATCATTCATTTTAATACAACTTTTTATATTTTCTAATAATAAAATAATATTATGACTTTTATTAATTCTATTATTATATTTTAATAAACCAACCTTAAAAACATTTGTATTTTTATCTTGTTTTTTTTGTATTAAATACAAATAATTCATTATTATTATTTATATTCTTTTGTTAATAATAACTTTTTATATCCTATTTATTAGTGCATAAATAAATACATCATATGATTTAATATATATAATTAAATCCAATATATGATATATAGTTTTATAATTTTATTAATTAAACATCGCCACCGTCTTCATCTTCCATCATCTCAAGTTCATCATCAGTTGTTAGATCTTCTTCTTCAGCTTCATCATCTTCCGCTTCTTCTGTCGCTTTTACAAGTTCTTTTTCAAGTTCTTGTTCAAATGCTTCAGCTTCTTCTTCTGCTTCAAGTTCGGCTTCAAGTGCTTCTTCAACACCAGATTCTTCTGAAGTATCTGACATGTCATCTGCAGATTCTTCAGCTTCACCTTCTAGATGAGCTTCAAGTTCAGCTTCAAGCTCAGATTCACTGGGGTGAGCTACAACAAAACCCTCATCAGATTCATATCCATTAAAACGTGTCTTCTTTGTTAGTGATGCTTGCATAATATAATGCATATATAACATTTAATCACCAAAATAAGTATTTATCAATTTTTTTAAATGATTTAAAAATAAGTAAATATACATATATACTCATTCTAATGCATATTCATCCAGTGTTTATAATCACACATATTCTATATCCATTATTATTTCCTATTAGATTAATTTCATATGTATCAATACATATCTTATCATTAGTACTTCCTAAATATATAATTGAGAAATACTTCAAACAATTAAATCTGTTAGTTTTATTATCATTGGGATTATATCCAAATAATATAATTGATAAACGAATAGATAATAATTTAAATGATCATAATTCAAATAACAGCAAACAGAATCTCACAAAGATTATAGCATTTCAACATAGAACATTTGCAGATATCTATATAATAAATTATATTTTTGGTCCAATAGCTTATGTCTACAGAGATATATTTAAAAATAATATTATTATTAAATCATATATAGAAAAATTTGGAGGTATTGCAGTATCATCAGGTACTAAAACTGGAAAAACAAAAGAATTATTAGCATATTTTGAAAATCCTAATAATATTCGTAAATTAGCAATTGCACCAGAAGATATAACAGATATTGAAAATAGAGTATTAGTAAATAATAAATTAGGTATTTTTAGATCTGGTGCATTTGTTCCTAAAGTACCAATACAACCAGTATGTATAAAATTTTATGATACTAATGTCATTTGGAAAAATTATATATCAAATTCAGTTATTAGTATAGAAGGAATTATAAGAATTGAATCAAATGTAAAGGCAGAATCAATTCATGTGTGGATCTTACGGAGATTATTCTCACCTCTAGTATATTTTGATGTTTATCTATTAGAAGAATGTAAATTTAATCCTACATTCGATGCAGATAGTATTTTAAAATATAAAAATGATGTTCGCGAAAAGATGTTAAATACTGTTATGCATTTTTAGATCAATAATTTAATAAATAATATATTTAATAAATTATAAATAAAGTTTCTAGATTCTAGAAGACATCTTATTCGTTCATCGTTTATAGATGATTGATAAATTCCTTTACAATTGCATTTTCATTGTACTTAGGATTCATCTTCTTAAAGATTACAGGTTCAGACTTTTTAACTTCTTCTAGTTCCTTAAGGCATCTGAGAATATCTTGACTATTGATATAATACTTTAGCATTTTCTTTACATCTACTAGTTCAAGCTTTTTCTTTTGGCCTAGAACCATACCCTTCATCTTATAAAGAATTCCCTGTAGACTGTTATTTTTAGATACTCCTTCATTATCAAAAAGCTTCTTAAATTCTACAGGATTTTTTTGAATTAGTTTTACACCATCATAAGATGTATAAAAATAATAAAGATTGAGTAGAGACATTGACATGTATGTAAATACACCATACATCACACCCTTTGTATCAAAGTTTGTACCCTTGTACTTTACATTCTCAGGAAACATCTTAAAATGATCATCAAGATTATTGCGCTTGTAAAGTTCTAGAAGCATATTCTCGTATGAAGATGCATATGGTGCAGCACGTTCAAGTTGGTCATAGAAGTTTGTATAATAAACATTAATTTGTCCATTATCATTAATCAGATAACCAAGTACATTTGTATCAGATACAATGTTTTGTTTAACTTGCTCAAGACTAAATTGACTGCTTGTATCTACAAATGATTTTACAAACTCGCTATAATCAACTGTTTGGTTCATTTGTGCATCTCTCGCAAAAAGTAGAAATAGTTTCTTGTATTCTGCACCAAACTTTGTTGAATAATCAACAAATGTCTTGTTTTCAAAATGAACCAGTACAAAATAATATGATTTAGTAGTATCTAGATTGGATTCGAATGCTTCTAGTGTAGAACCAGAAGCACTAACAGATTCTACGAACATGTCATAATGTGACTTTGCACTTACTTTTCCATTATATGACCAGTGAGAATCTTTTGAATCAAAACATTTACGAGTTGAATAATTCCAAACACCATTGCAGTTATAAACTGAAATTAGTGTACCTTCGTAACATTCTACGAATCGTTGATCCTTGAATCCATCAAGTTTACCTTGGTTGTTATAATCAATAATTGGATGTGTGTACGCAACAATTTTATACTTGGGTACAACATCTACAATATCTGAACTAGCAGATGGAGTTGATACAGATGCAGCGGAATTTGGATCGGCATTTGGATCGGCATTAGGATCAACACTTAGAATAATAGAACGTGAGTAATTAAATAGTTGATCCTTGGTAGGATTCTTTACAAAGTCATTAAAAATAAGCATCATATTGTCCTTTAGTTTATAAGAAATCTTGTTTGAATTCTTAATGTTGTAGTCATAAATCTTCTTCTTGATTGATTCAAAATCACTAGAAAAATAACTAGAAAGTTGCTCGAAATTATTAGAAATTTGAAGTGTCATAATATATATATATACTATTTTCTAATCTTTAAATAGATGATTAAAAAATCAATTTTTTTTCATTCTATAATAGAATAGAGTATATATAATATATATAATGTATTTGATATATACACTATATAGATTATATCAGATTTAGAAATATAACAAAATATGATAATATATAATTTAGGTTTTTATGATTAAAAAAATATATATTATATTATAAAAACAGAAATAATATGAGTTATATAAATGATATAGATGTTTTAATTTATGATAGTATAAATGAAATATATACAGATCTCAAAGATGAAAAATTAGTAAAAATAAAATCTTTTGGTAAAGAAGAATCATATTTAAAAATAATAGAAAAATATATTAATAAAAATGTATCTAAAAAAAAGTTAAAAGACATATTAAAAAATAATGAACAAATTGAAAAGATAACAAGTATTATAGATAAATATATTATAATTTATTGTATTTTATATTTTGGAATAAAATTAAATTTAGAAAAAAGTATTGAAAATACTGAAGATACATTTGTATCAAATGTATTAAATATATCTTCTTCAAATAAATTTGATCAGTTAACACCAATAATTAATTCAGTTATAATTAATTCTTATAAATTGTATAATAATACTTTTCTAATAATAGATAAATTTTTTATAATAGATAAAAATTTAACAGATATACCAGATGATCTAATGCATGTTAAAAAATTTATTGATTCTATTGGACCTGCAATTATTGAATCAAATTTTAAAAAAGAAAATAAAGATAGACATCAAAATGCATTATTAATGATTATTTTTCTAGAGATTTATATTAAAGATGATAAAAATGAAATTATTAAAATATTTGAAGAGCAAAATCTAAAAAATGCTGAATTCAAATATATCACCATAATTGATTCAAAATTTGAAGTTATTGATTATTCAACAATTGAAAGTTTATTAGATGTAAAAGAAATTAATTATGGATTAACAAAATCATTATATGAGTTACTATTAGAATTTGATAATGTTGATTTACATTACGTAAGTTCTGAAAAAAAAATTAATGAATTATTTGATAAACAATTATTAGTACCAATTACAGATGAATTTTTAAGATATCACAAAGATAGTGAAAAGTATGAAAAAATTGATGGAAATCAAAGTACAAAAATAGATCCTGCAGAAAAAAGTAATAAAAGAAATGATACTAAATTAAAATATATTGTTACAAAAATAAATAAACTAACAGATTACTATATGCCAGGTGTCGATAGACGCGAGATTGATAAAATATTATATCAACCAATGTTAAATCGTAAAATAGTATTATATAATGATACAGAAGAAGTTGCGATAATTAATAAATTTATAAATATGGGTAGAGTTAATATTGAAAATAGTGAATTTTTTAGTGATTTAAAACATATGAGACAATCACCATATATTAATTTTAAGAATTATCCTACAATAGGATTTCAAATTAAGACTAATAATTATATTGATGCTATCAGATATTCGAATGTTGAATTTTTAAATAATAAAGGAGTTATTGGATCATATAATAGACCAATTGAATTAAGACCATTGTCAAAAGGTATTTTATCGCACGTTGTCGGAATAGCAATTCCCTTATCATTATTTAATAATAGTCAACAAATTAGATGTTTAAGTTTAAAAGATTTTGTGGATGTAAGAACTGTAAATCAAAATGGATTTGAAGCATGTAATGAATTATTAAAGGATTTATTATTTGATGTTGAAGATACAGATAAGATTATGTATTGGATATTTGATATTGAAAAAGATAAATTAATAACTGATAAATATCAAAGTGTGAATGATAATAATTATGAATCTTATTTGAAAACTTTATTAGATAATGTGTATAATAAAATAGCTTTATTAACATATGAAGTTTTAACGAATGAAATTAATGAAGCATCATCAAATATATATCATTTAAAGAAACTAATATATGCAATTCAAGAAAGATTTATAAAATTAAATATAAGAGAGGAATATTATGCAAAGATACAAAAATTATTATATTATATTAAACTACCAACTACCGATGATGATTATGATACATCTGAAGATAGGATACCTGGTGTGACAAGCCCATTGATAAAAATACCATTTATACCAAAATTAAAGGAAATTGATAAAGTTCTTGAGATAGTTGAAGAGGAAAGAATTTCTGCAGAAGACGAATTATTACAAAATGCAACATGCCAACATGTTGTTACATTTACTAAAATTATGTCATTAAGAGATAGAGATCCATCTGTGTTCAATCAATCTTTATATGAATTCATTAAGAAATATAGTAAGGTTAATGTAGAAGGTGAATTTATATGTAACAGTTGTTCACAATTATTAGATGTTAAAAGATTTATAGCCGATTCATTCCAAGGTGGTGTATTTACATTAAATCTATCATCTTCTACACAACCATTAGAAGAATTAGCAAAATATGAAAAATTTAACAAATCAATTAAGAACATAGATAAAATTATTGAGAAGGTTGCATATGTCGTAAATATGAATAATTATGTAGGAAATATACCAATTGTAAGATTAAAGAGACAAGAATTAACAAAAACAACAATAGATTTAATAGAAACAACCAATGAATTAATAAGATCAAATGATCCATTAGTTAGAAAAAAAACATTAGATAGTGCAGAAAAGAATTATGGAATTAATAAACAGTTTACTAATTATTTCTTATTTAAATTGGATAATGAGATCTTTGTATATACAAGTCAAGATACTGATAAATATAAAAAATTTAAATACAATAATATTCTAGCATATATAATTTTATTAATGATTTTAGATATAACAAATAACCAAATATTCTTTTTAAATTTCGATAAAAATTATAATTATTTGTTATTTAATAAATTTGGATATACATTATTCAATAATATATATATTAGAATAAATAGCACTAATGATATTGAACCAATTAAAAATTACAAAATGTTGTGCTATTTATTGTACTATATTGCTGGGATGATGGTAAAATTTAATATATGGTATTTTGATCAACAAACAAAGGAAAACAAGAGTTTTACAAAAACAGGATTAGAAATAATAATCCATACAGTAGTTCATTTATTAAATACAATTACTGAAGCTTTTACAAATAATCGTAATAATTATTTATTTGATACTATATCTACAAGATTCTTCTTAAAATTAAATACACAATATAATGTAAATGATTCTAAAGAAACATTAGATAAAATCGAAATGATGATGTCTGATAAGATTGATATAAATAATAATAAAATAAGAATTAGATCAGGAACACAACATCCAACATATATATTAGAAGGCAAGATTGAATCAGTAATAGTACCTCCTAAGATATATCTCTATCAATATTCAATGAAATTACCTATTCGTGAATTTTTTGAATCAAAGTTATCATCGACATCAATCCAAGAGAAAATCATGCTCAGTCATAAGATGAAGTTATTTGAAAAATTTAATTTAGATGGTTCAAAGAGGACAGGAGTATTAACTAATGAAATGATTGAATCATATACTGAAAAAGATATACAAAAATTAAATGAAATTTTGTATAAAAGACGTAATATTGCATTTGCAAAATTTAATAAAGTACAAAATATTCGTGAAATCAAAAATAAAAATAAAATTACAAAAGAACATAAATTTATTGAAAAAATGAGATTAGGTTATAAGAAATATTATAATAATACATATGATGATATTGTAAAGGCATTTATAGATAAATTTGAATCTATTATTGGACCAAATATAAATATTAATAATGCAAATATCTTTTTAAAAGAAAACACATATATATTAGACCATAATCATTTAGGACAATCTACAGAAACAAAGGTAATAAAAGATTCTGTATATAAACCAAACCATGAATACTTCAAACAAGATGTTATTATATTAACAAGAGATAAGATTGATATATTTTATAATGTTATTGAAAATAATTTAATAGGTTATAGAGAAAAAGGAAAGAATTATGTAGATGTAAAAGGAACCGGTAAATTTGTAAAGATTAATTACTCAATTGAAAATAAATTAAAATATATTGGATTTGATAATAAGTACATTAATACAAATGACTATCAAAAAGATGATGTATATACTAAGGAAAAGATAACAAATAAAGAAATAATTGACAATATAATGCGTAATAGAATTAATGGTTTAAAGAAATTAATGGAATTCTCACAAAAAATCATATATCAGATAAAAAATAAAAAGAATATTCAATTAATTGAAAAAGGTGTATCAGAATTAGATAAAATTAGACAGAAATATTCTGGACAGCCGAAATATAACGAACAAGGAATGATTAAACGAGAGTTACAAATTAATGGCGATGCAGAGATTGTATTAAATTTTCAATCTAAATTTAAGTATATAAATACTACTAAAGAGAATAATAAAAAGATTCTTATAAATTGGACCATTTTAAATGATTCAATTCAACACGATAATTCAAAAATGTTTAATTTTAATGATAAATTTATTGACGCGAGTTACTTAATCGCTCTACAAGATAATGATCACATAATTATATTTTATTTATTGTCTGAATTATCATATTTACTTGATTTAAATGATGATAACTATACTAAATCCAATTTAGTATTTCTAATTGCAAATATTATTAATTACTGCTATAATTTATTCAATAAACAATTAGATCATGTCGAATTCCGTAAGTTTAAGTATATGATTGAGTCTGAGGCTGAAGTAATTTCATATGATCAAACAACTGATCTTCAATTTAATCAAACTGAAGAACAAAAAAAAGAAGCAAAAGAATTAAATGAAGATGCTCAAGAAGAGAAAGATGCATTAGACATAGAACAAGATATTCCAGATGAAGAAACAGACGATGATTTTACAAAAGATGAATTTACTATGTTTGAAGTTAGAGGAGATTAAAAATTTTATATTTTAGTTTTTTTATATAATATATAATATATTATATATGAATTTGTGGATACAACTAAGTATTATATTTATGATTACGTATTATTTATTTTATTATAATCAACCAAAGTCAACTTCTGTTGAAAAGTTTAGAAGACTCAGATAAAATAATATAATTTTCAGAAAAAAATATATATATATAATAATATATATAAATGGATTTACATTTGGATTTTTGGATACAACTATTTATTGTATTAGTATTAATATACGTTTGTTATTATTATTTTTATGATCAACCAAAATCAGTACAAAAAAATAAAAGACTTAGATAAATTAATATAAATTTTTATTTATTTTATTTTATTTTTATTGTATGTAAATATATAACAAATGAATTTTTGGATACAATTATTTATTATATTTTTAATAGCATATTATTTGTTTCATTATAATCAGTCAAACTCAAAGATAATTGAAAAGTATAAAAGGTTAGGATCAATGGGTGGTGGAACTGTTAGTGGATCATTTAAAGGATCTGCTGGAAGAGGATTTAGTGGAATTGGTACCAGTTTATGGACTCCAAATTATTATAGTCAATATAGATTAAATTCATATGATTTAAATGATTTATCTCAATCACAAGCTAAGAGATATTATCCATTAGATTTTCCAGATAAATTAGATAAAAAGAAGGTTAAATATTTGAAAGCAATTAATGAATCACTCGCAATGATTGGTGCACTAGTTAATAAAAATAAAGAAACTCCTTACAATGTACAAAATAGAAATCCAATACCAATTGAAAATAATCCAAATACATTTAAATTTGTTTCGTCATATCTAGAAAAAAAATTAAATGAATTAAGTAGAAATCTATATACAATAAAGTTTGAAAAGTTTATTAATGTTAGTGGAGAAGAAGTTGATGAACAATATAATGTTTATATAGATATGGAATTTTCAGTTATAATAAAGAAAGAATCATATAGTGATACTAAACCAAAACACATATTTATTGTTAAAGCAAATGCAATAATTAATAAACCTGATATTAGATTAAGTAAAAAAGGAGCTATTTTCTTTAGATCAATGTTTGTAGATGATAAATTTGTTAATGATTATATGACATACAATACGTATAGAGATTGGGGAAATTAGAGAAGTGACAACTAGAAGGGGTGATAATTATATCTAAAATTTAATAATAATAAATTATTAAATTTTTTATATTTTTTATATTAATAAGAATATATAGTAATGTCCTTTACAATTGATAATAAATTAAAGACAAGTTTTATTATTTATACAATAATCATAGCAATAATTTTAATACAAAAACCAACAATATTATTTAATAGTAATATGGAATTAAAAATTCTAGTTTTATCAAAAGATCGTAAATATTCAATTCCTTTATTATATATTATTATCGTTTTAGCTGCAATAATTTCATATTGCATACCTAGATCATAACTATTTTTCAATTCTCATTTTTTCGAAAAATGGATCAATTTTAATTATTTCATCTGGTGTAGTATATTCTTTATCAACTAATATACGTCCTCTTTCGCTTACAAATTCTCCTTCTGCATATTTTTCAGGTACAACTCTTCTAACAAAATCTTTAACTTTTTGTGGTATTTCTTTTGCATCCCAAAAATGATCAAAAAATCCCTTTTTAGTTAATGTATTAAAAAAGTAATGCACATCATAGTAACGATTCATTTGTGACTTAATATTTATCTTTTTAGTCCATTCTGCATCTACTTTTGCATTATCAACTATTCCAGGAATACATGCAAAATCAAAATCCCATAATTTTATTTGAATTCCAATATTTGGTACCATATATTCCATACCATTTACTTTATATCTATATTTTGTATCATTCGATTTATTATCTGATATTTGTAATAATATATTATTTGCTTTCATATCATTGTGTCTGAATGATGGATACTTCTTATGGATTACTGCTAGACTACTTAATATTTGAAAAAATATTACACGCCATTCTTTTAAGGTCATAATTTTATAATTTGCACGAATATAATCTAATAGATCTCCTCCATTTGCCCATTCAGATATTAATACTGAGATTTTATCATAATAATCACCATGTTTGTACTTTTTCATAAATTCATCAAATTTCTTGTTTCCTTTCGCATTCTCTCTTATTAAATTTATAAATGGTTTGATTTCTGTATTAAACGTTGCAATTGGTAACACTATATGAGGTGTCTGTTGATTACATACAAAATAACTTAAAGTTCTTAACATTATTAATTCAGCATTTTCCGGACGCTCAACATCATTCATATCTCCATAGTTCTCCCTTTTAGGATAAGCTACAATTTTAACAGCATAATTAAGCATTTTATCTTTATTTTGTGGATCAATAATAGAAGACCCTTTAAATGTGTGTCCTGTTGTACCGGATTTAATATATTCTAATTTTCCACCAATTTCATTAATTATTTTATTGAAATCTAGAACTTTTTTATAAATAACATTTCGAATATCATATTCATCCCGGGTTTTTTCTATATATTCTGTATTACAATGATCAAAATCTATCATAACAATAGGCTCTAATTGTTTACCTTTTAGAAGATTTTTTATAAATAAAATACGATTTGAAATATGTTCTGTATTTATAGTTCTTATATTTGTGTTAGAATTATCAGTCATTACTATATATTTAAATTAGTTTATTTATTTTCTATATTCAACTCATTTATCTATATATAAATATAAATCAAGTTTTTAAGAATCAAAATTAAAGATAAAAAAAGAAATAAAAAAAAATAACAGAAAACAAAGAATTAATAAATTAATTTTTTGTTTATTACGGTAATCCCGCGATTCACCAACTTCCTATCCAAACGATAGGCAAGACAAAGTCCCCCTCTAGAAAGGGATAGGAGTTAATATGTGGTCTAGAATACTCCACACCTCCTCAACTTTTATTAATATAACACACATGTAATTTTATTTTCAATTTTTTTAATTTTTAGATCTAATTAAAGAGTTAGAGTAGATAAAAAGGAAAAATGAAAGAAAATTAATAAATTAATTTTTTTCATTACGGTAATCCTCTGATTCACCAACTTCTCTACTTAAAGAGAAGATCACCTACGATCCTAGTATCATGCGATAACACTAGGATCGTAGTAATCGCTCCCCCGTATATCTAGTATACTGGATTTGCACGGAGTGTTACGTGGTTACTTTTCACTTATGTCCCACTGCTCCTTAAATAAATATTATTAAGGTACATATATAATTTTTTTAAGTAAACGCGATTCTTATGTCTTTACACAGTTGACATGATTCTTATGTCTTTACACTAAGTGAATCTTTTAAATATTTAATATCATTGACATCAAATAATTCAACTTTTTTAATTATACCGTTCGAATCAAACTCAACAAAACTCCAACAACATTTCCAGTTCATTGCATATTTTTTTATTATCTCCATAAATACTGTATCTATACTAGATATGGATTTTTTAGTTTCAATCTGTAATTTATTTAAATATTCTTTATAAATATTTGATGTTAATAGATTTCTAACAATTTCTTTATTTCTTTTTCTTAAAAGACATTTTAATTTTTGTATGGTTAAATTAGTTTTTTCATAATTTTTAATTAAATGTTCAATATCTTTTTCAAGTATCAAACGTCTGTCATTAATACTATTAACTTGAGTATAATATTCATTTAATATATTAAATGGATATGTAATAGAAATATTAAAATTTCGTAGTATTCCATCAACTTCATTTAAATAATTTCTATATTGTTCGGATAAATTTTTAAACTTCTTTTCCTTTTCCATATATTAAAATATATTTTATAATATAAGTTAATTTAAATATATATGACAGAATTACAAAAGTTACCATTTATATTGAATAATTTAAAAATAATTGATAGAGATTATATTAAAAAGAAAACAAAAATAGCAATTGTAATTAAAAAAAGATATAAGATCTTTCGTAATACTAATATGGGATATTTTGCATCTATAATAGATTCTAATACAAATTTAGTGGATGTATATTGTTTTGAGTCATTATCTGATGCAATCGCTGCAAGAAAGTTTGGTTTGACTAAGAAAATAATCCTACTATATTATATTAGTCCAGAAGAGGTAGAATCTGCAATAAATAATGATATTGAAATTACATGTCCTGACATTAATTGGTTAAAAAATACTATTCAATCATTAAGTACTACTCAATGGTCAAACATAAATCTGGAAAAGAAACTTAAATTACATATTTATTTTGATGGTAGTTTAGGAAGATATGGTCTTTTAGATGAAAATAAAATATATGAATTACTTGGATATATTAAAGATTTACAAAAACAAACTATGCAAAATATACAAATTGCTGGTTTAGGAACTATGTTTAATTTGATATCGAATAATAAGTCACCAAATTTTACAATATTAAGAATAACATACAAATTACCATTAGATGTTTGTCAAAAAATGTATAAAGATTTAATCAAAAAAGATATGCAGAAGTTTGATATTATTGTTAAAACTGTAAAAGATCGTAAATTAATTGATACTACAACAATTATTCATGCTGCAACAACTGGAACTGTATTAAATGAAGTTGATGAATTATATTATGACTTAGTACGGCTCGGTCATATGATTTTTACGCCAATCTTAACTGATTTTACTGCAAGAGTACAAATACTTTCAATTAAAACTCTACCCAAAGGATCTTGTATAAATTATGGATGTGATAATCAAAAGAAAGCAACAATCGATTTAACTGTTGCATATATTAAAGAATTAGATATTGAAGGAGCAATATATAAATATAATGGACAAATATTAAAATCAATCGGAGTGACTGATCCATTTGGTTTAATTATTAATGGATTAGAACAAGATATTAAAGTTGGAGATTATATTGATGTTTATTCAGCGGTTCTATAAATTAAATCATATCACTAATTACTAAACACTACATACTATTCACATACACTTTCATTGTTTTATTTCTTTTTTCATCTTCAGGCTTTAATGTAACTTTACTCACTAAATCTTGTATATGATCCAATGGTAACATATCAATCATTGGTATACATTGCCATAACTGAGTTTTATATAACATATCTTGATCAAAAAATTTAGGTCCATATTTTTTGATTATCTTATCACTTCTCATAATTTGTTTTAACGGATCTGGTAACAGATGTGATAACTGTGTTGGCAATACCATCATAAGTTGTTCAAATGGTTTAATTTTATTATAATTATTTAACCCTTTTAAAAATAATTTATTAAACTCATCTTCTTTCATTTTACTTATATGTTCAGATAAATCAGACATAAATAATCCATGATGATTTGGAAAGCACCAGGCCCAGTCTATACAATCGTTCATGTAATAGTTTGCAATCCAATATAATCCATATAAGTAGTCATTTGCCATCTTACTTATAAAACTTTTACCATCTTCTTCTTCAATTTCAATATTATAATAATGTTTATAATATCTTTCTTTATCACCATCATCCTTACCTAACATTACAGGATCATCAATTTTAAAACATAAATTTTCTTGCCTATAAACTGCAACTTCAAATTCTGATGCATCTGGTGGAGGAGGTCTAAAGTGTCTTTTATAATCATTTATTTGTAATAGAAAACTTCTTTCTAATAGTGCCAATTCACTACAAAAATTATTAAAAAAACTGTAATTAATCGTAAGATCATCATTTACTAGGAATATCATATCTTTACTTTTTATATTTGTATTGGTCATTCTAAATACATCTCCATATTTTTCAAATAAGATATCTAATCCATTTTCTATCTTATTATTTTGTGCCTTCAAACTTAGTGAAACAATATTTGGTACAAAATCATTTCCAAGTAAAAAACAACTAAAAATAAAGTCATTTACAAATTTATTAGTATTTAGTTTAATTTTTTTTTCCATATCTATATCACCTTCGTCTGCAGTTCTATAAATAATTTCTTGTATAATACAATCTTTTAAAACATCAATACTTACATATTTAAACTTTGTATTTGTTCCAACTTGAGCTTCTTTTCCTAATTCTTGACTTTCTCGAATTAAATAAATATTACTTTTTTGACTTGCTAATGATAAAAATAGTAAATCTGCATCTAATCCATATACAACACTATTACCTCCCAAACTTGGAGTTTGACGCATATATTGTAAAACCTTATGTTCACCTTCACCTGGTGTATTTGAAGATGAAAAAATTACAGTTCTATCATTTTTTAATCCCTTTTTTCCTCTTTCTGTTTTTGTAAAATTTATATAATTTATAATTGCTCTTGCTAATTTTTCCATAAATAGTGTTCCTGGAGTAATACATGCATTTGACCATAAATGTTCTTCTTCTAATCCATATTTTTTCCGAATACTATTTTTTATCTCAGAATCTCTTACAGATTTAAATCTACGTCCACGTTGATGAAACATTTTTGCCATTGGCGCAACTCCATCAATTGCTATATATATTAGATCCATTGGATTTACTGTTTCAATAATTTCTGATAGATATTTAATAACTTGATTTATCATTTTATTCTCTAAACGATCTATATTTTTTAGATCTTTGTTCTCAGCTAAAATTGCAAAACATTGCGGATGAATTAGACAATTTGCATCAATAAATAAGCTTGAAATTCTATTTGTTAATTCATTATCTTTACACACGTTTGTAATCATCTTTGTTTTTTTATAATTTTTATGTATCCATGCAAAAAATCCAGGTACGCCCATTCTATTTGTTAAATATATTAATATAGTTTTATAATTAAATAAAAATAGTTATATTTATCAATTTTTATATTTTATTATTATATATATATAAATGACAACAAGTGAAGTTGAGAATAAAATCGCTCAAATCTTTGGAGGCAGAAGCAGAAGAGGTCACAAACAAAGACATGAAAAAGATGCTCGTGATGCACAAGAAGATGCAGGAGAAAGAAAAAAGAGAAGAAGTGGGGGTGCTTCTGGTCGCTCTGGCTTAAGTGGTGGTCGTAGACGTAAAGCTACTAAAAGTGGATCAAGAAAAGCTCAAAAAAGTGGCGGTGCTTCTGGACGCTCTGGCTTAAGCGGTGGCAGACGTAGAGTTGCCAAGAAAGGATCCAGAAAAGGTGGTGCCTCTGGTCGCTCTGGCTTAAGCGGTGGTCGCAGTGGCCGCTCTGGTTTAAGTGGTGGTCGCAGACGTAGAGTTGCCAAGAAAGGATCCAGAAAAGGTGGTGCCTCTGGTCGCAGTGGCCGCAGTGGTCGCTCCGGCTTAAGCGGTGGCCGCAGTGGTCGCTCTGGTTTAAGCGGTGGCCGCAGACGTAGAGTTGCCAAGAAAGGATCCAGATATGGTGGTGCTTCTGGCCGCAGTGGTCGCTCTGGCTTAAGCGGTGGCCGCAGTGGTCGCTCCGGCTTAAGCGGTGGCCGCAGACGCAAAGCCTCTAGACGCAGAGGTGGCTCTGGTGCATCTGGTCGCAGTGGACGCTCTGGAC
>Ga0114958_10000421_pt1 | contig 36067 bp, 42 predicted proteins | sample C_130208_EF_Meta_FD_89577 | JGI IMG/M metagenome (GOLD analysis project Ga0114958, IMG submission 89577) | Freshwater microbial communities from Lake Croche, Canada to study carbon cycling - C_130208_EF_MetaG | ecosystem: Environmental > Aquatic > Freshwater > Lake | place: Lake Croche, Canada... | reverse complement strand
GATAATGATGGTGATACTCCTTTACATACAGCAATACAAAATGATTTTTTTCCAATTATTGATTTATTATTAAAAAAAGGTGCTAATACGAATATTCAAAATAATAATGGTGATACACCTTTATATAAAGCTGCATCTTATGGTAATGTTCAGGTAATTAGTTTGTTATTAGATAAAGGTGCTAATTGTAATTTACAAAATAAAAAAAGAAATACTCCTTTACATATAGCAACAGCAAAAAAGAATATTCCATTAATTACTTTATTATTGGATAAAGGTGCTGATTGTAATATTAAGAATAGTGAAAACATGTCCCCTTTAGAATTTTCTTATTCAAATAAAGAAATTAACCAATTATTTTTAAAAAAATGCAAATTACCAACACAAAAAAATTTATTATCATATGTTTATGGTTTATTCTTTTAGATTAGATTATATTGATTGAATCATATTTATAATCATATCCATCATAATATATGTACGATTTAAACCAGCCCAAGAACAAAATGACCACTATATATTGTATCTCCAGCACCAATATATATAGTTCTATTTTTATTTATTAATGTACTAATATTTAATAAATGATACATTTTTGTTTCTATTAAATTTATTTTTTGATTAATTATTGCAAAAATTAAAATATTATTATCCTCTTTATTATAAACTAGTTAATTTATAAATTAAAAAGATATTTACCTAATTGTATGAACAAAGTAAATAGTTGTATCATTTTCAAATTTTACAATAGGAAAGTCCCAATCAATTGTTCCATATGTCTTTGATTTAATAAGATGAGAATAGATATTACAATTCATATTCTCTATAATTAATTCTTTATAATCATTTAATTTTTTTAATTTATCAGCTGATAAAATATATTTAGTTCCAACAGAATAGATTGTAATATTTATATTAGACATACTAACTATATTATATATTTATATATTTTATTTTTCAATTTTTATATATATATATATATGTCTATAACAGATATAAAAATATCTAAAACTTTTGGCAATGGACCAAAAATGTCTTTATGTATAAATGATGCTCATTTAACTTGTAATATACCAAATTTATATAAAACTTTTGGCGAGGGATATAATGATCCATCTAATGATCCTGCTTACGATATTGATTATACAAAAATAAAAAAATATTTAGGAGGAGAAATTGATAGTATTGATAGGATATATGATAACTATACATCTTATCCAGATTGCGATTTTAAGAAAGAATATAAAAATGTAAATGATGTGTTGAAAAATTTAAATATACAAAATGCAGATGGTATTAGAATAATAACTGAAAGTATCGAATTTTATAGAAGAATACATGCGCTGACTGGAGAGAATATAAAAAATACTGAAGCTATGGGTGATTATGAAATAATTGTATCTTTAATAGAAATAAATGGTTATTTACAAAAAATTAATTTAAGAACAATTAATGCAGTTGAATCTAATATATTAAAACAAATATGTGCAGTTAATATAATTGTAAATTCAAGATTATTATTATTACCAGAAACTATTTTCGAATATTTATCGTACACAGATAGTGGTATATTTGAAGCTGCAACTTACAATTTTAATTTAACAGGATTTACCGACGCAGTTTACAGAGAATGTTTTGCGCATTCATATTTATGGTGTTTATTTCATAAAATTATTGGAGAACCTAAATTAATAATATTTAGCAATTATAGATTAATTGGAGATAATATGAATGCAAGTGAAGGTGATGCAATACAGAGTTTTTTCCATCTACCTAATTTTCTTGTTGCTCCATTAAAATGGAGTAAAGCTTTTTATAATGATAAAGCAACCACAATGACAGCATTTATTCACGAGTTAGGGCATAATCTAGAACATCAACCAAATTTATTTTCTCAAAATATTAGAGATAAAATTAGTAGTTTTAAAGAAGTATGGATTAAAAAATTTACCAATATAACTTCGAAAAAACTTATCGGTATGCGTTGGGATAAAGTTGTACAAGAATCATTTGCAGATCTTGTTGCTGTAAAATGGATAGAAGATTATGTTTTTAATCCTGCTAATGGTTTTACAGATGATAAAAAATATGATATTATTAAAAAATCATTTGGTTGGACAATGAAGTTTCCAAAATCTACAATTGAAGCAAACCATCCTCATCATCCTTTTCGTATTAATTTATTATTAACATCAATACCTATACATAATTTTTTATGTGGTTATAATGGAGATCAAAATTTGAGAAAATTTAAAAGTGGATTAAATCCTGCTTGTTATAGCGATAGAAATTATGATAGAATAGATGAACCATATTTTAAAAAATACTTGAAATATAAAAATAAATATTTATCTTTGAAAAAATCAATTTAATAAAGTAATTAAAATTTAATCCAAAATTATATTGATTGAATCATATTTATAATCATATCCATCATAACATATGTACGATTTAAACCAGCCCCAAGAACAAAATGACCACTATATATTGTATCTCCAGCACCAATATATATAGTTCTATTTTTATTTATTAATGTACTAATATTTATTAAATGATACATTTTTGTTTCTATTAAATTTATTTTGAGTGTTTTCTCTTTATTCATTAAATTAATAAAATGGTATTTTAAAATTTTATTTTTAATATTCATTAAAAATGTATCAATAAATTCAGCCTTATCTTTAATTTTCAAACATTTATTACTTAGTAATTTAATTATTTCTAATTCAGAAGTTTTATTGATTAATTGATATTTATCAAAATATATTCTAAGTTCCTTATTAATTTTATCAGTATAATCAAAATGTACAAAATATTTATTCTTTATTGAATTATTTAACCAAGTTACTTCAGCTTTATTTCCTTCTACTTTAATTTCATTTGTTTCATTAATTAAATTATATTTTTTTAAATAATTAGGAGTATTAGAAAAATAATTATTCACAAATCTACCACCTGTAGCATCAAATAAAACATCTATCTTATATTTGCGAATAAATGAATCTATTTTTTCCTGATTTGTAAAATCTTTTGTAAAATAAAATGGTAATTTATTACAGTATCCATATACATATAATATTATTTCTAAATATTTTATTCTTAAAGCTCCTATATTTAAACAACTTATTTTGGGAAATAAACTATTTATTAAATCTGGATTGAAACCAAATGTATAATATCGTGTAAATGGTTTTCTTTTATTTTCTTCTGTTATTCTTGGTTCAATCAATATTATATTAACTTTCCGTCCTATCCAATTATTAAAATATAATTTATTCATTATATACATTCCAGATGGTCCTCCTCCTAAAATTAGAACATTAATATCTGTTGATGATTTCTTTTTAAAAGTTTTTAAATGATCTCTTATATTAATTGGCGATGTTAATAAAAAAGAATCAAATTTATCTAATTTTTTCTGTAAAATGTTAATGTTCAAATTAGAGTTATTTAATAAATAATAATAAACATCATAGATATATTTTTCTAATATTACTTTATCACTAATTGTTTCACATTTAACTTCTTTAAAAATATTTTCATAAATAAATTTTGTTTTTTTATAATCTATTTTTAAATTGGTATATTTTTTAAGTTTAATTACTTTTTCTAATAGTTTATTATTTGTTTTATCTTGATCTTTAATTATTTCATTTAATTGATTCATTTGTTTTAAAAATAGATAATTATTATCTTTACACATTTTATTTATATAATCATGCCATGTATCATTTATAAATTTAGAATATTTTTCTAAACTATTCATATTACTTATATTAAGTTATAATTAAAAAAAATTTCATTTTTTAGATGTATTTAGAATATCTAAATCTTTGGAAGGATGATGATAATCATTACATTTAATATTTCTACATTTCATTCCTTTAATACAGACACTGTGTTTTTGGCTAGGAGTTAGAGTAATTGTTTCTGGTTGTATTTGATTATTTATTGGTTGTGTAAAATTCCGTAGTTGAGTTTGCAAAACTTGTTGATAATACATATTACAGGCAAATTCTTGATATTGTTCTAAAGTAGGTGCACAACCACCAGAATAATGTACAAATGCATTAAAAATATTTGGATCAAATTTATAAGAATAATTCATTAAATATAAAATTAAATAAACAAAAATTTATTTTTACAATTTTTTCAATTATAAATTAATTTCATTAATACCATTAATATTAAAGTTTGATATATTTGATTCATTATTATAACCTAATTGATTTGAAATCAAATTAATATTATTAATAATCATATTAGTTGAATGATGTGTATGACCAAATAACCAAGCTTTAATTTTTGTATTTCTACCAAAACAACTATAATTTTTATTATTAAAATTGTTTAAAATTTCAGCAGCATAATAATCTTTCAAAAATTGTTTTTGATTATTCCACAATGGATTAGATGTATTAATTTGAGTAGGAGGGAAATGTGTCATTATTAATACTTTACTATGCTTATTAATTATATTTTTAAGGAAATTTAAGGAATCAAAATGCAATTTAGAAAATTCTTCAACTGATATTCGTAACTTATCATAAATAGCATGTCTAAAATTCAAATTATCTTCAGTTGCTAATGGATTAGACCATAGTGTTGAACCAGCAATAATTAATCCATTTGATAATTTATATTCAGAATTATCAAGTAAATGTACATTATTATATTTTGAAAAAAAGCTTACATAATCAACCTTAACTTCATGCATTGATTTCAAAATGTTTTGTTTAGTTTTATAATATTCATGATTGCCTAAAATTATAAAAACTTTTTTCCAATTATTTGAACAATATGTAATAAATTCTTCAAATAATAATGATGATAAATTACCAATATCTCCTGCTAAAAATAAATCTTCAGTAATAGGCTTAATTTTAGGGAAATCTTCACAATATTCTAAATGCAAGTCTGAGAATAGTTGAAATTTGTATGTTTGTCGCATATAATTATATCAAGTATATATAAGTTTATAAAAATCAATTTTTTTTATAAACTCATTAATAACTAAAAATATGTTTAATATTACTTTAATATCTAAAAAAAAATATATAAAACCTATGACTTCAAAAAATCCAAAGTATTTAAATATAAAAGATGAATTAATAGTTGATGGAGAAATAAAATTAATTATTAAAGGACAAGGAGTATATATTTTTGAAAAATCAGATGAAACTGTTTATAGTGGTTTCATGTTTGTAAATAAGGATGAAACAAATTGCTTATTTATAAAATTTACAGAAAATAATATACTAGTAGAAAAAAAAGATGAAACTGATTCAATTAAATTAATTGATGAAAATAATAATAAAGGTTTATGTAAAATAAAAGGTGCTTATTATTGGTTCAGTTTAGATTCTCAAAATCAAACTCTTTACGCTGGTATTGGTGAAGCTAGAATGGAAACATCAACTTATAAATATCAATTTACATTTAATTCAGATGATGAACGTAAAAAAAATAAATTTTTTTTAGAAAGTTTATGTAAAATACGTATTGGTAATGAAATTAAATCATCAATTCCTTTAAGAATTTTGAGAGATCCAATTACTTTAACTATTCCATTACTTGTTAAAAATAGAAATGACTTAACTATGGATGATGTAGCTACTGGAAGTTTTTTACCAAATTCTAATTTATCAACAATTTGTCAAAAATTATATAATTGTATTACTGGTCCAAATTTTAAATTAGATACTGAAGATTTTCCTGATTTCACAAAAGCTATAGAATATAGTATTGCTACAAAAGGTATGTGGTGTAATCAAAGGTTAATAGATAAAAGTCGCGAATTTAATAAAGACCAACAAAATTTATATGAAACATATTTAAGAATTACTCTTGGTAAAAATAATGGTGAATCACCTGGTGTTCCTTATGTTATGGAAATATGGCCAGTAGGTCATTATTCTCCAATTCATAATCATGCAGGTTCTAATGCAATTGTTCGTGTTTTACATGGAAGTATTAATGTTAAATTATTTAGATTTTTATGTAGTGATGACGATAAAGATGCAGTTTATGCAGTAGCTAATTTTAATAAAGACCAAATTACTTGGATTACTCCAACATTAAATCAGACTCATCAACTAAAAAATTTAGAATCTAATAAAGATACTTGTATAACAATACAATGTTATATGTATGATGAAGATAGTAAAGGTCATTATGATTATTTTGATTACATTGATGCAAATGGTAATATTCAACAATATGAACCTGATTCCGATATGGATTTTGTTGATTTTAAAGAATTAATGAGAAAAGAATGGTCAGCTTATCAAAATACTTAAATTAAATATAAATTACGGGGGATTACTCCTTGAAACATCTTCTAATGCTAATTGTGTCACGTCTATCAACTCCTTGTTCTGGATTACCGAACGAACATTATGTTAAGTTTAGAGGATTGATTGCAACTGGTAGAGTTAATAAAAGTAATACATATAATTATGGTAATAAAGGATGCACGTTCATAACTATTGGATATGATAATGGAAAATATGTAGATATAACAATAGATAAAATTATTTATTTTTATCCATTTGATATTGTAGAAGGTGAAGGTATAATGACTTCATATAATAATAAAAAAATATTTTTCAGTAGAAATACTAATAAAATTATTGCATCAAATTATAAGTTAATTAAACTTAATTAAAAAAATTGAAATAAATACTATTTAATAGTTATTATTATTTTTTATGTCGACTATTATTAATAAAATCATTTTTGTTATACTTATTACTTGCACAACTGTATTTGGTGTGCTTCAATCTGCACAACCATCGAAAGCACCTACAATGCACGATAAAGTAGAAGCAATCATTCAAGATCCTTGGTTTACTGCGTATGGGGCTCTTGTTGGACTTGCTATGTCTACAACTGTTGCCATTATGACTCTTATGAGAGAAGCTCCAACTTATAGTCCAGAATTAATTGGATTAATTACTGCTTTGGGTGGTGTCCTTGCGTAATGCTCTTTTTTTAGTTAAAAATGTGTAAACATTATCTTAGAAAAATTGAAATTTATTTATGTTATTGGTATCTTATAATTGATATGACCGATTACTCAGATGATTCTACTATACTATTACCTTCTGCCAAGGGTAACAAAATTATTGAACGCGATTTTAAGGATGAAACAACTGTTCTTTTTCGTGAAGAAGTGTGTTACTTAATAAATAGCGATTTTTATCGTGATGGTATGCATAGTAGTTATGATTATACTTACCTAACTATTATGTATATTATAAGTAAGGATGGTGATGATTATATATTTCATATTTATGATGGAGGTACAAAATCTTTTAGTCATTTTTTAGGACATTCATTAGATATGAATTCATCAGACATGATAGAATATAATAAAAGTAAAGTAACAAGATTTTCTTCACTTGCTGCAGAATTGGGTTCACACAATTTCCTTAACAAACTCAATGACTTGATTTCAATTGCTAAGAACTCTAAAATTAAACCATTGATTGATAACTTTAAAACTCTAATAAAGCAAGAGAGAAAAATTTCTAAAAATAAGTTATAAATCGCTTCTAAAATAAGTTATAAATCGCTTCTAAAATAAGTTATAGTCCCCGCTGTAAAAAGAACAAAAAAAATTGAAATTTATTTAGTTTAAACCATATTATATAAATTTTTATGGACTACTTTGATGACTATATTATATTACCTTCTTCTATCAAAGGAGACAAAATTATTACTCGCGATTTTAAGGATAAAACTATTCTTTTTCGTGTGGAGATAAACAGCTTGATTAATGAAGACTTGGATTACTTGGATGGACAAAAAGGTTATTATAAGATGTACGTAACTAACCTGTATATTGTAACCAAAGAGTTTGATGATTATATTCTTCACAACTATTATGGAGGTGCAAAAGAAACATTTCAGAGAAGCTCTCGATATTCGTTTTGGGATACCGCTAAATACAAGTATGATAAGTGTAGTGTTATAAAAATTTCATCTTTTGATCCAAAAATAGATGCAATCAACGATTTTTATTCAGTTGCTCTATTGTCGAAAATGGAACCATTAATCAAATCTATTAAACCCCTTTTGTTTGAGAAAGAAAAACATGTATTTAAGGAGCGCAATTCATTTATAAAAGATTTTTAGAAATACTAACTAATTTCTTTACCATAAAACACATTTACTGTAAATTCAAATTTACTATCAGTTATTACCTTCTTTGTAATATGAATAATATCGTTATCTTCTTTCACTCTTAATTTAATAACTTCTCCATCAGCAGCACTTTCTAGTTGTCCCATAAAATTTTGAAAAGCATAATTTATTACTTCTAAACCTAAGTTTTTATTTTCTGGTTCACTAGTACTAATTGGTTTTATATTAATTGTGTTAGTTTCTTTATTAGTTGAAATTTCAAACTTGACTTCATAATCCTTCATTATTAAATGATAAAATTCTTCAATTCCAGCTAAACCATTGTTATTAAAATCTTTCTCACTCTTTTTATAATCATCACCATTTTTAAATATCATTATTTCTAACGTATTGAAATGTTCATCAAGGTCTTTAATAGGAAAAGATGATAGAATTCTAATATAACCAACATCTTTATCATTAATATTTATATATTCACCACAAGCAACATTTGGGAAACCATTATATTTAGTTTGCATGCTTTTAAAAATAGGAGTTACTAAGGATATTATATTATTTTTATCTTCTTCAATTGTTTCATCTTTCTCATGAAATTCAAATTTATTTTCATTTGTTTTAATGGAAGTTGTTATATGTAAAATTCCTTCATAGGTTTTTGATAAATTAATACTTGACATTATAAAGAAATAATTTATTTCTTTATAATAAAATATCATTATTTGCTCTCATAAAATTATTTATTTAATCGCAGTTAGTGCATCTTAAAGTAGGTTTGTTATTAATCATAACTAATTGAACCGTTGATTTACCACAATCGTCACATTCATTTGTTTCATCCTCTTCTTCATCATCCTCTTGATCCTCTTCCTCTTCTTCCTCATCTTCATCCTCTTCATCCTCTTCATCCTCTTCATCCTCTTCATCTTCTTGTTCTTCAATATCATCCATTTCTAACATATTAATCAAATCAATCTTTCGATATAATAAATCTGTTAATTGTTTATTAATTTCATCTAATGTTCCATATATAGAAATTAGTTTCTGATTTTTCTTTTGAAGTAAATGTACATTTGCAATATCTTCAATAATTTTATGGTTGGAAAAATATTTTTCTAATGAAGATTTTATTGTTGTAATATCTTTAAATGTTGGATTAAAATCTAGACACTGATAAAAATAAGTTAATTTATCAAATTTAGGAGGCGTATTCAAAGCAGTGAACATAGTATTGTCTATTTTAGAATCGTTCTTTTTAATTTTTTTTTCAATTAAAGGTGTTATGTTTTTTATATAAGTATCAATAAAATTTGGTATTAATACATTAAATGGTTCAGGACAGGTTTTAATAAATAGATTTGCTTTCTCATTATTATTAAATATTAAAAATTTATCAATAACCAAGTTATTTTCAGTAATAAAATCAAAAGTATTTTTTAATTTGTTAATTTCTTGGTCAATTAGCTTAATTCTAACAGGTATTGGAGCATCTGAATTATTTAAAATATTTTGAATATATTTAATAACTTCTTCTTTTAATTCAATATCTTTGCACATATCAGAACGGACATTTTCAATACCATATTCTTTGATGTAATAAATAGATATTTTTTCTAGATTTCCATTTTCTTTAATTTCAGCAATTGTTTTAATAGGATATTTTTTTATCCATTCAAGTGAAGAAAGAGTAGCTCCCAAATTTTGGGTTAATAAAGATTTGCTTTGTTCAGAATTAGTATCTGATACTAATTTATTAATTAGTTCTTTAATAGGTTGAATAACCTCATTTTTAAATTCAGATATATAATATTTAGTGTCTTCTAGTTCAAAAACGTATATAGTAGTCATTATATTAAATTTATATAATCTAATGAATAATGCGTGCAATTTTTATAAAAATATCTAAAATATGTTATATGTTTTGTCAAAATAGTAATAAAATAGATATAAAAGATGATAAAAAAGATTGTAAAAATAAAATAATATATTTTTTAATATTTATAATTTTAGTAGGAATAATATGTTTTTGTATATTTTATTTCAATAATTTACAAATAATTCAACATAAAATAGCTAAGCCAATACAACCTACACCAATAGAAAATTATAGCTCCACTTCAGAACTTGTTTCAACTGTATCATCAGCTTCTTAAACACCAGTTTTTATAAAATATTCATTAACTGAATCACTTATTTTTTTAATAACATATAAATTATTTAATTTATTATCTACGAAATCTTTAGCCTTTATAATAATTTGTTTACATTTATCATCATTATTAATACACCAATCTATTTTTTCATTTAAATCAGAGAAATCATTATTAATTGGTACATAATGTTCCCATTCTACAAGTTCATCGTAATACCACTGTTTCCAAAGACTTTTTACTTTTAATAATACAGAACCTGAATATAACTTCCATACAGTTGCATCCCATGTATTTGACCATCCATCAATATCTAATATATATTTATATTTAATTTGTTCTGATATAGTTGTAAATTTTTTAGTATAATTAAATTTATTAATTTTATTTTCGTTATATAATTTCAAGAAATATTGTCTTGGATTTAAGTTGTCTTTATTTTCACTATCAATAAAATTTATATTAAAACTATTGTTAATATCTCCTCTCCATATACATTCATTTATTTTATCCGACCATCTTACATAATTTTCTCTTATTTCTTTTAATTGTTTTGCATGTTGGTCACGATGACAGAAATAGGGGTCTGGTATACAAATTGATGTTTTATCATCTATTCTTTTAGAAAATGTTAATACATTCTCAAGCGGATATTTTTCAGAAGGGTAGGATAAAAAGATTTCGCTCTCACTTGATTTTTCACTTATTTTATCTCTATTAAATTTATAACCATCATTAAAACATAAAATGAAAAAATATTTTTGTCTATTTATTGAATTATGTATATACTTCATCCAATAATCTATAGTAATACCAAGATAATTTGAATTTGATGGCTTATCTACATAAATAAAAAATTTTGGTTGAGTATATACATCAATTCCTACTGCTGCTATACGATTAGGTAAACCCTTAATATTTGAATTAAATTTATTATTGAAAGCTTCTAAACTTAAATTATATGGTTCATTCTTATTATATAAATTTATATACAATTTTGGATTAACTTGATGATCTCTAGGGTCTTCTATATATAATTTATCTGATAAAACATTATCTGGAATAGTATTAAATGATTCTAATAAATTATCATAATCGCTATATATACAATAAATTATAATTATTGATAATATAATAAAAATAATTAATAATTTTGTTTTCATTATACTATATTATAGAAATTAATATATATATATATTTATATCATGTCATCTATTTATAAAAATATGTTTTCTAATGAAGAATTAAATTATTTGAATAATCTCCCTGAAGTTATTGTTGCCAAGACTTCATTAGATGCAAAAACATCTGGAATGGTCTATTTTTCAGTATCTGTAACTAATTCAATTCGTGAAACATTACGAGCACGATTTTGCTTACATCTTTCTGTAGGTTCATTAATCCCTATGAGATGGATTAAGGGAGATACAGCACCTCATATGGATACGGGTCCATCAAACTTTCAAAATACATATTTATTATACCTCAATGATTCGCCTGGCGAACTCGTTATAGATTCACAATCCTATCCGATTAAAGCCAATACTGGATTTGTATTTAATGAAGGACTTTCACACAAAACACAGGGCACAGAAAATGTTTCACGTTTGTTACTTGGTCCGATGAATGAATTTGCAGAACCTGTAGGGACTGCTCCTATAAATTATTATGCTTCAGAGACAGATGCTCTTTCTTATATGAATAATCTAGGATATAGTGAAAACTATACAGTTTCTAATAATGTTACTTATGGTGGGAACCCTGTTACATTGTCTTATACAAGTTGGAGAATTGCTTCCAATAGTTTTGGTACATCTCCACAAAACGTAGTATATTCAAATGGAGATTTATTAGTCTCAGACGGTACATACTTTTTATATCCTGCTACCCCCTGTTTCTTAGAAGGAACCACAATTCTTTGTCAAGTAGATGGAGTTGAGAAATATGTCCCAGTTGAACAACTCAAGAAGGGAACACTTGTCAAAACCAGTTTGAATGGATACAAGCCAATTGTTTTAATTGGAAAAGGAATCATTTTAAATCCTGGAAATGATGAACGAACTGAAAATCGTCTATATAAATGTTCTCCATCTAAATATTCTATTCTCAAAGATGATTTATATATTACAGGAGGTCATTCTATTCTTGAATGTCCAATAACTGATAAACATAAGGAGGGTATTATTAAACATCTTGGTAAATTGTTTGTTACAGATAAGAAATATAGACTGATAGCATGTGTAGATGAACGTGCAGAACCTTGGAATTCTGAAGGTTTATATAATATTTGGCATTTTGCCCTTGAACATGAGAACGAAGTAATGAATTATGGTGTTTATGCGAATGGAGGATTATTAGTTGAAACATGTTGTGTATATGCTTTAAAAAATAAATCAAATATGGAATGCATTGAATAATAGTTTATAATTATTGAGATTCAATTATTTTATCACCAACCCTAATTTCAGTTTCATTTGCTGGTATATTATTTGAATTTTTCTTTATAATATTTCCAATATCACTTAAATTATATGGTTTAGGATAAATAAGAACTAAAGTAGAACCACCATATTGAAAATTTCCTAATTCTTCATTGTTTTGAATTTGTACATCTAAATCTTCAAAATTAATTACATTATTTTTTCTTACAATTTCTTTATCTTTCAAGCGAACATCAGTATTATATTTTTTGTGGAAAGCATCAACAATATTTTTATTAGTTAATTCAACTGAAGCAACACAAGTAGCTCCAATAACAGCTAAATATACTATTTGTTTGTTTGCTATTTCTATTTCCAATACTAATCTAACGTTTTTAGAATAAACATCAATCTTACTATTAACAATTATTGGGTCTACACTATATTTTTCTCTTCCAAATTTACTGATTTTTAGAACTCTACCACTAACTGGACAATGATATCTGTGATAATGATGAGGTGCTAATCTAAATACAAATAAAGAATGATTGTTAAATTCAATATTTGTATTATTATAACCAAGCATTAAATTTTGTGGAGTAAAGCCATGACCTTTAATCCAAATATTATTATTTTTTGCATCTTCTAAATATATACAATAACAATCAGCTGGCGAAACTAATAAATTTTTTGATGTTTCTGTAGGTAATCCAATTCTTTGTCTAATGAAGAAATCATTTGGTGTTTTAAATTTTCCCCAACATTCATTCTCATTATTATCTGGAATGTTTTTACATTCTTCTATAGTTGAATGTTTAATTTTATATTGATGAGCAAATTTTTGAATCGCTTCTAGTGCATTATGTTCACTATTATATTTTTCACAATATTTAGTAGCTTTGTTAGCAATAGTAGTACCTAATGCACTTTTTTGTGCATTAATTCCTAAATGAATTATTTTTGATTGTGGTTGTTTTACTTCATTACCATTTAAATCGTATATTTTACTTTTAGGAATACTATTTCTTCTAACTAATTTTTTTAATTCTTGATATTTACTTTTATATTTTAAATATTTTTCATAATACATTTTATTATAATATAATAGACTATTAATTTTTTTAACTCAATTAATTTATTTATAGTTACTAAACCAGTTATATCATCACACCTTTATCATTAAACTTACTATAAACCATATAAAATTAGTTGAAGTAGATAAAAATTATATATTGTAAAACTAATTTTTAATTATAATCTATTATAATGAATTATATTTGGAAAGAAAAATAATTAAAATATAAAAGCAAATATATTTTATTGAAAGAACAATTTGGTGGTGGTAATTTATGGGCTAACCATCAGTTAGCCCAATTATAAAACATAAACCACCCACTTAAATTTTATAAAAAAATCATTAAATCATATATTTACTTTCCAAATATTCATTAACTGTTTTAAATACTATAATACCTGTAGCTTTCATTAATGCAACTTTTGCAGCAGTTGTATCAGGTGCTACTCCTCTCATACAATCTTCGATTAAGATTACTTCCATTGCAGGAAAAAAAATTTTTGCATCCATTGCAGTGCTACCAACACAATAATCTGTTGCTAATCCAACTACAACTAATCTGGTAATTCCTTTATCAGTAATTATTTGTTGAAGTGGAGTCTTTTCGAATGTTCCTTTATATTCATCTCCAAATGCACTATAACTATCAACCATATTATGACTATCTTTTCCTTTTTGAATAGTAATTTCTTGGCCAGTTCTCCTTAATAAAGCACTAACATTTGCACCAGGTGTTCCTTGTACACAGTGATTAGGCCATAATACTTGTGTAAAATTATATTTGGTGTTATTTTTTATAGCAACTAATTCTTTGCTACTGAAGGGTTTTTGGCCTTGATTCGATGCGAATGATATATGATTTAAAGGATGCCAATCTTGGGAAATAAATACAGTTTTACCTTTATATAAATCTTGCAGTCTATTAATATGAGGAAAGATAGAATTTGCATCTGTAACAGCTAATGAACCAACTTGAGTTTTAGACCATCCTGGTGCATCAACTTGATTATTTGCAGGACAGAAATCATTTTGAGGATCAATAATAATTAATCCAGATACTACTGCGCCACCTAATTGATTTTTAAATTGTAAGTATTTTGATTTATATTTTAAATACTTTTGTTCGTAACTCATTTATATACAATAGTGAAGACTAAAATTTTTATTATATATTATTTTTATACCATTTTGTAGTCCTTTGGTTATGGCAAAACGCGACTATAAGTTCTTTTAAGGACTTGATGGTATTAATGACACTAAACCAGTTATATCATCTATTTTATCTACTCTAACTGATAATTTACTACCAATTGTAATTTTATTATTACTTGTTTTACCAATTAATGCTTCATCAATAAATTCCCATTGTTGCTTACCTAATTTAGATACATGCAAAAATCCATTAAGAGATAAACTTGGCATAAACCATATAACACCATTTTTATTTATTCCAGTAATCCAAATTTCAAGTGAATCTTGTATTTTTTTTAACCATCGATTTACTTTCCACATTTTATAAATATCTTGACAGTTTTTTACTATAGAAGCTCTGTTATTTATCCAAGATACTTCATCTTCTAAAGATTCATCTTCTATTTCATAACCTGCTAAAAGACGATGAACAATAACATCAGCGTAGCGTCTCATAGGAGATGTAAAATGAACATAATCTGTTATATCTAATCCAAAATGTCCTTTTTTATCTACAGCGTAACAAGCTCTAGCAAATTTTTTAATCATTATAAAGGAATCAACAAATTCATTACCTGTTTTTTCAAAATTAGGTGTTGTAAATCCTTTCAAACTTTCATGAAATCTATTTGGTAACTTTACATTTCTTTCACTTAAATGTTTACTAACAGTTATATTTGCTAAAATCATTGCAGTTGCAATTAATGCATGCGATATATCATTGGTATTTTCTGAAATTATTGATTCTACATCACCTGAAGATTTATTTGAAGTTATTCTAATTGATGGTAAATTAATATTGTAATTAGTGTTTTTAGAACGTTTATTTGTTAAGTCAGCTAAAAATAAAATGCTAGCTGGGGCTAAATTATTATTTATTGCTTCTAAAACTTGTTCATAATTCCATCTTTTTTTTACTATTATTATACTTTTATATATATCATATTTTGTAACTAACCCTTCTTCATCTATTATAATTTTTACTGTAATTACATTTCGTTCTTTATCAACTACTAAACTTAATACATCAGATGCATCTTTTTCATCCAAAAGATGTTCTGTATGTTCATTTGATAAATATAAAGTAAGGCATCTTTCTCTAAATCGTTCAGGTAAATTAAAATGAGCCATATCAACAATATGAATATATATAATTTTATTTTGAACATCAACTGTTATTGCATCATCAAAATCAACTGAATTAGTTGGATCAATAGTAAAAGTATCTAAATCATTATGATTAACAACTTGATTTATTGTATAAAGATGATTACCTGATTTTTCTTTAATATTAGGTCTCTTTAATGTCAATGAATACATATCTACTAAACATTTATAATCATTAATAGCATCGTTAGAGTATTTATTTTTAACTGTTATTTGACCATCTTTATGTAACCATAGAACAAGTTTGTCTAATGACTTTAGTTTATTATCGGGAATCTTTGGAGCAAATTTAGAATTAAATACATAAATGAAAGCCTCTTTTTTATAAATATGCCGAACAATTCCTATTACAGCTTGTTCTTGTCTTTCATATAAAACATATTTATTATTTTCATCTAAATATACTTTATCTCCAATTATAAAATCAGTTGATTCTAATGGTATAATTATATTATTATTTACACCAACTTGTTTATTACCATGGAGTTCAACATTAAACGTTATCATTAAAGTAAAACATAAAATTTAAAAAGCCTAACACATTATTTTATATATATATATAAAAATTAAATATAAATTTATTTAATGGATTATAAGAAACAATATTTAAAATACAAATTTAAATATAAAGTTCTTAGGAAGAAAAAATCATTAATCGGTATCATAACATCAGAATTAAATTTAGCAAATGATGTTAAACTTGTATCAACAGTAGATAATATTAAATTTTTATTAAACACCGATAAAGTAATTGAAATAATGAAAAATTATCCTAAGAATATTGCATCACCTATAGAAAAATATATGATAAATTTGAATTTAAATGAGAATGCATTTATAATGCATAATATTTCACAAAATCATCAAAATAACTTATTATTAGATTTATATTTTACAATTGGTAATGAATATTCATTAGAATCAATTCATTTTAATAAAATATATGAAAATTTAAATTTATTTGAACAAATAGAAACCAATATCATAAGTCGTTTAGATAAAATGATGGCTGATAACTTATTAAGCAGTTTTTATAATATTGATGTAATTTTAAAATGGAAAAATACTATTATAAATAAACCAGTTAAAAAAGAAAATTATTTTAAAGTATCAAAATTAAGTCAGATTGAAAAAGAACAAATATGGGCTAAATATTTAATAGTTTGGGATAGATTTAATAAATCTTGTATGAAAGTGAAAGACTATTTGGATAAAGTAGAAAAATTATATCAAAATAAACATAAAAATGAGATTATAGGATGTTATAACATTGGCAAAGATTTATATGATTTTTGTTTGGAATCTCATATGGGTATAAAATTAGATGTAACAAAATTAGAAATATGGGCGCTAAAAGAATTAGATAATTTAGTATTAAATATGAAGAAATATTTAAAAGAATTAGATTCAAATGTAGATTTAAAAATGTCTCATATTGATTTAATTAAAAAAATGGCACCAAATCAATTATATAAATCAAAAGAAGAATTTATAGAACATCATCAAAAAGTTATTGATAAATATAAAATTAAATTTATAGATCAACTTGGATTTAAATTATATGAAAATTTAAATTTAATAATTTTTGATGATAAAGATTTAGCTGGTGGTTATTATTTTGACAATAAGTTTTATTTAAATTCTTTCAGTTGGAAAGAATCATATAAATACTTAACAGAAAGCTTAATTCTTCATGAAGCATTTCCTGGTCATCATTTACAAGTTCATACATCAAAATTTAATGATATGAAAGATGGTTTATTATATAGTTATTTTAATTCTATTTCTAATGGTTTTTGCGAAGGTTGGGGTTTATTTTCTGAAAATTTAGGATATCAACAAACTGTATGGGATAAAATAGGTCATATTGAATTTGATATTTTAAGAACATTAAGAATAATTGTTGACATTAGAATACATTGTAAAGGTGCTACTCCTAAAGAAATATATAATTATATGAAACAATATAGTTCATTACCAAATGGAGAAATTATGTCAGAAGTTTATAGATATGCATGTTATCCAGGACAAGCTGTTTGTTATAAAGTAGGTAACGAAATGTTTAAAAATATAGTTAAAAAATTAGAAAATAATGTTGATTTCTTAACAAAAGATAAAATTAAATTGTATAAAGAAATTATAGAACAAGGTCCAATGCCTTTAGCCTTTTTATTAGATAAATATAAAATAAATAAAGATGAAATATTTAATTAGATATAATAAAATCTAATTTTATTATAATGAATCTTATTTATATGTGTGTTTCTCATCAACAAAGTTATATCAACTTATTAAAACTTCTTATAACTTCTATTTCAATAAAAGGTAATATAAATGAAGAAATTACAAATATTCTTATAATAACAACTTTATCATTTCAATCTTTAATTAAAGAGTCTCTTGAAAGTTTTAATTTACCCTTACACTATTATATATTGGATTTACATACCTTAATGGAATCTTCATGGTGTAAATTAAAAATTTTTAATTATAATGAAATTGATAAATATCAAAAAATACTTTATTTAGATACAGATGTATTAATAAATTCAGATATTAATACATTATTTAAAATCGAAATATCTTCAGAAAAATTATATGCCTTAGAAGAAGGAAATATAAATCATGATTTCTATGGCAAACAATTTTTTGATTTTACAAAATATAAAAAAAATATTAAAGCTTTTTCAGCAGGTGTGTTATATTTTATGAACAGTTTATCTATGAAAAAGTTATTTGAAAATACTAATCTTCATATAGCAAATTATTTAAGTAAAGTAAAAGATATTCCTGTATGTTTAGAACAACCCTTTTTAGTATATAATTCTGTTATTACTAACAGTTATAATAATGAATTTATGAAGCAATATGTTGAAAATAATCCTAGTAGGGTAAAAATTGAAAAAATTATATATCATTTTCCAGGAGGACCAGGTAATTATTCAAGTAAGTTAACAAAAATGACTGAATTTTGGAAAAAAATAAATAAAAACCTATTGTAATTATATAATGCAACTAGAAAAATATATAAATGTAAAAAAGATAAATGGTGATATTGTCAAAATGGTAGTAGATGATTTAAATCATTTGAAAAATTTTAAAAATATTTTATTAATAAGAACTCCTACTACTGCTCCATGGATGGATACTATGTTAAGTAATAAACCGAATATAAATATTGTTCGTATAATGTATAATATTATTAATGATAAATATATTAAAAATCCAAATTATATTCATTTAAAATATAATGACATAGATAATTATTTAAAAAGTTTAAATATAAAATTTGATGTTATATGTATTGACCCTTATCATGAATATAAAGAAAGTACTATGGATTTTAAAATTTGTTCATCTTATTTAAGCGATGATGGTATTTTAATATCACATGATTGTTATCCACCAAAAAAGGAATATGCTACACCAAAGTTTAAACCTGGTTATTGGTGTGGTGTGACATATATTTGTTTTATAGAATTAGCATATAATAATCCAGAATGGTATTATTCTATTATAAATAATGATAATGGTGTAGGAATAATGAGCAAAAAATTAATTCAACCTTTGTTTAATGATAATATTTTTAATAGACAAAAACAAGAAGAGCTTATTAAATTATTAAATACTAATTCAGCATATGATTATTTTATAGAAAATAAAAATGATTTAATTAATATTATTTCTTAAATGTTTATAAAATTTATTTTCATATTCAATTAATAATGTTTTAACTTCTATTAATTTTAACAAAAGTTTTGTTTTATTAAAATTATATTTATCAATATTTTTTACAATTTCTTGAATTGATTTATCTATTTGTTCATCAACTGTTGATTCTTTAAAAAATATCCTTTTCCCATTCATAAAATGATAATGACCTAATTTATTACCAAAACAATCAAATTTAAGAATCTCTTTATCATTAATTACAAGAAGTAATGTTGGTCCATATCCAATATCTAAATTTTTATGATATACAAAGAAATAAGCATTAGCTTGTATTGGTATTTTAACTATGTCTTTTCTTACAGACATTTTATATAATATCTTAGGAAGAATAATATAAAAAATATATTATTATAATGGGGTGTTGGGATATATTTTGTTTTATATGTGGTAATCCTTGTCATAAAATGATTATGGATTATGAATATCTGAATGAAGAAGTAAAATCATCATATACAAAATTTTATAAAGATAAAATAAAAAAATTACAAAGTAAAGAAAATTTAATGGACGAAATTAAAGAATTATCTAAAAAAGTTAAATGGATGGACAAATGTTCAATATTATTAGAAAACGATAAGGTAATACATGGTGTTAAAGAAATAAATTGCAATGTAATGTTTTGCAAAAAGAATGAATGTAATGAACATATATCTCTAGGGCTAGATGATTATGACAGAAATCCTAATGGATTTTTTATTCATACTGATTGTTGGAAGTATATTAAAAAAAATTATAATATTAAATTAAAATTCAGTAATTTACCACCATACACTTTAACAAATACTAAAATTTTTAAAATGAATTATGGAGATATTGAAAAGTATTGGGAACAAGATTTTGATTTTCCACAAATAGTTTTTGATAATAAGCAATATTTATGCTCTAGTCCATTGAAGAAAGATAAAAATATTTCACAAATAAATAAAAATATAAGTAATTTAAAAATTAAAAATGACCCAGATAGAAAAGGTCCAGCAGTTAGTGCCACATTTTATAAAGAAGGTGCTATCAAAATTGGTAATAATAAAATGTTTTGGATTATTAAAAGTAAAAAATGGGTTCAAATAAATGAAAAACCTAAAAAAATTAAAATAAAATCAACAGAAATTAAAGAAAAAATACCATATATTGGTCATCATAATACTAAGCCTATTTTTTTAGTTTCAACTAAAATATTAAAAAATACTAGTAATTTTAAACCAAAAAGAGTTTCTAAGAAAATAGTAGCAGGACCATCTAGTAATAATATAGAATATGAATTACTAGTATTATAAAAAAGATTGAATTTTTATTTTGTTATTAATAATTTATTTAAATATGCAATCTATTTTGAATAATAATAGACAAAAAGTTTTTGATGCTTGTGAACATGGTGATGTTTCTATAATTTCTAATAGAATTAGAAGAAACCATACTTTTGATTATATTAATGAAGATGGTTACACCCCACTAATTGTAGCAACAATAAATAACAAACTTGATATTGTAAAAATATTATGTAATTATGAAAAAATTAATATTGATGATATAGATGATGAAGGATATACTGCTTTATTTCATGCTGTTATAAATAATAATCCTAAAATGGTAGAACTTTTATTATCTATGGGTGCTAATTATTCAATTATGAGCGATTCATATTTTCCAATGCATCATGCAGTTATGATGGAATATAATGATATAGTTCGTATATTGTATAATTATGGAAATAAAGTTCCTAATAATTATTTAGGATTAGGTAAAAAAAATAATAAAGAAATAAAAGTAGATGAATTAAATGATAAATTAATTCTTTCAATTAAAAATAATGATATAAACTGTTTAATGGACTGTATTAGTAAAGGATATAATATAAATAAAAAATTTTATTCAAATAAAGTTACACCACTTATTTATGCAACTGAATTAGGTAATTTGGAAATTATTAAAATACTTTGCGAAAATGGGGCTGATTTGAATATAATTGATGATATAGGAAGTAATGCTTTTTTAGTTGCTGATATACTTGGTCGTCAAGATATTATCTCTTATTTTAATTCACTAAAATAAAAATTGAATAATAATAATTATTAATTAATTTATTATTATTATGACAATATCTTTGGAACAATCACCTACTCAACTAAAATTATTAAATGACATTGATAATTATATATCAAAAACAGTTAATAAAAATATTATATTACTTCGTCAAAAAGAAGTCATTCAATGGTTAATTGGTGATTTATCTTTTCTTCCTGGTATTGAAGAGAAAAAAAGTAAAAGTAAGAATAATGAAGCTAGAAAAAAATTAGAAGATGCTTGGGGAAGAAAAACATTAAAACTTAAAAGACCTGATTTGAAATTAGAAGGTCAATGGACTAATAAATTTGGTGAACACCTTTTGGAAGAATTATATGAAATACAAAATATAAAATATAAAAAGCCGATTAATAAAAATAATCATGAACCAGATTTAGAAGTTGACGAATGTGTTTTAGAAGCGAAAGCTGAAACATATTTTACAGAAGGTACAGCAGGTGAAAAAATATTAGGTGTACCATTCAAATATAGAAATGTTCCTAAACTTTATAAGAAACCATTAAAAATATATTGTATAGGAGGTGCTGAAAAAAGTTGTAGAGAACAATATGGTATATTAGAAGGTCCTAAAATGGATGCAGAAGCGAAAGATATGCTTGATTACTGGAGGAAAAAGAAAATAGAATATGTTGGTATTAGTGATGCATTAAAGAACCTAATTAAAGAAGATGAAAATAAAACACCAGAAGAAAGTAAAAGTGAAACACCTAAAAAAGGCAAAAATATTACTCTAGAAAAAGAAGAAAAAAATACATCTGAAGACAATGACACAGATGAATTAACAAAAATAATGAAAAATATAGAAATCAAATAAAAAAATTGTTAATAATTTTATTTTAAGAATTAGTTATATATAGTTAATAATGACTGATATTTATCCATTTATAAAATGGGTTGGTGGGAAAAGCCAAATTATGGAATCAGTATTTAATGAATTTCCAAAAATAATGTTGAATTACTACGAACCATTTATTGGCGGCGGTTCAGTATTATTTAATTTATTAAATAAATTAGAAAAGACAGAAATATTAGTGAATAATATTTATATAAGCGATATCAATAAAGATTTAATAGATTTGTATCTTAGTGTTAAAAATAATTATAAGCAACTAATTAAATATTTACAAAAATTTAAAAATAATTATGAGAAAGCTAATGTAATAAATAAAGAGAAAGTTACTAGAAAGAAAATAGTTATTAAAAAAACATTAAAAGCAAATATTAAAGAAGGTAGAGAACATGTTTATTATTTTTATAGAAGTATATTTAATAAATTAAAAATGAATAAATCTAATAAAATAGTAAAGAAATCGGCATTATTTATATTTTTAAATAAGACTTGTTTTCGTGGTGTATATCGTGAAAATACATCTGGTATATTTAATGTTCCATATGGTAACAATATAAATGTATCAATGTTTGATGAGAATAATTTAAAAAGAATTAGTGAACTATTAAATAAATATGATGTTCAATTTTCAGTACAAAACTTTTATGATTTGAAAGAAACAATTAAATATACTAACAATACGTTTGTGTATTTAGACCCACCATATTATCCGGAAAATGAAACATCTTTTACAAGTTATACTAGTAATGATTTCGGTAAAGAACAACATGATAAACTAATTGAATTTTGTAAGTATATAGACTATAAGAAATCAAAATTCTTGCTATCTAATTCAAATACAAGTTATATAAAAGATAATCTTAAAAAATATAAAATAAATATTGTTGATTGTAAAAGACAAATCAACAGTAAGAATCCAGGTGCTACAACTAAAGAAGTATTAATTTATAATTAAAGGTCTAAATTAAACCTTTTGACATAAGTTCTTTTAATGATTCTTGGTTGTAAAATTTTATTCCAGAAATAATAGGATCAACAGGTCCAACTACCCCAACAGGGCGACGTAAATAATTTTTTATGTCATCTAATCTTTTATAGGCAACTTCATCAGTTTCATTATTTGTTTTAGTTCTATCAAAAGCAGGAAATTGTTGGGTAGATTTAATAATATAAATAATAGTAATTTTACCATTGTTTCTGTATAAATATTTTTTATTGGATGTTATTTTATTTGAATCTAATACAAAACTAGTTTCTTCTCTAAATTCTCTTTTAGCAGAATCAAATGAAAATTCATTTCCATCTCTTTTACCACCTGGTACCATCCAATGTTTATTTTTAATGTCTCTAACTAATAAAACTCTATTTGAAGGAGTTATAAAGATAACTGCTGTATTGGAAGGTTTATTGGGACAATTTTTTGATTTATGGTCTGAATTATTTGATTCACAATATCTGCAATGATGCATTGCATGATTTTCTGTACATCCATTCACTTTACACCTTATACGCGCACCACCATATATTTTATTCTTTAATGCAATATATTTATTTTTATATTTTAAATATTTTTGAGTAAAATCCATATATATATATATAGATAGTTTATTTATTATTTAGTTGCATAATTCATTTGCATAAGATCAACTTTTAATGGTGGAACAGGATATTTATTTCCCTCGTACGCTGGACCTAAATAATCTCCTAAATCTAATTTATATCCAGTCATATTTATTTGTTTTTTTGCAATTTCACGTAAATCTGCCTCATCACCAATAAAAATACCATCAAAATCAGGAATAACTTTTTTAATATGAAATTGTTCTATAGTTGGATCAATATATATATATTCTGGTTTTTCATTCGTTCCGTTATTATAACGAATAAATGTATGACCCAATCCATTTACTATTTGAAAATGGTCATTATCTATTTTCATATACTGAGGTGTTTTATCTGATTTTATCATTAATTTATATAAAGAAAATGAAGTTCCTCTACATGTTCTAGAGGTTAAATCACATTTATTATCAATTATTAATTTATTAGTAAATTCATTTTTAATGAAATCTCTTAATTGTTCTTTATTTACACCACCTATTTGATTCTTAAGAGTTAAATATTTATTTTTATATTTTAAATATTTTTGATAAAAAAATTCCATATTTGATATATAAATAAACATAGAATTTGTAGAAAGATTTAATTATATAAATATAAAAATGTAAATATATTTAATGGCATTAAATTTAGAGAATCAAAATTTACAGAATCAAAATTTACCAAAAGCATATTGTATTAATTTAGATACTCAAAAAAAAAATATAGAAAACATTTATAATGATTGGTCTAAATATTTGAATATTGAACGTGTATCTGCAGAATTAGGAGGTCGTATAGGATGTCGTTTAAGTCATATTAAATTATTTGAAAGATTGAAAGAATTAGACGATCCTTATTTTATTGTAATGGAAGATGATGTTTATCCTACAAAAAATTTTAATGAAAATATATGGAATAATATATTAGAATTTATTACAAATAATAATACATGGGATATGATTACATTTGACCCATTGCTTCATTTTGATTGTAAATCTATTGAAAACTTTTCAGATATGTTTTTCAAAATAGATAAATTTCGTTCAGCTGGTATGATTATTTACAATGGTAATTTTTTTAAAAAAAATTTTAATAATATAAAAAAAATAAATACTTCATTAGATGTGACGATGACACATAATAAAAATTTTATCAAACTTACATATAAAAAGTTGTTAGTAAGACAATATACAAATAAAGGGTCTTTAACTTCTAATTCTTCATCAACTACTTGTTATGATAATTTCTGGAATAAAACAGAAAATCTATTAGACCAAACAAGTTTAAAGTAAACTTATTATCTATTATTTATATAATATGCCCGAAGTAGTAGAAATTAGAAAATATGCAGATTTTTTAAGTGATAAATTTAAAAATAAAAAGCTTAATGGAATTAAAATTTTAAAAGGTCGTTATAAAACACACGAACCATTTGAATTATATAATGAATTAACTGATAAGTTACCATTAAAAGTATTAGATGTTAAAACCAAAGGTAAATTTTTATATATGATTTTAGAGGATGATTATTATATTTTCAGTACTCTTGGATTACATGGTGGTTGGGTATGGTTAAATAATAAAAATGAAAATGAAAAAATAAATAACGAATTTATTAAAGATAACCTAAATAAATTTCAATTTGATAAATTATTAGATTACGTAGGTTCAACTTCGTCAAACCTAGGTTCGCTTTCAACGAACGTTCCAGAAGATAGATTAAATGGTTATTATAAAACAGCATTAAATAATTTAAATGTACAATTTATTACTGATAATGGATTTATGTTTTATTTTGATTCATTATCATTTGGTACCTTAAAAGTTATTAAAGGTGAAGATCAATTATCTAAAAAATTAAATAGTATCGGACCTGATATAATGGAATCATCTACTACATTAGATGTTTATAAACTTAAAATGAAAAAAAACACAATTCAGAATAAACCAATTGGTAATGTTTTATTAAATCAAAAAATTATTTCAGGAATTGGTAATTATTTAAGAGCTGATGTTTTATGGATGTGTAAAATATCACCGTTTAGGAAAATTAAAGATTTAACCGAGAAAGATTTAGAAAATATTTATTATAATAGTAGAGCTTTAACATGGGGTGACTATGATTATAAACAAGCGAAAAAATTAAAAATAATAAAAAAAGGAATCAAAATACCAAAAGATTATGATAGGGATTTTTTTGTTTATTACAACGATGAAGATATAAATGGAAAGAAGGTTACTAAAGAAGAATTATATGAAGGTAGTCAAAAAAGATTTATTTATTGGGTGAAAGAAAGGCAAATTTAAATATTTTTAGTTATTTTATAATGATCAATAATATAATCAGAACCATCCTTATTTAGATTATTTGGATAATTTCCATTTAAAAATTCAACTGTAAAAGTTGGTTCTGGTAATACTTCTCTTATTCTTGCTGTAATTCTTTCTCTATGAAGTTCTGATTTATTAAAAGTTATTAAATATTCGTTTACATCAGATTTTAATATACTATTATCATCTTTCATTTTTTCAAATAACCATGTTAAATTATAAAAATTTATCTCTTCACCTTCCTTTAATAACTTACCTTTACCTCTTATAAAAATATCTTTATTAGCATTAAAATTATCTTTTAAAATACAAGGGTTTACAGAAAAATTAGAAATTATATAATTAGTATCATTTACTTCAACTAATTTATAAACTTCCATACCACTTAGTGATAATGTATCAATATATATTATACCACCTCTTTGTAGATATTTTTCACCATAACCTTCCAAATTATTAAATATATTAAGATCTAATTTAGTAGTAGACCAATCATAAATAATTTTTGAAAACTTATTTCTTAAATTTTCACCACCAATAATTTTATTATCGGTTGGTTTAGGAATAAAATTTTCTTTGATATTAAATGATATTAGATCTTTTTGTCTTAAATCTATATTTTTTTCATCAGCTGTTAATGCTATATCATAGTTATCTTTAAATCTAGTTAAGTCTGTTCCTTTATTTCCAGCACCAATTATCATCCATAAATTATTAAATTTTTTTCCATGTAAATAACAATAGCGTAAAAAATTAGAATAATAAATACTATGTTCTTTAGATTGATACATATTTTGAGTAGGAGATATCATTTTTCCACTATCTTTACCACCTATTAAACTATTTTTTAAAGCAAAATATTTATTTTTATATTTTAAATATTTTTCTTTATACATTATATATATATTTAAAAAAAAATAGTTACCAATTATAATTATAATAAAAAATTGATTATTCTTTTCAATATATTAAAGTACTATTAATAATGCAATATGAAGTCAAATTAAGCTTGCCAAAACCTAGTTTAGAACAAAAAAATATTTTAAAAAGAATCGATAATGGAGAAAATATTTATGCAGATTGTGTTGCTGGTTCAGGCAAGACAACCACAGTTTTACTACTAGCAAATATGCGTCCTGAAAAAAATATTCTGCAAATAACATATAATAAAGAATTAAAATTTGATGTTAGACAGAAAACAGTTAATTATGGAATTAATAATATAGAAGTACATAGTTATCATAGTTTGGCAGTAAAATTCTATGATAAAAATGCTCATAATGATTATGGTTTAAATACCATAATCATTAAAAATATTTTCCCAAAAAAAGATTTATCAAAAATAGATATTTTAGTTATTGATGAAGCTCAAGATATGTCCCTTCTTTATTATAAAATAATAACTAAATTTATAAAAGATTTGAATAATCCAGAATTACAATTATTAGTCTTAGGAGATAAGTATCAAGGAATTTATACAATAAAAGGAGCTGATACAAGATATTTAACACTATCGCCTAAACTTTATGGAATAGATATAGAACGAGCTTTCTTATCTACTTCATACAGAGTAACTAATCAAATAGCAGATTTTGTAAATAATGTAATGTTAGACCAAAATAGAATTAAAGCAATTAAAGAAGGTGCTAAAGTAAAATATATGAGATATAATATTTTTAATGATTCTAAAAAAATAGCTAAGATTATAATAAATTTAATGAATGATACTGATTTAAAACCAGAAGATGTTTTCATATTAGCGGGTTCTATTAAAAGTGATAAGATTCCAATTAGAAAATTAGAAAATGAATTATCTTATTTAGGTTTACCAATTTATTATCCAACTTCTGATGAACAAAAAATAGATGAAACTTTAATTAAGGGTAAAGTAGTATTTAGTAATTTTCATCAATCAAAAGGGAGAGAAAGAAAATTAGTAATTATATATGGTTTCGATGCATCATATTTTAAATTTTATGCTAAAGATTTAGATCCAAATATTTGTCCAGAGACTTTATATGTTGCTACAACTAGAGCTAAAGAATATTTAGTTTTATTAGAACATTATACTAGTGGTATATTACCTTTTCTAAAGAAAAATTATAATGAAATGAAAAAATTAAATTATATTCAATTTACAGATCATGATTTTAAACCAAATATAAATACACCTGAATTAAAGAATAAAACAATTAACAACACTAGCGTAACTGATTTAATTAAATATTTACAAGAAGATAATATAAATATATTAACTTTATTAGTTAATAAAATTTTTAAAAATGAAGTAGAAGACGAGTATTCGTTAAATATACCTTCTAAAATTAACATTAAAGAAGATACATTTGAAGAAGTTTCTGATATAAATGGTATAGTTTTACCAGCGATTCATGAATATCAACAAAGAGGTACTTGTCGTATTTTGGAAAATGTACATTCTGAATACAATAAATTAGTAGATAGTAAACAACATCAATTTTTACAAAAAGCATATAAACAAATTAAAGAAGAATTAGAATATTCAAAAGATTTTGTATATTTAGGAATAATTTATGTATCTTTAACAGAAAAAATATATCATAGAATAAATCAAATTACAAAATATGATTGGTTAAAAAGTAAAGATGTTGAAAACTGTTTAGAACTATTACAAAAATATTTACCTAAAAAAACAAAATATGAAAGAGATATTATATTTGAAAGTAAAAATTTCCCTCAATATGGTACTGTAATTATTAGTGGTCGTTTAGATGCATATAATAATGAAACAGTTTGGGAAATAAAGTGTGTAGACAGTTTACAATTAGAACATTATTTACAATTAGTTGTATATGCTTGGTTATGGAGACAAGCCTTTTTAGAAGAAAAAGGTCATAGAAAATTTAAACTTTTAAATATAAGAACAGGACAAGTTGATAATTTAGATACAACATCTATTTATATTGATGAAATTATAAAAATTCTTGTTGAAAATAAATTTGGAACTGTATCAAAGATAGATGATCAAGAATTTATAAATAAATCATTAAAACAGAGAGAAATGATATTAACTAGAATATCAAATAAACAATCAATTACTTTTTTAGATGATAGTTCTGATAATGAAGAAGATGAAGATGATACGAAAGATGAAATAGTAATTATAAAACATAAATTACCTCCTTTACCACATAGTGATAGTGAATCAGAAAAGAAGGAAGTAAGACTAAAGCTATAGCCGAAGGTGTATAGGCTTAAAAAGCTATAGCCGAAGGTGTATAGGCTTAAAAAGCTATAGCCGAAGGTGTATAGGCTCAAAAAGCTATAGCCGAAGGTGTATAGGCTCAAAAAGCTATAGCCGAAGGTGTATAGGCTTAAAAAGCTATAGCCGAAGGTGTATAGGCTTAAAAAGCTATAGCCGAAGGTGTATAGGCTTAAAAAGCTATAGCCGAAGGTGTATAGGCTTAAAAAGCTATAACCAAAGGTGTATAGGCTCAAAAAGCTATAATTGGAGCTATAATAAATTAATTTAATCCTATTTAAAAAATAGTTACCAATTATAATAATTATAATAAAAATGGGCAGTTGTCAGTCAAATCAATCTGTTAAAAATAAAAAAAAACCAGTTAAAAATAAAGTTAATTCAATACCAGCGTATAAAAAGAAACAAATACCTAAAGCATTAAAGAAACTAGTATGGGATACATGGGTAGGACCTAATGTAGGTTGTACTAAGTGTTTATGTTGTAACCATGAAGAAATTCGTCAAATTGAATTTCATTGTGGACATATTGTATCTGAAGCTACAGGTGGTCAAACAACAGTAAATAATTTGAGACCAATATGTGCACAATGTAATTTAAGCATGGGAAAAATGAATATGCTTGAATTTAGAAACCAATATTTTAAATAATAAAAACACCTTTACAATCCATATTTATATCATCTTCATTTGGATAACCTATTTGATTGGATATTAAGTTTATATTATTTGATAACTGTATACTAGTTGAAAAATGTGTATGTCCAAAAATCCAAGCTTTTATTTTATGTGTTTTTGGTAAATTTTCTGCCATATTGGAAGCAAAATAATTTCTAGTAGATTGAGAAGTATTTTTATACTTTGGATGTGAAGTGTTTTGTTGGGAAGGTGGAAAATGCGTAATCACCAATAAATTTTTATCATTCTTTAAAATTTCACTTGTTAAATATTCAACAGATTCCTTATGTAATCTTTTGAAAGTTTCAATACTAATTTCTAATTTGTTTTTTATATGTTCATTAACATCTTTTATTTGTTTAAAATCCATAAAACCTTCAGTAGAACTAGGATTGGACCATAATGTAGAACCAACTAGTCTTAAATTAGAATTAATATCATAATGAGAATTATCTAATAAAAAAACATTTGGATATTGTTTGATAAAAATATGATAATCTTCATTAAGTCTATTAAATGATTTATTTGAATGATAATATTCATGATTACCTAAAACATAAAATACTTTCAACCAATTTTTAGAACAATAATCAAAGAATTCCTTAAAATTTGGAGTGTTAATTTTACCTATATCACCAGCTAAAATTAAATAATTTTCTAATTTTGGAATTCTTGGAAAAGATTTATAAAATTCTAAATGAATATCAGAAAATAATTGAAATTTAAAAGTTTCCATTATTTATAAATATAAATTAATAATTAAATTTAAGTTTAATTAGTAACATAAGTTAAGTATTTTTAAAGCAACTTTTTAGGTTGGAATAAAATAAACTGGTACAAATTCACTCGCATTAATTGATAATTGATTTTTTTTAGGTACTTTTAGTCTATCTTCATATTCATTATAAATAACATATAGAAATTTATTCATATAAATAGATTCATAATGTTTTATATTTTTTTGAGCCTCAGCTTTAAAAATATTTAAATCTATATCAGATATTTTTTTTATATTGTATTTCAAATAGTCAAGTGAACCATTTGGAAAAACAGAAACATAATCAGCTAAGCAATCTTCTAAATACATACAATTTAATAATATGTATTAATTATGTTTATTCTTCAATTTTTTTATAATAAAACTTTAATTATTTTATTATTTAATAGTATATGATTGATAAAAAAATATTATTTTTATTAGGGTGTATACCAGTTAGAATAATAATTGTCTTAATAGCTATATATTTAAATAAAGAATATTTACCATACTATGGATTAGTATTATTAGGTCCAGCATTGGGATTTTTATATTTATATTTTGGTAATTTACGATTAAATGCAACTGAAGCTGGTGGTGTTACATGGTGGGCTAATTTAAGAATAGTTCATGGATTATTTTATTTATGTGCTGCTATTTTAGCATTTCTAAAAATTCCTCTTGCATGGGTACCATTATGTATTGATGTAGTTTTTGGATTATTGGTATTTATAAATAAGGAATACTATAAATTTTTGTAAAAAATTGAAAAAATGATTATTTAATATTATTTAAGGTAATTATTATGACTGCACAAATTGACATTAATGATAAACTCCAAAAACTTCAAGTATATCTTTGGACACAAGAAAAAGCAGGTTTAATTGCTGTAAGTGATAACGTCACAATTAAAGATATTATTACTCATTTTGGAGGTGACGAAAATAAAATTGTAGTATTTAGTCATTCAAATATTATAAATCAAACGCCACTAGTTGATTTTAACAAGACTTTAGTTGATTATAATATGTATTTTCCAAATGATAAAACATATATAGCAGAATTACACTTTTTTAATAAGAAAGATACACATTTGTATAATAAAGAAAGGTATGATATGTATTCAGATGCTAAATAGTAATATTACATTCATTTAATTTATTACTTACTAATTCTAAATCAGCTAACATATATTTTCTTATATTTTCTAATTTTAATTCTAATGTATCATCTAATTCAAATTCATCAAAATATTTCATTGTTACTGAATCATCACCTGATACAAATTCCCAAATAAAAGTCAATGTATTATCAACATCAATTTCATTAGTTAGATTTTCAATTAATTTATCTAATATAGTTTGAACATATGTCTTATTTTTAATATCAATATCATTTTCTATTTTTTTATAGAATTCTAATACTGAATCCTTTGTAATAAAACTTTTTTTAGAAATAGATTTAATACATACACTTTTTAAATTTTGTGCTCTTGATAATGCAGTATATGCTTGTCCTGCTGCAAAAATATTACTACCAATATCAATTTCTACAGCATCTAATGTCATACCTTGAGATTTATGAATGGTTAAAGCATATGCTAATTTTAAAGGCATGTGACAGACAAAAACATCTTTATCTTCTATTGAAATATTTTTATGATAATCAATTTCAAATAAAGACCCATTTACTCTTTTTATCATTACACTTTTATTTTTCAATTCAGTTACACACCCACGAGTTCCATTAACAATACCTTTTTCTTGGTCAATATTAGCAAGAACAACTACTTGACTTCCAATGCATAATTCAATTGATTCTGGCATATCTAATGTATTGAACCAAGTAGTTGCTTTATCTTTGTTCTTTTTAACTGTTGGTAATTGTATTTCATAAGCTTTCTTTTCAGCTCCAGAATCAATAAGTTTTTTATATTCGGCTTTATTAATTTTATCAACATCATAGTTTTTAGGATATAAAATAGTTGTTATAATGTTTGTAATTTTATTATCTTTTAATTTTGATAAGCTTTCAAATGTTTTATCTGAACACTTACCATATCTTAGTTGCATTAACATTTTTTGAAATTTTATATCACCATCTTGTCTTACCATTTTATTTAGATAAATTGTATCTAAATTTAATTTTTCCCATATTTCTGATTTAAAACAGTAGTCACCACTAACTGGTTCTAATTGACAAAAATCACCTGTTAAAACTAGTTGAAGTCCACCAAATGGTTTTGAATTATATCTAACTAATGATAAATATTCTGATACTTTATTAAATAAGTCAATATCAAGCATTGAAATTTCATCAATGATTAATACTTTTAATGCACGTAATCTTTTAACTGTATGAGGACGATTCCTACGAGTATATTCAAAAATATCTTTAGCTGAATCTTTAGCTAATCCTATACCTAAATAAGAATGAATAGTTTTACCACTAATTAAAAACGCTGCTGAACCTGTTGTTGCTGTTACACCATAAGCATTACCTTCCATTTCACAATGTTCAATCATTTTTTTAAGTGTAACTGATTTACCTGTTCCTGCTGGTCCAGTTAAAAATATATTTTTATTTTCTTTAAAAGATACTAATGCAGATTGTTGTTCAAAATTTAAAATTAATTCTTTTTGTTCTTCTTCTTCCTCTTCAATAATATCAGTATCTATATTAATTGTTTTAGTCTTTTTTTTAGGTTTTGGTTTATTTTTTACTTTTAGTAAATGTTCATTAATATCTGCTACTGGTAAATTTACTTTTTTAGCAGCAGCATTTACATCTAAACCATCTTCATTAATTAGTTGTTCGGCTATACTTAATAATTTGCCAATGATACTTCCTAATGTTCTTTTATGATTGGTAGCAATATCTGTCATATTTTTCTTATCTTTAATTTCATTTAATAAAGTTTTAATTTCATCTTCAGACCAACGTGAACCTGCGTTAGCTGTTTCTGGTTTTTCTTTTAATGCTTTAATTTTATTATACATCTATGATACTATTTATATTAATGATTTTAATAATAATAAATCAATTTTTTTTAAGTAAAATTACTTTAATAATTATATTTTGTAAACAACGATATAAATATAAGAAAAATTTATATAATAAATTATTATTATTTTTAATTATAGGTTGTGGTTCAATATCATCATCATCGTAAAGCGGAATTTTAATTGGCGATAATTTAGGAGGATAAAAAATTTTATTATTATCTAACATAATATTATTATATAAAATTTTATTGAAAATAATTATCAATTTTTTCTTAATAATGGTTCGGTTAATAGTTCGGAGTTATAAGTTATTTGAGGAGGAGTTAATATAATTTTAATTATATTATTAAATCCATTAATTATTAAATTAATTTTATTTTTCATGCTATTCTTAATCATATTATAATTATAATATAAAAAATTTATTCTAAACAAGAAAAAACCATTGTTAATAAATCATAACTGCAACAACAACAAACACAACAACATAAATCAAATGAACTATCTTCATTAGGTTGTTCAAATCTATTATTAAGTGGATTTATAATTACATTTACTGGAGAAAATTCTTCTGTTTGCATAATAAATAATAATAGAAATAATTCTCTATAATAAACTTAATTTTGGCTTATAATTTCGAATTAGATAATATCTAGATACATAAGGTTCTTTAATTAATAATTCTGATAATTTTTTCTTTTCAATTTGTCTTTCTGAGTTTGTATAGTAAACATTAGCAATTCTATATCCTTTCTTATTAGGTAGTGTACACATTATTGCTAAGCAATGAGCACAAGGAGATGAGGAACCAACGGTACCAGATAAAGTAGTTTTTATTACAAAAATATTAATTGGTAATAATTTTTTTGTATCGCGATTCTTTAATTTTCTAATAGCATTATGCTCTGCATGATAACTAATATTATAATTTGACCAATTTTGACCAAAAGTAAGAGGAATTATATTTGAACCAGATTCTTCAAAAACCATAGCGATATGTAAATTATTTTTATCAAGTTTTATACAAGGACAACCATCAAGGTTTCTTGCAAGACGTAAATTAACCATATCATCCATATAATTAAATAGAGAAATTGTATGTCTAGAATGCGAGGAGGATACCTCACCAATTAAATTATTACTTTTAATTGACATAATATAATATAAATTAATGTCTTAAATAGTATTTATTCAATTTTATTATAAAATAATTATAACTTTTATCTTACTTGATAAGTCCATTTTCGTATAGATTAATTAGCATTTCGGTACTATTAATAATACTTTCTTCATCTGAAGTTAGTTCAACTGATTTAATAAATCCTGACAAATCAACACCACCTTTATCTCTTAGAATCTTAAATATATTAAAAGGTAGTGATTTGATAAAAGTTTTTTTATGGTCAAAAGGAATTTTGAAAGAAAAACGGTTAACTGGTTGTGTAGATGGACTAACTGCTTGTATAGCTTGATTAACTGCATGTATGGCTTGATTAACTACTAGCAAAGGTTCAACTTGTGTTGGTTGAGGTTGAGTTTGAACAACTACATTAGTTGGTTGAGGTTGAACAACTACATTAGTTGGTTGAGGTTGAACAACTACATTAGTTGGTTGAGGTTGAGGTTGAGGTTGAGGTTGAG